>Ga0315903_10000103_pt1 | contig 118391 bp, 117 predicted proteins | sample LakEriMetagenome_7_FD_203524 | JGI IMG/M metagenome (GOLD analysis project Ga0315903, IMG submission 203524) | Freshwater fungal communities from buoy surface, Lake Erie, Ohio, United States - Buoy 2 MA119 | ecosystem: Environmental > Aquatic > Freshwater > Lake | place: USA: Lake Erie, Ohio... | reverse complement strand
GCTAAGAATGATTTACCAGCACCAGATTCACCAGCGAATGCTGTAATTCTGTTTGAAGCTATACCTCCACCGATTAGTTTACCTGAAAGAGCCGCGTCTAACAAATAAACTCCAGTTGTAATGAATTGTTTTTCTTTAATTTCCTTTTCAATTTGAATCGGAACTGATTTTGCGATGTTATCCAAAATTGAACCAATCTTAGAAAACTCGAACTTCTTTCCTTCTTTTGCTGATTGTTTTGCCATTTTAATTAATTTTTATTTTATAGTTTATATATTAGAAAACTCACTCCTCCTTTCAAGAAAAATTAAAAAAATGTTGAAATAGGGTAAGGATTTTTTATATATAGTATATGAGAAGATTGGAATTTTTAGAAAAAGCTAGAAATATACACGGATATAAATACATTTATTTAAATTTATCAGAAAGAGTTACTTTAAATGATAAAATTGAAATTGAATATAAAGGTGATGTGTATACACAGAAAATTTCTAAGCATTTAATGGGTAGATGTCCTGAAAAAAGTATAAAAAGGAAAACTACTGAAGGATTTATTATGGAGTCAAAACAAATTTGGGGAGATAAGTATGATTATTCGCTTACTGAATATACTGGTGCTTTAAATAATATTAAAATTATTTATAATGGTATTATTTATGAGCAAAGAGCTAGCTCTCACTTATTAGGATTATCTCCTGAATTTAGAAATAATGAAGAAAGTTTGCTAAGAGATAAGGTTTATCAATCAGATATTATGGGTATAAAAGAAATAAAAGAATTCTTAAGTAAATATAAAATTGACTATGAAGAAAATAAAAATTTAGACAATATTATATTTCAATTTTATATATCAAATAAAAGAACGGTAATCGAATATTTAGGTAAAGATCATAATCTTGTAAAAATCTTAGATGAATTAAAAGAGGATTATTGTGAAGATAATTACATCAATCTAATAAGAATTCGATATGATCAAATTGATGATATTTACAGAATATTATATGAAAATTTAAAGAATTTTATAAAAAAATAATTATTCAACTTTACCTGGTATTTCCAAATACTGGTCTAATATCTCTTTAGTTTGCATATCGTTCTCATCAAAAAGAACTTCTCCATTTTTAAGAGTAATTTTATTATCTGTGATGAGTTTTTGAAGAGCTGATTCACTTGAAAATAAATTCATTTCATCTTCTGAAACAGATACTCTCTTATTATGTGATTCTGAGATAAATGTTGAAAATCTTTCAACTTTCATGCCTTCTTCATCTTTTTCTGGATTAGCTTCTAAAATTCTGATTAAGCCTTCTAATTCATTAATATCAAAAAAGTCTTTTAGATTAACTTTAGTTCCTTCTAACTCTTCACCAGCAATTTCTGCAGCTTTAACTAAAAATTCTTGAACCTGTGGATCATCACATTTATCATGTAAATCCATAATAGCTCCACCGTTTAGTGTAGAAGTAATACTTTTACCACTTTTAGTGCAACTAAGAATCTTTTTAAGAGCATCTACTACCTCTTTATTATCGTCAAAACTTTCAAATAACATTAAATATTTCATAACTTATATATTAAATATAAAACTCAATTTTTTAGAAACAAGAAAGGTATCTTTCTCCTCTATCACAAAGAATAGTTATGATGTTACCGGTCATTTCTGGGTATTTTTCTAATAGTATTTCAGAGGCTAAAATATTTGCACCTGATGATATTCCAACAAAAAGACCTTGTTCTTTTGCAAGTCTTTTTGCCCTTTTAATAGCGTCTTCTGTTGATATAACAATGATATCATTAACTTCATCTAAATTAACTAAGAATTTAGAGCCATCACCTATTCCTTGAATTCCGTGTAATCCGGGTTCTCCACCTGACATTACTGGTGATTCAGCTGGTTCAACAGCTACGACTTTCATATCTGGGTGATACATCTTTAAAAGTCGAGAAGTTCCCATAAGAGTTCCACCTGTTCCAGTTCCATCGACAAATGCTGCTATTACATTGTTGTGTTGATGTAAAATTTCAACACCTGTTCCATTATAATGTGCTTCAATATTTAATGGATTGTGAAATTGATTTGGATTAAACCAACCGTTTTCTAAAGCTAATTCGTTTCTTAATTTGATAGCGTCGTCAAATTTTCCATCTTCCACTTCTATTAACTCAGCACCATAGTATCTTAACATTTGTTTTCTTTCTTCAGACATATTACTTGGCATTACTATGACACATTTATACCCTCTTTCTGCAGCTAAAAAAGCAAATGCTATTCCTGAGTTTCCTGAAGTCGCCTCTATGATAGTATCTCCTTTTTTTATTAGTCCTCTTTTTTCAGCATCGTTGATTATATAGGATGCCATTCTATCTTTGATTGAGCCTGATGGATTTTGACCTTCAAATTTTGCAAAGATTCTGTCTGAGATTTTAAGAAGTGGAGTTTTACCAACTTCAGAGGATAGTTTTTCCATTAAAAAGAGATAATTTTTATGTTTTATATATTGATATAATTGAAGTTTATAAAAATTTTATTATATTTGCAATATGAATATTTGGATAACATCAGACACTCATTACGGACACACAAACATAGCCGGTCCTAATGTATCTCGTTGGCAAAGAGGCTACCGAGATTTTGGTAGTGTTTGGGAAATGAACCAGGCATTGGTAGAAGGTATCAACCGTTATGTAAAAGAAGATGATATACTTTATCACTTAGGTGATTGGAGTTTTGGAGGTATTCATAATATCAAATTATTTAGAGATTCAATTGTTTGTCAGAATATACATTTGATTTTAGGAAACCACGACCAACATATTGTTGATAAAGAAGTTAAATTTCACGACACTTCATTCAATCCTTTAGATCTATTTTCATCTGTTCAAGATGTTCTTCATCTGCAATTAGGAAAAGCAGAACTATTTCTTTCACATTATTCACATCGTGTTTGGAATGGAAGTCACAAAGGAGTTATACATTTATATGGACATTCTCATGGTTCAATTCCAGACCTTGGTCGTTCTATGGATATTGGAGTAGATGTTGCTTACAGAATGTTTGGTGAATATCGACCATTCAATATAAGTGATATCACAAGAATTATGGAAAAAAGAGACGTTCATCAAATAGACCATCATGAATAAGTTAAGAAATGAAATAATGGATATGAAAATACAATTAAACTCTTCTTATGGTATGGGTGGTGTTGGAAGAAATCTTTACGATGAATTGGTAAAGAAAAAGACCAGATTTTTTAAAATACAAAATAGAGTTATAAAAATTAAAAGGTTATTCTATGAGAGATAAATGGGATTGTCAAATGGTTGTTTGTATTAAAGAGTATAAAACTATTAAGGTTGGTAGTCATTATGATATCAAAGGAAGAGGTAATCTAGAATGGAATGCTGATCCAGAAGTTGGTGGTAGAAAAGGATATGGTTTCTGTATTGAAGACGAATACTATGGATCGTTCTCTGGTAAAAAAGATTGGTGGAATTTACCATATAGTGAGAAAATAAAGTTGTATTATTTCACTGAATCAGAAATGTCAGAATATTTTATCACAGAAGAAGAAGATTATAAAGCTTATCGTAGAAATGAAAAATTAAATAGTTTAGGTGTATAATGGGGTATAAAAGAGTCATACAATTAAGAGGATTAAAAGACAAAGTATCTAAAAGGTACTTTGTCAATATCAGATTTCATCATAAGGGTAAATTTCTTTTTGAGGGTAGATATGATATACATGATTTAGTTATTGATAATTGTTGGAAAAGTATTTCATCTGCTGAATCTATTGTTATATTCCCAGAGCTCTTTGGTATCTATACCGGAAAGTATCCTCTTGTAAAAGAGGATTATTCAACAAAAAATGGATTTGATGCAGATATAATTGACCATTGGTTAGTCAAAGAAGAATGGGGATTTTCAATTTGTTTAAAAGACGAAGATTTGGCCAAATTAAGAGATAAGAAAATTGAAGATTTAGGTTTATGAGAGATATAAGAACTTTTGTTAAATTATTTGATTTGAATGTACCAGAGTATGAACATTTTGATTATTATATCGAACAATATTCAAAATTACCCAGATGGTCACATTTGAAAGAAATGATAGATATTTATTTAGATTTTGAGTCTAAAGTAGAAGATCCATATCAATATAAAATTGATAAATCAAATGAAATTATAGAATTCTTAAAATCCACAAGATCCTATAATGAGTTGAATGATGATAATTTAATTCCGGATTATCCAATCAATAAAAACTTTGAGTATTCCGAGGGTAAAAAGTATTTATCAATTGATATAAATTCAGCAAACTGGGTAGTTTTAAAGAAATATGACCCACCGTTCTTAAACGAATTAGGTAAAACTTATAATGGATTATTAGAAAAGTTTAATATACATCCTGTATTTTGGAATTCAAAACAATTTAGACAGTATATTTTTGGAAACCTTAATCCAAAAAAACAAATAAAAGCTCAAAGAGTTATAATTGAAGAATTAATTCAATCAATATCTCAATATTCAAATCTAAAAATACTCTGTACTAAATCAGATGAAGTTATTTATCAATTTGATGACTTTAAAGACATCGATAAAATTATTTCAGAATTAGACACTTCTTTATTTAAATATAAAATATTTACCGTAGAAAGAATTGAAGATTTTAGAGTCAATACTTTTTATAACCACTTAGGAAGTATTTTATATAAAGATTTATCAGGTTGTAACGGTCATAAATATTTCATATATTTAAAAAAATATATACTTAAAGAGCCTTTGGATATCAAAGATTTATATTTTAGAATAGATGGAGATTTGGCGATTTGGAATATAGAAGGATTAGATATTAAACTATGACAGAAGTTAATTTATATTTAGAGAATAAAGATAAGAAGTTAAAAACTTATCAATTTGAAGAGAATGTTACTAATATTGATAATGCTCGAATGTTACTTATAAAGTATATAAATCCATTCTACTTAAATACAAAATATAGAATAACTGTTTCAAATCAATATTTTGAAGGTGAAAAAGTATCAGAAATCTCTATGATTTTTGAAAAAAATACAGAACTTAATAGAGAGTTTTTACTAAGAGAATTGTTAAATGATTGATATTTTTGATAATAAACCATTAGACTTAAATAATATAGTCTGTCATTCGGGTGGAGCTATTGGTTCTGACACCGAGTGGGAAGTTATTGGACAAGAATTTGGTGTTAAAACTAAGGCTTATTCCTACAAAACTCCTAAACATGAATCAGTTAACAAAATTGAAATATCAGAAGAAGACTATAAAGAAGGAGTTGAAGAGATTAATAAAGCTAATAAATGGCTTAATCGTTATGGTATTCACAAATATATGAATTTATTGGCTAGAAACTGGTCTCAGGTAAAATACTCCGATGAGGTTATTGCTATCGGATATATTGTTAAAAAAGGTGAAAAAAATCCCAAAGGATATTATAATAAAGGCAAATATGATATGGTTGATGGTGGAACTGGATATGCATGTCAAATGGCTATCAATCACCAAAGACCTGTCTATGTTTTTGACCAGATTAGAGATAAGTGGTTTCGTTGGTCCTATTCTTCTCTTTTTTATATGGAGTGTAAATGTCCTAAAATTACCCGTCAAAATTTTGCTGGAATTGGAACTCGCGAAATAAAAGAAAATGGAAAACTTGCAATACGTGAAGTTTTCAATAAAACCTTCTCAAAATAATATTTACCTTTTAATATATGATATTAATGAGGGAAAATCTTGTTAATATTATTCGTAAGTCTCAGACTGTAATTGCAATTATTTTATTTTTTGCAGTTTTTTCTTTTTGCTGGTGGAAAACAGGTTTTTACTTAAGTAACATTCAACTTTCTATATGGGGCAAATCTGGATTATTAGGATATCTATGGAATACAATAATATGCACACTTGCTATTTCAACTTGGATTAATTCAATTTTTTATATTAAGAAATCTAATAGAATTAAATTGAAGTGGTTATCATACATAATGTTTAGTTTTGTTTCATTAGCACTCTTTGCAACTGGATTCTTTAATCTAAATTGGGGCATGGTTCATATTTTCTCGGCTTGGGTTTATTTCTTTGTTTATCCATTGGTTATATTTATACATAGTCATTTAAATAGAAAGACTCTACACTATAAAGATTGGAAAGAAGGTATTTCAATATCAATCTCTATGATAGTTTTGCCAATTTTATCAGTTGGTTTGTTTTATGGATTGGCAATTCCTGAAACAATCCACATAATTTTTGTTATAATATGGAACCTTAAAATTGCATTTAAATGACAAAACAAGATTTCATAGATTTAGTTAAAGAATTAGGATTTTCACAGACTTGGTCAGAAAAACCTAATTTATTCAGTATAAAAACTGATATAGAAAATAATTACCTCAATATAAATATAGATGATAACTTAGGTCTTTTTCAACTACAAGAAATCAGAATGTGGAGTAACATGCAATCTGGTAAAAAATTTGGAAACTTTAGTCTTAAAACATTTGGAGATGAGAATGACTTTCAGTTAGAATTGTTTTTGAGTTTTATTAAAGGCTCTTTTAATAAATTTCCAGATACGATAAATCAATATATGAGAGATGAAAAAATTAAAGATATTTTACAATAATGTTTTTTTATAAATTAAGAAAAGTTTTAAGAAATAGTTGGTTAGAGATTTTAAGATCTTCTACTATGCTATCTTTTATTGGCTCGTTTGTGCCTTTTTTTCCATTTCTTTTTATTTATCATGATGACTTTACCAGTAGAGATAAACAACAGATGTTTTTAGTATCTATGATATGTATTGTAATAAATCTTACAATAATATATTTTACAGAAAAGATTTTTGGTTTTAATATAGTTTTTTCAATATTTTTTGGTGACTTATTTAGTTTTTGTTTATATTTGATACCTTGTATGACACTTATAGTCTATTTTGAATTTTCTGAATTACAATTAGATAAAAGTGAAATAAGAGAAGCTAAATTGAATAGTTTATTTAGAAAATTATTCTGATATTTAATATATACTTTCTATGAAAAAATTTACTCATATGGTAAACGAAGAATTGGGGGGTAAATTCAAACTAGGTTTGGATATTCACGGGGTGGTAGATGCAATGCCGGATTTCTTTTCTTTTCTAACAGATTCATTTATAAAAAATGGAGGAGAAGTTCACATCATAACAGGTGGTCGTTGGGATGTCGAGTTCGAGAAACAATTAAATGACTTTGGTATCAAATGGACTCATAAGTTTTCAGTATATGACTACTTAAAAGAATCAGACTATGAAGTTATTGGGAAAGTTCAATTTCCAGATGGAACAATTCAGAAGAAGTTTAAGAATGAAGATTGGGATAAGGTAAAAGGTCAATATTGTAAAGATAATGAAATTAACTTACATATTGATGATACACTAATTTACAATAATTTTTTTTCTACTCCTTTTGCAAGACTTTGGAGTCACAATGGGAAACCTAAATATACAAACAAAGATATAAGACACATTGATTAAATATTATTTGATTTTTTTTATATTCTCGTAAAATTCCAGATTAACTTTTTTTCTTTTTTGGAATATAAAAAGAAAAACTATGTTTCAATCTGAAAAAAGTCAGGAGTTAGATTTAAATAACCCTATATTTGTAGTTTATATTAACGTTGATGGTAAGCCTCGTCAATCAGGAATTGAGTATATTCAACAAACTCAAAAATATTTAGATATCTATAAAAACGCAACAATGTGGTTTGTTGCATCTAAAAGAGACGAAATAGTTTGTGTTTATGATGGGTGGGGTAGAGTAAGAGACTCTGAATTAAAAGACTTAATAGAAGAAATAAATACTAAAATAGAAATAATGTCTAATTCTCATTCATTTGAGGATTTTAAAATAAATGTAAGAGATTGGAGATTGGGTAAATTAGTTGATGAAAAAGAGTAAATGGGATATAATAGGTAATGATATTGACAAAGAAAATAGTCAATACTATGATAGTTGGTTTTACTATTGGTATGATGGAGAAGACTATCATGACTATTACTATTATGAGGACTATGAATATGATTATATAGATACTATCTATCGAGATTATGTCAGTAAAAGAGGAATTCGTGTCACACTTGAAAGAATGAATATGGGATCATATATAGATATGATGTCAATATACTCAAAATCTAAATTAAGACAGCTTAAAATAGATTATCTTTTAGGAGAAGATAAATGGGATGTAATAAAAAAACCAACGTTGGGAGATTTATATGAGAGGCGTAGAAATATTTGAAGGTAATTGGAGTACTGATTTAGTAAATAGTAATCCACAAAAAATTTATATCTTTGGTGATAATGACCAAAGAGTAGGAAGAGGTGGTCAAGCGGTGATACGAGGTCTTGATAATGTAATCGGAATAAGAACTAAAAAAAGTCCGTCAATTTCCCCAAGATCTTACTATAATGATAATGAATATGATGCAAATTGTCAAAAAATTTTAGAAGATGTACTACTTATAAAATCCAAATTATTAGAGGGTAATAGAATAGTTCTTTCTAAAAATGGATATGGAACCGGACTTGCTTCTTTAGAAGAAAAGGCTCCAAAAACATTTTCTTATTTGTGTGACTGTTTAAGAATATTTTTTGAGTTTGATAATAAAACTGGACAAAGATGGCAAATAATTCCGCCAACTGAAGACTTTGAAAATGGAGAATATATAAAATTTACTAAACAAAATACTAATTTGTTTTTACCAACAAATAACAGTGAGTTTTTAGATAGCCTTCTTAATGTAAATATACTAAACCATTTTGATGCAGTAAGGCTTCAGAAAAGAATTTCAATAACTACAAAATCTGAATATAAAAAAGATCAAATACTTTTACTATCTTTTCCAAATCACAAAGACTACGCAGTAGTAAAAGTTTTGATTGACTCATTTGAGATAATAGATTTAAATCTATGGTCAAAGTTTGAAGGAGTCAATCCGCCAAGAAAGCCAAGATTTTCTGGTTATAAACAGACACTATTCTCTTTTGTCTGTCAATTAAGTGAAAACGGAGAAATGATTTTTAACATATGAAAAATATTAATGAAATAATAAAATCTGAAGGTGATTATCACGATTGGACTTATAGCGCTAAAAACGGATTAGAAGTTGAATGTTGCATAAGAAGAAATACATCTCAAGCTCTATGTGGTTATGTTGTTTTGACATCGGATAATAAACTTTATGGTTTAGATTACGATAAACTATATTCAAAAATTAATGTTCATGTACATGGTGGATTAACCTATTCGGATGAAGGAGATGGTGGATGGATTATTGGTTTTGATTGTGCTCATGCAGGTGATCTTTGTCCATCCTTTCCACATTTTGATGGCATCTATCGAACGAAAGAGTATGTAATTTCTGAGTGTGAGAAGTTAGCTGAAGAAGTTTCTAATTATAGTGGAGTTATAAAAAGATTGGAAAAAATTGATTCAGTTATTGGTAAAGACTAAATAATTTTTTATCTTTGTAAAAATAAAAAATTATGGACACTACGACAATTACAAATGATTATTTAGAAAATCCAGCAATGGATTTCGTTAATTTTTATGACTTTCAAGTAATGGTTGAAGATTATAATTATCAACTTTTAATGGAAGAGTTAAAACAAGAAATCAATTCTTAATATACACGGTTGGATGGCCGAGCATCTAGGCGAGGACCGGCAAAGTCCTTTACGGTAGTGAAATTCTATCTCCAACCTCTAATTTATTTTTATGTCAATCTATATTACTAGACAAAACCACCAACAAAGAGATTTGTTGCCAGAATTTAGAGATTTCAAACTGAAACTTATTCAAAATGAACTTAATTTTTCGGTCAATAAAGATGTGGTAAAAAAATATCATACAGGATTGTCTTTTATAAAAAAAGAATTTCCAAATGACATAATTTCGGGTTCTATTGCACTTACTCTATTGGGTCTTATTCATAGAGATATCAATGACATAGATATACTTATCAAAGATGAAAATAGATACTCTGGGTATATCAATAATAATACATATTTAGGTGATGATGAAGAAGGAATGGATAATCGACTTGGTTATATCGTATTTAAATATAAACCTGGTTTTTTCTCAAAAACAAAAGAGTATGAAGTTGATTTCTTTAAAGATAATGGTGCTAAATATATTGAGTTTGATTTTGAAGGAACTACACTTAAGTTACAACATCCTTTAGAAATAATTACTGCTAAAATGGGAATGACAAGAGTTCATAAACATTATAGAGATTTGGAAATTATCTTTAGAAAATTTGATTCTTTTTGATATCTCTATTTAATTTACTACAAAGTGGTTGTAAATTAGTATAGTGATTTAATTTTATTACATCCTCTTCTGTCTCTGCTGACGATAGTGGTATAATGTGGTCTATATCCCATCCATACTTTATTTCTCCGTTATATAATCCTTTATTTTCCCATGTCATCCAATCCTCAAATTTTGATTCTAAATAGATTTTGAAATCTACAAATGAACAACCTAAAATTTGTATTGTTTTTAAACTCTTCTTATATCCTTTATTTTTTAAAGTAGAAGAAACATAACTTCTCATAAGACATTTAAGATTATAAACTGGATCTTCTTTTTTCTTTTTTAAAGCGTATTCATTTCTATATTTTCGTTTCTCTTCAATTGGTCTATTTCTATCCCATTCTTTTTTGTTTTCATTTAATTTTTCTCTATTTTCCTTTCTATATTCTTTGCTTTTATTAGAATAATACTCTTTATTATTATGATATGTATTTATAGCATATTCATTTCTGTATTCTCTATTTTCTTCGTTCCATTTATCTCTTTTATCTTTGAAATATGAATAATTATTTTTATAATAATTTTTATTATAATCTTTTATGCAAGACTTACAATTACCTTTTCCTTTATAAAATTCAGAGGTATCTTTTTCTAATCCACAATTTTTACAAATCATCATAAACAATTTATTTATTTTTTATATTATTATATATAAAATAACCACATTTCCCTCCATAGAAAAAATGAAAAAAGTTTACGAGTCAAAAAAAACCTATAGTGATAAGTATAATAAATCACATAAGAGTATTAGAATTACTAATGATTTATATGAGAGATTAAAAAATCATATAGATGGTAAAGATATTACTATAAAGGATTTTATAGAATCTCTGATAGAAAAATCAATACAATAAATTTTTATAATAAAATATATTTTGTATATTTGTGATATGAAATATCTTAACTATCGATATATTTTCCCTCCGAGACCTCGAAATGCTATTTCCCCAGATGATTTAAATTTTTGGGACAATCAAAGTCTTTTAGCTCAGCCAAAAATTAATGGTTCAAATTCAATGATATATACCAATGGTAAGAAAGTTATTGTAATGAATCGACATAATCAACGACTTACCAATGTGAGAGTTGATGACTCAGAAATTCTTTCTCTTTATAGAGGAGCCGGAGGTTGGATGATACTAAATTGTGAATATCTCAATAAAAATAAGATGGATGAAACTGGACAACCTTTCAACCACAAGTTTGTTATTTTTGATATTCTTTGTTATGATGGTGATTATCTTGTTGGTAAAACCTTTGAAGAAAGAGTTCAACTTTTGGATAATTTATATGACCAAAGAAATTGTGAAAAAGAATATTTGTTTGGTATTTCAGAAAATGTTTATCGTGTTAAATCTTATTTGACTGGATTTAATGAATTGTATAATAAATTGACCACAATTGATATTATTGAAGGTTTGGTGATGAAAAGAAGAAATGCTAGACTTGAAGTGGGTAGTTCAGAAATGAACAATGTTAAGAGCCAAATTAAATGTAGAAAAGCAACTAAGAACTACAAGTATTAGTAAAAGCAATTTTTTTATATTAATATATATTTTATAAAAAAAATAGTATTATGAAGTATTTAAAAAAATTCATAGAAATTTCAAATAAACAACGTGTATTTGAAAATAACTCAAATTTTACTGTGCAATTAATTGATGGATATGCATATGATGGAAATGCTATTTTGTCTCCAGAAAACCCAATAGAAATTATCTATAAAATATTTGATGTTTATTATAAAGGTTGTGATATCATTAAAGGAATGGAGGGTGAGACAGAATGGACTATTATAGCTAGAGATTACCAAGATGGTTCCGCTCGCTCCCACTACTTTGAGATAGGTTTCGAAATAGATAAATATGAACAACAGTTGAATGTAAGGAGATTAATGGAGATAAAACCAGAAGATTATCCTAATTTTGAATTTATTTTCACACAAGACGTTAATGGAACACAACAAAGTGTTAATATAAAAGATTTAGAAAAACCTATTAGAGTCATGATACCATTTTCTAATTTTGAAAGTTACTTGAATGATTTAGGTAATAAAAGTGGTCTTAAATTTCAATCGTATCTAAAGGATTGGATTTGTAAAAAGTTAAATTTTAAACCATCTGATTGGAAAGTTTATGCATTTGCGGGTGGTAATGAAAGAATACCGGCGATGCCTGACGCTCTTCTTGGAAAAGGATATATGACATCTGAAGATAAAAAAGGAGAAATAGTTGGAAAACTATCAATATAATTATGGAAAAATTCTCAAAACTTAGACCTAAAAATGATTTCAACGAACCAGATGATGAAATCAAATACGAAGATGGTAAATTAAAAGTCGTAAAATACGAAGATTGGTCAATAATAAAAGAAAGAGACGTTGTAGTTTGTATTCCTTATTTAATTGAATCAAATCAAATGGTTCTTCGTTATGAGTATATTCCAACTTTTAAGTATGTAACTGGTCAGGAATTTCACGCAACTGTTGTAGGTGGTGGTATTGAAACTGGTGAAACTCCACAACAAGCACTTTTAAGAGAATTAGAAGAAGAAGCTGGTTTTGTTTTAAGAGAAGATTTTCAAATTGAAGAAGAATTAAAACCTCTTTTCATGACAAAAGGTCATACTAATAGATACTATCCGTTTATTTTACCACTTAATGAAAGAGATTACCACGAAGTAATTGCTAAGGGTGATGGTTCTGAAGAAGAAGCAAAAAGCAAATCAGTAAAAGTTGATGTTAAATATATCAACTCTGTAAATTCATCTGATTTGATTACTGATTATATGTTGATGAAGTTGAAGGAATATTTAAAAATATGAAACATCTAAAAGCATTTGAGTCATTTATTGAATTAAAAAGAGGTGGTCAAACCTATTTAGTACCGAGTAATACAATACCCTTAAATGAGATTGGTAAAGAAGAATTTAAACAACTCTTACATAGTAACTGCAGTCAATTTTTAGAGGTCATTAGACAATTCTCAAATGGTAGAGAAGTCAAAAGTGGAAAGAAATTCTTTATATTTAGAAAGTTTCCCGAAAACCTAGGTCAATTTGTTTTTACAAATCCAAAAGATTCTAATATTGAAAGAGTGGCTCCGTGGTCAGAATGGGGTAATTGGCACAACTTACTTCTTTCTAACTTAGAGTCTTGGTCTGAATATCCTAAAAGAAATAAATGTCTTATTGGAGCTTCCCACGGTAGAGCCTTTACGCATGGTGGAACAGATGATTATTTAATTATTCCCTATGATACTACAAAAATTGGATTGTGTCCTAAAGATGATATCTGGGACTCATTTAAGACAAAAACTTTATATCTTTCTAAATGGGTTAGTTTAATTATAAAGATGGTGGGTGACTTAAATGGTGTAGAATTGACTGATGATAAAAACTGGTCAAATCTTTTACCTTATTTAGATAAAAAGTATTTACAAGAGGATTTTATTTGGGATGTTCCTCAAAATAGAACTGCAGTTAATAAGAATTTATTCTTTGTTATTGGTAAAGGTATTGTTTATGATAATGATAAGACTCTTTTAGAAAACTTAAACCATTTCTTAAGTCCTGAGTTTAATAACTTTAGTTTACTAACATTTGGTGGTGTTAGTGATAGGATTAGATGGGCGAGAACAAGACTCGATGCTAAAGAGATTTGGTTTGAAGATGAAGCACTTCTTATAGATTGGAAATGGCTAACTCAGAGAATGAGTGATGAAGATTTCTCAGATATATTTCTAAGTAGATAAGTATCTTGTTAGATAAGCTTTAATATCTTTATTCATATCTTCTTTATTAACGCTTCCGTAATCAGAGATTCTTGGATTTAAGTTTCTATCAATATTTGATTCTCTAACAAAGTCTCTAAACAATTCATCTAAATCTTTATTAAATAGGTATTCAGAATCTATATCTGAAATCCAATCGTTACTATAAGGAAATTGATAATAAGTAACATTATCTTTATATTCTTTTCTTGTTTGATTTCCTTGAGCATCTTTTGTTGTGTAGTGTTTAGTTACTTCTTTTTCTACTTTCTCAAATTGACCCAGTTCATCACTAACAATTCTATCAAAATTACTTATTATTTCGTCATAGTTATCGTCACAATGAGCTGACATTTCCCAGTTAGCAACATCAGATTTAATTTCAGTAAATACATCTGAGCTTCTTACTAATTGTTTTAGTGTCTCATTAAATCTTTCATTAGTTAAATATTCAATCAATTCTTCTTCAGACATTTCTTTTACCATTTCATAAACATCATTATCACATTCATCTCCAATATGTCCAATAGTATTTTCATATCCACCCATTTCCTTTATTAAAGCTTTAACTAAAAGTGTTTTATTCTCACTATCTAAATCATATTGAAAAAGTGAGTTTATTTCTGGATAATAATTTGATAGATCATAATAATCCCACATATACTCTTGTCCTTTAATTAAAGATTCTCTATAATCACTTCTTTTAGAAATTATAAAATCAGCTAAATCTTCTAAATCCATTTCAGCCCACAATTGACCTTCTTTTTTTACTTCAACAGTCCATCCATAATACTCTTCTAAATCTGTTGGCTTTACTTTGATTGTGTTTCTTTGTTTAGCGAAAATTTCAATATGGTCTTCAGTTTCTAACAACTCGGGTTCAGATGAGTTCCAATTATCTGTATAGAAAAAACCACCTTTAATTACAATACCTTCAACATCGCCTAAATCACCTTGTGAGTCTCTAACTGAAATATCACAATCTCCTTCTCCTTCTATTATTGAACAAGCAAACTTAAAAGCGTCTGTTACATCTTCTTTACTTAAATGTCTTGATTTCTCTATTACTATATTATAAGCTGGTCTTATTTCTTCACCAGCAACTATATTTTCAGTATAAATATCTTTTTCAACTGATTTTTTATTGTAATATTGTATTGTTTTTCTTTTTACAAAACCAAAATTTACTGTGATTAAATACCCAGCATCATCTAATTCTATTAGATACTCACGAATTTGGTCTTCATCTAATTCCCAGATTTTACCTGACTCTAAATCTTCTTTTAGAGATTCTTTGATAAATTGTAAATATCTTTTAAGTTTCATTATTTAATATATATATTAAAATTTTATATTTATTATGAGGTACTTAAAACAATTTGAACAGTTTGTGATTACAGAATCAGTTTTAGATCGTGATGCTGATAAAGGTGAAGGAAGCATTCCTTCTGGAACAATTATAGGAAGTCCAGATAAGAGTAAATCACTTGAAGAACTTGAAAAAGAAGGCAACTACAAACCTGGTTCTATTCTAGACCGTGATGCTGATAAAGGTGAAGGAAGCATTCCTTCTGGAACAATTATAGGAAGTCCAGATAAGAGTAAATCACTTGAAGAACTTGAAAAAGAAGGCAACTATAAACCCGGTTCATATTTAGATTAAAAAAATTCATTAAAATTTATGAAATACATAAAACTATATGAACAATTTAGACTTCTATTAGAAAGTGAATCAATTGATTTAAAATCACTTGGATTTACTGATGATGATATTAAATTGATAGAGGAAATGAAAGTGGATGGTAATAAAATATCCATGTTAGGAGATATTGCTAAAGAAGTCTTTTATGAAACATCGTCAGATAGTAATAATAAACCAAAGACCGCATCAAAAGATTTTAGATCTTTTTATCTTGAGAATATATCTAAATTTGATAATTTCTGGAAATTAAAAGGAGTTGATTCAGGTGTTGTGAAATATTGGAATAGACCAGAAGATGAAGAACACCAAGAATACATACACCTACCATTGGTTTATTCAGAGCTTGTTTTAGGATATAAATTTGAATATAAAGTAGAAAATTTAGATTGTAAATCTATCGTTCTATCTGATGGAGGAGATCCATTTACTGGAAATCCAAAAGCTAGATACAAATTATACTCATTTGTTATGAAGGGTGGATATTGGTGGAATGAAAAAAATCATGAATTCTGGGAAAATAATAATCAAATAGTGGATACTACACAGCTTAGTAGTCCAAGTGGTGGTAAAAATGGAAGAAAAGATGAGAGAATCACAAAGGATAAGGAAGAACCTGTATCTGGATGTTATTGGAATGTTGGATATCTTACCGAAGAAACACCTAAACAATTCGCAAAAGATATGGAATCTAAAACTCCAGAAGAAAGAGATGAATTGTGGGCAGAAAGCACTGAAAAGTTTCTTACTCAACCAACATCAAAGATGATTGTAGTTTATAGAAACAAAGAAGGTAAAAACTTAATTTTAGATGGTGGTCATAGAGTATTCTTAGCAAATTGGCTTAATCAAACAAGAGGTAAAAGTATATCACTAAGTGTGTTGGTCATTAAAGAGGTTAGTAAAAATTAAATATTATGAAATACTTAAAGTTATACGAAGATTTTATGGAAGGTGAATCACTTCCAGGAGTTGATATTCCATCTAAACAAAATACCTCTAAACTTATTTTAATGGAAGATAGAGGAAAAGACAAAAATATTTTAATTATTCCTGGAACAGGTGAAGGAGATGCTGGATTTGCTTCGGATTATAAAGTATTGGCTCCAAAACTATCAAAAGACTACAATGTTTATTCTTGTAACTGGCCTTCTAATTTTAATGTTGAAAAATTTGCCGAAGAATGTGTAAATGATATTGAAAAAATTGGTGGATTATGGACTTTTGGTGGATATTCTTTCGGATATAGAATGGCTTATAAAATAGCTAAAGTTTTAGAAAGTAAAAAATCATCAAATTTTTTATATAAGGTATTTGGTATAGATGGTGGTGTTCCTGCTTCGAAAGAAGAAGAAATGAAATATTTATTAAGAGACAATCCGCCAAGGATAGCTGTTGCTTATACTAAAGAAGCAATTGAGAAATCTAGAACAGGAAAAGATATAATAAGAGATAAAGATTTTTTTATATTTAGAGAACAATCAAAGTTGGATGAGTTTTTGAAGAGTAATAAATGCCAGACTTATTTTGGTGAAGATGAATATACACCAGATGATATTTCTAATTTAAACTGTGATTATATTGTCGAGAATAAATTTCCTAAAGAAGAAGATTGGAAAAAGAGGTATGTGAATACACCTGGTGGTGTCAATCCGGATTATAAAAACTCAGAAGGTAAATCATTTATTACAGAAGATACTAGAATGATTTCAGAGTTTATAGATAGAAATAAGTCTAGTAAGACAGGCGACAACTTCACTGGTCCTTTACAATCAGAAGTATTGGTTATAGGCAAGGCATCAAATGAGATTGATGAATCTCAAACAAGAGTATCACAAAAAATATCCTTTAAAAAATTGAAAGATACTACCATTGGCCATGATAATATTTGTGCGCCTGTTGTAAGTGGTGGTCCTGATGGAACTGACGAGGTAAGTGGATATCTTAATGATTTCTTAAAATAAAAAAGAGAGACAAATTGCCTCTCATTCTTAGCTGTTCGTTTATTAATTTTAGATTTTAGATAATAATTCTGCCTTTTTAGAAGAGAATTCTTCATCTGTTAAGATACCTGTTGAATGTAAATCACTTAATTTTTTGATAAGTTCAATCACTTCATCCGAAGAAATTAATTGACTTTGTTTAGTTTTCATTTGCTTTACTTCTGCTGGTTTTCTACTTTCTGGAAGTATCTGAATTATAGTAGAAGCAATATAATGTTTCTCAAATTCCATATCAACTTCAGTAAATTTTTGTTTTGACTTTTCACCTTTTTCAACTCTGCCTGTTTCAATAGAATTTGTTGAAATAGATCCAGCAACATTCAAGTTAGGTAAATCAACTTGAGAAGTATAACTACAATTTATATTACTTGATGAGTTATAAACATTAGTTGTTCCACCAATTAATCCATTATTGCTGTTTGTAGTTACTGTTGTTCCACCATATGTAATTGTTCCTGATCCACAATAGACTTTATATGGATTATACCATGGATAAGGATTATAAGGATAGTATTTTTCAACTATCACTCTATCAAACTTTCTTTGCCAGTTATCTAAAGTAATAACATCTTCTTTATAAAAGAAAACTTCCAATACACCATTGTTTTGAGTTGCATCTAATGCTTCTCCAGAGTTTTCAATTTCGTAAGTTGAAAATTTGAATTTTTTTCTATCATCAATAAAGCAGTCTAGATAAACCCTTTGTCCTGGTTTTATGACTAATCCTGTTTTTGAGATTGATTGACCGTTTAATTTAATATCAGCGAGAACTGAAACGGTTAGTGGGTTAAATAATTCGATTTCGAATTCGTCCTCGTCTTTTAAGAAGACTTTTCCACTTTTGATTTGTTTTCTTCCCCTATCTTTAGGAGATACAATCCAAGCTCCTGGCTTGGCATTGCTCGTTGCAATTTGTTTTGCCATAGTTATTCATTTTATTTTTAGACCTATATCTTTGATTCATTTCTAAATCTCAAAGGTATTCTAATAATACCCGACATAAGTTAGCGAACAGCTTAATGCTATATATCAAAAAATATTATATTTGTTTTGATTTTTTTGTTATGCAATGCCATATTTATTATAGAATATTTGTATTTTGTTAATAAGTTCCGTATCTTTGTAGTATGAAAGTAGAAGATTTTGTGTTTGAGACATTTTTAAGACTAACCTCTAAAACAGTTCCTTATGGTTCAGAAGATATTCTTGTTGAATCGATGAGAGAGTTGTTCCCAAAAGGTATGCAAAAAGATGAGTGGGGAAACTATTTTTACAAAGTAGGTGAAAGTCGTTCAATTTTCGCAGCTCACTTAGATACTGTATCAAAAGAGTATGTTACTGTTACTCACGTATTTGATGGTGATTTAATTAAAACAGATGGACGCACAACTTTAGGAGCTGATGATAAAGCGGGTATTACAGTTCTTCTTTGGATGATACAAAACAATGTTCCTGGTCTTTATTACTTTTTCATTGGTGAAGAAGTAGGATGTATTGGTTCTGGAAAAGCAGCTAAAAGTATGGATTTTTCTCATATCAATCCAGTTCCAAAGAGTGGATTCTATAAAGGTAATTACGATAGGATTATTTCATTTGATAGACGTGATGTTGGATCGGTTATTACTTTTCAATCTTCTTCTCGTTGTTGTTCAGATGATTTCGCAGATGCTCTTTGTAGAGAATTAAATCAAACTCGTAAAATGTCTTATAAAAAAGATACTGGTGGAGTTTACACCGACTCTGCTGAGTTTACACACTTAATTCCTGAGTGTACAAACGTATCTGTTGGTTATTATAAAGAACATACAACTTCTGAGTCTCAAGATATTATTCACTTGACTAATTTAGCTGAAGCATGTGTCAAAGTTGATTGGGAAAAACTTCCTACTAAAAGAGATCCTAAAACTAACGAATGGAAAGATTACTCTTATCCTACTTCAAGAAATTGGTCTCGTAAGGATTATGGATATAATGATGATTATTATGATTATGGTAATTACGAGAGTAAAGGATATGGTGATTCTATGTCAGATGGTTACGGAGACAGTTTTGCTTCTGATATACACTCTAATCGAGGTAAGAAAAAACGTAAAAGAAACCGTAGTAAAAAATACTATGATGGCGGAAGTGGGTTAGTTGATATGTCATATGCTTATGATCAATATGATGATTTTTACGAAGTAGATCCTATCTCTGATTTTATATCAAAATCTGACCAATCTATTGATAAAGTTATGAATTCTGATTCAAAATATGATTGGATTATGTCTAAATTTACAGATAGTGGTCTTGAATATTGGGAATTAGAAGTTATCAAAGAACAATATTTAGATATGAGTAGTTCTTATGATAAGTTTTTCTATGACTATCTCTTAGAAAAAATGTATGAGAATAATAATACTGATATTATCTAGAAATATCTATAATGTCTGATGTTTTAACTATTTCATCAGGTGCATTACAAATTTTGGAATTTGGAACATTATGACTAACTTTAAAACTTCTAGGTGAAGATTGGTCTATAATTTTTACTGGCGTAATCATATCATTGTACCAGTATTCAATTAGAACAACATCACCAATTTTATAAAACGATTTGAATTCAACAATAAACTGCATATAAACTATATATTAAAATGTATAATCGACTTATTTTTGACCACGAAATGTTAAACTTCTTAGATAGAAGACAAGATCGCATCTCTCAAATTTTGATTCATGGTATGAGTGGACTTATCAAAGAAGAGGGAAATTTCATAAAAAGAGTTGAAGGCACTATTGACACACTTTCATATTTACCTACTAAGAAGTATTCTGTAATAAAAGAAGATCAATCAAAAGATCCATTTGGTGAAGGTGTTGGAAGACAACCTATCAAAGTTGGTCGTTTTATTAGAAAATTTTTGTCAGAAAATGCTTTTCAAGAGTTTGGAATAAAAGACTCTGATGTTGAAAAGTTTGTTAATTCTTATAAATCATATTTTAATTACGATCCTTCAAAACTACAGATAGTTGAAGGTGAAGATGTTAGAAAATATTATTTAGAAGATAACTATTTTAGACCGGATGGATATCGATACGGATCTTTATGGAATTCTTGCATGAGACAAGTTGAAAGAAATAAATTTATGAATCTTTATGTCTTAAATAATGTTAAAATGCTTGTTCTTTTTTCTGATGATAATAAGGTAAGAGCAAGAGCACTTATTTGGGAAGATGTAAAAGAATTTGATTCAGATAAAACTTACAAATTTATGGATAGAATTTATACAGTTTATGACCACGATGTCGATGTCTTTAAAAAATGGGCTAAAGAAAATGGATATTTAACTAAATGGGAACAAAATGCTAAATCAGAACTTTATATTGATATTGATGGGAATCCTGAAAGAAAGCATCTTTATGTTGTTTTGGAAAAACATAATTTAAGTTGGTATCCTTATTTAGATACTTTTAAGTATTATAATCTTTGTAAAGGTAGATTTTCTAATTCACAAAGTTATAACTTTGACTACACACTTGTACAAAGTAGTGGACTTGTTGAAAGAGAACAAGAAACAAACGAAGAAGAATGGGATGATGATGAATTCTAAAAATCTTTTTGTTCAGAACGATACTTATCATATCTATTAGCAATTTCAATAAGAAATTTATTTCTAACGATATCTTCATTTGTAAATTCGAAAAGATTTAGGTCTTTCATTCCATCAACCATTTTGATGAAATCATTGTAACCTGAATCTTTTTTTCTAACATCATACTGAGATGTGTCACCCATCATAACTGCTCTCGAGTCTGTTCCTAATCTTGTAATCCAAAGCATAAGTTGTTTAATAGAAGCATTCTGGCACTCATCAAGTAGCATTATGCAATTATCATAAGTAGAACCTCTCATATATGCTAGTGGTTCAAAAACAATTTCCTCAGTTGAAAAAAGAAAATCAGTATTTACTTTACCAATAATTTTACAAAAAGTAGTATAGTAAGATTGTTTATAAGGGTGTAGTTTATCTTCTAATGATCCAGGTAGAAATCCTAAATTCTCACCACTTTCTTGAATCGGTTTTGTGATAATAATTTTTTCAATTTTTTTATCAGCTAAAAGAGCAAGTGCTGTGTAACAAGTAACAAATGTTTTTGCTGTTCCTGCTGGACCATGAACAACTGTTAGAATATTATTTCTAATTCCTTTGTAGAGTTCGTTTTGTTTATCAGTAAGTCTGACTGTATTTTTCTGAAACTCTTCTTTTGTCAATGAATTTTTTTTTCGAATATTTTTTTTATATTCCCAATCGCCTACTCCGTCTTGAATTTCACGATTTAATTCTTGTTTTGACTTGCTCATAAAAATTATTTTTTTTATCTATTATTTAATCTTCTTTTGATTTTCCAACATATGTAATTATCAAAAGGTATTAATAAAATTTGTAACAGTTTCATAAAGTATATATCCATAGCCTCCATCTACCCCCTTATATTTTCATAAGAAGTAGGAAGTTTTAATATATACTATGAAAAATGTACGACCTAATAGTGCAAAATAAAGAAGAACTTATATATGATCTAATTTTTTCAGAAAAAATAGATTATAAAATTAATCTTGCTGATTATGTTGATGATATCTATCAATATGAATATTTTGTAGATGAAATAAAATTAATATTGAAGAAATCAAAAGTAAAAGTTTTGAAAAGTAAAATTATGATTGATAGCAAAACTGCTATCTGGAATTTAAAAGTTAGCAAATAAGATGTGGATATTTAACAGTGATTTAAATAAATGGGAAAGTAACGATGATAAACTGCCATTAAATGAGTTTGAATTTCTAAAACAAGAACAATCTTCTTATAGATTCTACTCTAAAGCACTAAGTGGATCTACTTATATTCCTGTTAATGATTTAACAGATATATTTGATATTTTAAATTATTATAAAGAAAGAAATTGGTACATAAGTGTTCCTGGTTCTCAATATACAAATACTTTAATTCCGAGTAGATCTCCTAAGGCAATAGATGGTACTTCTTCTTTTGATTACTATCAAAAAAATATAAAAGAATACGGACTTACCTTAAAAAATCTTTTCACACCAACAAGACTTATAAAAGACTCACTTAATAATTATATTTATGTTGATGTTGCTACAACCGGTCAGTTAAATAATATTGGACAAGTAATAGATAATTTCAGAATTGATGGAATAAGACTTAAAGAAGGTCATAGAGTTTTAGTTAAAGACCAAAAAACAACAGTAAATTTACTTTCAACTGATAATCCAGAAGATTTTATTCAAGGTAATTATTATATAGTTCAAAATTTAGGAGCTACTATCGAATATGAATATTATAATAGCAATAATGGTATATACACATTTACAGAAGGAAGATTAGTTAAAGCAAATGAGTTAGACGATTATGATACTTGTAAAAGATTTAGCGTTTGTGTAAAAGAAGGAGTTACAAATACACAAAGACAATTTCACTTAAGTAGATTACTTGATGGTTATTTTCCAGTCGGATCTAAGCAGGAACCTTTTGAATTTAAAGAAAAAAAGAACTGGATTTTAAGAAATAGAGTTGATTATAACAATTTATTTGAGATAAATTATTTTGATGTAATAAAACACGCAACACAATCTTATCAATTAGATGGAATAACTTATTCTATTCCGGAAAGATTAATTTCTGTTGGTGAGTTTGGGGTTATTTTAAATACACAAAATGATATTTCAAATATTATAAAAAACAAATATAAAGTAAATTTAAGATCAATTACTCAAACAAAAGAGTATTATTGGATTTGTGGAGACTCAGCTACACTTCTAAAAATAAGAAAACATGACTTTTTAATAGAAAGAATACAACTTCCGGATATTGATAATAAATTTTCAATTAATTTAAAGTCAATTTCTTTTTTTAATGACCTAAGAGGAGCTTTAGTTGGTGATTTAAATACTATTTATGTTACAATAGATGGCGGTAAAACTTGGAAAAGACAAAGAGTTCCTGATTTTGACTCTTATTATTTTAATAAAGTTATTTTTGCTAAACAAAACACATTTTATATAGCTGGAAATGTTGGTGTGTTTATTGAAATGTCAGAGGGATTAAGTGGATGGACCGCATATAAAAGAAGAATTTCAAGATTTATAGATGATGAAGACGATTATTTGCTAGTTGATAACATCAATGATATGTTATATACTAATATCAACACATGGAATCTTAACTTTAATTTCTTTACACAATCAATACCTTCTGATAAAGAGTTATTATTTCTTTCAACAGACGATAATAAAATAATTGTTTATGATATTAATAAAGTTAATCAAAAATTTGACTTTATTTATTTGGATTTTGGAAATGACTACGATGATATAATAAATATAACTAGACGTAGTTCAACAAATACTTTTTATTTTACTGGAATTAATATTTCTAGTAATGATTCTGGAATATTTTCTTTTGACATAAATAACTTCTCAAGTATAGGTGTTGGTAATTCTTATTCAAACACAATTTTAGGACCATTAGCTAACTACGAGTCGCAATATTTTCCAAATGAAATAATTGATTATGAAGGTGATGAGATTATTATTTGCGGAAATGAATCACTTTTATACAGCGCAACTTATAGTAGTGTGTTTAATTTTCAAAAACCTGATCCTAATTTTGAGAATAGATTAAAAGCTAAATTATTATATTTAGACTATGATGCTGGATCAAAATTAAATTTCTTCACGGACTTTGGGGAATATCGATTGCCAAATTCTCTTACAATTGATTTTCCAGCATTTTCTTATTTTTACTTTAGTCCATTAGTAAATGGAGCAACTGCTCCAAGTTATTTGACACAAAGTCAAACTAACTGGTTTCAATATTGGAGAGATAGAGAACAGACTTTTGTTTATTACAATGACTTAGGTCAAGTTGAATCACAGAAAGTTGAATATTCAACTGTATTTACTTATTCAACTATTTCTTCGGTCAAAAGTATTTTTTCAATAACAAAAGAACTTTCACATATAAAAAATTTAGCCCCGAGAATTGACCAAGACTCAGATAGTAGATTTTTCAGAGCAGGAACGACCGGTATGGGATTTCCAAATCCTGTCGGTCCAACTGTAGCAAAGGATTTATATCTATATGACTATCTAATGGTAGTTAGAGTAGCTACTAATTATCCCGTAAAGATTGGAGATGTTATAAGTTTTAATAGTTATTATGTTAATAAAACATTTGTAGTAAATAGAATTGAAACTCTTACTTCATCAATAGGAACATGGAAATATTTATATGTATTTACAGAGTTTAATCAAAATATTATTACTAACTTATCAACAGCAACTCCATCAGCGACAGCTTCGATTACAAACTTGAACTCCTTCACAGATCAATCTCAATTTGTAGAAAGATTTAACAAACATCCAATGTCGGTTGGATATGAAGCTGTAAATGATTTAGATTATTTATATGGGATTACACAATTAAAATTAGATTTTAATTATGGAGCACAAACCGCTAGTTATACAAATTGGAACTTTACTGGAAATTTCGCAACAGTAAGTTCTTTTGGCGTATCAAGTCAAACATATTCAATAAGTACAAGTGGTGTTGGTAATTATTTAATTGAAACTCCTTATATTCAGAATGCTCAAAACATATCATTTTTATACAAATCGAATGGTCTTTTCAACTCTTCTGGAACATTTTCTTACATTAAAACTCAAGGTTTATCAGGTTCAACTTGGTATGACTTAGATACTAGAGTAATGTCCAATGGATTCTTAGGAAATATTCCTCAATTAGTAAATATTAATTTATCATATAACTATTCTAAATATAGATTTAATATTAGAAGTTCAGCCGCTACACAACCACCATTCACTCCATCTTATAAAACTGTAGTTTTAGATGATATTAAATTAACCTCTGTTGCTAATACACCTTTTGTTGTAGAACCAAGTTCTTATGGAACTAATTCTCAATTGGTGACTTTAAATAAATTAACATTAAATCCTAAATTTAATAATTTTACATCTTATTATAATTTGTCTCAAAAAGTAGAGACAACCTATGAATCTTATACAATGTCATATACATCAGGATTTTTAAATTTTGGTTATAGTCCAACTTATAATATATTAGATTATCTAGAATCAATAAATGATATAGGAGATCCGTCTCCAATTTTTTATGCTGATAAAGAGTACTACGCAATGCCGGATTATAGAGCAATTCCTCTACAGGGAACTGGTGGATTTACATCAAGTAATGCTTATATTGACGAGAATGGATTGACTTTTTCATCTGTTAATCCTGCTGCTTACCTATCAACTACAAATAAAATAATTTTTGGTCAAGATTTAAAAATCGAGTGGGAATCCTTACATCTAAATACATTTGTTGATATCAATTTATATACATCTGTAACTTACTCTGTACCGTCTTCTACTACTGAAAAGTTATTGATAACAAAAAAATATGTGATTGAAAACTTCCAAGATTTAGGAATAGATGCGTATATAGTAGAGTTTCATAAAAAATTAAACTGGACTGCGGTTCCAACTCCGAATTTATATTTTATTGATATAATATCAAGAAGAAAACTTAAACAAATCAGTGAAGATTTAAATGAATTGAATAATATACAAAGAAGTTTGCACAATAAACGAGAAGTAAAGATACCAAACGATGACGTGGTTATTAATGGGTATAATTACTTTACATATGAGAGTGAGTTAAACAAAAAGTTCCCTACCGATTCTTATGCTAAAATTTTACTTTCTGATGTTGAAACTGTTGAAAATCTGACCGGTTTAATTTATGTAGATTATAAAAATGAACTTTCTTTCAATGTTACTAGATTGGACCAAGAAATCATAGTTCCTATAAGTAATACAGGAAACTTTGGTGGTAAATTATTTATATTTTGTTCAGAAAAACACGGTCTTAAAAATGGTGATGGTGTAGTTTTAGAATTCAATGGTGGTGTTGGTTCTTCTCAGGAATTAAATTCTGAGTATTTTGGATATAAAATTGTAAATGTAGTGAATGAGTATAATTTCTATTTGAATCAACCTTATGGAAATATTCCACAAGTGGGTAACGATACTGGGTTTGTAAAATATATCAAAACAGATCCATTTTTTAATTATCAACCTGTGGATTTAATTGATATGGGTGCTGATAAAAGAGGAAAACAATCTATTGAGATTGATATTGACAATCTAAAACTTTCTGGTAGGAAATTCAGCTTACAGAATGTAGATTTTTCTAAATTCAGATTTAGACTAATTGACGGTTTAGATTTTGAAACTTTATCAAGAAGATATTCTTGGTTACTCGAAGCTGAGATTTCAGATGCGACAATAGGTCAATCCGGAAACGAAATTGTTTGGTATAAAGGAATTTGGGAATCCGGAAGATGGTTTGGTGGAAGATGGGTTTCAGGAACGTGGATAACAGGTGATTGGTACGATGGTGTTTGGGATTCTAAATATATTGAAAATAAAATTTTAACTGTCGAAATAAATGAAAAATCAGAAAGTGTATCAAACTCTAAATGGTTTGGTGGAAGATGGTTTGCTGGAACTTGGAATAATGGAAACTGGATAAATGGTAGATGGTATGGTGGTACATGGAATAATGGACTTTGGTATAAAGGTATATGGAACGATGGCACGTGGAATGATGGTGAATTTCAAGGTGGTATTTGGGTACAAGGGACTTGGAATGCTGGTTATTTTAACACAGATTCGGAACCAGCTTACTGGTTAGATGGTGAATGGTATTCAGGGGATTTTGAAAATGGAATGTGGTACAACGGAACATTTGATCAAAAAGAGGGATTAGAATCTAGATTTGGTATAAATTCTTTTAATAGTAGAACTTCAACATGGCACTCTGGTAAATGGATAAATGGTTCTTTTCATTCAAGATTAAATCTTAATGATGTTGGTCAATATGATGTGTCGGACATTCATAAATACTCAATGTGGTACACTGGTCAGTGGTTTTCAGGAGATTTTTATGGAGGAATAGCATATAATATGAAATTTGTGTCAGGTACTTGGCATGGTGGAATTTTAGAAGATATACAAGTAATTGGTTTTACTGGATCTACCGTAAGTAGTGATAACTACTTTACTTTGAATGGAATTTTCAAATTTAATATAGGTGATGAAATTACGATTATTGATAATCAAGTAGGAAATCTTTATTCTCAAAATTTTGGAAGCAATGACGATCCAAAAGATTATAAGGTTTTATACACAGTAGAAGATACTGTGAATAAAAGAACAAAGGTTTATGTTAATAAACAGATTCCAATAAATTTATTACCTCCTGTTGATACAAGATTAAGAGTTGTTAGTAGATTTAAAAATTGTAACTGGAAATCCGGAATCTGGACAAACGGTATCTATGAAAAAGGATTCTGGGAAGGTGGAATTTGGTATAATGGTATTTTTGAGGATATATGGATGTAAATTCAATATTATTAAATAATATATAGTAATATGATAAAAAAGTATATTCAGTTTATTAAAGAAGCGGATGAAGTAAATCCAACTGGTGAAGCGCAAAAAACAGAAACTGATGCAGGAGATTCTTCAAAGTTTGCAGAGATTATTGATGAAGTAAAGTCAATGATTGAGAAAACAATTGAAAAGTCAGGAGGTGAATTTGATTCATTTGTAAAGTCATATATAAATAATCCTAAAGATGTAAAAGTAGAAGGTTTTATAAACGATTCGGATATTTATGATTTTTACTTAAAATGGAGAAATGATATAGATGAAATTCTTAATGATATGAAATTTTTTGACGAAAGACCGACTGAAGTAAATGCCTTTGGTATTTATGAATATGTTATTAAATCAACTGAAAAAGCATTTTTGGAAGTTGCAAAAATGATTAAATAAAATAACAGAGGTTAAGAATAATTATATATAGTTTATCAAAATAAAAATATAATTAATGGCTTCTACACCACTTTATAAATTCTTAAAACAAAACGGAACATCTTTTTACGCATTTCCTGGAGCAGCTGAAGACATATCAGCAGCATATCAGAACTCAAATTATAAAATGTATTTTTCTAAATATGCTTTATTAAATTTTCCAAAACAAAGTCTTCCAACGGGTGGAACAATTTCTAAACCAATATATTTTGATTTTGAGAGTGCGTTTTCAAAAACATCTGTAGCACAAGCACCAACTAATTTTAAAGATGCTTTTGTTGAATCTTTAAGAAACTATGTTGCTAATCACGAAGTTGTTTTAAGAGAAAGTAGATTGAATAATACTAAATATTATTATGACACAAATGCTTTGGAAACTACAACTGAAAAAATATTTTTCAAGTGGTGTAAAAAATTAAATTTGATAGGATTTGAACCTGCTATACCTGAAGATGAATATTTTAGTACTTTAGGTGAGTTTCAATCAAAAAACGTAAATGATGATGAGTATTTTCCGGAGTTTTTATGGAAAGAGAGAGAAGTAAAACCTTATGAAGGAATTTTATTTTATGAAACTGGTAGTTCTAATCCACAATTCTTAAATAAATTAGAAGTTGAATTTGTTGGTACGACAAATTTTAAAGTAGGTGATATTGTAAATGTTTATGATATTGCAGACTCAACTACTGAGGACATTTTTATGAATGCTGGATACAACATAAATGATGGTCTAAATATAGATGTATTGGATGTAATTCCCGCAGGTGCAACTCAAGGTCAAAAAATAATTTTTAATATTGATTATACAACTACTACTAATTTAGGTGGTGAGACTATAGCAAATTTTGAATTAGTTTATCATAGATTAGTTCAGTATATTGGAGAAGTTAATGGTATCTCCAATGTTCAAGAAGCAAATAGATCATACACTGAGGTTTATGCTCATATTCCAGACCACACAGGAAAAACACCCGATATTTTGTTTAGGTTAATGACCGATTTTAATTATAAACCAGGTCTTAGTTTTCCTATTTTACCTAGTCAATATCAATCAGAAATTTTAGGATCCGAAAACTTCAACTCACCAATTGTTAGTACTCCTTTGAATTATCCAGGATCTTATTTTGGTCATTTCGATACTTTAGATTATACTTATGAGACCTCAAATGGTGATACGTTAAGAAGATCCGGAGATTATTTTGGAGTAACTGGAGATATAAACAATCCTATAATTGATGGTTCAACTATTGATGGAGTTGGTTTAGATTTTAATATAAATCACTATGTCAAAATGAATATTCCAAGAAGAATATTAACTAATTTTGACCAGTTCAATGCGCAATCAACAAATAATTTACCACCAGAGGACTTTGAATTTAATGCTATTCTTTGGTATTATACAGTTGAAGACTCAAATGGTAATTCAACAACCAATGTTTATGGAGTTTCTCTTTTAGATAACCCAGATAATAACGTAATAGAAGAAGAAACTAGTCTTAGATTTCCAACGTATAAAAAGTTGGTTTCAAATGGAAAACAAGACGGCACATCCTATGCATTTAGTTTAAATCTAAACTTTAACATCATTAATGAAAATATTCAAGAAGCCTATAATCCGCAAGCTATAAATTCACTTTTTAGCATGAACCTTTTTAATGACGCGATGACTAGATTAGCTTCATTAAATGATAGTTTTTCAAATATAATAGGAGAACAAGTTATAGTCAGAGATGAAATAAATAATTTAAAGAGTTTATTATATACTCAAACAGATATTAATGTATTAAATAATAAAATTTCAAATCTCGAAACACTACTAAGGTTATATTCTACATTACAGATACAATCAAGTAACTCAATTGAAGCGAGATTTATTACCGGAACTCCACCAAAGATAGAATTATTTAATATCGATCCTACGTATGCTTCAATACTCAACTACTTTACATCAGATATGTATGATACTAGTGGAATTATACCTTTGAATACCTTTGTTACGGCAAATAAGTCTATTTTGATTAATATTCAGAATAATGATGAAGTAGAGTTTGAATTACCAAATAACGAAAAATTAACATTAATTTTAGATAGAGATTTATCATATAAACAATCAGTTGATATAGTTATAACCGGAACAGAATTTGCCTCGCAAAATAAAAAGTTGGATATTTTTATGAATTCTGATTATGCTGGTGGTTCAGTTTTGACGGAAGTTTTGCTAGTTGGAGACATTGATTTACCTGTATATTACAATACTTCTACAAATTTACCAAACTCGGCCTATTTGTGGAAAAATTTTAACTTTGATATAGACTTTAATCAGGAAGTAAGATTACTAACAGGAGAAAGACTTGAGTTATCATTTGAAGGTAACACATTTTTAAATTATAATTCAATAAAAGTTGGAGAAACTATTTATCTAAATAACTTTTTTGTTGGTACATCTTCTGTTTATAACTTCTCTGGTCAATATACGGTTGATTCACTTATTGGAAATACTAGTTCTGTAGTTATTTTTGATATTTCGTCAAATAAAAATTTAGTATCTTATGGAGCTTCGGCATCTTTACCGTTGCAATTACATAGCGCTACTCAATCTTTACTATCTAATACTCCATATTTTTCATTTAACAAAGGTAAAAAAATTAAAATTACAAGAGTTTCTAACTCATCTGTGTTAAATGAGAGATACAAAGTTCAAATTGACGATATTATGTGATTATAATTTTAATATATACATTAAAATTTTAAAACACTTATGGCTTCAATCTGTGGAACTTCTTTATTCGGACAAAGTAGTCAATATATAAAACCAGGAAATGGCGAATTTGTAGCTATTGAAGGATCTGGTGTAGTTGATAGACTTCCTATTTCTGATTTGAGAATGCCTTATAAACAACTTTTAAGAGGTAGAATTATTCTAAAGGCTTGTCAAGTAAATTATTTACTTAATCATTTAGGTTTAGGAGATAACGCTACATTTTTAGCAATCAAAGCAACTTATGATCCAAAGTCTGTCGTAGCTGATAATAATTATATAAGTTATTCATACTATAATAATCCTGTTCAAAATTTAACTTTTTCTCAAATGTTAGTTTTGACTGGAAATTCTGCTCACCGAATTCCTCAATTGTATTTAACTAATCCAAATTGTAACTATAATGTTTTTTTAGATGTTATGGTTGGTATTATTGATGAAAATTATTCATTCTTTAATGATGATTTAAATCAAAATGCTACATCATTTACTGGATTGGAATATACTGACATAAAATCATTTGTAGTCGGAGAATCAGTTGTTGTTTATGATAAAGGTTCTCCGAAAAGAGCTCTTATTTACTTTGGTCTCCCGTATATTAATTCTATAAACTTAAACTCTACATTTTTAATTATAGATGATGAAAGTTTTGGAACAGTTTTCTTAAATTTTATTGATGAATTTAATGCCAAACAAGCTTATTCATTAATGAATTATGTTTTAGAGAATCCAAATATTGATATAGATACCATATCTCCACTACTTGATGATATACCTCCTGTTGTTTATTGGAATTCAACTGCTGGTGCTACCGGAAGCTACATCGTAAATTACTTAGGACTTACGTCCAGTTTTGGATTTAATACGGAAAATGATGGATTAACTTTCTCAACTTCTATTTCTCTTTCAAATTGGGGAACATCTAGTATTCTTTACAAAGATAAGTTAAGAGACTTAGTTATTGACTACATTGACGATATTAGAGATGGTGAAATTGGCCTTATGGATTCTGAAATGATAATTACTGGAACGGCTGGTGTTGTAAATTCTATATCTACTACCGGAACATATTCTTTAACATTTAATGTTGGTGATTTGGCTCAGAATAATTTAAATGGTGTAGTAATGAATTTGAATATAATAATTTAAAAATATAAAATAAAAAATGAGTTATAGTTGGGATAAATTTTTAAGACCTTTGGCCGGTAATGATACAAATGTTCAGATTATGGACAATAACGGCACGGTAACATATACAATAAACCCATATACAGTTATTAATGTTTTTGTTAAAAATAACTTGGTAAATGTAAGCTTAAAAAGCGGTAGAGTAATATCAATACCATTTTCTTCTTTAAATGAGGCAAAATTAGCTCTTCCAAGAATAAAACAATTATTTGATGCTTTACAAAAGAAAGCACCAATTTTTGTTAGTAATGAAATAAAGAATTATGTTAATAGTGTAAATATTCAATTCTTTTATCAAGATAATATTCCAAACGGTACTGGCACGGATTCAATAAGAACAGGATCTTTTTGGTACGATTCCGACTATGGTTATCTTTATGTATATATTTATGATGGAGCTTATTATCAGTGGGTTACAGCAGCTGGTGAAGTTGGTCCTGTCGGAGCAACAGGACCTGCCGGTCCAACAGGACCTGACGGCCCACAAGGTAATCCGTTCCAATTAAATGGTACAGTTTCTGGTACTTCATCTTTACCTGAACCATCTGTTTTAGGAAATGCTTATGTTGATGACTTAGATGGTCATCTTTGGGTATATGGTCAAAGTGGATGGGTAGATGGTGGAAGTATTTTAGGACCAGCTGGAACTTCCGGAACAAGCGGTTTAGATGGGACTTCCGGCACATCCGGTAAAGATGGTCAATCTACGAGTTATTTTTTCTATGAGGCAAATACGAGTGTCATTTCTGGGAATCCAAATCCAGGTTTTATTAGTTGGAATAACTCAACTCAAATAAACTCTACTTACATATATGTAAATATGTTTACTTCAGATGTTACTGATGTTGATAACTTTATCTCTCTTTATAGAGAAGGTCAAGAGATTTTAATACAAGATAGATATTTAAGTGAAAATTATCAAAAATGGACAATAAGTGGAACACCTATACAAATAATAGAACCTTCTCCAAACTTTAACTATTGGCAGATTCCAGTTGTTTTATTAAATTCAATTGGAACTGGTACAACAAATTTTAGTTTAGGCGATGATTTAATAGTAGCAGTTGGTGCTTACAACGGATCCTCTGGTACTTCAGGTACTTCAGGAACGTCTGCATTGGATGGAACATCAGGAACTAGTGGTACATCAGCAATAGATGGGACTAGTGGTACATCAGCAACAGACGGAACATCAGGAACATCAGGAGCGGATGGAACATCAGGAACATCAGGAGCGGATGGAACATCAGGAACGTCGGGTACAACTGGAACTAGTGGTACATCAGCAACTTCTGGTACGAGTGGTACAAGAGGAACTTCTGGTACGAGTGGCACAAGAGGAACTTCTGGTACAACTGGAACTTCTGGTACAACTGGAACTAGTGGTACGAGCGGTGAAAAAGGAGAGCCTGGTGAAACACTAAAAATAGAATCCTCTGTTTCGGATTATCCAACATTAATTGCTACTTTTGGTGGTTTATTAAGTCCTACACAACCACTTTTATTAACAACAATTTTAGTTATTGATACTACTTCGGTTTATATTTATGATCCAATATCATCATCTGCTACACTTGATGGTTGGGTTGATCTTGGTTCTATACAAGGACCTGCTGGACTTGACGGAAGCTCTGGAACAAGTGGAACTTCTGGTAGTTCTGGAACAAGTGGAACTTCTGGTAGTTCTGGATTTAATGGAGATTTATATAGATATGAATATAACAGTTCTATTGATTTAAGTGATCCTACTACAAATGTAGGTAACACATTTAGTATAATAATAGCAACAGATTTGGGATATAGTACTGCTCAAAATATTATTATAGCATCCGACTTATCTAACTATTTACAAGGTGATGTTACTCAATACAATCCATCAACTGGATATTTAGAATTTCTAATCACAAATAAAGTGGGAAGTTCAGACTTATTGAGTTGGATAGTTAATCTCGATGGAGCATCTGGTGGTGACGGATCATCTGGAACTAGCGGAACTTCTGGTATAGATGGTACTTCTGGAATAAATGGTACTTCTGGAATAAATGGTACCTCCGGTACGACTGGAACATCAGGAACTAGAGGATCTTCAGGAACTAGTGGGACATCAGGAACTAAAGGAACATCAGGAACTAGTGGAACTTCTGGAACTAGTGGAACATCCGGATCTTCTGGTATTGGTTTTAACTATCAAGGAATATGGGATAGTTTGAGTACATATTATATAAACGATATTGTTACTTATGATGGTAGTTCGTATATATCTGTTATTGATGGAAATATTGGTTTTCAACCTGATGTTAATGCTGAATGGTCTTTAATAGCAATTGCTGGAACTTCTGGTACAACTGGAACTAGCGGAACTTCTGGTACAACTGGGACTAGCGGAACTTCTGGTACAAGTGGCACGACCGGTACTGATGGTACATCAGGTACAACTGGTACTTCCGGAACAGCTGGATCGAGTGGAGCTGACGGTCTTCCATTAACTTGGCAGGGCCAGTGGTTATTGACTTCTCCTTATGGTGAAAATGATATTGTAAGATATGGTGGAAGTGTTTCTCAGATTTACATAGCCAAAACAAGCATTCCGGCATTTTCTTCGACTCCAGACATAAATCCTAATTGGGATATAATGGTTACTTCTGGATTTGGTTATGTCACAAACTATCTTAATGGTGATGGTAAGTTGTTAATATCTAATGGATTTCAATATGAGGCTGTTGCTTTAGACAATCTTCGTTTTATAAATAACAATTTACAACTTAATGGAAGCTTCTCAGCAACTGGTTCATTTAGATTATCGGGTAGTCCTACTTCAAGTGGAACTGCTTTTTTAAACACAACACAAATTCCATCTGGACAAACATTTACTTATAGTTTTCCTGCTAAATCAGGAACTTTAGCTACAACTGATGATTTATTGACAAAATCGGATATAGAGTCTATAGCACAAGGAGCTTTAGGTTCAAGAGGTTATATTTATTTTGATGGACAATCGAATATTCAAACTTTTGTTGATATTACTAATTACTTTTTATTATCTGGAGTTGGTAATACAATAGTTGATTATAATAATAATTTTAATATAGCAACAGGTAGTCAAAACTCTATGACTTTAGGTTTAACATCTGCAACCGGATCATCAATTGTTTATTTGAAATATAATGTTCAAGTTTCATTTTTTAATGCAAATAACCAATCTTTACTATTTGCTATTAGAAAAACATCCGGATTTAATGGTAGCCAAGAGATAGTTCCAGTACCAGTTGCTACTAATCCAAACTCAAACGCAACTACAACAATGACTCTTACTGGTATTGTTGGTGCTCAAGTAGGTGATAAATTTGATGTGGTTGTAAAAAACACAAAAAATCCACCAGCAAATATTAATATAGTGAGTTTATCATTCTCACTATTTACATAAAAATTAAAAATATATAGAATATAATGGCAGGATATACAACTTGGAAAGGCGGATGGTCAGGATTTGAGGGATTAAGTACTATTTCATATTATGAAGGTGAATTAGTTAGTTATAATAACGATACTTATATTGCTACAAGTCCTCTTATACCAATTGGCTCTCTTCCTCCTTCTGGTGATTTAACAAATTGGAATATTTTTGTTTTAGCAGGTAGTTCAGGTACATCTGGATCTTCTGGATTGAATGGTACGTCCGGGACAAGTGGTACTTCTGGTACATCCGGGACAAGAGGCACTTCTGGTACATCCGGAACAACTGGTACTTCTGGTACATCAGGAACTTCGGGTACATCGGGAACTTCGGGTACATCGGGAACTTCGGGAGTTGATGGAAACTTTTTTGGATCATCTGGCACCTCTGGTAGTTCTGGAATTAATGGAACCTCCGGAACAAGTGGTACCTCTGGTATTAATGGAACCTCCGGAACCTCCGGTACTTCTGGAACAACTGGAACCTCCGGTACATCCGGTAGTTCAGCAACTAGTGGTACATCAGGAACAAGAGGTACTTCTGGTACATCAGGAGTAAATGGAACATCCGGCACTACAGGTACATCTGGCACATCTGCTACGTCTGGTACATCTGCTACGTCTGGTACATCTGGTACATCTGCTACGTCTGGTACATCAGGAGTAAATGGAACATCTGGTAGTTCTGGTGTTAATGGAACCTCCGGGACAAGTGGTACATCTGGCACATCTGGTACATCTGCTACGTCTGGTACATCTGGTACATCTGCTACGTCTGGTACATCAGGAGTAAATGGAACATCTGGTAGTTCTGGTGTTAATGGAACATCAGGTACTACAGGTACATCTGGTACTACAGGTACATCCGGTACATCTGCTACGTCTGGTACATCAGGTGTTAATGGAACTTCAGGAACTAGTGGTGTTAATGGAACTTCAGGAACTAGTGGTGTGAATGGCACATCAGGAACAAGTGGTACAAGTGGTACATCCGGTACTACGGGTACATCTGGTACATCTGGTCTTAGTCCGGCTTCCGGAGCTGTTATATTGATAAATACTCAAGAAACTGCACAAACCGGAACAACAAATACAACTGCTTTCACCTATGTTTTAGCTTCCAATTCTTATTCTCGTATAATAATCGAATCTGAATGTGGATTTCTAAGTAACATAAATGCTTCAGGTACTGTTACATTCAATATACTAGTTGGTGTTGTCAATAAAAGAAGTAGAAATATTAGATTTGACGCGACTGGAGCAGGTGACTTACATGAGGCTGGTAGAACACTAAAATACTCAGAGTCAATAACAGGTGGAGCAACTATAACAATAACAACAACCGGAACATCTAACGGAACTTGGACTGTAGATAGTCTTAGAGTATATGGTGTAATTTAAAAAAAATATATAAGAAGTGAGTACAAATTGGCCAAAAAATAAAAATGTCGGTGATATTTATGTAAATCCTCAGGGTGTTAAATGGAAATGGAATGGCAAAGGTTGGGTTTCTTTGAAAGAAACTGATGTAGTTTATTTGACTGGACCAACCGGTCCTTCTGGTAACACTGGAATTAATGCAATCACTTATCAATTTTCTCACAGTTCTATGGATCCAATTGATAATGGTGTCTATTATATTGGAAATATTCCAGACTTTCCGGCACAGTCTAATAATTCAATTGCTTCTAAGAGAGTTAAATCTTTGGTAACTGGTAAAATAAAACAAGTTACTATAATGACACAGATATTGGGAGTTTTAGGTTCAGATGAAGAACAAACATTTACACTAAAAAATATTTCCAGTGGTCAATTCATAATAGTAACTTCTGACTACAAACATTTTTCAAATAATCAATTAGATAATTTTGAGTTAGAAGTATCTTTAGATGTCGCAAAAGATGACGAGTTAGAGATAATTTGGCAAACACCAACGTTTGTTATTTCACCAACAATAGTGAGACATAACTTTAATGTATATGTAGAATATTAAAAATAAAATATTAAAATGAACTTAGGTAAATATGAAATAGAAACTTATTATGTTGTTGTTAATGGCCAGACCGAAACCAGACAAAGAGTAGTTTATACTGGTCTAAATGAAGAAGATATTTTTATTGAGAGATACTATGGAAGTATTAGAGAAGGATATAGAGGATCAAATTCATTCTTTAAAGATTTAGAATGGATTGATTTAAGAACACATATAGTTGGTGAATCTGTTGTAGTAAATGATAAAAGTAATCCTCCAAAACCACAGATTTATTTAAGTATTTCAAGTATTGAGTCTGTTCAAAGAGAAGGTGATTTAAATTTAGTTATTTATGATAGTCAAACAGAACCAATAAATTTAGAGTTTATTACTAAATATGATTGTGATCAAGCTTATTCTGTTTTTAATCTTGTTCTTCAAAATCCCGATACTGATATTGATTCAATTATAAATGATGTCACTGCACCTACTATCTTCTTCAATGAATACTTTTTTGGAGAAGTAGTTAAATTAGATGGAAGTGATTTATCTGGCCCATTTTCTACTGATGACGGGAGTACATTTTTAGTAGATGTATTTTTTTCAAACTTTGAGGGACCTAAACCAATCACAAAAAATGATATTATTACAGGTTTAATTTACTCAGTAAATGACAATAGAGATGGGCAAATGAACTTAACAGAGACCGATTTTACAATATATAAAGACGTGATTAATGTGGATAATATAGTTGATGAAATCTCTGGCTTGGGAATTTATCTTTGTAAATTTTACATACAAGATTTAGGACAAAATCAAAATAATTCAACTGTTGTATTTTCAATAACATAATAAAATAAAATGAGCTATAGTTTAAATAGATTTTTAAGACCTTTAAAAGAAACAGATAAGACTATCCGGATTTTTGATGATAGAAACTTTCCAGTGCATACAGTCAATCCATTTTCGGTTTTAAGATTATTTGTTACTAACTCTAACTTAAATATCTCTCTATCCGGTAATCGAACAATTGTTTTAGACTTTGATTCACAAGATGATACTAAAGAGGCTTTAGTAAAATTTCAATCTTTTATAGATTTATTAAGACAAAAAGCTCCAACCAGTGTTGATAAAGAAACTGAAAAATATGTAGAAAAAATAATTCAAACATCTGTTGGAATTTCTTCTCTCAATGGATTGACAGCTTCTAAGCAAAATTTAGTAGTTTTTGGAGATGATAACTTAGATATTTCAATTGACTCAACTGGAAACACTCATTCAATAAGTTTAAATTGGTCTGGAATACTTCCTATAGAAAGAGGTGGATTAAATAATACTGAATTTAATGAAGGTGATATTTTAATTTCAAATAGTGAATCTGTAATATCATCTGGATATAAATTGAACAATGATGGAATCAATGAATTTGATATTTGGTCTGCGTCTCGTATTCTAAAACAACTATCTGATAGTAAGGTTATATTTAACATTGGTGACGGCCAAACAGACACATTTGATTTAAAACATAATTTAGGAACAAGAGCTGTAATTGTTCAAATTTTTGATGTTCAAACTGGCGAATCAGTAGAGACCGAAGTGATAAGAAAAGATGAAAATTCAGTTGAGATTAACTTTAACAGACCACCTGATAGTGAAAAATATTGTGTCGTTATATCATAGGTTAACAAATCATTAAATTAAAAAAATCTTAAAATTTTTTAATTTAAAGTATAAAAAATCCTCTAAAAATCAATCATTTAAAATAATTTATTTTTCTCTCAAAATATATACATTACTCGATATATCGAGAGAAAAATAATAATATCTAAATGGGTAAAAGTAAAAAATTTTTGGTGGATTTAGACTTAGATCTAAATCTAATTAAAAATGTTGCAGCTCCTGTGGAAGGAACTGATGTGGCGAACAAAGAATTCGTTACTGGTTTAATCGCCGAAACTAGCTCTGAACTTAGCTCTGAAGTTGATAGATTAGATGGATTGATAGAAAATGTTCTATCAAACACTAGTCCCGATGCTTTAGATTCTTTGTCGGAAATTGTTTCAGCTTTCCAATCAGCAGATGACAACATTAACGGAGCAATCCAGAACTTAGCAAGTTCTGCTGGTTCCAATCTTTCAACAGAAGTAGCAAGAGCTACATCTGCTGAATTATCTCTAACAAATGCTTTGGGTAACGAGACTACGGCTAGAATAGCTGATGTTGATAACGAAGAAGCAAGAGCTACTGCAGCTGAATCACAATTAGCTTCTGATTTAGCATCAGAAACTGATGCAAGAATAGCTGATGTTGATGATGAAGAAGCAAGAGCTACCGCAGCTGAAGGTGTTTTAACATCTAATTTATCAGCTGAGATAGTTGCTAGAACATCTGACGTAGATGCTGAAGAAAGTAGAGCAATTGCTGCTGAGACTTCTTTAACAACAGCATTAAGTAACGAAATTTCTAATAGAATAGTTGATGTTAATGCTGAGGAGTCAAGAGCAATGTCTGCTGAAGCTGTTTTAACTGCTTCATTATCTACAGAGGTGGTTAATAGAACTGCTGATGTTGATGCTGAACAGACAAGAGCTGAGTCAGTTGAGGCTATCATTAAAAGTGACTTAGCTAAAGAAACTTCTGATAGAATTTCCGATGTAAATGCTGAAGAAAGTAGAGCTGAATCAGTTGAGACTATCATTAAAAGTGATTTGTCTTCTGAAATTCTAAGAGCTACTTCTGCTGAGTTATCATTAAACACAAAAGTTGATTTTGTTATTTCTAACACTAATCCTGCTGCACTTGATTCATTAACTGAAATCGTTTCCGCATTCCAATCAGCTGATGGTGATATCAATAATGCAATTACAAACTTATCAAATGCTGCTACAACAGATTTGAATAATGAAATCACCAGAGCTACTTCTGCTGAGTTGTCTTTGACTACTAAACTATCAGTTGAAATATCTGAAAGAAACGCAGATACTGCTTCTCTAACTTATGAGTTAGGTTTAGAGGCTAGCGCTCGTTCAATGGGTGATTCTGAGTTACAATCTAACTTAGATGATGAAGAATCTAGAGCGATGTCAGCTGAGGCTAAATTAACATCTGATTTATCTCAAGAAGTTGCTGATAGAATTGCTGATGTTAATGCTGAAGAAAGTAGAGCACTTGTTGCTGAATCTCAATTAAGATCTGATTTATCATCAGAGGTTTCAAATAGAGTTGCTGATGTTGATGCTGAAGAATTAAGAGCTACATCTGCTGAGACTGTTTTAACAGCTGCATTATCTACAGAGGTAGTTAATAGAACTGCTGATGTTGATGCTGAAGAAAGTAGAGCACTTGTTGCTGAGGCTGCATTAAGAAGTTCATTATCTACAGAGGTAGTTAATAGAACTGCTGATGTTGATGCTGAAGAAAGTAGAGCTTTATCATCTGAATTAGTATTGACTAATAATTTAGCAAAAGAAGTTGCTGATAGAATTGCTGATGTTGATGCTGAGCAAGTAAGAGCTGAATCAATTGAGGCTATCATTAAAAGTGATTTATCTTCTGAGATTCTAAGAGCTACAAGAGCTGAAGCTGATTTATCTGATGCTATCTCTTATATTACTGAAAACGTAACTCCTGATTCATTAGATTCATTAACTGAAATCGTTAAAGCGTTCCAAGATGCTGATAGTGATATTAATGGCGCAATCACTACTTTATCAAATGCGGCTTCTACAAACTTAGATGCTGAAATTTTAAGAGCTGAGACTGCTGAATTATCATTAACTGATAGATTATCTGCTGAAGAAACTAACAGAGCTGATGCTTTATCAATAGAATTAGCGAGAGCTGAATCTGCTGAATTAGTATTAACTAATGATTTAGCTAAAGAAGTTTCTGATAGAACTGCTGATGTTGATGCTGAAGAGACAAGAGCAAAATCTGTTGAAACCGCTTTATCTAACTCACTTTCTACTGAAGTTGTTAATAGAACTGCTGATGTTGATGCTGAAGAATCAAGAGCGATTGCAGCTGAAGGTATTTTAACAACTAATTTAAATGCTGAAATTTCTGCAAGAGTTGCTGATGTTGATGTTGAACAATCTAGAGCTACTGCTGCTGAAATATTATTAACATCTAACTTAAATGCTGAGATTTCTGCACGTATCGTTGATGTTGATGTTGAAGAAAGTAGAGCAATATCAGCTGAAGCTAAATTGACATCTGATTTAACTAAAGAAGTTGCTGATAGAATTGCTGATGTTGATGCTGAACAAGAAAGAGCTGAGTCAGTTGAGGCTATCATTAAAAGCGACTTGACTAAGGAGATTTTAGACAGAACTGCTGATGTTGATGCTGAACAAGAAAGAGCTGAATCAGTTGAGACTATCATTAAAAGTGATTTATCTTCTGAGATTTCAAGAGCTACTGCAACTGAGACTTCATTGGAGAATAAATTAAACAATGTAATTTCTAACACAGATTCTGCTGCATTAGATTCATTAACTGAAATCGTTGCGGCTTTCCAATCTGCTGATGGAAACTTAAATAACACAATTTCTAACTTATCAAATAGTGCATCTTCTGCACTTTCTTCTGAAATCGTTAGAGCTACTTCTGCTGAGGCTTCAATCGTATCTGATTTAACTAAAGAAGTTTCTGATAGAGTTGCTGACGTTGATGCTGAAGAAAGTAGAGCTATGGCTGCTGAAGCTGTATTAACTACTGATTTAACTAAAGAAATCGCTGACAGAAAAGACGCAGTATCTGCTGAAGAGTCTTTAAGAGTTGCTGGTGATGCTAAATTAACATCTGATTTATCTCAAGAAGTTGCTGATAGAGTTGCTGACGTAAATGCTGAAGAAACAAGAGCTCTTTCTGCTGAGGCTGTTCTTAGATCAGACCTTTCTTCTGAGGTTTCTAATAGAGTTGCTGACGTTGATGCTGAAGAAAGTAGAGCAATGACTGCTGAGTCTGTATTAAGAGCTAACTTATCATCTGAAGTTGCTAACAGAGTTGCTGATGTTGATGCTGAAGAGACAAGAGCTATCGCTGCTGAGGATTCATTAGATTCTAAATTATCAACTGAGGTTACTAACAGAGTGGATGCTATTAGTGCTGAAGAATCATCAAGAATTGCAGGTGATGCTAATCTTAATAATAAATTAGACTCTTATGTTACTTCTAACGATGAGGCACTTGCTGATGAGATTTCGAGAGCTGAATCTGCTGAAGGTGTATTAACATCTGATTTAGCTGCTGAGATTTCAAGAGCTACTGCTGCTGAGTTATCTTTAAACACAAAAGTTGAATTCGTTATCTCTAACGTTGATGCTGCTGCTATCGATTCATTAACTGAGATCGTTTCTGCATTCCAATCAGCTGATAGTGATATAAATGGAGCAATTTCTAACTTATCTAACGCTGCTACAACTGCTGTAAGTAACGAAGAAAGTAGAGCAATTGCTGCTGAATTATCTTTAACAAATAAATTATCTATTGAGCAATCAAGAGCTGAGTATGCTGAAGGAGTATTAACTTCTAACTTATCATCTGAAGTTTCTAGAGCTGAAGCTGCTGAAGGTGTATTAACATCTGATTTATCATCTGAAGTTTCTAGAGCTAAGGCTGCTGAAGACTTAATCAAAGCAAACTTATCTACAGAGATTGTAAATAGAACAAATGATGTTGATGCTGAACAATCAAGAGCTACTGCTGCTGAGGTTCAATTAACAAACGACTTAAACGCTGAAATCGCAGCAAGAATTTCTGATGTTGATGTTGAACAATCAAGAGCTACTGCTGCTGAGACATTATTAACATCTAACTTAAATACAGAGATTTCTAATAGAGTCGCTGATGTTGACGCTGAAGAATCAAGAGCACTTGTTGCTGAAGCTTCTTTAACTTCTGCACTTTCTGCTGAAGTTGTTGCAAGAACATCTGATGTTGATGCTGAAGAGTCAAGAGCTATCGTTGCTGAGACTAAATTAACTTCAGATTTATCAACTGAGGTTTCTAATAGAATTGATGACGTAAACGCTGAAGAAAGTAGAGCAATGGCTGTTGAAGCTACATTATCTACAAGCTTAGCTTCTGAAATCGCTAGAGCTACTTCAACTGAAGTATCTTTAGAGGATAAATTAGACAATGTTATTTCTAACATTGACCCAACTGCTTTAGATTCATTAACTGAGATCGTTTCTGCATTCCAAGCTGCTGATGGAGACATCAATAACGCAATCACTAACTTATCTAACGCTGCAGCTGCTGATTTATCATCTGAAGTTTCAAGAGCTACATCTTCTGAGTTATCATTGGCTTCTGGTTTATCAAGAGAAATCGTTGATAGAACTGATGCTTTATCTACTGAATTAAGTAGAGCTACTGCTGCTGAGAAATCTTTAACAGATAGATTATCTTCTGAGGAAGTTAATAGAGCTGACGCTTTATCTACTGAGTTAAGTAGAGCACTTGCTGCTGAGGCTTCTTTAACATCATCTTTATCTTCTGAGGTTGTTAACAGACAAGACGCTGTTAAAGCTGAAGAAAGTAGAGCATTAAACGCTGAGGATGGTTTAGCATCTGATTTAGCTAAAGAAGTTGCTGATAGAGTTGCTGATGTTGACTCTGAGGAGTTAAGAGCACTTGCTGCTGAGTTAGTATTAAGAAATGATTTATCTTCTGAAGTTGCTAATAGAGTTGCTGACGTTGATGCTGAAGAAAATAGAGCACTTGCTGCTGAGGCTTCTTTAGAGGATTTATTATCAGATAATGTGTCTACAATCAATTCAGACTTATCTGCTGAGATTTCAAGAGCTGAAGAAACTGAGGCTAGTATTATTACTACAGTTGGTTATGAAGAAGGTGGTAATTACTACACAGGTCAATGGAATGAATATACAAACTATATTAATTCTGACTTTTCATCAGACATTTCCAACATCGAATCTAATCTAGATAATAATCTATCTGATTTGAATTTAATGAACACTGAAATCTTCTCACAAGAAGTTTACCCAGTTAGTATGACATCTTCTTATTATAATAGTGTTTATACATTTAATTCATACAGTGAGGCTATTGATTTCTATAGTGGATTAAAAAGAGACAGAGAAAGTGAGAATTCTTCATTAAAATACTATTTAAGTCAAAGTGAATTCCAACCTTCTAATTTAGTAAACTTTGAGGCTTGGAAGAACTGGTCTGTTAAATTAGACATTAATAACATGTCTAATGATTTCAAAAATTCTTTGAATAATTTAGATAGAAGAATAGACGCTGTTATTTCTAACATCGATCCAGCTGCTTTAGATTCATTAACTGAAATCGTTGAGGCATTCCAAGGAGCTGATAGTGACTTAACTACTGCTATTCAGGACTTATCAAGTGCTGCTACAACAGATTTGAGTAATGAAGTAGTGAGAGCTACATCTGCTGAGTTATCTTTAGAAGACGCATTAAAAGCTGAAATCGAAAGAGCTGAAAAGGCTGAGGTTGAATTATCTACTGAACTTTCTAACAAAGTTGCTTACTTATTAAGTAATACTGATTTGACTGAACTTGATTCATTCGCTGAGGTATCTGCTGAGTTAGTTTCAACTGTGTCTGATGCAATTGCTGAATTAGCACTTGTTGATGAGAAAACAATCGTTCTTAACGATGTTGATAACACAATTAGTTTAGCTGAGACTATTGCGGCTCCTGTTTCTGGAATCAGAACATTTGAAGGTGAAGTTGACGTTGAGACTATCTTAAAAGTTGGTGGTGTTGATGTTATGGCTGAGATTAGTGATACAAAAGTTACTGTTGCTGAAAGATTAAATATAACTCCGGTTGTATCAGCTTTCACAATTGGTGATGGTGTTGAGACTACATTCTCTTGTGAGCACGCTTTAGGAACTATGGATGTGATTGTTCAAATCTATGACATTACTACTGGTGCCACTGTTGAGACTGAGTCTATTAGAGTTAACGACCAAAGTGTATCAATTGAATTTGCTGATGCTCCGGCGTCTAACTCTTATAGAGTTGTGACTATGGGTATTCAAGCGTTTCATTTTGTATCTCCAGCGGTATTAGAACCTCTACCTGGTGGAGCAACTCAACCTGGTAAAATAACGGATCCATCAGCTGAAACAGCTAATGATTAATAAAGTTTAAAACTAAGTAAAAGGGGATGGGACATCTGTCCTCTTTTTTTAATAAAAAAAAATAACAATATGGCAGAAACAAAAAAGAAAGTTTACCTAGCTGTTAGGAGAAAAGATTCAAATACTATTATTGATTCTTTCTCTGGTTATCTAACTGATAAACAATACTTAAATAAAAGTGCTGGTAATTACTTAGTATCCGAAAAACAAAATAGTTAATTTGTTTAATACAAAATAAAAATAAAATAAAAAGAATGAATTATTTAAATCAAAGGCAATTGTCTCCTGATGAACTTCCAGGTGGTGTTTCAAAAGGTGAGAAAAAGATTTCTAATCTAAATCTTAAAACAAAAAATTATGAAAACAGTTCTGCTCTAAACAGGCCTTTATCAGTTGATGAATTTGAAGGAAATTTCACATCTTTAGCAGATGCTATAAATGACGTTTCAGCTACTGTTAGTGAGTTTGAAAAAGAATCTGCTATTGTTAGAGGTAGAGTTGATGGTTTAGAATCAGTCGTTTCTGAACTTGGAGTTACTTTACCTGGTAAAGAAGAGGCTGAACTACTATTAACAAAAAAATCATTTGAAGATGCTACTGATCTACAAATAGCAATTGATACTTATAAAACCGCTGCAGGTAGACTATCTCCTTATCAAGAGAACTATTTAAAAACTATAACAGATTCAAGATTCGTAGAAAGTGTTAGTGAGATTTCTTTAGATTCAGAAAGGTTATTATCTACACTTTTAGATAGAAACTTCAATGGTTCTTACTTAATGTTAGAAAACTATTTAGAATCAGAACCAAGTGTAGTTGAATTCACACTTAATGGTCAATTAAATGACGTTATCAGTGAAGATTTAGAATTATCTATTGACACTGAGACTGGTGAGATATCAAACTCAGTACAAGATGGATCTAAAATTGAGTGGTCTATAGGATGGGAAAATATCGGTTCTGACTTTAGAGTATGGTCTATGAATTTTTTAGAAATGTTTAAGGACGCTGATGCTGAAATGAAAAATTCTGAAATTGTTTTTAGAGTTCCTTCAACAAATTTTGCAGATTCAATTCAGAAAGAGTCTTTTACTTATTATAGAGTTATTGTTAAGAGTAAGTCAAATATTAGAAATAATAGAATGATTGGTCTTCCTATTCAATACACTTATATTAGACAAGAATTTGATCCTTCAGGTGAAGCTTCTTATACACTAGCTAAAGAATATCTTAAGTCTCTTATTATAAAGTCTAGAGTATCTACAGTATCTGAAAATTATTTCTTTAAGAAATATGTGTATGAAAATGGCGCATTATCAGAAAACGTCTCTGATATAATTTCTTTATTACAAAGTAAGACAGATGAAGAATTGGTTTTACAATCTATTTATGATGATATAATTGGTGAAAATGGAATAACTCTGAACTTTAATACAAAATCATCAGGAAGTTCATCTTTTAAAGTTAATTCTTTTGGTGAATTGTCAAATTTAACTAAAATATATGAAAAGATTTCAGATAGTTTGAAATATATTGAGGTAAATAAACCTAATCACGTTTTATCATTGAGTTTTGATGAAGTTGGGAATTCTTTTCCAATGGAGGCTTATGCGAATCAAACAGTTGAATTCTCACAATCCATCACAACTGGAATAGGTGCTCATTTAACATTTCAAGCCACTTTTGATTCTATTGGAAATATTTCAAATTACACTCTAATAGATCAAGGTCAAAATTATCAAGTTAATGATGAGGTGACTACAAATGATCCATATGCTGGAACTATAAATTTAAAAATAACAGAAGTATCAAGTGAAACAGAATCTTCTGTTATACAAAGTGTATTGAATTCATTATTGTCAGTTAGTCATATTGTTCCAACAAACTTTGTAAGTTCTATTTCTAATTTACAAGACTATCTTTATAGCCTTTCAAGAGTTCTAAATTTTGACTTGAATTACCTCAAAATGCAAGAACAAACAATTCAAACTTCTACAAGTGGTATAGTATTAAACTTTTCTGGAAAATTTGTGTCATATTCTCCTGAATCTCTTTATGCTATAATTAGATTAAAAAGTTTAAGCTCATTTGAGAAGCCAATTATAAGGTTATTATCAGACTTATTTTATTCTGAAGAGACTTATTTAGATTTTTCATTGAAATCTAAGTTATATTCTGAGATTATAAAGTATTTTAATGATTCTTTATCAAAATTAGCAACAGTTCATTCTTCTTTCGGTCAGTATATTTCTGATTTTTCAAATGTTATCTTAAAAGGAGCTCAACTAGTTGAAATGGCAATAAAATCTGAATACAAACTTCCTCAGTATGATGATGTAGTAAACTTTGAGAATCCTTATACATTTGATGTGTTGTTTGATAAATACAAAGAAAGAATATTTTATTATTCAAATAATATTCCTGTGTTTTTTGATCCAATTACAAGAATTGGATTAATTTCTGATATTGAGAATTATTTAGATAATAAGGTTACTTTTATTAGAGGTGAAATTTTAGACACTTTTAAAAATGATCAATCATATCTTTCTTTATTTTCAAATGAAGGAACCGTTACTACAGAAAGTTTAGATTTAAATAATTTAACTTACACTGAATTACATAGATTGATAAATGATTGGGCAAATTCATCTTGGGATGGTGATAAAGCAATGTGGTCAGGTCTTGAGTTAGGTGGATACTTATCTAAAATGAGAGAATTATATAATAACACAGCTATATGGGCAACAAATGATTTGTTAAATTATTGTAGAAATTCACAAGGTTGGGACTGGTCAATAGTAGATCCAATTTTAACTTTCTTTAAGTCTATATTAGTTGATAATGGAGATGGTACTTGGTCCGCAAATAACTTCATTAATCCGTTAAATAATAGTAGATTACAAGATATGACTAATCCTACATCTGGTGGTGTGTCTGATTGGGTAATTTATTGGTCTAGTGATAATATGGGAGAGAGAGCGTCTTTAATCAGATTCTTCAACTTAAAGTATGTGACTTGGACACAATCTTCCGAAACTAATGAATGGTCATACACAATAACTGTTCCTGTAAATGAAGAACAAATAACTAAAGATTTCAAAAACTATGTTTTAGATTCAAAAATAAAATATGAATTAACGATATCTGATAAAGATGTGTTCTTTTATGACTATTATGGATGGCAAAATGGTCGTGATTGGGCAACTGGAGCATCTCTAAGAAAATTCTTTAAGTCAACTTACAGTGATTTAGTGTCTCCTTATGATTATTGGGTTGAGAACTTGTGGAATACATTTAATCCATCTGAGTTTAACACATCATTGATGGTTAATTGGGCTGATTCTGTTGATTGGAATCCACCTACATCTGTTGGTAAAGAAATGATTTTACATGATGTTCAGGATAATAAATTCTACAGAATGAAATTCCTTTCTTGGACAGAAAACGGAATGGGTGGTGGATTATCCTACACTCGTCAAGAAATTGACTCAACTGGGCAACCAGTTGGAGCAGTTGTAAATTTCTCTAAAGAAAACTATGCAACAGATGTAGATGTAGTTTCTCAATATCTAACACTGAAAAGAGCTAATGAGCAAGGTTTATTTAATGCGACAGTAGCTTCATCTTTCAAAGTTGATAATGGTTCTACACATCGTTGGGTATCTGAACCGTATTATCTTAATGTGACTGGAATTACTGATAATTATGTTTATAGTGATGATTTAGTTGATAATATTTCCACATTAGTTGATGATATTGATGAAATCAATAATCTATTTACTGGAGAACTTGAGGATTATTCAAGATCAGCTTATGTGTTTGATGACGGTGATGGAGTTCCTTATGATTCTTCATGGTCTAAAGGTTCATTGATGGTTGGTTCAATATTTAACACAATCAATTCATTAAAGACGAATTATCCAAAAACATCTTCTAATACAAAAGACTGGGAAGTATTTAACGCTATTATCAAATCTATATGTGATATATTAGATGGATCAGAGTGTGAAGAAACTACCGAAGTTCTTGAGCAGTGGGTAAAAGTAAATATCAATAATAAATGGTATTTATTGAATGCTCATGTAGATTATTATCCTGAAGTAGATAATTTCAATACGTTCTTTAATTATTACAGAAGTGGAGAAGGATATAAACTAAGTGATATTGTATTTACGGAGTCTCAAAGAAGTAGATATATATCTTTGAATAGATATGCTGAACTTTGTTCTGTATCAATTGCTAAGATAATGGGAACTTATGATGATGGTAAAGCAAATTTGAAATAATTTGATTATTTTTAACAAATAAAAAAAGAGAGGCTTTAAGTCTCTCTTTTTTTATTTGTAGTTATTTGTAGTTTCATCATACTCTAATCCTATATTTCCATCATTAAATAAGTTATGGATTAACATATCATAGGCTTCTATTAAAGTTCTATTATCTGCAAAGTATCTGAAAAGAGCTTTTTTATTTCTCTCTTCATATTCTTTTAAATTATTATCATGATTTTCTAAAATCCAATCTAACATTTTAGCCCCATCAACAGTATCTGATCCTTCATAATAATATCCAATATCTTTACACATTGGTGCATTATGTAAAACCGGATAACCCATAAAAGCAACATCCAAATAAAGATAGTTTAGTGGATTTAATATCTGATGACAAATTAAAATATCTAAATATTGAGTAACTATGTAAGAAGTTTGGTATCTACTCTCAGCAGTTATCTTTCCCTCCTTATATAAATCAAAAGTCTTCAATATACTTAGAAATTCCTTATGTTTAGAAACATCTTTTGAGTTAGTAATCATTAATTTTGAAATCTTTTCTTTACCGATTTTACCTCTATAAGATTCTTCAGCAACCATTGTTGGAATTAAACAAAATTTAACCAAATTTAAATTAGGTTCCATTATGCCCAATACTTTTTTATCTTTTTCAGGATTATATTGAAATCCTTTTTTAAACTTACCTAATTTATAACCTTTTTCGATGTCAATAATAGCTTCTGTTAAAAACTTATGATGCCAAATAAAAGGAACCGTAACAACATTTGTTCTATAAAGTGTGTGAAAGTAACCATTACAAGTTTCATGTTGTTGTGGAATGTACCAAACTTCATCAAAATAATCTTCATATTGACACCATTTATCTTCTGTTCCAAAAAGAACACTTTCAGTTGTTAGAATATAATTACTTCCGCATTTATAACTGATTACTTTATTATCACTTTTAATTAATTTAAATTTTTTTATCTTTTCAGGTTCTGCTTGAGCACCCATTATAATGATTAAATCCATTTCCTCGTAGGCTTCATCAAAATAACATATATCAATATCTTTTAAATACTGTGGTTTTGTTGACCAATCTACCTTAATTGTATTTAAAATTTTTACTTCATATTGATTATTTGACTTTTTAAGTAGATGATGTAACATCAAAACATTTTGCTTAATCCCATTTGTCCATATTGACTCTGTATTTGATTTTAAACCTAAAGTAATGCCAATTTTTAATCCGTTCATCTCTTATATATTAACAAAATGAGTATCTAATTTTAATATATACCTTATGATAATTAAAAAATATTTAGAATTCATTAAAGAATCTTCTGAAGATTTTAATTCATTAGGTGAATGGATAGAATCTTTGTCAGGTGATGAATATGTTATGAATATTGTAAATCGTTATATTGATGATACTCAAAATCTTTATAACGGAGATGATATAAATCCAACAATTAGACTTTCAAACGCAATTAATCTATTAGACGAAAAGACTCAAAGTGAAATAAAATTACAAATAGATAAATATTTAGAGTCTGGAATAGAAGATAAAGAACCCGTTATGATCTCTTCGACCGATACATCGGAACTTTTAGGAGAATCGGTTGATGTTCAAACTGAAGTTACTGTTGCTGGTAAAGGAATTTTTACCTCTTTTCTTAAATGTTTGACAGCGCTTGGTCTCAAAGAATCAAATCCGAATTGGGAATTGTGTCCTGATGAATTTCTTCTTTATTATCAATTTTTAAATTTAGAGTCTGATGTTGTAAAACAAATATTTTCAAGATTTAAATCTTTGCAAAGATATTTACACTTAATTGACTATCAACAAAATAATTTAAATCTGTATTTTGGAGTAAATATATCAGGTCAATTTGAATACGGAATTAGTTATGAACAAAGATTCCCGATAGGTCAATTCAAATTATCACAATCTGTTATAAAATGGATGTTAAGTTTAGAGTCTAAGTCAGCTCAATCACTTAAGAAAGAAATAGTTAATCTTAATTACTCTGATTTACTCACTTTAGGTCAAATTAAAAGAGATATGGTTTCTTTTTCACCGGGTTATTTTGAGAAAAGATTAAAACCTATGTTAAGAGATAGAGTTATGACTTTTGGATTTTATGGTGTAGGTCGTTGGGATAATGGAAAGTTAGATGAGGGTGAATATCAAAATATTAAAAATAATTTTACAAATTGGTTAATGTCAAAAAAATGGGGTAGTAAAATACTTATTAGTGTAAAACCTGAATCATTTTGGCTATACATTCACATTAAACTTAAATAATATATAATATATGAGAATAATTAAAATATATGAAGAATTCTGGGGAAGAAATTCTAAATCTCAAAATGATGATTTAGAATTTGATTTTTTAGCTGCTGTTGGTAAAATGAAACAAGCTATCAATAAGACAATTGAAGTGCATGAAAAACACTACTATAACGATGATAAAATAGTTAAAAGTGAAGAATTGCAATCTGAATTAAAGTCAATGATTGATAGTATTATAGCTAATGGTCGTCTTATGACTGAAGACTTTTGTGATTTAGTTGAGAAATTTGAAAGTAGACTATACAATGATAATAAATTTGGTATTTCGAGTGGATATGACTATTCAATTTTTGGAATTTTTGATGATTGTATTGGTAGTCTTAGAGCCGCTGTTAGAGATAAGAATGAAAAAAATATCTCATATTTAGATAAAGAGTCTCAACATATTTTAGATAGATGTGATGATAGTTGGGTTTATGTTGAAGATGAAAAATCATCTAAATTATTAGATGATTTTTTTGATGATGATAAATTTGAAAAAACATTAAATGATTGGACTGAGGATGAAGAGGATGATATTTTCACAAGATGGGAACATCCTGAAGGATTACAAAAAGATTTAGAAAAATATATTGGGAAAAAAATTGAAAATTTTGAATATGTTGATAAATTATCAGCATATAAATGGGTTGAATCTACAGAAATTTTTCAAGAGATTTTATCAGAAGGTACTGAAGAAGAAAAATCTCAAATCAGAGGATTTTTAACCTCACTAAAAGAATTTTTTGGTTTATGAAGTTAGTTAAAACATACGAGAATTTTATAGATTTTGATCCAGACTTTGCAATCGCAAAAATCAAACATTTTTATACAGAGTATGATGTTAAGAACATGGTTGATGATGAAATTGAAAACTGGGTTGAAGAAGAACAGATTGGAGATAGTTATGAGGGAAAAGTTGATTGGTATTATGATAACGCCTCTGGAGAGGCTGAAGAAGTTGTAATTGATCAATTGATAGATTGGTACGAAAAAGAATTTAAAAAAGAACTTACCGAAGATCAAAGAATTAAATTATCTGATAGAATATTAAAAGAATATCCGGGAATTGATCCAAACAACTATTAAATTTTCTTATATAAGAAAGAAAATTTAATTCAATGAATAAGCCTTCAAAAGAAGATTTAATAAATAAATGGTCATCTATTTTAGAAAAATCTGGCCTCACAAACTCACATTGGGGTAATATTGAGCAATTAGTAGAAAATCAATCTAATCAAATACTGGAAGAGAATACTTCAGCGACTGAAAACACTACACCTGAATTTCCTAACATTTTACCTATGGCTATGAAAGTAGCCGCAAAAACAATAGCTATGGATTTATGTTTTGATTCAGAAGAAGAAATTAACGAAGTAAAAAGTAAAGTTCAATCTGAAAATCGTGATGGAAAAATTGATGCAATTATTGAAGGCGGGGAATTTGTTGAAAAGAAGTTAGAGGATGACCCTGGATATAAAGAACTAATGAAAAAGGGACTTCAACCTCTTTCTGCACCTTCTAATCAATTGTTTTATTTAGATTTTAAATATGGTGATAGTAAAGTAGAAACTCATAAAAAAACAAGAAGAGCTGGTAAAAAAAATAAAAAGAAATCAAATGACTAAATATGTATCACCAGGTGTTTATGTAAAAGAAGTAGATATTTCAACATACTATCCACCTAAGAAATTTATAAGAATGAAAAAAATTGCTAAAATTTTTAGTAAGTAAAATCAATGGGGTTATATATACCCTATGTTTAATATTTATTTAGTATGTTCTGAGATAAATGGTCAAAAATTACACAAAATAGGATATACTAGAAGAACTCCAGAAAAGAGAATCAAAGAATTTAAAACTGGAAATGCTTCTGAAATCTATTTGGTAGATTCTTTTCAATCGGAATGGGGGACAAAAATAGAAGCTATGCTTCACAAAATCTATAAAGAAAAAAAAGTAGAAGGAGAATGGTTTAATTTATCTCAAGAAGATATTGAAAAATTTAACTCACACTGTAATACAATTCACAATAATTTAAAATTAATTTCTGAACAAAACACCTATTTTTTAGACAAAGGCGATTTTTAATATATAAATAAAAAATAAATTATGATATGAGTTCAATGAAAGAAATGTCAATTAGAGATTATGTTTCGAGAATTGATTTTAAAAATGATGATTGGAGGTTATCGGTTATAAAAGAAGATATGCGTAAATTCTTAGGAGAGGAGCCAGGAATTGATATACTTTATAAAAGAGATGTTATGATTAATGAAGTAACGGGTAAAGCACAAGAAATCAAAGACATTGATAAAATTCAAATTATCTTTTTTGATACTGATGAAAAATTCAAAAAGTTAGAATTTATAATCAATGATAAAATATAAATGCTTATGAGATTTGAAAATTACTACTTAGATTTAGAAAAAGTTAATTCAATATCTTCTGAAAAAGAAAGAGAACAAATTCATCGATACTATATGGACATGATGTATAGTTTTATGGATCAGAGAGATAGAATTGGAGTTTCTTTATTTAATACACTTTATAACGCTGGATATCTCAAAGAGATTATAACAGAAAAAATAAACCAAGTTTTATCTTAAAATGGACGAAATTCAGTTTGATATAATTGAATATATTGGTAAATTAGATGGTGGAATTTATGTTGTCTTATCATTGAATTATCAAGAAGAATTCTATGAAGCTATTTTTTACTATGAAAAGGACAGATCTGCTCTTTCTGTAGAAGAAAAGTTAGAAAAAAAATTGAACTGTATAATTGAAGATTGGGAAAGATATGACCAATTAATGTTATCGATACTTTCTAAAGTCGCACCGTATGATGAAACAATCGAAAATTTACACGGATTTGATGAAAATCAGTACAAAATAATTTATTCTGATAATGATGAATAAAATCAATAACTAATTATCTTTTTTTTAATATAAGTAAAAAATAATACTTATGAATGTTAATTAGTGAAATTGGAATTCGTGGTTATAAATCTTTTGGAAATAACGAGCAAATTGTAAAATTAAATACCGAGAGTGGTGAATTAGTTTTACTTGTTGGTAAAAACGGAAATGGGAAATCATCCCTTTTAGAATCATTTGAATATACGCTTTACGGTAAAGTAAAGTCAGGTAAAACAAAAAAATGGCACAAGCTTTCAACTCTACCAAACCGAATAAATGGTGAGTTGTTGAATCGTATTAAATTTCAGTCTTTAGGAACTGATGTTGAAATTCGAAGAGGAATCGGACCTGCTATTTTAGATCTTGTTGAAAACGGTGTTCTAAACGATAGAGCCGGAAAATCAAATATTGATGAAAAGATAGAAAAATATATTGGTATGGATATTGAGACATTTAAGTCTTTTATATCTATGTCTATTAATGATTTTAAAAATTTTATCTCTCTTACCAATGAAGAAAAACAATTACTTCTTGATAAACTATTCAATCTAGAAGTTATCAATATATTAAATGGTATTCTTAAAGATATAAATAAGAACAACAAAATAAGAATGGCTTCTTTAGATTCTGAAATTAAAACACTTGAAGAATCTATTGAATCAATAAAAAAATCGATTGAAAGGGCTATAGAAAAAGAAAAAGAGAATATACAATCCGAAATTGATCAGTTGATGTCTGATATGAATTCTAAAAAAGATGATTATAATGCTCTTAAAGAAAAAGTCAATAAAATTAAAGAAAAAGAAAATGAACTTAGTGAAGAACTTGACACCGAAAAACGTCAATATATCAATACACAAAATGATATCAAAAATGTACAACGGGAAATTGACCTTTATGATTCAGGAAAATGTCCCACTTGTCGAACAGATTTTGATTCTGACCATTTTATATCATTAAGACAAACATTAGTAGAAAAAAAAGAAGGATTTAATTCTATTCTTAAAGAAATTGAAGAAAGTATAAAACTGATTAAAGAAAAACAAATCAAATTAAAAACTCTTTCAGAAAAAACAACAACAACATTTAATGATTTGAGCTATCTGTTAAAGAACTACAAAACACAGATAGAAAAACTTCAATCAAAAAAACAAAGAGAATCTGGCCAAGAATCAATCAATATTCAAGAATTTCAAAATACTATTGTTGAATTAGAAGATAAGAAGTCTTTATCTCAAGAAGGATCAACAGTTTGTAAAGAAAAAGAAATGTACTACAAAGAGTTGAACAGGATACTATCAGAAGACGGTGTAAAAAAAGCTATTATATCGGGAATTATCAAACCAATAAATCACTTTATTTCTGAAAATGTTAAAAAAATGATGTTGCCTTTTGAAGTTAAGCTAGATGAAACATTCACGGCTGAAATTAAAAGTTTAGGATCTATAATTGAACATGATACTTTAAGCACTGGTGAACAAAAGTTGACAAATATCTGTATATTGACGGCATATCTGAAATTAATTAGAACTAAGAAACATGTAAATATCTTATTTCTTGATGAAGTTTTTGCTAGTGTGGATTTAGATAATATACAAAAAATTCTTTCACTTCTAAAATCATTTGCTAATGAATATAATATAAATATTTTTGTTGTTCATCATGCTGTTCTTAATCAGGAAATGTTTGATAGAATACTTTTAATAGAAAAAAATATATTTTCATCTATAACAGAGATTAATTATTCCAATGATTGAGTCTTCGATATTGTGTGTATATTAATTCTAAAAAGATTGATAAATAATGAAACTAAAAATAAACATATCTGTTTTTTATGAGTAATGATGAGTTAAAAATTATTATTAAAATACTTGAATCAAAAGAAACAAAATCAAATGCTATCTTTTATCAAAAGTATTCCGAAGCTGCGGATGCTCGTGATAGAGAAAGAGTTTATGAGTCAAAGTTGATTAATTTTTTAGGATATAAAAAATTAGATAGCAATACTAAAGAGAAAATATTAAATGAATATTTTATAAAAAAGTTAGGAATAGAATATTCAAAAAAAATAACTCCTGAAATTAAAAAATATATATTTAGACAAATTAAATTAAACGAATTGGGAATTTAATAAATAAAATAAAATAAAGTAATTATGTTATTAGTAGAAATAAGTGCAAAACAACCGATTGAAAGAGCTTTGAAAGTTTTGAAAAAGAAATGGGATAAGTCAAAAGCTATGAAAATACTTAAAGATAAAAAAGAGTTTAAAAAGAAGTCTGTTAGAAGAAGAGATGAGTTAAAAAGAGCAGCATATATACAAAAGAAATATCATTCTAATGATTAAAAAATTTTTAGATATAAATAATTTTTTTCCTTATCCAATTATGACTGATAGGTATATGATTGGTAAATCAATTTTTAAATATGAAGATTTAGAATATGTAAAATGTAACTGGTCTGAGTATAGAAAAGAAAGATATTTATCATCATTTGTTATTGGAAAAGAATATACTATTCTTTATGATAGGTTGTTAGAAAAAACTATGATGTCGAATCACGAGTTTGAAATGATGACTAATCAAAAGTTTTTAGACTCTGCTAAAGGAGATGTGTTGATTTTTGGATTAGGAATTGGATTAATTATTCATCCATTATTGAATGACTCCGATATTAATACTATTGATGTTGTTGAAATAGATATGGGTTTAATTGATGAGGTGTATCCTATACTAATTAATCAAGATACAAAAATAAAACTATCAATTTATACAGAAGATGCTTTTAGTTTCGATACTGATAAAATGTATGACGCAATTTATTTTGACATATGGTCTTCAATTGATGATATCGCTTTCGATGAAATGAAACTATTAACAAATAAATTTAAAAAAAATCTAAAACCAGGTGGTTGGATAGACTCCTGGTGCTCAGAAGAAGAAGAAAACTATGAATCTAAATAAAGATTACTATAAAATTTTATCAGTTTCAGGTGATGCTGATGAAAAAACCATTAAAAAGTCTTACTATAAATTATCATTTGAATATCATCCTGATAGAAACAAAGAAGTTGATATTACTAAATTCAATTCTATAACAGAGGCTTACGATGTACTTTGTTCAGAACTTAGAAAAGAATACGATCTAAAAAGTAAATTCGGAGCTAACTACAATGAGTATTATGAGCTTTTTGATATCAATATTGATTACGACCATAAAAAATCCGAGTCTCGCTTAAAAAAATTTAAAGATGATGAAGTCTTAAATATAAAAATTACTGTAGATGATTCATTTGACGGTAATTTAGAATATCAAAGATGGGTTAAATGTAAAACATGTTCTGGTACAGGTAAAGACTTATCATCTAAAATTGTAATAAAAGATAACGACGGTAATATAGTTAAGACTTTTGACTCAGATGATGGATGCGATTTTTGTGAAGGAACCGGTAAAGATTACACCGGCAATGGTTGTTATTTTTGCCAAGGAGCAGGTAAAGTTGGATTAACATTGTGTAAATCCTGTAATGGTGAAAAAAGAATACTTGGAAAACAAAAACTAACAAATATCAAATTAGAATCCGACGAACTTAAATTAGAAGCCATGGGTCATCACTCAAAAAGAGAAGTTGGGAAATCAGGATATCTTCTAATCAAATTAACCACCTGATTGATTACTGCTTTGAGCACTAGTTGTAGTAGAATTGAAAAATCCGGTTGAAGAAACACCAGAAACTGTAGTATTTGTTTCATTTAATTGAACACTATCAAGACTTATGACAATATTTTCAACAAATGAGAAATTTTCATCAGTGTAATCTATGAAAGGAGCTAAACCTGAAAAAGGAACTTGTACTCCTTTATTAACATATTCTTCGGTTGTATATTGAAAGAATGGTATCATATCAGTTTCATAAAACTTAATATTATCAAATTCAACTGTAGTGCCCTTAACTAAACTTAGTGGAGTAGTTAGAGAAGCAGTTCCCGGAAGCGAAGCATAATTTAATATACCTATATCTAATCCAAATCTATTATAAAAATATTCTCTTTGTTTTACTCTACCGGTCTTTTTATAGTTTATAGTTGAAACTCCTGATGGAAAGGCATGAGTATTTGAAGCCGTCTGATCGTCTTTCATAAAATTAGTAAAATTAAATAAATAAATCGGATTTATATCAAAGTATTGTTCATTCATGTCGATATCTACAATATCAAATTCAATAGTTGAATATCTTCTTCTTGGAATTTTAATGTTCTCATTATCAAAAACCATGACTTGTAAAGATCCACTGGGTTGTTCAACTTTTAATGTTCCATCCAATGTTCTACTAAATGTGTAAGGAATAGGAACTACCTGTTTGTAATAGACAAAACCGCCTTCTAATGGTGTGGATAATGCAAAGTTTTTATCAATCACTACCCTTGAATAAGTTAATACACCTGCTTGTGGCTCTGATCCTGAAGGAAAATAAACAAAATCAAGAGCGATAACACTTGCAGTTCCTTCATAAGTAAGGTTTGTTGGATTAGGCACCGCACTCTGAGTAATAAATATTTGTTGTCCTATTTGTATAATATGGTCATTTCCCCAATTATTTGGTGGATCAACATCAACTATCTCAACTGCTGGTCCGATAAATCCAATTTTACCTCCAGTATAAAAAGAATTATCAATAAACTCCCATTTCAAAGTTCTTAAAACATTTGGACCAGTTATGCTGAATGTCCATCCATCAGCATAGAAATTAGACAATCCTGATTGATTTATATCTGTTGAAAAAGGATCATTAAAATCCGATCCTTCTCCTATATAATCTTCATAAATGTCATATTTAGTTCCCAAATTATATTTTCTTCTAACTTGTGAATCTATATCTCTAAAAAAAGATTCTGATGATAACACATCATCAGTTATATAACCATATAAGTTCATTGCTGTAAATTCACCTAAACCATATTTAGAATTGAAAATATCCTCTGGTGAATTTGGAATCGGATTAAATAAAACTCTATTTTTTCCTATATTTGTAGTTGAATAAGTTGAATAGGTTACATCTATCCAGGAATTATAATTCCAAATTAACAATTTATCTGAGGAACTAAATACATAATCAGGATTACCATTTGTAAGAGTTTTTTCGTTATATTTAGCTATGTTATTATCTTTAAATTTAAAGTTTTGAATTAATCCAGTTTTAGTTTTTCTTCTAACTATACCTCCCTCCGATCCAGCTGGAGTATTCCCACCCCACTCTCTAGATGTTTTTATAAGAGTCTTATTAATAACGTCCGTTACAACATATTCGCCATCGTATTGAGGATTTACCGTTTTATCAAATTTATCAATTTCTATCACATCATTTAAAACAAATCCGTGAGCGGTCGCTCCAAATGTTAGTCCTACGTATCCGTCAATATAATAGGTATCAGTAAAGGTCCATTCTAGTTTTTGTCCCGAAAAATGACCACCATCAAATTCACCGTCTATCCAATGTGAATCGTACATCTCGGTAATTAGAGGATATCCTTTAAACAAACCATTATTCCAAACTCCTTCAAAATATCCATTTAAGAATGCACCATTTAGCCAAACATTTTTAGCGACTCTAATTTTATGATTTTCAGAATCTCTTTGTATTCTTCTCAATGGAAAATTATTTTCAGTCTCTAATGTTAATGAATTTGTGCCCCTACTAACAACTGTGAAATAATTTTTAAAAAGCTTTCTTTTATCGTTAATATCCACCGCGACTATGTTTCCGATTGAAACCTTATCTCCTAAGTCAAACGAACTAGCTGATTGAGTAGTTCCTGTTATTTGTATTCTCCATCTTATATTCTTTGTATCTAGGTTTATCGCTATTGATACATCATCAAACTCCTCATATGTAGTATCTACTCTCCATCCATTATTCCAAACTCCGTTTTCCCAGATTCCAGCTCTAAAAGTCCCGTTTCCTACTTTTGATTCAATCAATGATAGATTACTTACAGTCCCAATTAATGAATTAAAGAATCCCGGATCTCCAGTAGCTCCAATGAATGCAAATCCCCCAGGAGTTGTTAGTTGATGTCTAGTTATATCAGTAGTTGTTGTTAGCGAATATAAACTATCTGGAGAAGTTCCAATTACAGAAAGAGTAGTTGGTGAAACATATTGATTAGTATTGGTAAATAGTCTTTGAACGTTATTATCCTCTTCAGAGTAAGATCCTTCAATACTTATATTTGTTATGTTTATTTGATATGATATATTAGTATTTGTATAATTTGCAACGATTATCAAATATCTTTGCCCGGTCAATCCCCAAAGTTTTACGTCCAAAGGATTTGGATTTGTTATATCTTTTTGTATTCTGGTTATAAAATTTTTCTTATTAAGACCATTTAAGTTGTTTGTGCCGTTATAGAATTTAGTAGTATCTTTCGAGTTATTTGGTAGGGTATCAGAAGTATATATATCTACATAACCAAGACTATTATTAGAATCAAAAGTGAAATAAAAATTAAACTTTTCATAATCTAAATATCTACTTATATAGTTTGATCCCGTAAAACCAATGTAATTATCTGGATTTCCTATTCTACTACCACCAATATGAGTTGTGCCAAATGGATATTTTACTTTTTGAAGTGTCGTCTGTGAATTAAAATTCTTAGAAGCATGAATATATTTAAAAGATTTAGTAATTTCGTTATAAGACCACCCTTCATAAAAATCATGTTGTGTAGATGTTGCAAAAGCCCATCCTTGAATTTTCCAATCTATTTCAATAACATCAGATTCTGTAATGACTGACGGAAAACCAAAACCAAGGTGAGTGGCTTTATATGTAAATTTAACCGGAATATTATAGTTTTGTGGAGGTGACGTAACATATTGTAAAGTACAGCTTTTATCAGAATCGGTATTTGTATATTGATAGGGAAGCGTATCCGCCATTTTTTTCCACTGAATTGTAGGATTCGATATTAAAATATTCTTTCCCCCTCCACCAACTGAAGAATACACTATACCACTTGCTGTATATCCTTCATATTTTATTATTGAATTCCAAGGTGTAGTTAATTCTAATTTTTTATAAGGTTGAACATATGTAACTAAAGTCGATCCTCCAAAACTTCCTGCAAAACCATTAGTTGCTAGTGAAGTAAAACTACTTTGAGAACCAGAGTTAAAATTCACTACTTTAGTTTTAAAAATATAAGTTTTATTAGAAGAGTATTTTATTCCTTGTCCAGGAGAGCTCATTTGTCTTAGATAAGAATTTTTAGTTTTCTCTTTCTCATCTCTTTGTATTCCACTTGAATTGATAAAATCTGTTTGTCCTGGTGGGAGCGACATCAAAGAAATAAATCTCCAATGAGGTGTGATTACTCCTACTCCTGTTCCTAATAATGTACTTTGTGATAACCAACTCATATACTATATATTAATAGTTTGATAGTTCTTTAAACTCAACATCAATTTTTGAGTAATCAACTTTATAGAATTCGTTTTCAATTATAACAGCATTTTTAAATTCTGTATAAATTAACTCCTGAGCAATGACTCCTTGATAAATATTAGTATCTCCTATATAGTTAAACTGATAAATATTAATTCCAGAATCTGATTTTCCAACATTAACTAAATTCTCTTTCAATCTTATATCCGAAGGATTGAATGATGCAGGACCTTGTTGAACTTGATTATCTGGTGTATCAGATAGAATAGTAGAGGCGGTATAAACTGTATAGGTGCCTCCACTTGATTGTAAAAATACATTCCAAACATGACAGGATGAAGTACCAGACCATGACATACCTCTATATAATATCTGTCTATTAAACTCAGAATCAACACTCCCTGAGAATCCAAAGTTGGAACCTTGCCAATTACCATTTCTCCAAATACCATCTTCCCAGAAAACATTGTAGGCATTCATATAGTTAGTGACTCCTCCTTTCCAAACCATTCCTATACCGGTTCCTGAATTGAACTTACCAGTTCTCCATTGAGAGATATAAAAATCACTTTCTTCTAAAATACCGTCATTCCAGAAACAAGAACCTGAGGCACTTGATAAATCATCACTCAAATTAAATGTGTAATTTACACCATCTCTTTTCACAAATGGATTAAATGAACTTTTATTGAATTTTCCTTTCGAAAAATATCCATCAAGCCAAACTGAATTAGAAATTTTTCCACCAGGATGGCTAAATGTTCCTGAATACCAAAGCATATTTTCAAAATTTGCACTCTTATTAGTAAAATTAAATTTTTCAGATTTTAACAGTTTTGTAAATAATTTCTTATCTTTAATATAAGAATCTTTTTCATTTGAAACAACACCGCTTAACCATAGACCATAGAAAGATTGGCTGTATGAGTCAAAAAATCTACTAGCATTAGACTCAGTCATTGCGTCTATATCATATCCACCAACTGGTGTATATGTTCCGCTTCCATAGAAATTCCCATTTTCGAAAATTCCACTTTTCCAAATTCTTCCTTTAAACTTACCTCCGTTGAATTCACCATCAAACCAAAGTGAGTTAGTTCCAAGATATCCTGTTCCGAATTCTCCACCATTGAAAATACCATTCTGCCAAGTATAATTTGTTTGAAAAAGTGAAATATTTGAATAGTCAGTACTTGAAGTCCACCCATACCCAGATATAAATTTACCACCATTAAAAGTTCCATCAAGCCAAACAGCCTCATGATCAAAATCTCCTCCGTTGAAAGTTCCCTTTTCCCAAGTTGCTGTATGTATAGCCGGGAAATAATTAGTAGCAAAAAGTCCTAAATTAAATATACCGTCTTTCCAAAGTATATTTGATGCCGAAAGACCATTAAAAGATGTATCATCAGCATATATTCTAGCATTTTGAACTACAGCATAGTTTATTTGACCGTTATAAAATCTGGTGTCATTTGTAGATAACTTAGTATCTCCAATATTTCCCTTACTGAAAGTTCCAGCATACCATTTTGAGTCATAAAATCTTCCGTCTAAAAAGTCACCTTTTTCCCAGTCAGATTTTTCAAAATCACCGGATTTAAAAATTCCTCCTCTCCAAGACCATCTATTATTCCACACATATTCATCGGTTTCTCCGGATTTATAGTGTGAGTAGATTCTATCAACGTCATAGAACTGACTATTTGCATCCGGACTAGCATTAAAAGTTCTAGATGAGTAAAATAAAGATCCTCCAGATTTCAGTTCGTTTTTTTGAGTATAGGTAGATTCAAAAATACCGTTTTCCCAGTTTGACTCCTTGAATAATCCTTTTGAAAAAGTTCCAGCATTCCAAGTCGAATTATAGAATAAGCCTTCTATCCATTTATCTGATGAATTTATGAAATTTGAATTAACATAAGATGCCTTAGCCATCAAATTTTGATTGTCTGTGAATAGAATGTCTGATACTAATAATTCCTTAAATAGTAATAAGTTATTAAAGTCTTTATCTACTAAATTAATATCTTCATTTTGAATTAAATTTTCTTTAAGATAAGTTCTTTTGAATAAACCCTTTTTAATTTTTGATTTAGTGATTTTTGATTTATGAAAATAACCCCATCTATTATTAGCACCTGGTGTCACAAATTCACCACCTTCTAATAAATTAGTAAATATAGAATATGTTATCGGATTTATTTCTTTTATTAGTATTTCACCGTTTATATTACTTAAAATTTTATAAGCATCTGGTAATTTTGTCATTGATCCGGTTACCGATGTTATTTGAACTTGAGCATTTAAATTGCCGTCCGAGATATTAACAATATCACCTACTTGATAATGTATTCCTGCACTTCCACTAATCGTGGTAGATAAAATCTCACCATTAGTAATATCTGTTATCTCAATTTGACAACTTTGACCTCCTAAGTTAAATGTTTCACCAATCTGATATCCAGCTCCAACGGCCGAGATTGTTACTGAGATTATAGAATATGGAGGAATTGAACTAGATGTGTAATCGACTGTTCCAAGTAATCCATTTGGACTAATTAGAAGTTCATTTATATAATTAGTATCTGGCACATAACCAGAACCAGCGTTTATAATATTGACAGCTAAAATACTACCTGTTGTATTTGTTAAAAAATCCAAAACCAAACCTGTACCTTCTCCACTTGTTATTGTTGTGGCAGAAGAAGATCCACCATATGGATATTGAGATGTTGTATAACCCGATCCTCCAGTTACTAATATCAGACTATCAACTTTTCCAGTGGTGTCATAATATACAGAGTTTAAAAATACAACTTCTCCAGGATTTAGATATCCGATTTCGGTTTCTCTTTCTGTCCATGTTAATGAATTAATTGATGTGCTGACGATTATAGATGAACTTTGTGTAACTATTGTCATGTTATATCTTCCGCCAGCTGAATCCGGTATTGTGAAATTCACATCATTACTAAAATTTATGTTTAGTCCTGAATTCCAATTTGATCTTTCAAATATTCCACTTTCAAAGTCAGAATCGATTAAATAAGCAGCAGAAAAATCTACAATATTTCCTAAATAGTTCGACATAGTTGGTGATGAGTTAATCGGAGAAGTTAAGTCTGTATTAAAATTTAATTCATCAATGTTTGTAACCGATAAACTATTTGAATTTATATCTATTAAAGAGAATATGATGTCTATTGAATAATTTTTATTATTTTCAAAAATAGTATCAGTGTATAATTCAATTCCTGTTGTTGTTGTTAGAGAATTATACTTATAACTATTATCAGATTTTGAACTCAAAAAAGCACCACACTCTATTCCTTGTTTATAAAAAGAAAAAGTGGCTATATTAGGAACTTGTTGTGTAAAAGTGTTTGTATCATATAATTTGTCATTATATTCTACCCAATTTCCAATTTTAAATTTTTTATCAAAAAAGTTAAGTAGTTTTTTATTACCATCATTTAAGTTTAATCCTTTTATATAAAAAATATCTCCATTTTTAAATCTATCAAAAGAAATTTTATCCACGTAGAACTTGTAAATTTTGTGAGTCACGTAAGAACTCATTGTAGAAGTTAATGTTCTATTTTCAGACATGTTAAATTCATCATATCCAATAATTTTAACTATATTTTCACTTAAGTAGTCTGAATTCTTTACAAGCGATTTTTTGTAATAAGAATTAATAGATTTTATATTATTCAAATTTGCATTTTCAACTCTAGTATTTCTTAATTCCGAATTTTGTATATCTATATTTCTAAAATCACAATTTTCAAAATAACCTTTTTTAATAGTATTATTATATACTATTGGATTGGATAGAATATATTCTTCAATAACTGAGTATGTCGAAGAGGTTGCTCCAATTTTTGTATTTATGAAAGTTGCATTTTCTATAACTGAATTATCAATTTCAGAGTCAATAATAAAATTAAATCCTCTAGTGTTGTTGTTAGGTCCATTTATTTTCTGATAAGGAAATCCGAATTCATCAAGTTCTGTAAAATAACTTTCTGTCAAATTGAATTTTGAATTCATAGTGCCCTTTAACCATTTAGTATTAAGAAGAGTTCCATTGTTCCAAGTTGATTTATTTCCTGTCCAGGTTATTTTTTTATCCTGTCTTCCGAAAAGACCAGTATTGAATACTCCATTAAAATTACCATCTCTAAAATTACCCTTTGTTAATATTGGTTTAAAATAACTCACGTCTGGTATCCATTTTGACTGAGTAGGACCAACATCCCACTTGTAAATAAAATCTTCTTTGAAATCATTATAGTCATAAGTAAATGATCCTCCGGATATTTTTAGTCTATCTACAGTTGAATAACTTGGTGAAAGAGCATAAGAATAAGTTCCTAAATCAATAAGTGGATAACTAATATTTATCCAAGAACAAGTACCATCTGATGTGATATTCTGATCATCTCTTACATAAAAACCAGGACCTGCTGTTATTCCTAAATTAAAACCCCACCCTGAACTTATTGGACTGTAGTTTTGATCTACGTAAATAATATTGTTTTGATAGAAATTATATCTATAGTCAAATTCACCACTTCTTGTTGTTATTTGTCTATTAGCATATAAAAAATCATCTTCATTTTTGACATAAAAAATATTTATAAAATCATCGATATCGGACTCTATATATGGCAAAACACCAGTATAATCAATATCTAAAACGATTTGACATCTGTCTATAAATAGAACTTTATAACCATCTCTTCCCCTTTTGTATTTGTTTTTTTTGATTAATAAATCACTATCATAATTACCATTAATAATAAAAACTCTATCACCTACTTTTAATCCAGAATTAACTTCCGTATAAAATAGAGTCTTTCTAGATCCTTTGATGGTGTATGGTTCAATCCAATTTAAGATTCTTGGACTAAACGACTTACTGGTGTTTTGTAGTATATCTAAATTAGTATCAAATCCAACAAAACCAGTACTAAATCCCAATCCATTAAATCCACCGACTTCACTATCGGGTAAGGTTTGAACTTGTTGAGTATTAAGCAACACAGGCTTAATTTTTATTAAATCCTTTAACTTATTAGCTAAGATATTATTAGTATTTAAATTACTAAATCCTGAGTTTGTATTTTTTGTACCCGTTGATAAATTTAAATTAGAATTCAAAGGATTAATGTTTTTGTCTTTAATCTTTAAGTCTGTACTAGGTTTTATTTTTATAGATGAACTTTGTGTAGTTTGACCGGTTGTTGTTTCGGGTTTGATTTTATCTTTAGGTACTTTTTTTGTACCCCAAGTTGAGCTTATTCTAATGAATAAAGGTCCTTCTAATTTAATAACTGTGGCAATCTTTCCCTCATAAATTACTCTATCACCTACTTTGTATTCTATTTGATTTGGTGGTTGATTCTGAGTAGTATTTGTATTTGTGGTAGTATCTTGTTGCTCAGGACTAACCATTGTTTTTGGTACATTTTTGGTATTATTTTCGGTTTTGATTTTAAGAAAAGGTTCATTTACCTCAAGTATTACAGCTGGTTCATTTTTATAAATTACTAAATCACCTGGCTTATATTGAGTTCCAGGAGATGTGTTACCAGGTGGATTGGTATTCTGTGTAGTTGGTGGATCTATAGGAGCCGGTTTGACCGCAATATCCGGTATCTTTTTAGTTCCAAATAACCAATCGATTGTTAAAAAACTACCCTCTACTTTTTTAACTGTAGCAATTTGATTTTGATAAATCACCTTATCACCAACTTTATAAGCCATTAAAAAGAATTCTTTTATCTATATATAAATTTATAAAGAGTTTCTATAGAATATAAAACTTAATTTTATTAACTTTGTAAAATATTATGGAAAAGAAGAAAATTTTAATATTTACCGGAGCTGGAGTTTCAGCTGAAAGTGGAGTTGCTACTTTTAGGACAGGAGATGATGGATTATGGTATAACCATAAAGTAGAAGATGTTGCTACTCCTGATGGGTGGCGTAGAGATAGAGAGAAAGTCTTAAATTTCTACAATATGCGTCGTTCTCAACTTAAAGAAGTCCATCCTAACTCAGCGCATCAAATAATTTCCTATTTGGAAAAAGACTTTGATGTGACCGTTGTAACACAAAATGTTGATAATCTTCATGAAAGAGCTGGATCAACTAATGTTATACACTTACATGGTGAATTAACAAAAGTCCGTTCTACTTTGGATTCTACTTTAGTTTATGATTGGACCGAAGATTGCAATGTAGGTGATAAATGTGAAAGGGGATCTCAATTAAGACCACATATTGTTTGGTTTGGTGAAAACTTAAATCCTAAATTTATAGAAAGAGCAGAAGAAGCAGCGTATGAGTGTGATGTTTGTGTTATTGTAGGAACTTCTATGCAAGTTGCTCCTGCTAATCAAATTCCATTCTTAACAAAACCAAACACACTTATCTATGTGGTTGATCCATCTGATATGGATTTCTATGTAGATAAACAAAGAAGACCATTTTTGACACACATTCAAGAAGTTGCTTCTATTGGAATGGAAAAAGTTAAAAACGATTTAATAAATTTATAATTATGAAAAATAAATACGTTAGCTATAAAGAATATAACCAATATGTAGATGTAAATTATTATCTAAATCAATACAATGATTATAATTGGAGTGAATATAAAACCGAGACCGAGGATGAAAGATTGGGGGAGATGGAATACCGCGTTTCAATCCGTTTGGCTCGTGAAAAAGCCGAAAAGAGAAATGATAAAATTGACCAAATCTTAGGATAATGGAATGGTTAATTGCTTTTTCTATAGTATTGCCATTTTTTTTGATATTTCTATCAATACCTTCTTTCATTGAGGTTTATAAATCGGGTTGGAAAGAATACATCAAAAGTTGGAAGTCTATTTCTTTACTCAGAAGGGGTTTGATTTTATCTTATAAAATAGAGAAAAATCAAACCTTAAATTACAATTATTCTAATGGTAAAAATAAGTCAGTTACTTCTAAAGTTGTAGATTATTATTATCCTATCTTTAAAGACAGTGATGTTATAATAGTTCAAAGTTCCGAGGGTACTTTCTCAACAATATATGTTTTATTTAACCGTAAAGTGGATGGTAAATGGATTGAAAATGAAACTGAGCTTAAAACAAGTCAGTGCCCTTATCAACAATTATTTATTGATATAGTTAAAAAGAAATTGATTAAGTTGAGAGAATCTTCTATAAAATTAGAAAATGTGAATAAATTAGAAGAAGTTATTTATTCTGATTTATTAGAAAGAGACAGAGATAATAAAATAAATTTGATATTAAATGATTGAAGAAATAGAACCACATCCAGATTTGATTGAGTATTTTAATATAACTCAAAATTTTACCTCTAATCTAACAGTAGATATTTTTACAAATGTAGGTGAAAATTATAATATTTTAAGTGATATTAATAAAAATATTTTTCTACTTAAAAGATTGGATGAGTTGAATTTGTTAAAAGAAGAAAACCATATTATTGATTGTGGAATTGGATTGGGAAATACTCTTTTTGAAATCTATCTACAATCTAAAGAAATAGATAAAAAGTTTTATTTTAAAGGTGTTGAGAAACAAAAAGTTTATATTAGATTTATATTAGATAACTTATCTCACCTTTGGAAAGATGCTCTTAGTTTAGAAAATAATGATATAATGAATATTGATTATTCTAATTTTAATATAGTTTATTCATATTCACCATTTAATAATCATAAACAATTAAAGCTAATGTATCAAAAAATAATTTCAGAAATCAAACCAGAGTCTATTATTATAGAACATGCTAATAAAGGATTGGGTCATTTTAATTTATTAGAAGAGTTTAATGATTTAGAAAAGATTAATTTAGACCATTTATACATATTTAAAAAATTATGATAGTTGATTACTTTAATAGAATAATAAAAACTGAAGTTGATCCTAATCTTTTAGATAGATTAAATATCAATCTTAAAAATATTCGCAAATATCGAAATAAAATTGAAAGACGAAAATTGAAAATTAAAAAGTTATATGAATAAAGAAACTTTAGATATATTTGGTCAATTACTAAATGGCAATAAACAAGCTATGATCTTGAAAGCTAGACAAACTGGTAAATCAAGTGTTACAGCTTCTTTAATGGCTTGGAAACATTTATATGATAGCCATGAAAGAGCTCAGAAAAGAAAAGAAACTATAAAAAGACTATTTAATATATAATCAAAAATTATCTTTTTTATGAATTTACAAGAACTACTCCATAAATGGAATATCAAATGCGATGTTAATACACTTCTTTCAATGTGGAACGAATCACACAGACACTATCATAACTTAAATCACCTAAATGATTTAATTGAACAAATTAATGAGAGCAAATCTAAATACTCTGAAAAAGAATATGAGAAGTTAATGTTGACTGCTCTTTTCCACGATTGTGTTTATGACCCAATGAGTTCTACAAATGAAGAGGATTCTGCTAATTTTTTAATGGAATGTGTATTTGATAAAAGTAATTCAGACGTTTTAGAAGTAAAACAAATGATTTTAGATACAAAGACTCATCAATCTACAACAAACCTTTCAGAGACATTTAATCACTATGATATGAGTATTGTTGAAAAAGATTTTGACCAATTGTTAGAATGGGAAAATGGAATTAGTGAAGAGTTTTCGGTTTATCCTAAAGATGAATATAAAGTCGGTAGATTAAAATTCTTAGAATCTTTATTAGACAAATATCCTCATAATACCGAGAATTTATTAAAACTAATAGATTACGTAAAATCAAATTAAAAAAGAAAAACCTCTCAAAATTGAGAGGTTTTTTATTATAAATCACTTATTGTTTATACTGATATCCGTTTTTCTTAGCGAACTCTTTTGCTATATTGATTAGCTTGTCCTTCTTCGGACTTCTTTCGAGATCCATTCCGTATCCTCGGGAGAGTTGAACCGTTTTGTTATTGTCATCAATTTTTATCAATTGATACTCTTTAGTCTTTTCCATACTATTGTTAATATATTCCCAACCTGATCCGACTAAATAAGAAATTCCGTCTTCTGCTTTAGTTCTTTTTAGACCCATAAATTTATTAGCATCCATAGAATGTTCCAAATTTGATTTATTTATAGATGCTTTTGGTTTTATTAATAAACCTACACCTCCATCCATCATATCTAGTATTTCAGAACTTAATATATCATATGTTTTATCTATGTGAGACTTTACATTTTGAGCATAACTTTTACATTTCTCTTTATCCATACTCGGATTAAAATAAAATTGAGTCGAACCTCCTATTGAAGGACTATCATTATCATTCATAATTAAATAAGCATTATAGTCACCTTCAAATAAATTTTTACTTGGAATAAATTTTTTAAATTCATTTTCATTTCCAAATATTTTATATTCAAACTTTACTACAAGTCCCATTTTCCTTAGTTCATTAACTAAATTCTTAAAAATTGATTTCAATTCAAGATTAGTATTTGCAGCTTCTTCTAATAAAAAGTTTTCAAATAATTTAATATGTTTCATATTATCCTTTTTTTTCTGATTTATATATTAAAATTTTAAATCAATTTTAGTAATTCATAATAATATACTCAGTTCCCATTATAGTCTTTTTAAATTCAAACCTACAATTTGGATATAACTCTTCAATTCCATCAAAGTGATAATAAGAAAGTAAAAATCTACCCTTTATTTTATAAAGAATAGACGCTAATTCGTAATGTGAATTTTCATTAAAGTCATGATTAATATAATACTTCTCTCTACCCATATAAGGAGGATCCAAATAAAAGAAAGTTTCAGGTGAGTCATATTTTTCTATAACCTCTTTGTAATCAACATTTAATATTTCGGAAACTTTATTTAAATGTGGTTCATATGCTCTCCATTTTAATTTAAAAACTTCAAATTCCATATCACCTCTCCAAGAATCTTTACCTATTTGATTTGGAGCAGAACAAGTTAAGACAATAAGCCAATTAATTGCCTTTGTCATGTTATCAGTTTCTAAATAAATCTCTTTTAATGATTGTTTATACCTTTCTTTATCAACTTTTATACCTTTAACTATCTCAATAAATCTTGGATCATTTTTAAGAATATAAAAAAGATTAAAATTTAGATAGTTTATATCATTATAGATAAATTTAACATCTCTGAACTTTGAAAAGTCCAATGAAAAGAAAACTCCCATGGCTCCACCAAACGGCTCCACATAGGTAGATATATCACTAGGGATATTCGGAGTTATAAAACTTGAAAATTTTTCTTTATTACCTAAATAAGGAATTAACATCTACTTCTTAAATTCCTTCTTATCATTTGAAATATAGAAGCTATCAAATTGATAATATTTGTCATAAACTTCTAATACTTTCTTTAAAGTGATTTTATCTAAAATATCATACACAGACCAACCTTCGGGATTTATCCACTGATTAACATTTTTATATCTTAAAATCTCATCTTTTTGCATTCTTACTGTATAGTAATCTTTAACTAGGTTAAATCTATCTTTAGTTAAGAATTTCTTAGGATTTTTAATCACACCTTCAACAGCATCAACAACTGCATTAAAGTTTCTATTCGATGTTTGAGTTGAAATTGAGTTTAAACCTTGGTTATTCATTCTACTTTGGTAACAATGAACGTAATATACAAGTCCTCTTTTTTCTCTAATTTCTTGATAAAGTGGAGATTTTAAACCCAACGATAACATCGCATTAATAAAGTGTATGTAAGCAAAATCTTCGTTGATTACTGGAGAAAGAATGGCAATAGATGTTTTATCTTTCCAATCATTATTTAATTCTAAAGGGACATTATGATTTCCATAAGAAATTGGTTTAATAATTGTTCTGTCTGCAAAATCTAATGTAGGGTTTTTATAGTCTTTTTTAGACACATTAATAATCTTTGTTGGTTTTGCATATTGTAATTCAAAGAAGTTAAGACAATCCATAAACTTTAAGTTTTCTAAATCTTCTTTTAAACCAATTGGATCAAAATCTCCGAATAATTTTCTAGAAAGATTTAACACATGGCACTGAGTTTGTTCATTGAAAGAGTCCATATATTCTTCTAATACAATATTTCTTTCATTTTCGAACTCTGCCTTTTTAACATTGAAACCTCCAAGTAAGTCCATAAACTCACCTTTCCACTTATTAACTTTATCCTCTAAACCAGTTAAGTAAAATACGATCTCATTTGAAGAAGTATAAGCATTCCATTCTATCCCGTCTCGGTCAAAATCTTCTTGAAGATGGTCAAAGTTCTTACACATAAGGTGTTCCATTAAATGGCTTATTCCATACCAACCTTTCTTTTCTAAGTTGGTTGATCCTTCATAGACTACATAAAATCCTGAAAGGTCTGTTTGACTTTTTAAATTTACTATCATAATATTTATACTTTTTGTTTAATTTATTGTTTAATCCTCCTTAAACTTACCCCAGATAATTAAGTCATCTGTATCAGTAAGTTCTATATCTAAATGGAATCCACTTAATCCTTTAGTGAATTGAGCAACTATATTTTCCTCATCCACTACATAATCTTTTTCACCACCCAAATATCTACTTATTGGACATTTTTTAATATCCTCTACTAATTTTGATAAATCAATAATAATTCTATCTTCTTCTATTATAGAGTAATTATCTAAAGATAAACCTGTCATATCTTTTGAACGATCAACTCGTTGAATAATATCTATAAATTCTTCTGTCAGATATTTCTGTAAATCCCGCATAGCTCTTTCTTCAAACCACTTTTCATCTACTCCACATTGTTCCATCCAAAGTTTTCCATACTCTGTTTGATGATATCCATATCTATATCTGATAAATGCTTCTGAAAATTCATCACCATCTTCTAAATCGACATTTCCCCAACCGTCTCCACCTAACCAAACTGGTCCATGTCCTGAAACTCTCAATTCTTCAAAAAGAAAATAAAGATAAACATCAACTGCTGCATTTTGTGAATCTAAACTTGAATAACCTGAAAATGGATTCATTATAGTATGATATTGTGCATTGTGTCCAACCGGGAAAACTAACTTCTTTTTAACCGCCTCAATAATACTTTTAAATGGTTCTCTATTTCTTTGACTACTGTCTCCTTTATAAAGGTCATAAAGGCTATATCCACATTTTTTATTCCATTCTTCTGAGAAAATGTCTTTTAGTTTTTCTAAATTAAATCCTATTTGGTCAAAATGTTTCTGAATTCTTTGAAAGTCATCCTTTGGATTTCTACCTTCTCTTTTACACATATCGGAATAACTATATGTAAAGTCAAATCGTGAATAATCTAATTCCATAAGTTCTTCCCAGAATTCTCCTCTTTCTACAAGTAGATTGATTAGGTCGTCAGTTACTTCAACTGATTCATTTATAAACTGACCATATCTTCTTAGTTTCATAGAGTATATATTAAATAAAAAACCCACCGTTTTTGGTGGGTTTCTAATCTTTTTTACATTTCTTCTTCAGGTAGTTCACCTTCCATAGCAATATAAACTTCTTTGAAATCTTCAATGGTCCAATTAGGATAAAACTCTTCAAGTTCTTTTAAGGCCATTTCACTACCTGTGATTACATTGTAATATTGGTCTCTTGCCATATTCCACAAACCAGGCATTTGTTGATATTTTGCAATAACTTCTTCTGTGGTTTTTTCACCACTATTCTCATATATTTTAGAGAATGATTCAAATTGTTTTAAATGTTTCATTTTAACACTTTAATTTCTATTATATATTAAAAATTGGATTAGAATTTTCTCCTCTTAAGATGTTCTATAAAATTAAATGAATTGTCTTTATTTAGATTAATCATATCGTCTGTAACTTCAATTTCTTTTAAAGTTGATAAATCCATCTTCTTTAAGAAATAAAGTTCTGATGCGTCTTTATAATCCTCACTTATGTATATTTTAGAAGGTATATTGTATTCAGAGAAAAAGTCTTTTAGTATAGCTGATGTTCTTAGTCCAACTTCATCATTATCTGAAAAGAATTTAATCATCTTAGGTTTCTTTTCTAATAATTGATAAAGTTGAATTCCTGACCACATAGCTGACGAACAAGAAACTGATTTTTCACCTAACTCATAAATTGCCATTGTATCAAAGATACCTTCTGTAATCCAAAACTCATCACCTTCTTTAATTTCATCTAATCCCCAGACTGGTATATCAGGACAAGCCAAAGTATATTTGAGTGTTTTTGAACCGTTATTTTCTATTGATATTTTTCTAACAGCGCAGTTTATAAGATTCTCATCTTTATCAAAAAGAGGAATAACAATACCACCACTTTCTATAGCATCATCTAAGAAACCTCTCATCGAGGGATGAACGGTGGCTCCTATAATTTCTAATTTTCTTCTATCTTTAATTTTTGAAAGACCAAATAGTTGCCATTTCCACATAACTTCCGCATCTATTCCTCTATCAAAAAGAAAATTAGTTTCATCGTAAGAGAATTTACCAACATTTAAGTAGAACTCTTCTGATAGTCTCTTTAATTCTTCAGGATTAACTAAGACATCATTTGATTTTTGGTTGATTTCCTTTATATTGATTTCAACCATTCTATCATCTGATTGAAACTTGGATTTTGATTTTTTTAATATTTTTTCTAATTTAGTTAGTTTAAAGGGATTTATAGTTTTAGGAATAAAGTTTTTAACTACTCCGCTTACAGATCTATTATTATAAAGTATGAAGCCAAGTTCTTCTAAAGTCCAATTCATCGAAATTTAATATGTTATTATTTTGATTTGTTTTAAAAAAAGTATATATTTGTAAAAATTATCTACATATGATTAAGATTGGGTTATCTGGTAATCGTTATTCTGGCAAAAATAGAATTGCAACACTTTTCAAGCAGATAGGTATTCCTGTGTTTGAAGCAGATGTTATTCTTAAATTTATTTTAAGTCACAACTATGAACTTCAAGCCGAAGTTTCAGATAGAGTTGGTCGTGTATATTTTAGTGACGGAAAACTTAACGAAGAAAAAATAAAAACAGATGGTAAATTATCAAAAATACTAGATGTTGTCGAACCGGAACTTTATCGAGCCTGGGAAAAGTTTTTAGAAAAAAATAAAAAATCCATTTATTGCATATTTCACTCTTCTATTCTTTTTGAAAGAGAATGGAATAAAGGTATGGATTCTTCTATATCTGTTTTTGCGCCTTATTCTGATAGGGTAGAAAGATGTAAATACTTAACAAATAAATCAGTCTCTTCTATTTACTCTTTATCAAAGTTAGAAATGGACGAATTGGAAAAGAATAAACTAGCGACTTATGTCATTCACAATTATAATAATGATAGTCCTTATTATGGAGACGCCTTAACACAAGTTAATGTCATAGATAAAATAATAATTGATAATTATCTTAAAGATAAAATGACAACAAAAGAATTTGCTCTATGAGAAAAATAAGATTTAAATTACTTTCTCGATGTGATAACAAACTTGCAGTTGTCAAGTTAATTAAGGACTGCACTGGATTAGGACTCAAAGATTCTAAGAATATCGCAGATGAAATGTTTAACAATGTTGGTTTAGTTAGAGAAATTGATTTAGTAGAGCCATATATTAAAGATGGTCAAGTTTTTAACTCGTATGATGAATTTGTTTCAAAGATTCACAATTTTGGGAATTTTCATGTATCGGGTGGTCTTTCTTGGGAAAGAAATATTAAAATGTTATCTTTAGGTATTGGTGAATTAGAAGATTATTCTAACTTTGTATCTGAGTGGATGACACTAAATAATATAGAAGAAAACAAAATGTTATTAGAAGTTCTTTTTAATAAGTTAAAAAAAGAAGATTTAGTTGAATTAGTAAATAAAATTAAAATATAAATTATGGCAAACGCATGGATACATTCAAAATCTTCAGCTAGAAAATTCGGTGGTGAGCCAGAAGATTATTTAAATATACATATAAAAATGGATTGTTCTAAAGCTTATATTTCTGATAACAGACATAGATGCTTGACTCACCACTCATTTTGGATACATGAAGTTATGATACCAATTTTTGGATATGTTATTAAAAATTCAGCAGGAAAAGAAGTTTCTGTCAAAGACATTTGTGAGGGTCACCTACTCGAAGATTTTGGTATGAAGTTCATACCTACCGCGCAGGACTACATTGAGAATATGGAATTCAAAGATTGGATGCAAAATGGTATAAAAGGGCATCCTAGTTCATTCGAGAAAATATCACAAAAAGGAAATATAAAAGTAAATTTAGATTAAGATGAAAGATATAATTTATTCACCAATAGTATCACTGATATTACATATTTTAATGTTCTACTTCTGTTGGACTTACTGGTCGCTTCCCATAGTTATAATTTGGGCCATTTTCATCGTAGTTTATAGTGAAAAAAGATATAATTGGAAAACATTTAAAAAACAACAAAATTATGATAGTAATTTCAAAAGTAGCAAATAAAAAACTTCTTAAAGGTCATCGATATGAAGTTCAAAACCTCTGGAACGCAGGAAACAATCAAAGATGGGTTGAGGGAAAACTACAATTAGTTGGATTTGGTAGATACTCAGTTGATAGTTTTACTGATAGTAGTGGAAACCCCATTGCTAAAGTAAACTATACATCTACTCAACCACAAGTTGAAAGATTTATCAAATTTGAGGATTGTAAAGAAGGTGAGATTTTAGTTTGTAACTCAGATCATTATAAAACTTTAGCCAAAGGTTCAATGTATAAAATTGAAAAGTTAGAAAAAACGGAATCTGAAAAAAATGGATGGGGTGGTAGATCTTGGACACACACTGAGACTAAAATTAAATTTGAGGGAATTAAAAGAAAACTTAAGTTTAATGGTTGGGCTTTCCGAAAACTAACAACAGAAGAGTCAAGAAATATCTCTTTAGGTTCTATTCTTACTGGAGAAGAACCACTAATTGTTAAAACAACTGATATTAGAAAAATTGACATTGTCGTAAATAAAGAAAAAGCACTTATGGAAGTTATCTCAAAGACACTTCTTGATGAAAACAGACATCATCTTTCAATTATTGATTGGACTTGTCAAAAAACAGGAGAAAAGTTTAGAATTAAACCAGAAGATTTTAAAGATTTATTAGATATGAAATTATCAGATATACTTGCAAAAATTGAAAACAAATAAATTATGTCATATAAAGAAAAATTAGAATTAGTTAGACAGAAAAATTCAGATATCAGTAAACTCAAAAAAGAGCTTTTAGATATATCTACTGATATTTTTGATGATTTTAGAAATTACATTTTTGATAAATATTCTAAACTAGAATCTTTTGGTTGGTCACAATATACTCCGTATTTTAATGATGGGGACTCGACAATTTTCTCAGCAAATACAGATTACATAAAAATTAATGATGAATGGGTTGATGATTGTAATTGGTCAAGTGAGGTTAATATTATTAATTGGGGAACTTGGAACTCAGAAACAAGATCATATGTAGGTAGAGTAGATGAACCAAACCCTGACTATGATGTGGAGTTATCCAAAGCCTGTTCTGAAATTATAGATTTTTTGAATAATTTTGATAATGATTTTTATCTTGATAAATTTGGAGACCACGCTGAGGTTACAGTAGCAAAGTCGAGTGTTGATATCTCTGATTATGACCATGATTAATTTAAAAAACCCTGATAATTGTCAGAGGTTTTGTTTCAACTTCTAAAAGTTATAAATAATGTATAATAAAATATATGATTTCTGTAAAGTTAGAAATGAAGGAAATATCTTTCAGAATTCCGACGTGCCTTCCCCACGAGTTCAATTTCTAATCGATTTGATTCATTCGGAGGATATTGAATATCAGTTAGATAAATATGAAACTTCTGGTACTTGGGGTTATAACATCATAATGAAAGGTTCTTCAGACCGAATGGTTGTTGCTCATCATGATATTGTTAATCCAAATATTGACAATGCCAATGATAATTCCGCATCTTGTATAAATGCTATTATGATAAAGAAACTAATGCCCCATATAAATGTTGTTTTAGTTGATGGTGAAGAATGTGGTGGAATCGGAAGTCAAAGACTCTCAAATCAAATTTTAGATAATGAATTTGGTAATATTGACTGGGTTCTTAATTTAGAATTGACCGGTCGAGGAGGAAAACACTTTTTTATTGGAAACTATCCCGGAAAACTTCACGAACATATTAAATCTATTTTTAATTGCCCCGTGGTCAATACACCTTATAATGATTCTGTTACTTTACGCAGGAATGGAATAGATTCTTGTGTTATTAATCCATTACCTCCTCTAAAAGAGGGTATATCAGATGTTAAGTGGAATTCTGAAACTTATTTAGATTATTCAATGCTTTGGAATTGTCACTCAAAAAGTGATACTATTGACACTATTTGTCCAAATGATATGAAAGAATTTGTCGAAAAAATTATATTAAAGATTTTAGATTAAATCATTTCCCAGATTTCAGTCTCTAAGTCTTTTTCATAAACCGCAATGTCAGTGTTAGCTAGCTCTACTAAATTGTTCATTTTAGATTCAAGTATTGACCAGTCGTTATGATTAATAAAATCATTATAATCATCATCATGTCTTAAGTCATCAAAGGGGAAAACAACTTTGCCTTCTGAGTTAAGGAACATTAATTTACACATTTCAATAAATTTTGATTTTATGTCTAATTCTGAATTTATCATATACAAATATAGTTATTTTTTTTAAATATCAATAAATCTTACGATGTTATTTCCTTTTCTACCAGGTAGAATTGTAACAATGTTTATAAAATATGAGTCATTCATATTTTTATTAAGATCGAATCCTATTATTATAGATATATTATATTCTTTTAAATAAATTGAGTATTTTCCTGTTTTAAATAACTCTTTTCCTAACTTATATGGAAAAACTTCAGTTAATTTATTTTGTAAATATTCAATAAAGTGTTCAATACTTGCAAAACTTGTTCTTTCTTTAATCTTTTTTACAAGATCATGTGTCGCGGTATCATACCATTTTAATTTTAAAATAGATTGATTTTTTAGAATTATTGAAGTGGGTAATTTAGAGTTTAAATCAAATTCCAATTCTTTTACTTTCTGTAGTTCTTTTGCTAATTCGGAATCACCTTTGATATTCAAAATATCTGCTAATCTTGCTTCACAAAATAAATTAAAATTAAGAATTCTCATTACCTATATATAAAAAAACCTCAGAAAAAAATCTGAGGTTTTTTTTGGATAAAAGACTTCCTTAGGCTAGAGTAAGGAAGATTTTTCGCGAAGCTCTATCTACAGAAAGAACTTTCACTTTGATTTCTTGTTCTGATTGAAACTTTGATTTCAATTTCTCCATTTCTGAAGTATGTATAAGACCAACCGTCTCATCATCTAAATTAACTAAAGTTCCAAATTGTTTAACTTCTTTAACAACACCATTTAATGTTTGACCATTTTTGATATTATCCCAAAGTGTTTCTCTAAGAATTTGTGTAAGAATAATTTTTTCTCTTACAATTTCTTTTATATAGAACTCAATTTCAAAACCAGGCTTAATTTCAGAAAGTCTGTCTTGCCAATCAGGATTAACATTTGCTTTATGTATCATTCCTGTTAAACATTCATTGAACTCAACAAATACTCCAAAAGGTGTTGTTCCTGTTACGTGACCTTTATAAGAGATGTCATAATTAAGTTCCTTAATAGCTTGTGGAATTAAAGTTTGAAGGTATTTTCTTCTAGAAACTATATACGTTCCTTCTTGTTCAGCATAAGATTCAATCATTACTTCAAAAGTCTGACCAACGATAGAATTCACATCATACAATTTGTTGATACCAGCTAGTGTATTTGGCATAAATCCAGGAAGTGTAACACCACCATTTCTAATCTCCACATCATATCCAGCAGGATTTAAAGATTTAATGTAGGCTGTAACTGATTCCCCTTCTTTTAAGGATTTAAGGCTCTCATGTGCTAAGTTTTCATAGAGTGTTGAAATAGACCCTTTGATAAAGAAATCATCGTGATTTACATCAATTATGAGAACATCTACAATATCTCCAATAGTAGAATTTCTAAGATACTTTGACTCAGAAACTCTATCATCTACTCTAACATCATCTTTGTAACCAGTTACAGAAAAAACATAGTGTGATGTTGTTTTACCGGAGTATTCGGCTTTTACTACCTGTCCAGTAACTGGCATCTCGACGAAGGTTTTTTCGTAAAGTTTTGAAAGTTCAATCTCTTTCTCTGTTCTCTTTTTTTTCTTGAATGAATCTTCTTCAAACAAAAAAGCTAATTCTGGGTTTCCAATTGTGTTTATCATATTTTTAATTTTTGTATAAGTTTTTATCCTAAAATTTATAAAAGTTTTAATTGTTTTTTCTTTTTATTCTAATTTTTAACATATAGTCTCTCAACTGAGCAGCTTCTTCAAATTTTTCTTGAATAATTAAGTCATTTAGTTTTTTATTAAGCTCTTCTGTAATTTCTTTAGTTGATTTTACTTTACTCATTTTACTAACTTCTTCTAATAAAGAGTTATAAAAATCTTCCATTTGAGAGATGTTAGAAAAGTATTGAGACTCAAAATCTGAATTTTGTAACTGATTTAATCTATCACTTTTTCTTAATTTGTCTAAAAATTCTTGACTAAATGCTTGATTATCAATAAGATATTTTGCTAAATGGTAAGGTCTATTTTTAAATAACTTTAGAAGAGTTATAAGATTTTTATTATCATTTCTACTCATACTAATTATAAGTATGAATTTCACTTTGTTTAAAGTTTTTCGTAGTTAATGTTAAAAAAGTAGTCCATGTTATATAAGTTGGCTGGTTTATCTTGATTAAAAATTATTCTAATGGATTTTTTATCAATTGCAGTTTCGGTTTGAAATTTACTGAATTTATTTTCAGGAGTTTCTATAACTGGATTCCAGCTATTTTTATATTGGAGAATATTTTGTTTTCTCAAATCTTTATAAGAAATATACAAATCAATACTTGTAATTTTATATCTATCTTTGACATTAAAATCTATATAATTTTTAATTGCGATATTAACATCGCTATAGATGGTCATCTCATTCTTAATTAATTCAAAAGTTCTATATTTTTTTAATGTTGCGAATATAAATTCTCTAAATATTTTATCCAAGTCTATTGTTAATATCCATTTTGCATTTTTTTCTAACTGAAACTGTGGCTGACTCTCATCTAATTCAAGAGTGTGATTTTCTTTTTTATTGGTTGAGTCGGAATAGACGTAAGATGTTAAAGATGATTCAACTGAATAGTCAAGTTGTTCTCCTTTTAAATTCTGATAATAGATGATGTCTTGTTTCCCTACTGTAAAAGAATCTTCTATTTCGAGCATTTTTGAGCCAAAGAAATTACTTTCTTCAACCATGTTTAAAGTTCCATAAACTCTGTAATAATCATACTCTGGTGAAATGTAAGTTCTTTTCATTATAAATTGTAATTTTTATTTACCAAAATGTATTCAGCTGGTTGTCCAAAATTACCCAATACTGTTGAGTTTATTACCGGGTCAGTGATAATTATTTCAGGAATAATATTTGTTTGACTACTTTCATAATAGTATTGAAAATCAAATGTAGAACAAAATATAAAGAAATCTCTCCAAGTATATCCAAATTCATCTAACATAGGATAAATTGACTTAATATCTTTCTGATCTCTAAGTTTTAGATTACTTCCGTTTCTATTTACTTTTCTTATTTTTCTTTCTTTTATTAATCCAAAATCTGTTAAATCAGGATCAAATTTACCATTATCTGAATTATCATCTAGTCCTTTATAAAAAAGTTGTATATCATAAAATGTCGGCATATAATATCCTGAGTGTCTCCAAATTTGATTTTTTGTAAAGTTCTGATTTCCTGAGAAGTTCTCAAAAACTTTTGGTTCAAATTTATTTTCCGATATTTCAGATCCAACTGATATCTCATTATACCAATTGAGTTTTGATAAATCATTTATATAACTCTCTGTGAGTTTATTGACAACTGTCAATTTTGAAGGCTTTTCAATTCCAACTTTTTTCAGTGATTCAATCTTAATGTTAAATTCATCTGGATTTTCAACTTTTATTAGACAACCTAAACTTTTTAGATTATTTTGATAGTTATGTTTTGTGATTTTTCCATTTTCATCAATTACTACATATGTAACATAGTCCGTGAATCCATATTTACTTGTTACATCATTTATAGCATTTGATAAATTGACAGCAGTTAGTTTTTTATACCTTTCATTGTATAAACTATCTCTGTCAAATCCTTTAATATTGTCATAAGTATTATCTGATATATTTATATTTACTAATATATTTTTCCACTTTTTATTTACATATATAATAATTCCATTATCTAACGTTGATGAATTAATATTTCCAGTACATAGGTAATAGGTATCGTTCATTTCTATTATTGGATTAGAATATTCGTCATAAACAGTGTCGGTATCTGGTAACAAACTGTATTTTTTTATCCATTGTGAATTTACACCAGGTTCTTCTCCAATTCCAGAAAGAGCTCCCAATTTTCGCCAAACTACTTCATTGTGGGCTACTAATTCACCGTTGAAATAAGTTTTTGTTGATGACCATAACTCAACTGGTTCCCATTTTGGATCAGAAGATTGAGTAGCGGACCACCAAGGTCTTAGTTCAGGTCTATTAATTCCTGCATTAAAAAAAGATTTTGATCCTGGAGGAAATCTATTATTATTATTTCGTGAAATATAATATTTTCCTCTATAAAATACAATATCTCCAGTGACATAACCAGTAGTATCCGCTGTTATTGGATTCCAAAAATCTTCAGTCCCACCAGGTCTATATTTATAATATACTCCAGAATTATATACTATGTCAGGATTTGATCCACCCGCTCCAGTAACATATGTTGAGTTTGGTGACCAGAATATATTATATCCTAATGGGTTATAGATATCCCATTCGTTTAAATTATATGGACCAACTTTAACCTGAAATCCAGATGTTAGTTTGATTGGTTGAGAGGTTTTTACATATTGATTAGATATATAAAGTATATCATCAAAAACAACAATTGAACCGGTCGCATAATCTGTATCCATTTTCCACTCAGATATAAGTTTCCAAGAAAGTGTATTAGTAGAATCTATTATTTGTCCTTGATCATTAACAGACTTATTATTATCTGATAGTAATATGGAAAATTTATAATTATTAAATTGATTAGACGTTTTTAGGTTCATGTTTTGAATATTAGTTCCTGAAATATCAACACTATCTATATCATAGATAGAAAACTTAAGTCCTCTAAAAAGAGTCATATTAGGCACGGATATATCTCCTCTATTAAATTCTGAGTATTTTTTAACATTTTTATTTATTAAACCATTTAAAAATTTTTGTTTTTGATAAAAGAAGTCAGTAAAATAATCAAAAGAATAGGTAGCGGATGAAGAACCAATTGAGTATGTAGCTAGTCCTAAATATTTATCTAATTCAAATTCAAAATTTAAATCTAAATTATTATCACTATCTATTTTTTCTATATGTAATGAATGATGTAGGTATGAAGAAGTTGAAGAATTTAAAGTATAAAAATAATCTAAATTTCTCTCAACTCTTTTTGGTTCAGGATCAAATGGATTCACTGTTCTATTAAAATCTTCAAATATCGAAGAGTTATTTAATGAATAAGGATAATCGTTTCCTGAAATGCTGTTCTGAAAGGACCACCTACAATAAACAGGATTTTTTTTCCATATATCGGATAGATTATTATTTGCTATTTTAAAAATTTCGTGATTTGAAATATACTCGGATGATACTGGAATATTTACAACCTGTTTTTCACCTTCGGTGACAAATAAAAAATCATCTAATTGAGGTGGGTTTGACTTACTTAGTAGATTAAGAAAATACATTTTTGTTTCATCAGTATAGGTTAAGTCATTCGGTTTCTCATATTCAAATTTAGCATATTCGGTTTCTACTATTTTTGTATCAAAATCTTTTATATCTGTAAATTTAGCTCTGTGTATATTGAATTTTTTTGGAGGATTATTAAAATCAACTACGGTCGAGATTTTTTTTGAATTACCGGATACTTTATATATGAAATCGTTTTCGTTAAACTCAAAAGAAAAATCAGTACTAACTTTAATAGAAATTCCATCATAAAATAAATTGTGGTAAAATCCATCTATTTCAATTAACCAGACAGAGTAGTCTAAAAAATCTTCAATTTGTAAATAGTTATTTTCATAATTAACTAATCTACCCTCTCCGTCTATTCTACCATAATTTTTATTTAACTCAGATTCCTTTCCCTTTAAATCAATTTCTGAAATTATTCTGTACTTTGTAATTGTTTGATCTTGAAACTGTTCATTTACTACCGTTGGTACATCTGAATTTATTGGAGTAATACCACCACTAACTGGACTTAAAACATTTTGTACAGTTTCAGTAAATTTTTCGACTTTATAGTAATTGTTTTTCCACTCTACATAAAATGGTCGAGAGTCGGACCAACCCTCAGTAAATGGAACAATATTAGTTACCGAATTCAGAACATTTCCCTCTAAAATTTGAACATCACTTCTTAAAAACGGAGTGATGTATGGTGAAATACTTGTTGTGTATTCCAAATCATCTAAATAAAATCCAAAATATCTGTTAAGTGACCATTTTCTTTTAACATCTGGTGTAGATGGTTCATCATCAAAAAGAAAAGATAAGTTCAATATATTCGGAAAAACACATTTATTATTTTTATAACTATCAAAGACAAACCTTTCTAATTCAAATATTTCTTTTTCCTCGTCTATTATATCATCAATAAAAAATGACTTTGAGGTATATCCTCCTGTTTCATAATCTATTCCATTCCACCTACAAAATTCTAATTCTCTAAAATCTATTTCTAATGGTGTATCTGGAAAAAAATCATTTTTAACAAAGTTCTTATTTAACCATTCACCAATAGGTGTTTTTAGGCTTAAATCAAATATTTTTACACATTTAAATTTTTGTGATATATCAGTTGTAAAGTTCTCCTTTGTTAGTAGATTTATTCCTGGACCATCAACTCGAAAAATTATAAATTTTTGAGGCAATTTATCTTTAGAAATATAAAGAGGTGCGAAGTATTCATATTCTTCTAAATAACTTTTATTATTTATAATATTTCTTGCCCCATACTGATATATTTCATCGTATTGGTTTTGAAAGTCATTTGACATAGTATCAATATCATTGTCAAATTTAATTGCAAACGCTGCATCAAGTGGAGTGTTTTTATAGAAATAAGGAATTAGTTCATCCCAAAAGTTGTTTTTGTTGAATGTTACTTTTTTGTATTTGTCATCTTGTAGTAAGTCAGTAGATTCAATACTATCTAATGATAGATTATAATTTGAATCTATCATTATTTTGATGTTAGTAGTCAATCCTACATTTGTTCTTAATATTGCAAAACTATTCATTATTTAATCGATGTATTGATTGCTTGGAATGTTTTCTTCAAAATAACTTTATTTCTACTTATGTTAAATTTGATACTAAACGCAAAAGGTCTATTTTCAGATTCGTTTTCTAGTAAAAATTTCACTTTTTTGATATGTTTCAAAGACTTAGTAAAATTATTCAATACTATATATTGATAATTGAGACCAGTTTGAGATGTGTCAAGTGAGTTCATTTTGAAGTAGATATTTATTGGAATAATTATATCATTTTCTCCTCCAGTATTTAAAGTTTTTACTTTATCACTATTAGTTTCCGTAATCTTTTCTAAATCTTGAACTATTGGATGAATAGAAGTAAGTAACTTAGTTGTTGATGCAACAGATGTACTACTATCAATCCACTTATTAGGATCCAAAAGAGATTTGTTGTTTCCAACAAAACTAAGAATGCTCGTTTCGTTGAAACCTAAATTAAACTCATTTGATGCTAATATTGAAGTTATTGAGTTAGAAGCATTTGTATTGAATGAGTTACCAATATTTTCTGATAATTTTGTAACAGTAGAATCTGTGATTGAGTCATAATTCACTTGCCATATAAATTGGTTATTAATTTGTGTTCTTGTAGAACCGCTGTTATCACTAGTTATTAATTCATCCTTATCATTAACCCAGAAGGCCTGTGGCACAGAGGTATTATAAACTGGACTATTTTGTAAATAAGTTTTATCAGAAAGTAATCCTAAAGGAGACGAAACTGATTTATTTCTAATTTTTATGACAAAGTCTTTTATTACGTAAATATTGTTTTGATATACTCTACCGGTTGGAACTCCCGAAGCCACATAAGAATCTAAGTAATCTTCACAATCTATATTGAATACAGTTTCAGAACCGTTTTTAACAACGAATTCTTGATTATTTCTAAGTATAATGACTTCAAGTTCTCCTTTAGCTCTTTGTATTTTTTCTTCTAAGTCTTTTACTCTATCTTCTAATCTTTTCAGATATTCTAATAAATCTAAAGCTAATCCGTTTTCATCTCTAAACCCTGATAGAATTTTATCAGATTCGTGATGAAAACTCTTCCCATTAATGCTCAATTGATCTGATAAATGTTCGTCAAGTCCCGCAGCGGAAAGTTCAGTCTGCATACTAACTTTTAAGTCTTCCTTAGTAGCCTCTTGTAGAATAAAATCATTTTCATTCAATACGTTATTTAAATCATCTGGAAACTCAACATTCAAAATTTCAGACCAATCAGATTCTACTGGTGATTCTGGCCAACCTACTTCAGAAATAGATTTAACCCTAATTTCAATTCTCTCGTTCGATTGGATTGAAAGATCCAACTGATTAATATTTGGAGTATCTGCTGATTCTAAATCTTCTATCTCCCAATAATATTCACCAGTGGCTGAATCAAAAGCTCTTTTTCGAGCGTCGGTTTTAAACTCTGTCCAATTAGAGAAACTTGCTTTAGATTGTTGTCCATCAACTATAAATGACTCAACCGGTGCTTCTTTGCCGTCTTTACTTACATATCTATACTGTACTCTAAATTGGACAACTTCTTGGGGCTTAGTTCCTCTTGTCGAAACTGCTTCAGGCATTGACCAAAATCCTCTCACTCTGTACTTAGGATCAACTTTTGTTTTTGGATCTTTTGATAGGTCTATTATTTCTTTTGTAATAGATGCTAAGAGTTTAGACTTGGAAACTTTTTTATTTATCAAATCACTTACTTCAAGATCAGCTTTTTTCTTTTCAGCGTCTGATTTGTATTTTACTATTTTTAGTTTTTTATTTCTATCAGTTACTGCATTTTGTATTTGTTCAATTTCAGCTTTTAAGTTAAGTTGAAAGTTGTGCTTTTGTTTAATTAAATTTGAGTCAGGAGTATCGGTTAAATGTTGATTAATTTGTACAACTTTAAAATTTGCAGAATTTAGTGTAGGTGAGTTTGGTGTCCCAGCTAACTTATTAGGAGTCTTTTTTGCAACTAAATCTTTAAGTACTTCTCCATAATCATAAACATAATCAATATAAAATTGATCCATAGTAAGACCATTTGCCGAAGAATTTGAATCTAATAATAAATCACTTGTATAAAAACCAGTTCCCAAAGACCAACTTTTAGCGACTAAGTGATTATCAGCATTTACTGGCTTTAAGAATACAACATTTCTTTCGTTATATCCTACACTTACTCTAAGTCTTTTTGTATAAATTACCGGAGAGTAGATTTTCACAGTACCTACACCAGTAGAAATTGGTTCGATTCCCTCTACTCTTTCAACTCTAATTTTTGGCAGAGAATCCGTTGTTACAACTTCTAATATTTTGTATCTAGTTGAAGAAATAGCTCCTGTATTAACGATTAATTCATCTCCAATGGTAAGTTGTCTTACTTGATTTGATCCTACTGTACTATAATCTAATTTATCTAATACGTAGAATAATTTTCTATTTATTCTATCTTCTTGTATTCTAATAACTGAAAACTCACCATCATAAAGAAGATTATTTGGTTCCATATCAAATAACTGTTCATCAAATCTTGGATTAAGTGGTTCAACAACTCCTGGAGTTGTTTTATGCCATGTTTCAAAATCTGTTACAATAATAGAGGAGTTTCCTTTAAATAAATCATTAAATGATGTTAAAGCAGATTCTCCTAAATTAGTCAATTCTCCATTCTCATCTCGAGCAAAATCAACAATATATCTTCTAACTAAACACTTTCTAACATTATTCTCGACTTTACCTGATAGGTCAAATTCTACATTTAACATAGGATCTAGCATCGAATCAAAAAACCAATTTGGACTAGTTTTAAATCTCTCAACTGAATTAAGATTAGATACAGAAATAGGTTCTCTATTTAAATCAACTGTAATAATTTTCTTAAACTTATTATCATTAGAGGTCTGAATTAATGATCCTGTAGCATCAATGCTATAAAGAGAATTTATATTTGCGTTTAATCTTTCAATATCCGCTCTCAAAGATGTGTTTGTTGGTATAGTAAAAGATCTAGTACCACCATTCTCATCAACTACGTCTATTGTGACTGTAGGCTCGGTTGAGGTAGCTATTGAGTTTATTTTTGCAAGTACATCAATAATATTTTTATTATATGATATAATTTGATCTGCTATTTTAGGAAATGATGTTTGGATAGCCATGTTTCATTTTATGATTTTTTGTATATATTAATTTTTACTTATTTCTTTGATGTTTGTTTTCTATTTTTTATATTTGTAATTATGAAAATATGGACAGTAACATTTAATGATGGTGGATGGCACACATCCAGACCCGAATATCAAGTAGTCGCTGATGATGCAAAATCAGCAATTGAGAAAGTTATTGATAAAAATCCTCAATACAAAACAGGACACGACTCATGGGCTGTTGAATTTAAAATAGAGGGATATGTTATTGAGGTTTATGATGAAAAGACATACAACCGCGAAAAGAATTTAGAAAATATTGGTATTTAATAATAAATTGACTATATTTGTACTATGATTAATGAGTTAAAAGATAGAATTGTAAAAGCTAATGAAGCTTATAGATTAGGTAGCCCGATCATCTCTGATAAAGATTATGACCAATTGGTTGAAGAATTAGAGTTACTTTCTCCTAATGATGATTTACTTACTAAAGTGGGTCACGTAGTTGCTGACGAAACTCGAAAAGCAAAACTACCGATTGAAATGGCTTCAATGAATAAAATTAAATCGATGGATGATATCAATGATTGGTGTCGTCTTAAAGGCATTTCTAAAAATGAAGTGGTTATTATCACTCCAAAATTTGATGGTTTGTCTCTTTGTGTAAATGAGTTCAGTGATGATGCTTTTACAAGAGGTGATGGTCAATTTGGTCAAAAATCAAACGAACATTATAAATTAATTGGAAATCACTTACATAGTGATACACACCGTGATATTTTAAGATCTTTTAGTTTTACTTACGGTGAAGTTATGATGTCTAAAAAGACATTTACTGAAAAGTATTCTAATGACTTTGCTAATCCTCGTAACCTTGTTGCTGGTCTATTAAACTCTAAAGAAGCAACTGAATCTCTTAAAGATTGTAGTTTTATTAAATATGGAGCTGTTGTTAATAAAGATTATTATTCAACAAAACAAGATTTGATTGAAGGATTGAATGTTTGTCAGGAAATCAAAGTTCAATATCACGTTTGTAAAATATCTGAACTAACAGAAGAATTACTTATCTCTTTATTTAAAGAATATTCCATCGATTATGAAATTGATGGTCTTATTATTGAAATAGATAATTTAGATTTACAAGACACTTTAGGTCGCGAGACTTCTTCTAACAATCCTTGTTACGCAAGAGCCTTCAAACACCCTTCTTTTGAGCAATCTGCTGAAACCGAAATTATCGGTATCTCTTGGAATATTTCTAAACAAGGATATCTTAAACCTACTTTACATATTAGTCCTGTTAAATTAGACGGAGTTACCGTATCTAATGTAACTGGTAACAACGCTCGTTTTGTAAAAGATATGGGTATTGGTGTTGGTGCAAAAGTTATTGTAAAACGAAGCGGAATGGTTATTCCAATCATCGCTGATGTTATTCAGACAGTTGAATTCCAAATGCCTGATGTTGATAACATCGATTGGAATGAAAATGGCGTTGAATTAGTTACTTTGACTGAAACAGACGACCAAAAATTGAAAAAGAATATTTCTTTCTTTGAAATCTTAGAAGCTGATAATGTTTCTGAAGGTGTTATCACTCAATTGTGGGATGTTGGTTATAAAACAATTTCAGATATCTTAAATTTAACAACATCTGACTTAGAGAAAATTGACCGATTTGGAAAACGTAAAGCAAAGATTGTTTTTGACTCTATCCAAAAGTCAGTCACAAATGTAAGTTTATCTAAACTACAACATGCTACTGGTATCTTTAAAGGATTAGGTAGTAAGAAATTAGCTCTTTTAGAAGATTTTGTAACTAAACCAACAGTTGAACAAGTTATGTCGATTGAAGGATTTGCTGAGATTTCTGCTAAGTCTTATGTTGATAGTTACGATGAATTCTTTAACTTTGTAAAAGACTTACCTATCACAATCTCTGAGAAAGTAGAAGTTGTTAAAACTGGAAATGACTTAGATGGAAAACAATTTGTTTTCACTGGTGTTCGTAGAAAAGACTTAGAAGAAGTTATTGTAAGTAGAGGTGGTGTAATTGGTGGTTCAGTATCTAAAAATACAACACACTTGGTGATGAAGGCTAAAGGTTCTGGATCATCTAAAGAAACAAAAGCTGTCTCACTTGGAGTTACAATTTTCACAGTTGAAGAATTAGAAGATTTATTGAAATAATATGAAAACCTTAGGTGAAATAGAATTAGATTATGTCAGAAATATTATTGAAGACTTTACAATTGATACTTTCTAAAAATGATGTTAATATTAGATTTAGAAAAATGAAGTCGATATATTTGGTTTATCTAAGAGGTAATAGACAAATAATTAAAATTTTAGATTGGTTGTATAATGAAACAATCACTCATTTAGATAGAAAATATGAAAAATATCAAGATATGTTAAATTACTATAAAAATAAATAATATGGGCTGTGATATTCACCTATATGTAGAAAAATGGACTTCATCAAATAACTATGATGGACCAAAAGACCTATCTGAAGATAGAGAACAAAAATTAAGTGAAGTATTAGAAGATGTTCCAACTAAATTTAGATGGGTATCTGCTGATAAATGGGTATTTAGTGATGGTAGTTGGGGTGTTCCATGGAACTCAGAGTATTATGGTGGTAGAAATTACTATCTTTTTGGTATCTTAGCTGATGTAAGAAATGGTAGTGGTGTAGAACCGATTAATTATCCTAAAGGTATTCCTGATGATGCTTCAGCTGGATATCTTTATATATGTAATTTATGGGATAGTGATGCTCACTCACACTCTTACTTTACTTTAGAGGAGTTGTTAAATGTGCATTGGTCTGAGTATGATTCAGAATACATTGAGGATTTTATGGAAACTTTAGAAAAAATGAAAGAGATTGATAATGATCCTCTTAATGTAAGATGTTGTTTCTTTTTTGATAATTAATTTAAAAAAGAACTAAACTTTTAGGATATATACAGTATAATTATAATATAAACGGCAAATAAAAGGCGATGACGGTCAATGGTCAAATAAAAAATAAACGGCAATTATGGAATCAAAAATGAAATCATTTTCTGAACAGGAACAACTATTCAGAGAAAAAACAGGGAAAGAATTTACTCAACTTTATTCGAAGTATTATCCCAAACTAATCTACTTTACTAATCGTATTTGTAATGACCCTCAGAAAGCAGAGGATTTATCGACAGACTCTTTTATGATAGCACTCGATAAAATAGAAAAATATGATAGTGAGAAATCTCAGTTTTCAACTTGGTTATTTACAATAGCTAAAAATCTTACTCTTCAGGATATCAAAAATGAAAAAAAGACAATATCATTAGATATTGAATTTGATGAAGAAGGAACCACGATGAAAGACTTTATAACAGAAGAAGAGTCGGATTTACATATCCAGGATGTTTCTGATAGAAAAGCAGAGATTATGAAAAAACACATGACTAGTCTTAAAGAACCATATAAAACAGTCATAGAAATGAGAGAAATACAAAAAATGGCATATAAAGATATTGCTGACCAATTAGGCAAAAACCTCTCAACAATCAAATCACAAATTAGAAACGGAAGACACATTCTTATTTCTCAAAGTAAGAAAGAATTTGATGATATTGATGAAATGTATATGTAATTATTAACCTATAAAATTTATAAAAATGGCAGACCATTTACCATTACCAAAAAAACGAGATTTATTTTTTACAAAACAAGTAGACCAAGCTTCTATCGGAGAATTAACTCAAAAAATTATTGAGATTAACGGAGATGATGAACACTTGAAAAAAGTATATTCTATCTTTGGATTAGAATATAAACCAGAACCAATTAATATTTACATCGACTCTTATGGGGGAGCTGTTTATCAATGTTTTGGATTACTTTCTGTTATTGAAAGAAGTAAAACTCCAATACACACAATAGTTACTGGATGTGCTATGAGTTGTGGGTTTCTACTTTTAATTTCTGGTCATAAGCGTTTTGCTCATAAAATGTCCACACCTTTGTATCACCAAGTTTCAACCGGTTTCTGGGGTAAAGTTCAAGATATGGAAGAAAAATTAGAAGAGACTAAAAGACTTCAAAAACAAATTGAAGATTATACTCAAGAAAAAACAAAAATTGCAAAAAAGAAACTAAAAGAAATTTTAGAAAATAAAAAAGACTGGTATATGTCTTCTAAAGAAGCTTTGGAGCTCGGAGTAGTTGATGAAATTTTAAAATAAAAAATATGAACATTGATAGTCTTGTAAGAACCGCAGTAGAAAGAATTAAAACTAATTGGGGATTGCCTGATAAAGGTTTTGTTGCTGGTGGATCAATTGCTAATTTAGTTTGGGAATTAGTATCTGGTAAAAAAGCCATTGTTAATGATGTTGATGTTTTTATTTTTGATGGTATTATATCCGAGATCGATCCAAATGATAAAAAATCTCTTTTCCGATATCAAGAAAAAGAAAGTAGATTTTGGGAAGACTATAACGGAATGAGATATTCTTCGATTAATAAAGACTTTTATACAATAGAAAGTTCTGAACATGAAGGAATGTTCAATCGTGTTAAGTATAAATCTAACAAAAATGATACTGATTTAATTCTAAGGTCTTTTGATATTAACTCAACTAAAGTAGGATATTCTATTGAAGAAGACAAAGTTTATTGGACACCTGAGTTTGAAGAATTCTTAAAAACCGGTGATTTGAAAGTTTGTAATTTAATGACTCCTTCACACACTGCAATTAGAATTGTCAAAAAGAAAAAGGACCTAAATTGTAAATTAGATAAATTTGAGTTAGACTTATTGAGACATGCATTAGAATTTAGATTCAATGATATCATTAAATCTAAATTCAGAGATAGATATCATTCGATGTTTAATGAAAATATTGACGATTTGAAAGATTACTTTATTATTAAGAGAGATCATCAAGCAGAAGAATATGTAAGAGTTCATTTTAATGAAGAAGTAAATCTTTACTACTTATCTCCTATTATTGAAAATAAAGAAATAGATGAAAATATAAATTTTGTTTATGGTAGTGAAGTATTCAATGATGAGAATATCAGAAAGATTTATAACTCTTTAGAGTTTTTGTTTTATATGAGAAATATTTATAGTAAAGACAACCTACCAGAACTATGGTCTAAACTTTATTTCTTCTTTACTGACAAATCATATATTGATTGTTTACCAACTACGGAAGATTTAGATTTGATTAGTCGATTGGGAAAATACGCACCCAATTCAATTGAGAATCTTAAGGGTAAAAAATTATCAGAACAAATTGAATTGGTTAAATGGATTTTAGAAAAATATGAAGAAGATCCAATTGTGGCTATTTCTATTTTAGAAAAACATAAAATATCTCAAAAAGAATTAGATGAACAAGATTTATTCTTACTTGAATTATCAGTTAGAAAACAAATTGTTAATGATACGAGAGGTAAGGTAAATAAAGTTTTAGGAAAAACCGAAATAAAAGAAGAATCACCCATAAACAATCCAGACTGGTGGCTCTAGTAATTTAATAAATAACAAACAAAAAATAAATTAAAAATAATGGTAGCATATATTACAGAACTAAACAGTGAGAATTACACTATTTTTACTCAAAATGAATTTTCATTAGTTGACGTATGGGCTCCGTGGTGTGGGCCTTGTAAACTTATCGCACCTATCATAGATGAGGTTTCTTCTGAATATGTAGGTAAATTGTCTGTGGGAAAACTAAATGCTGATGATAATATGGAGTTAGTTAAAGAATTAGGTGTTAGAAATATACCAACACTGCTATTCTACAAAAATGGAACTCTTCTCACTGATGAAGAAGGAAATACTCTAAAACTTGTTGGTAATGTTGATAGAGAAAAATTAAAGACATTCATTAACAAATATCTTTAATAAATGAATTCTAAAGAAGACCTGTGTAGTTTGATTGAAAAATCACCACTTACACTTATTGGTTACACCTTTCAGGATGAAAGAATTAAAGACGAATTGATTTCTAATTTTAACTATGTTGAGATTAAAGAAATTGATTCGTCTTTTTCTTTTAAGTCATTTTTAAGAAATGAGAAATTAAACCATATTTTAGATAGTGGTAAAAAGTTTGATTATATTCTTTTAGACTTAAATAATATCCTTCCGACATCATATGACCCATCTAAAGTTTTTAATAGAGTTGGTTTTATTAGAAATGTTCTCGAAAAATTAAGAGAAAGAATATGGGTAGAAGGAGAACCTCAATATAAAATAATTGTAACTTCACCAGTGTATAAATCCATAGGCAGAAGCGTTCACACAGATGGTATGGGAAGTTTTATTGGAGGTGATCAACCAATTTATATGTCTGATTTGGTTGTTGTGCTAAAAGGTCAGATAGCCAGAGTTATAAAGAACAGAGATGGTGGTGAAGGTAATTATATTCTTTATAATACTAAACAAAGTGTAGAAATTTAATTATATTTGTTATATGAGTATAGTGAATAATAGAAAAGCGTATTTTGAGTATCATATTCTTGAAGAATTTGAAGCTGGAATTGTGCTTATAGGTTCAGAAGTTAAATCAATTAGAATGGGTAATGTTACCTTAACTGATTCTTTTATTTATTTAAAATCTGGTGAAGTCTGGATTAAGAACTTTAAAGTAAGTAGATATAAACAAACACATCTTTCTGAAAAACATGACGAAAGTAGAGAAAAAAAATTACTACTTACAAAAATTCAAATTGTTAAAATATCTCGAATGATGGAGGACAAAGGTGTAACTTGTGTTCCACTTTCGGTCTTTGTTAAAAACAATAAGTTAAAAGTTAAAATTGGAGTTGTAAAGGGTAAGAAGCTTTATGATAAAAGACAATCTATCAAAGAAAGAGATATAAAAAGAGAAATACAACGAGGTTTATGAAAATTATAAAGTTTTCATGAAAACTCTAATTCTGTTTATTTTTTCTAAATCCTGTTTATAGTTTTCTTCCGTATATTGATTTTCATACTGTGTAAAATAGTGTTCCATTTCATCTGTGTATCTAAATCCACCCATTACTTCTCTCACTTGGTAGTTAAAATTATTTCTACTCATTTTAATATATTCATATAAAGATCGAATCTTTTTACCAGTTAACCAAAGATCATCAATTGTGCTCAATTCTTTTTTAGTGAATGTTGTATTAATTTCACTTCCTAACTTAAACAGTTCATCAAAAAACTTTTTTAATTGACCATCACCTTTTATGAAAGTTTTATTTGTTTGATACTTTAAGAATTGATTATAATAATTCTCGGTTCTTCTTTTATAAATATCTTTTACTTTATCTAAATAGTAAGATTTATCATCATAACTATCAATAACCTTGTAAAGGTACTCAGTAAAATCAGTTAAGTCAGACCAATCTGGTCTTTGATAAAATATAGAAATATAACTAAATTCTTTACATAAATGTTTACTTACGATTTTTTCTAAATTAAAAAACTCGGTTTCTGTTATATTTAAAGAAACAACTAATTTCTGAATATATCTTTCTATATTCATTTTTTTAATTTGGTCATCTGACATTAATTTAGTTGCCCCTTCCTTTTCTTGTCTTCTTTGTTGTTTTGTATCTGATGGTCTCTCATAGTGTATAGCATCAGCCTCTGGATTCACTAAGTCATCAAAGTATAGCACAAGAGCAAAGTCTGCTTTCTCGATATTACTCTTTGAAATTGAACTTCCTCTACCCCAATTACTAAAAGCATATCTATTACTTAAAGGTAAATTATAAGTTAGTGGATCTTCTTCTTTTTCTTCTTGATCATCTTTTTCTTCTTCAACTTCTACCGGTGGTTCTATATAACTAAGCTCTGTATCAGATGGTCTCCAATGATGTAGACGGGAATGATCACTTCCTAATTCACCGCTATCATATAACCACCAAGATAATCTACCATAATGTTGATAGCTTCTCCATTCAGGATTGTCAGGCGCAGAACCAGAACTTTTACCTTGAATTGCATAAGTTCTCCTATTATCTAATAAGTCAATATAAATTTTAGCTAAAGTAAGCTTCTCTTGATGATATGAACCATCAAAACACCCCAAAACAATATCTCCAGTTTTTAGTTTTTTATAATCACTTACTGGCCAGATTTCACCAGTTCTTGTAACATTATCTTTGATATAATCTAAGTCAGAGTCTGAAAATCTTCTTTGTTCTCTTAAACCGGAGTGCGTTCCATCAGATTGTTGAAATGAATCTTTTATTTCATTTCCGGTAGCTGAATATCCTAAATAACCATCTTTTATTGAAAACCAATATTTTAACACCCATATTCCATTTTGATTAGTGACCGTTTTATCTGGTTTAAGTGATAAAGCCTTTTTTGCACTCATATATTTGATGTTATCATCTGAAATCTGATTGATTGGATAGTCTAAATTTAACATAAAATTTCTAATAGATTCTATAAACGCATTAGAGGAGTTCTTACCTACTTTGGTTTTAAGAAATTTAATGGTATTTGATATACCTTTTGCTTTGAATGCTTCGTAAAATTTCAAATATTTCATATTTGTATATATTAAAGTTTGTTTATTAAAAACTTATTTATATCTTTGTTTTGTTAAAGACATTAAGACAATAGTTTCTATACAGATATGAAACAAGTGAAAACTTCAATAATCTCTGAATATGTAAATTTATTTTGTGAGTCTTAGTGTAATTATGGTGGTAAGTAGCTGACAAATAAATTAACACTCTTACTAAAAATCAGTGAACCACCTTGTATTATATACTATATGATAATATACAAGAGTGTAGATGTGTAAATTTGTGTTGGATGGATATATCTGTAATTATTAGAAAAAACAAACAACACAAAGAGAGATTTAAGAGCAGAATGGTAACACTGCTCAACCGAGGCGATGAGCATATTAAAAGGCAATCCTAAGTGATGAGGTCACTAAAAGTTAAGTTTAAGGTTCTAGGGTTTCGACCATACTTGACAGGCGTTCCAAAACTCTCTTTATTTAATTGTAAAATTTTAAACAATGATAAAAGAACAAATTAACAAAGATTACATGACAGCATTCAAAGCAAAGAATACTGTTGCAAAAAACTTGCTTTCTGTTGTGAAAGGAGAAATTCAAACTGCAGAGAAAAATACAGGAGTTGAAGATTTATCCGACGAAGATGTTCTGAAGATTTTGACTAAAACAGCAAAATCCCTTAATGAGACCATTAAATCATTATCACCAATTGATGGTAAAGGCGAAGATATAGTTCAAGCTTGCGCTGAATTAGCAATACTACAATGTTACCTACCAAAACAAATGAGTCGAGACGAAATTAGCCAAAAAGTTAGTGAAGTAGTAACATCTGGTATAACTAATATTGGAGCAATTATGAAAGAGTTTGCTCAATTACCAGCTGATAAAAAAGTGGTTTCAGAAGTAATAAAAGATATACTTAAATAGTATCATGATGTTTCATGACATGGATTTCCGATAATCGTAAAGTTTGATTTTCAGAACCCTTTTCTGGTAGAAGTCATAGGGAAATTAATTTTTACTATATATTAAAAATTAAAATTATTATGAATAAGTTAAGAAATGGTGGAATTATCACTAAAACTGAATATGTTGGAAAAACATTGGAAGAGGCTACTAAATACGCTAATGAGGGAGGTTTTTTAGTTAGAATAGTTGAAAAAGACGGAAATCCTGTGATGTTAGATATGACAAACAAAGCCAATAGATTAAATTTCCGAGTGAGAGACCAAATAGTAACTGACGTATTTGGTGGATAAAATCAAAAAAATTACACAAAAATTTGGTAGATTTAAAACATTTTACTAATTTTGTATAAGATAATGACAAATAATTAAAAAGAGAGTTTAACAATTCAATATATAACAACAATGAGAGCAATTCGCACACATAAGCATTTTAGTAGATCGTCGAAGTGGTTTAGTCACTTTGGTTCGGTACTAAAAGAGTATTGCTCAAATTTAGAAGTGTAATAACTTATAGATTATAAATACTTGTGAAGTCTGAACCGTAAAAAGTTCGGACTTTTTTGTTTTATAATAATTTGGAATGGTGGCAGATCAGGTGATTGCGCTGGACTGAAAATCCAGAGGAGTGGGTTCTATACCCACCCGTTCCACAAATTTTGGACTCGTAGCTTAATCGGGAAAGCACTCCGCTTTTAACGGAGGGAGAGTGGGATCGTAACCCACCGGGTCCACTAAATATGATTTCGTAGCTCAGTTGGTAGAGCACCTCACTTTTAATGAGGGGGTCGTGGGTTCGAACCCCACCGGGATCACTGTGTTAGTAGCTCAGATGGTTGAGAGTGCTGGATTGTGAATCCAGAGGTCGCGGGTTCAAGTCCCGTCTAACACCCAAAGGAGACTTAGCTAAGTTGGTTTAGCGTCCGGTTGAAGCCCGGAAGAGGTCAGTTCGATTCTGTCAGTCTCCACTAAAAATAAACACGCGGATGAGCGTAGGTTTAGTCGGTAGGATTCCAACCCCTCACCGTTAGAGTTCGAATCTCTACATCCGCGCTAAAATACATCTGTGGTGAAATGGTATCATGCTGATCTCCAAAATCAGTGTTCTTGGTTCGAGCCCAAGCAGGTGTGCAAACTGATATAGTTCCATAGTTTAACTGAACAAAACACTCGGCTACGAACCGAGAAATGTGAGGGTTTGAATCCCTCTGGAACTACAATAAGGAAGAGTAATTAAGCTTGACCTAGTCTTAAAACTAGTGGTACTTTCGTGGTATGGAGATCGATACCTCACTCTTCCGCAAAAAGGAGAATAAACTAATCTGGTGATTAGGACCGCCTGCTAAGCGAGTTGTACTGTACATTGGTATGGGGTTCAATTCCTCTGTTCTCCGCTAAAATCAATAGAATCCTGACCAAGTAGTACCTGTATATCCTTCATGTTTTGAATTATCTGTATTAAAAATCATTAATCCAGCTGGTGGAGAAATGATTGCTTCTCTTTGAGATGTTGTCATTCTTGGTGGTAAAAATCCTTTAGTCGTTGAGTTTATATCTAACATAGATTTAGCATTCGGTGTGCTAGTTCCTATACCTATATTATCATTCGATGCATCAACAAAAAGTAAGTTAGACTCAGTTAAACCTTCAATTCTGAAATCAAAATTTTCACCAGAATCATTAAAGATTGATGTGCCTCTATTTACTACAACTCCATAATTTGTTGTTGTTCCGGAAGAATCAACATATAAACCATAATTTGCAGATGATGATGTAGATGATACTATGGCTCCTAATCCGAAACTTGTGTTTGTCGTAAGAGACCTGTTATCAAAATATCCGCCATAAGCTGAATCTGTTGTATTTTTAGCGTTATTTCCAACATATCCATATACTGCTTTATCACCACTTGAGAAAACTTGACTACCAACCGATGCCCATAGTGCATTATTGCTCCCACCATTATTAACTTGTACGTATAAACCGGTATTTGTCGATGCGCTTCCATAATTACTTATATACTGACCATAGTTATTATTACCAAATGTATTATTTCCAACACCTTGAGAAATATCTATATAACTTCCGTAATATGTACCACCGGTTCCTGAGTTTAAAATAACATAATTACCATATGTAATAGATGATGCTAAGGATACATTAGTATAAATTCCATAGTTAGCACTGGCTGTTCCTGACACAATATTAAAAAATCCATAGTTAGCACTATTTGCTCCTGATATGGAGTTATATAATCCATAATTTGTAATTGATTTACCATTACCAGAAATTTGTGTATTAGTTCCATATTTAACATTTACTGTTCCTGTGTTTGATATGTAATGATTAGATAATTGTGTTTGATTACTTACATAACTTGGTGACACGTAATTTAAGATTCCAAAATCTTGATTTGGTGTAAGATTGTTACCAAGTCCAATCGATAATCCAACATTATATGCACCTTCATCAATATTAAAAATTGATCCGATGTTATAACTCGAATTTCCTCTTAAAAGAGAATAGTAACCACCTTTAGTCGTGCCAAATGTTCCCGATACTTGTGAATAAACTCCATAGTTGGCGTTACTTGCTCCTGATGCGGCTGAATAAATACCATAATTTGTTGTTGATATGTTATTGCCATCAGCTCTTGCTGTTATTCCATATTTATTAGTTTTTTGAGTGTTATTCCAGAAGTAGCCAGCGTGTGATACGCTTTGACTTGACGTTACTAAACCTGACACATAGGAGTAAATACCTACATCATCATTCACACTTGCTACACTTGATCCAATCACTGAAAAAATACCTTTATTAGTCCAACCACCATTAACATCAGTTCTAATTCCAAAATTCTGAGTATTTGTACCATTACTATCTGAAATGTTAATAAAGCTTCCATATTTTACAGAACTAAAAGTTCCATTTACTAAAGTATAGTTTCCGTAGTTAATATTATTTGCGCCTGATATATTTAAGTAAGAACCATAATTTGTGTTTGAAACTCCATTACCTGAAACTTGAATAAAATTTCCGTATTTGAACGATGCTGAACCTTGATTCAACATATAACCTCCATAAATCGAAGTAGATGAATTTATTGATGAACTAATAAAAGTCGAAACTCCAATAGTATCAGCAAAAGTAGTAGACCCTCCAAGCTCAACATTAATTCCCTGTACAACACCGTAAGTCCCATAAACATTTGCTCTAAGACCAACATTTCTAGATGTCGCTCCTGACACATACGAGAACAATCCAATATTAGTCGTTGAAAAATTATTCCCTTCAACTTGTGAAAGTAAACCATATTTAGTACTTTGTACTCTTTGATCTACTATCCATAATCTATATGGACCAGTTGGAGCCGTTCCAATTCCAACTGATGATGAATCATCCTGAATTAGGGAATTACCAAGAGTTCCGACTCCTGTCCATTTAGAAATATAATTGGTTGTACCAGAACCTGTTAATCCACCCGATAGTTGAGACCAAGAAGCATTTCCAGAAGCATCTGATGTTAAAACATAACCACTGTTTGCACCACTGGTCATTCTAAGTCCAGTTGTTGAAACTGTTCCTGATACTTCTAATTTATAGTTTGGTGAGGCTGTGCCAATTCCGAAATTCCCTGTTGAAGTTAAAGTGGCTCTTGTTGTATTTCCGTTATTGAATAGTAAACTATTTGTATAAACTATTGCTTGATTATCAGCAAATTCTGGATAAATTGAATAAGCAGAACCAAATGAAATCATTTTAAGTGTGTTTCCAGTAGAGTTCTCGGATACTAATTGAGAATTGAAGGAATTTCCAGCTCCAGTTGTTTTAACTCTAATTATAGCATCTGAAATATTATTGCTATTTTCTGCATAAATTAGATTATTTGCTGATAAGCTATTTATTTCAACTTCATGTGATGGATCTGTTAATAATCCAGTTCCTATTCCAACTCTTCCTAACTTTGATACTTTTAATAGATTTAACCCTGTATTACCTTCTACTTTTAAACCATATTCTGTATTTAAACCATTGTTAGCTTTGATGTTTAATTGAGCTGATGGTAGAACTGTATTTATACCTACATTTTCCCCTATGTTATAAATACTACTCGTTGAAGAAAGTGTATTTGAGTTAGTCCAATGAGGAACATAATTTATCGTTCCAGAACCTGTTAATCCACCGGAAATAGAAACCCATGTTGTGTTACCTGATCCATCTGTTTGTAAGTAATAACCATTAACAGCTCCGTTTGAAATTGTTAAAGTAGATGTCGTTAATCCAGCAAGTCTTAAATTAGAGTACGAGTTTATATTTATGTCACCGGTAATTGTGTGGTCATCATTTGTTCCAATAAGAGCAAAAGTGTCATCAGACTCATCCCATATAAATGCTTGAGTTAGACCAGTACCTCTAACAAACATAAAACCTTCGTCTAAAACAGGAGTACCTGACTGACTATGTCCTAAGGCAATTATTGAATCTGAAACCACTAGCGAAGTAGTATTAATTGTTGATGAGGACCCTAATATTGAAAAAGAACCTGTTACTAACAAATCACCCCATATCTCTGAACTTCCGTATATTTTTGGCATATTTTATAATTTATTTTATCCTATTACTATTATTTTTATACTTGATAGTGTACTACTAAATGTTATATCAACATCGTTTGTTCCATTTATCTGAACTGTTCCAGGAATTACCATTACTCCAGTTGAATCATAAGCTTGAACTATAATTTCATCAGTTCCTAAATTATGAGTTATTGTTTCGGTTACCGATGCTGTAAATCCTCTAGTTATTGAGTATTTAGATGTTGAATTTGAGTCAACATAACTTTTAGTAACTAATGAGTTATTTGAGAAATTGAGAGAGTAGTCTTCATCATAGACTAAACCTTTATTTCCTAATTGGTCTGTTATTATTAAATGATTATTTGTCGTTAAATCACCACTTGTTAGTGATTGTGAAGAATTAAATAACCAAACAGAAGAGTATGATCCGCTACCATCGATTGATGATACTACAGTTGATATACTGTTATTTGTAGATCTGATAATATTACTGTATGTTCCAAGATCAATCTTAATATCTGCCATTGCTTGACCATTATCCTCATTTGATAGTTCTATAAATGAAGAGTAGATTGAACTCTCTGACTTAATAATTGCATACTTATCTTCTAGTCTGAATGTGTTTGTAACGGTAGGATAAGTAGTAGAAATTCTATTTAGTTCTATCTCACTTGAGCTTGAATTTATTGTAAAATCATATGTTGAAGTATCAATAATTGTTGTTTGTGAAAGTGTTCCTCCTAATCCTATAATTCCACTTGATAATTCAGAAATACCGTTAGTAGCTCCAATTGATCCAGCCACTGAATCAACATAACCTTTTGTCACAAGTGAATGGGTAGTGAAGTTAGAGGTGTAATCACTAGAATAAACAAGTCCCTTTTGTGATAAGTCATCAATTACAACTAACCTATTATTTGACGAACCATCATTAACATATGAAGTGGTCAGAGAAACTTGAATTGCAACTTGAGAACCCGAATCATCTTGATTTTCTAAAATTAAACCGTTACTTTGTATTGTAACTCTTGAAAATGTATTCCCTGAAATACTTCCTATTCTGGCGTCATAAATTTGAGATGTCAAATTCACCTGTCCATAAATATCTGGGAAACTATTAGGATCATTTACATAATTATCTATTACGGAATCACCTTCAAAATATAATCCATAGTTTGATGCATTAATTGTTGTGTTTTGAGAAAGTGTTCCACCCAAATAAATTTGGTCTGATACTAATTCTAAACCATTTCCTACATTAACATCTAATGTTGAACCATTAGCAGTAAGACCACTACCAGATAAGCTTGTAGTTATTTCTGAAGTATTAACTGTAAGAACACCACTTGAAATATCAAGCCCGTTTCCAGCGATATTTGTATCAACTATTACATCATCTCCAGAAAAAGTTAAACCACTATTTAAACCTAAATTGATATCAATAACACCGGATGAGAAAGTTAAACCTTTACCAGAAATAGTATCAGCAACTTGAACGCTATCAGAAATGATAGTCAGTCCATTAGAAGTATTAATATCAAATATTCCAGAAGAAAATGTCAAGCCGTTTCCAGCAGCTGTGTCTGAAATTTGAACAACATCATTTATTATAGTTATCCCATTATTGGCATTTATGTCTAAAACACCAGCATTTGCAGTAAGACCGCTACCTTGTAAAGAAGAAGCTAAAGTCGTGAAGTCCGTTGTTATTTCACCAATTGATGAGAAGGTAAGACCTCCGTTTTCTTCTAATTCAACCACAATTGTAATAACACCTGCGGTTCCTGAACCTGTAAGACCAGTTCCTCCAATTATTTCAATAATAGGATACTGCCAAGTAGCATTTCCTAATGTATCCGATACTAAGAAATATCCACTATTTGCTCCAGTAGTCAGTCTAAACTCTTCAGTTGTAATTTTACCTCTTACATCTAATTCTGAAATAGGATTTATAGTATTTACGCCTACAAATCCATCTTTTCTATTCATAGTCGAAATTATCTGAACAGTATTTGTTGAAGTGTTTGTAACAAAAATTCTTGAATTTAAAAAGTCATAGGCTAATCCTCTTGGAACACCACTTAATGTAATTGTCGTAATAACTGTGTTAGTATCTGATGATATAACTGATACATTAGAAGAACTAGTATTTGTGACATATATTCTATTATTTAAAGCATCATATTCTATTCCCTCTGGATTTGAACCAACTGCAATTGTTGAAATAACTGTATTAGTAATAGCATCAATTACACTAACATTATTTGAAACATAATTTGAAACATAGATTCTTTGATTCAATGAATCATACGCTAAACCATAAGGATTAGTTCCGACTGATACAGTCGCTGTTATTGTTCCTGTAGAAGCATCTATACATGCGACTTTATCAGGACCAACACCTGCTACATATATATTATTATTTACAGGATCATAAGCTAAGCCTCTTGGTGTAGAAGTTGAAAATGTTGCACTATTTGTTAATGTAGTTGTGTCAATTACACTCACTTGATTAGATGTTTGGCACGCAACATAAACTCTATTATTTACTGAGTCATAATTCAATCCTACTGGGAAAGTTCCAACCGAAACAGTACCTGTAATAGTATTTGTTAATGTGTCTATTATTGTAACATTTGCTGAGTTTCTATTTGCTACATAAACTCTATTATTTTCTGAATCGAATTCAACTGCATTTGGAAAAGTACCAACCGAGATTGTTCCAATTATAAGATAATTTATTGAGTCATAAACAGTAATATTATTAGTTGAACTATTAGCAACATATAATCTCTTATTATAAGAATCAAATGCCACATCATAAGGAGCCGTTCCGACTGGAAGAGATGTTAATAATGAATTATCAGAAACTCCTTCACTTATCCACATTGATGAAGTTCCAGAGATGTTTTTTTGAGCTGTCCATTTTGGAACATAGTTTGCAACACCTGATCCTGTAGGACAATTTGAAATATAATTCCAAATTGAATTAGTTCCAGTATCAACATATAACTTATCAATAAGTGAGTGTGTATCAAAAGTAGAGCTATAATCTGAATCATACTGTATTCCCTTTCCATCACCACTTTGAACTAAAGCCTCATTAAATATAAATGTTGAATTGTTTATTGATTGTAATTCAATATCACCATTTTGTAACTTTATATAAGCATTTGAAATACCACCATCATCTGTTGAGATTAGAACTGTATTAACATTTGAAATAAAGTCTAAGTCTATTCTACCACCTCCATTAGCTGACTTAATGTAAGTCGATGTTCCCATAATAATGTTTTGGTTATTGCTATTATTTCCTGATGATAAAACACTAAATAACGTAGGAGAGTTTGCTGAACTAATTTGAGTATCAACATAATCTTTATCTACAAGTGACCTTAATGAATAGCTAGCTGAGTAATCTTGAACATATTCAATTCCTCTAAAAGTACCGAAAGGACCTTCTATTTCAGCTGAATTTATAGAAGCATCTAAAACTATATTTATATTGTCTCCGGTCGTATCAAGATCAACTGACTCTAATTTTAAATTTTCCTTATCTAGAATTAGTTGAGAGTAAGCAAACCAAGAATAGCTTGGTCCTTTACTATTATAAATCTGAATCACCGAATTGGTTCCATATCCTGAATCTGAATTAACTCCTATTTCAATCCATTCTCTTTTTGAATTATAATTACTATTTGTCCAAATCCAAGATTTATCAAATAATCCACTGTTTCTATCTATATAAGTAGAACCATCTGAGGCCTTTAAGTAAAATACTTCATTAGAATCTGTAGTTTTAATTCCTTTTTGATTTTGAATGTACAAATCTGGTACATAAACTGAATCTGATTGAGAGGCAGTTAAACCTTGTCCTCCTAAAATAACTGAGTTTTCAACACCTGCTTCGAATTTTGAATTTTTCGTGCCAATAAAGACACTTTGTTTTGGTGTATTACTAGTTGTTGAAAAAGTAAATGCATTGAATGCTATTTTTACTTCATCTAATTCTGTTGATACAACTGATCCAGTTGAAACTCCTAATAATATACCACCTTGTCCGCTTGAATTATAAAGAGTAGTATTTCCAGTACCATCCCAAAGTTTTAAAGCTTGTTTATAATTGTTTGAAAAGATTGAAGAATTACTATTTTCTAAAATTATACCGTGCTCAGACTGTAGTCCGTTATCAGTTGTAATAGATATTGAATTTGTACCACTTTTATCTAACTCTATTCTACCTCCACCTCTTGCACTTCTTATTGAAGTTGAAGTTCCCATAATTATGGAATAAATATCACTGTTATTTCCGACTTGTAAAACTTGGCTCAACGATGCTGTTGATCCTGAACCTGCGGTAGGTCCTCCTCCTATTGGGGTGATTACTCCAGCACTATCTTTTTGTTTTATAATTCCATCAGTGTCATAAGCAACTACCCATCCTGTGGATGGAGTTGCAGTTGTAATCATTGATACAGAGCCTCCAAATATAACTAAACTCATTAATATAAATTATTTTATAGAGTATATATTATTTTACAAATATCTTTTTCAAACAACTAACTAAAAAAATTAAATATAAATGATATGGTTGAAGAAATTACACCGAATGAACAACTTGTAAAATACTATCAGGAGTCTCGATCTTTATGGACCGAATTTGATAGTTCTAAGCCCGAGTTCATTCAAAACGAAGAATGGCACTATGTTCTATCTAATTTAGAACAAAATATATTTCTCTTACAAAGACTTGATGAAAGAAATCTTCTTAAAGAAAAAAATTTTATCTGTGATTGTGGAATTGGATTAGGAGTTGCTTTATTTGATATTTATTTACAATCAAAGTTATTTACAGATGGAAAAACATTTAAATTTTCTGGTATTGAGAAACAAAAAAATTATTTAGAGTTTTTCAAAAAACGTCTTATTGATTTTTGGGAAGAAAATCTTAATTTAATCGAAGATGATATTATGAATCAAAACTATTCTAAATACAATATCGTTTATACATATACTCCTTTTAAGACAACCGAAAAATTAATTAATTTTTATAGTAAGATAATAAATGAAATTGAACCAGGTTCTATTTTAATTGAAAATAAAAATGCAGGTTTAGGAATGCATGGTATATTAACCGAATTAAAAGGATTAAAAAAGTTAGAAATTGATGATATTGTAGTTTTCCAAAAAATTTAATACTTTGGAATTTTCATATCAGAAGAAATCTCAATTTTAAAACCAAATCCTGTATCTTCATCAGTTGAGTATTTTACTTCAGAATCATAACCATTTTGACCATTAAAGGTAATCGGATTTGGACCATTTAGTCTTTGTTGTCTTTTTAACATCTCTTCTTTTCTTTTCATTTCTTCTTGAGCTAACATTTCTTCAAATGTCAATGACGGTTGTTGAGATTTAGCAGGTTCTGGAATAGAAGAATATTGCTGAGGTTGGTGTCCATACTTTCTTAATATTTGTTCTGCTTCCCAACCAGTTACTTCTCTTTCTGATTCTACATGTTGTTGATCTATAATTCTTGCCTGTGGTCTTTCCATTTTTTAATCTATTTTTTTATAATTATTACTACATCGATTTCATCTCTTCTATTTGCATAGATTTGACATTCTGAATTAGGAAATCTTTCCTCAACTCTATTTATAGCAACTTCAATATCATCTAATATCTCAGATACTTTTTCATTTTTCATTTTTAAGAAATCTAAATCAGTTTTAACCATTCCGATATAAAGATTGGAATTTACAGGATTTGGTAGACTTATACTTTTACCAAATTCTATGTGTATTTTATAAACAGATAAGGGATAATCTACTTTTTCGGTTAATTCCACTTCAATTAAATCATCAACCTCAAAATTTGGATTCTCTGAAACATCTAAGAAGCATTCTTCAATATATTTCTTATCATCTTCACTACTCTCAAATATCCTCTTTAAATGTTTCATAACTTATATATTACTTTTATTTAAGTATATTTCATTACCATATCTATCTATTTCCCAACCCTCTATTGGATTGCTTTGTAGATATCTATAATAAACTTTTGTTCTTTGAGTTATAGCATCACTTTCATTTTTTTTACCTAAACCTTTAATAGTTATTTCAGAACACCAATCATTCTTACTAATAAAGTCTGGTAAAATACCACTAAAGATCGTTTTTAATAAACCGAATATATTTGTTTGAACTAATTCAAAAGACCATCTATCATTAGTTTTAACTCTATAAACAAGTTCTACTTCACCTTGAGGTCTTCTATCTATTTCAACTCTAAAATCATTCTGACCATCTGAGAAATAATAGTAGTAAGTAGCACCTTCTAAACCTCCATCTTCAAATTGATAAGATTGAACTTCTTCACATAGAAATTGATAAAAATGTTCTAAATACTTCATAAAGTATATATTATTTAATAATTTTCTAAAAGAGAATAAAACTTTTTTATATATACACATACAATAAAAATATTGCGGGGTGGAGTAGTTGGTAGCTCGCTAGGCTCATAACCTAGAGGTCGCTGGTTCGAGTCCGGCCCCCGCTACTAAAAAAATTAAAAAGTATGAAAGGATTAGCAACATATTATTACGAAGCCGAGGGTTTAAACCCAGTCGGACGAGTTTGTATGTTGTAACGATTTGATTACTTTAAACAAACCCAGTCCGATTTCGGTCTGGGTTTTTTTATTTAAAAATATTTTAAAAAGATTTGGTAGATTTGAAAAGTTACCTTATCTTTGTAAAACAAAAGAAACAAATATGAAAAGAGTTCCTTCTATAAAGTCTAAAGTATTCAAAGCTTGGTGTAAAAACTTTGAACAATTTGACCCTTGTAGTTTTTCTACATTTAATGATGAAGTTTTATACGAAATATTCATATTAGGATATGAATAAAAAATATGGTCCCATCGTCTAATGGTTAGGACGTTAGGTTTTCATCCTAGAAATCGGAGTTCGATCCTCCGTGGGACTACAAAAGTCGGAGTAATTAACCGACTCTAACAAGAAGATGTATCACATATCGCAGTGAGATTTGGTACCAGTAATTTCTGATATATCTACTTGATTAACTACTTATGGTGTAAATTGGTTTGCACACGGGTCACACGGCCCGAGGGTTATGGGTTCGAGTCCTATGGGTAGTTCAAATATTGGAAGGTGGCAGAGTGGCTAAATGCGTTTGACTGTAAATCAAATCTCTTACGAGTACGGGGGTTCGAATCCCTCCCTTCCAACAAAATTAAAGGGAAAAGTAAAACTTTTAATATATAATAACATAAAATAGAAACAATGAAAAATTTCACATACATATCAGGAGTTATAGCGACAGGCGCGGGGCGTTTAGTCGAGAGACTGAGTTATGTTATGTAAGATTTTGACTCTACATATTTATTTAACCCAGTCTCAAAAGACTGGGTTTTTTTATTTCGGCAAGTACCGTTGGAATCTTATACATTCTATACACGTAGCGGGAAGTTGAAAACGTGGGTTCGAATCCCACCTTGTCGACAAAATTGGGCCATTGGTGAAGACGGCTATCATACCTGGTTTGCACCCAGGAGTCACGAGTTCGAGGCTCGTATGTGTCCACAATTGCAGGTATCGCCTAGTTGGTCGATGGCTCCGGATTTCCAATCCGGTCAGATAAGGTTCACACCGTGGGTTCGAATCCCACTACCTGCTCATTAAAAACGCGAGAGTGGGGTCGTGAGTTCGAACCTCACCTATCGCTCAAAAATTAATATATACTAAATGACAATATTTAAAAACATATTAGATGGTAAGCTCTACACTATTTACAAAAATAGTGATGGAACATTTACTGCATTTCCATCTGGAAAAGTTTTCGACAGAAACTCAATTTTAAAAAATTGTAAAATTGAAGACTTTGTTGTTTTTAAAATAGAAGCTAATAAAATTAAAGGTTTTATATAAAAAATAATTAAAGAGATATGGAAGATAAAGTGGTAATTAAAGGTGAATTTCAGGGAAGTAAAGCCTATTTTAGAGAAATCAAAAAAGAAAAATCAAAGATTGATTGTGTTGGTTTGATACTTAAAACATTCAAAAGAAAAAAGAAGTCCAAAAAATAACTGTACTTTTTTTATAAATAGAAATAAAAACAAATTTAATGAAAAATTTAATTCTATTTCTATTAATGTTTATAACAACATTTACCTATTCACAGACTCTACTTTCTTGGAATATTCAAAACTTAGGAGAGACTAAGTTTAAGAAAGACTCTGTTATTACACAGATTTCAAATGTTATAAAATCATCAAAAGCTGACATTATTGCTATTCAAGAAGTTGTAACTGGTCCTTATGGTGATTCTTGTATTATAAAAATTGCTAAAATTATAAATTATAATTATACAATTTCATCTAAAACTACAGGTAATGGATCTGAAAGATACGCTTTTCTTTATAATAATAATATAAAACTTAATTGGTCTAAATTAGATGCCAACTTACAAGATTCTATTGATAGAGAACCATTTATGGCATCTTTTAAGATAAACAAAAAAGATATAACAATAAGACAAGTTCATCTTGTTCCAACAAATAAAGTTCCTCAAAAAGAAGTTGAGGATTTGTATTGTTATAAGGATGGTCTTATTTGTGGAGATTTCAATCTTACTTGTAATCATCTTATTTATGTTCCTCTAAAGACATACTTCAACATGCCACTTTGTGGTAAAGGAACATCTCTTAAAAGAGATGGATCGGTTAGTGAAAATAACTATGACCATTTTTTAGTAGATAAAAAATATAAAATCATAGAGAGTAAAGTTTATATTTATTCTTATAAGGGAAATAAAAACACACTTTCTGATCATTTACCCATACTCATTAAATTAAAATAATATATACTTTATGAAGTATCTTAAAAGATTTAATGAGAGAATATCTATTTATAATTCTGAGTGGGAAAAAATGTTACCTCAAACTATAACAGTTTTTAAGGGTCAAGATTATGGAATTGATAAATGGATTTATAAAAAAGGAAATGTTATGTTGAATGCTGATATGATTCAAATAACATATGGCATTGAAGATCCAATGGCTCCTGATACTTTTGAAATTGATATTTATATTGTTAAAGATGATAGTGAAGAAAAAAGAAATGATTTAACAACTGTAGTTAGCTCAGGAACAATTGATTTTGATAGAAGTCCAGGTAAGCATATTCCAAATCTAAGATTAGATGTTGATATTACCTTCGGAGATGAGATGGCTTGTGAATTTACAATTAGTAAGAAAGGAGTCACAGTTTATCAGGACACAACTTATAACTCTAAATTCGATCCTACTAATACACTATTTGCAATTGGAGATGAGAGCTTGAAAAAGTTGGCTGATTTTTTCAACAGATTTAACCACGGAATAAAAATATCTTTAGAAGACTTAGATTTTTTAAGAAAAAAATAGACCGTACATACATTTATATATATGTATAAAAATGTATTTCTATGGCTTCAAAAGATAAAATGTTTTCAATAAGAATTCCAGAAAAATTATTAGAAGAATACAAACAATTTTGTGATGAAAATTCTATGAATGTTTCTAAGCGTATTAGAAAATTTATGGAAAAAGATGTTGAGAATTGGAAATTAAGAAAATCTCAAAAAAATTCTTAATGTGCTGCTCCGCCAGATTTTGCCTCTAAGAAATGATGAGCTTGATGTTGTAATGTACAGACTTTTAATTTTTTAGAGCTTATTGCTGGTATTTTACAAATTGCACCCACTAACTCAAATATTCCTATTCCAACAAGTATGCATTCTAATATTGTATGAACTATTGGGAAAAAATGAGAAAGAGCAGCCATTAATAAACCACCAACTGCCGGAAGTGCAACTCCTTTTACTGCTTCCCAATTTGGTGTAAATTTACTATTCTTAGTCATGTCGGCTTGTAATTCAGCTGCTTCAAAAATATAAGATTCCTTTTTTAAATTTATTTCTGTTTTAGGTGCAGCAGGAGCTTCATTTTTTTCACCTCCATGTCCTTCACCTCCTTCACCTCCTTCGCCTCCATGTCCTTCTCCACCAGCCAAAGTCATTAATCCATGAATTATATGATAAACTAAACCGGCAATTACACCTATCGTTATAAATTTTACTGCATTTTTCAATCCTCTAGCTAGTGCTGAAATTCCCATACAGATTCCATTTGTACCTCCTTTAATTAAAGTCTCTTTAAGTTTAGCTAGTGGATTAAAAACAAATCCTACAGATTCAACTAACCAACCAAATACTCCTTTTTTTTCAGGTTCTTCACCAATAAATCCAGATGCTAATTTTTTCCCAATTCCTTCTGACTTTTTCAAATCTGAAATTGGTTTTTTAAACTCTGTTCCGTCTTTAGCTTTAAATACCGCCTCTTCTCCTTCGATTCTCTCTATTGCTTTTGTTACTTGTTTTCCTTCTTTGTTAGTATAAGTTACTTCATCTCCTTCTTTTAACTCAACTTTCTTTTCTTCTGCTTCAAAAATTGCAGAGTTTATCTCTTCAATTTTACCACCTTCTGTCATAAAACCTTTTATTGAGTAATAAATTTTACCAACAGTTCCTCTTCTTTCAAGTGATTCCTGCATTAGTTTTTCAATATCAGCATCACCTTCAACATCTTTATATTCACCTGCTTCGTCTTCTAATCTTTTTGCGGCGTCTTCAGACATATTCCCAACATTACCAGCTGAGAATTTACCACATACTGTTTTAAGATCTTGAGATAAACTCGAAATTTCTTTTACACCGTTATCAGAAGACATTGTATCTACAGCTCCTTTCATTTTGTCAGTCATTCCTGAGCCAACTGCCTTTTTAATAACACCCATTGCTGCTGTAATTTTAGGTTTTGTTGCTTCCCAAACTTTTACAAAGAAGTTTTTTATTTTTGTAAATAAACTTTTGATTATATTTCCTATATTCGATAAGAAATCTTTAAAACTTTTTACAACTGATTTTCCTATCTCAATTCCTTTATCAACGATATTTGTCACACCGTTATACATATCACCTAATGTTGGTAATTTTTTTCCAAAAATTGTTAATTCTTCTGTAAGTAAATCTAATTTTTTTTCAGTGCCTTGATTTAAATATTCCCATACACAATCAATAATCCTATTATCGATTTTTGACAATGATAAATTTTCATTAACTAAGCCTACTATATCTTTAGAATATCCTTCTGATAAAAGTTCTAATTCAAAAATTGATTTATTTGATTTTTTTCCTAAGTTATAGTAATATTCATTGTTTGAATTTTCTGAAATTGTAGATTGATTTCTACTTTCTCTAAACTTTTCATAGTTTCTAATGTGTTTCATATTTCACTTATATTTTTATATTCATCATTTTTTTGTCCGAATTTTAAAACTGCTATTCCTATTAATAAAACGGTGTTTATAAGTACATTACCAAATTCAGTTGGTATTCCTATTCCAGATCCCCATTGATTTACAATAAAAAGTGCACCAGCTAATCCAATTGTTATAATTCCAGTAATGCTCCATATTCTATCTGAAATCCATTTTACAGCATTTTTAATATGGTTTTTAATTTCAGACCATATTGAACTTATTGTTGAGAAAAAACTTTCAGTTATTGTTGTTTTTTTCAATTCTTCTGTTATTTCTAATAGCACGTTTTCGAATGTAGATTTAAACAACTCTTTATTAGAAGTGTCAATATTAGATAAATCATCTTTTACTTTTTGTAAAAAAAATGGATTTAGAGCATCAATTGATTGTGCAAATTTATTTCTTAATTCGTAAAAATCTAAACCCTTTTTCAAAATCTCATTTTTATTAGAATCAAAATAACTTATCAAATCAGATTTGATATCTGAATGACTTTCACTTATAAACTCGGAGTATTTTTTTATCATCATCTTAGATATATATTAAAATTTATAATGCAAAATTTGGTATAATTAAAACTTTTTTCTATTTTTGTATAAAATAATGACAAAAACTCTAAAGAGAGTAGTAACTTTTTATATATAACAACAATGAGAACAAATATGACAAATATGATGAACCTGACACTCAATGTGGTGAATATTACGTTATGTAATATTAGACCATCTGAGGGTTCTCCTGTATTTAGTAAATTTGTCTTATAAAGTGTAAATTTATAACTAAATATAAAAAGAACCCTCAGATGAAAATCTGAGGGTTTTTTGTTTTAATAAAATTTGGCTCCTTCGTTCAACGGGACAGGACATCGCTCTTCTAAAGCGAGGATACAGGTTCGAATCCTGTAGGAGTTACTAAAATGGGCTTGTAGCTGATTTGGTTTTAGCTGGTGACTGTTAATCACTGTATGAAAAATTGAAATAAAGTAGGTTCGAATCCTGCCTGGCCCGCAAAAATAGTCTTGTAGCTCAATCGGGGGAGCGCCACTGTTACATAGTGGAGGGAGTCGGATCGTAACCGACCAGGACTACAAAAATTGGACTGTAGCTCAAATGGTCAGAGCGCGAAGCTGATACCTTCGAGGTAGTGGGATCGTTACCCGCCAGTCCAACAACATATAAGCACCTGTGGTCGAGTGGAGTAGAAATACGGAAGGCACTGGATTGCAAACCCAGTCACGGGGGTTCAAGTCCCTCCAGGTGCTCAACATAACGCTGATGTCGTATAATGGTCATTACATTGCCTTTGTAACGCAAATATGTGGGTTCGACTCCCTCCATCAGCTCAAAATTGGAGATTAGCTCAATTGGTAGAGCACTTGCCCGACATGCAAGAGGTAGTGGGATCGTAACCCACATCTCCAACAACAGATGGTGATTAAGAGTGTTACTTCGTGAAATTGGTATACACATTTGACTTATAATCAAACTTTTGAGGGTTCAAGTCCCTCAGTAAAATCACTCTCAATACTTTCCTCTGTTAAACTGCCTCAGTGGCGAAATTTGGTTGAAACGCGCTAGACTTAGGATCTAGTACCCAAGTGGCAAACGTTGTCGGTTCGAGTCCGACCTGAGGTACAAAAATTGCTCCAGTGGCGAAACTGGTTGAAACGCATGGGACTTAAAATCCCATACCCTGTGTGGTGAACGTTGTCGGTTCAAATCCGACCTGGAGTACAAAATGCCGCGGCTTAGTGGAAAAGAACATTGGCTCATATCCTATGTTAAGTGAGTTCGAACCTCATACGCGGTACAAATGAAGCACGTAGACTGGTTACATTCTGATCATATCATTTTATCAAACTCAAGTAATGA
>Ga0315903_10000102_pt1 | contig 120071 bp, 119 predicted proteins | sample LakEriMetagenome_7_FD_203524 | JGI IMG/M metagenome (GOLD analysis project Ga0315903, IMG submission 203524) | Freshwater fungal communities from buoy surface, Lake Erie, Ohio, United States - Buoy 2 MA119 | ecosystem: Environmental > Aquatic > Freshwater > Lake | place: USA: Lake Erie, Ohio... | reverse complement strand
AAGATCACGCCTTGCGGGCCCCGCAAGCGGTGTGGGACTCGAACGTGCCGGTGCTGGGTATCTGCTATGGCATGCAGACCATGGCCCAGCAGCTCGGTGGCGAGGTGAGTTTCAGCGATCACCGTGAATTCGGTTACGCCGAAGTGCGGGCGCGTGGGCATACCCAGCTGTTGCAGGGCATCGAAGACTTCGCCACGCCTGAGGGCCACGGCATGCTCAAGGTCTGGATGAGCCACGGCGACAAGGTCACGGTGCTGCCCCCTGGATTCAAGCTGATGGCGAGCACGCCGAGCTGCCCGATTGCAGGCATGGCCGACGAGGTGCGGGGCTATTACGGCGTGCAGTTCCATCCCGAAGTGACGCACACCGTGCAGGGCAGGGCACTGATCGAGCGCTTCGTGCTGCAGATTGCCGGCGCGCGCCCCGACTGGGTCATGCGCGACCATATCGACGAAGCCGTGGCACTCATTCGCGAACAGGTGGGCAGCGAGGAAGTCATTCTGGGCTTGTCGGGCGGTGTGGACTCCAGCGTGGCGGCGGCGCTCATTCATCGCGCCATTGGCGACCAGCTCACCTGCGTGTTCGTCGATCACGGATTGCTGCGCCTGAACGAGGCGCAGATGGTCATGGAGATGTTCGTCGGCCGCCTGCATGCGCGCGTGGTGCATGTGGATGCAACCGCGCAGTTCATGGGCGCGCTCAAGGGCGTGAGTGACCCGGAGGCCAAGCGCAAGATCATCGGGCGCGAGTTCGTCGAGGTGTTTCAGCGCGAAGCCGCCAAGCTCGAGAACGCCAAGTGGCTGGCGCAAGGGACCATTTACCCCGATGTGATCGAGTCGGGCGGGGCCAAGACAAAAAAGGCCACCACCATCAAGAGCCATCACAACGTGGGCGGCCTGCCCGAGACGCTGGGTTTGAAGCTGCTCGAGCCGCTGCGTGACCTGTTCAAAGACGAGGTGCGCGAACTGGGGGTTGCCCTGGGCCTGCCACCCGAGATGGTCTACCGCCACCCGTTCCCAGGCCCGGGGTTGGGCGTGCGTATCCTGGGCGAGATTCAGCCGGAGTATGTGCGCCTGCTGCAGCGGGCCGACGCGATCTTTATCGATGAGCTGCGCGCAGCGGTCGATCCCGCCGATGGCCGCAGCTGGTACGACAAGACCAGCCAGGCCTTTGCGGTCTTTTTGCCGGTCAAGAGCGTGGGCGTGATGGGTGACGGGCGCACCTACGACTATGTGGTGGCGCTGCGCGCGGTGCAGACCAGTGACTTCATGACGGCCGACTGGGCCGAGCTGCCGTATTCGTTGCTGAAGAAGGTATCGGGGCGAATCATCAATGAGGTGCGGGGCATCAATCGTGTGGCCTATGACGTGAGCAGCAAGCCGCCTGCGACGATTGAGTGGGAATGATTCGGCGTCTTTCGAGGACTATCGAAGACAGTCGATAAACGGTCATAAGTTGTTGATATGTATCGATATACGTCTGTCTGGGTCTATCGGGGACTATCGAGGGGATGAGAGTCAGGTTGACGGTAGTTCTGGCGGTAGATCCTGAACGGCTAGGGCCCCCGAGATTTCTACCGTCACACCGAATCAGGTCGTGACGGTATAGAAAATACAGAAAATGTCATTCAAGACAAGCACTTAGCGTCTATGTAGCCGATTCTTTCGGATGGCGGTAGAATTCTCCGCCAAGGAGGGATCGCCGATGCTGTCAGATGGCACGCTACGAGGGCTGAAGCCGCAGGCTTCGATCTACAAGGTCGCCGACCGTGATGGGCTCTACGTGGTCGTCACACCGCGCGGCACCATCAGCTTCCGGATGGACTACCGCCTCAACGGGCGGCGCGAGACGCTCACCATCGGCCGCTACGGCGCGAAGGACGGGATCTCGCTGTTGATGGCCCGCGAGCGCTGCATGGAGGCGCGCAAGGCCATCGCTCAAGGCGTCTCGCCAGCCCAGGAAAAGCAGCGCGAGAAGAGCCGGCTGGCCGAGGCGCAGACCTTCGGCGAGTACACCAGGCGCTGGCTGGCCGAACACCGCATGGCCGACAGCACCAAGGCCATGCGCAAGACGGTCATCGACCGGGACATCCTCCCGGTCTTCCAGAACCGCCGGATGGCGGAGATCGGTCCCGAGGACCTGCGTGCCCTGTGCGCCAAGATCAAGGGGCGCGGTGCGCCGGCCACGGCCGTCATCGCTCGCGAGATCGTCAAGCTCGTTTTCGCCTACGCGGCCATGCACGGCGAGAAGGCACCGAACCCTGCCGACGAAGTCGGTCCGTCGTCGATCGCCACCTTCGTGCCGAAGGACCGCGCGCTATCGCCCTCCGAAATTCGTCTCATGCACCGGCTGTTGGAGACGACCGCAACGCTGCCGACCATCCGCCTAGCGCTGCGCCTCGTGCTGCTGACGCTGGTCCGCAAGAGCGAGCTGATCGAGGCCACCTGGGACGAGGTGGACTTCGAGAACGCCGTCTGGTCGATCCCGAAGACGCGGATGAAAGCGGGCAAGCCGCACAACGTCTACCTCTCGCAGCAGGCCCTGGACATCTTCATCGCGCTGCACACTTGCGCCGCGGGCTCGAAGTTCGTCCTGCCGTCGCGCTACGACGCCGACCGGTGCATGTCCAAGGCGACGCTGAACCGGGTCACCCAGGTGATCGCCGAGAAGGCCAAGGAGTCAAAGCTGCCGCTGGAACCCTTCACCGTGCACGACCTGCGGCGTACGGGGTCGACCATCCTGAACGAACTGGGCTTCAACGGCGACTGGATCGAGAAGTGCCTCGCCCACGAAGACGGCCACTCATCGCGCGGGGTCTACAACAAGGCGGAGTACGCTGAGCAGCGCCGGCACATGCTCCAGGAGTGGGCAGACATGATCGATGCGTGGGTGGCGGGGGAGAGCCACACGCCGACGCTGCTCCCGCCGAGCATGAAGGTGGTGACGACGGCGGCGCCTGTGTGAGGATGCAGGACCCAACCGCGATTCATGGCGATTAGGCAGGGTGCGTTCGCCGTCGGACTCGAATGGCGGCAGCAGACTGGAAGCCGCCGCTCGCGTCCCCGAAACGGCCGGCGGGTGACGACCTTAAGCTTATATTTGATTGAACGAATCGAAGCGCTGGAAGCAGACGTATGCTGAACGCAGCCACTGGCCTGGCGGCCTTCAGCCTCGGCTTGATTTGGTCTATTTCCAAGCTCCGAAACTTTTCACGAGATGTGGAAGTCCGGGCCGGACGAAGGCGGCCTGTCACTCGAACCCTGGCGCAGCATTGGTGCGTTGCGCGGCGACTAACACACGACTATGACCAAGATTCTCCCAACAAACCTAGCGTTTCTTCGTGTCGCGAAGCGAGCCGAGCGTCAAGACGACGTCGTTCTGCACCAGACGTTCGTGGACTTCGGATCCATCTTCACAACGGTCTCTTCCGTCGATCATCAGATCATCTTCGGACGACGCGGGACGGGGAAGACGCACCTGCTGGCTGTATTGCGGCAAGCCCGGCGAGCAGTCGGGGAACTTGCCATCCAGATCGACATGCGTACCATCGGCTCAGCAGGCGGGATTTACGGTGACCCTTCGGTTCCTGTTGCGCAGCGTGCAACACGGTTACTCATTGACGTTCTCGCAGCAATCCACGCTGCCTTGTTCGAACAGGCGGTCGACAACGAAGGACTTGTCGACCTTGGTCTAGCGGGCGCTGCGCTGGATGATCTGTTCGCTGCTCACACGACAGTGCGTGTGGTTGGCACTACAACCCTGGACGAAGCCATATCCGCGGAGCGCAGCGGTTCTGCCGAAATTGGCGGAAGCGTTGGCTTTGGGGAAAAGGGGCATTCACTCAACGCATCTGGCAAGCTATCTGAGGGGGGTAAGTCTGGTGCCTCCGCAAGGCGCATAGTCGTTGGGCCCGAAGTTCACAGGGTGAACTTCGGGTCCGTCGGCGTTGCGATGCGCAAGGTTCTCGACACTCTTCCTCGTGGGCGCCTGTGGATCTTGATCGATGAGTGGAGCGAAGTCCCGCTCGACCTACAGCCATTACTGGCTGACCTGATCCGGCGGGCTATCTTGCCGGCAAGGGGCGCAACAGTGAAGATTGCCGCGATTGAGCAACGGAGTCGTCTCCGAGCAGTGGACCCAGCGGTGGGGCATATCGGAATACAAATTGGAGCGGACGTCTCGCCGGCGGTGAATCTCGACGAACACATGGTGTTCGACAACGACGAGAACACAGCTGTAGAGTTCTTCAAGGCACTCGTCTTTAAGCATGTACAAGCTGCGCTTGTCGCAGAGCGGATCGAACCTCCGAAGGACCCCGCAGCGCTGTTGTCAGCCGGATTCACCCAGGCGAACGCTTTCGCAGAAGTTGTTCGAGCTTGCGAGGGTGTCCCGCGAGACGCCATCCACATTCTTAGCCACGCCGCCCAGAAGGCAAACTCGACAACGATCTCTGTGAGCGACGTTCGGAACGCGGCACAGCAGTGGTATCAAGGGTCCAAGGACGCCGCAGTGGGCGCGAACGAAGAGGCCAAGCAGTTGCTGCAGTGGATCGTGGATACGGTCATAAATGCGAGGCAGACGAAGGCCTTCTTGTTGGAAGCGGGAACCAAAGACGCTTTGATCGACTTTCTGTACGACGAGCGAGTGCTGCACGTATTGCGGAAGGGCATCTCGGCGAAGGACGCGCCGGGAAAGCGATTCAACGTCTACGGAATCGACTACGGCTGCTATGTTGATCTGATCAATACCAACAAGGCACCACAAGGCCTGCTTGACTTAGGGGAAGCCTCGGCCGACTACTCGGTTGAGGTGCCGCGCACCGACTTACGTTCGATTCGGCGCTGCGTCGTGAACTTGCATGACTTCTACGGACGCTCGGCCCCCTAGCCAATAATTCGGGCTACGCAAACGAGAAAATCCATCGCGGATTTCCATTGGGAGGGTGGGTTGGCGTTGATGATCAGTGCAGAAGTCCGCGTGCCTTTCTTGACACGGACACTCCCGAAGCTGTCAGTCGCGGAAGGCAGTTCATGGCCGATTTCCGCCTTTGAACATCAGCCTGCGGGTGACCGCACACGCTGCTTTCCGGTCTGCCGTCCCGATCATCGGGCTCTCATCCTCAATCGATAGTCCGGCGCCGAAGCCTTCTTCACCCCGCCGTCGCCACCACGCCTGCGGCTTTCCAGCCAGGCCATCACCTCTGCCAGATCCCACACCACGCACCTGGGCGTGAGGAAGAACCGCTGCGGGAATTCGCCCCGACGCTCCATCTCGTAGATCGTCGAGTCGGCCAGCGGGACGATCTGCCGGAGCTCCGTGCGGCGGATCGTTCGGCGTAGCCCCTTCGGGTCCGCGCTCGCGGTCTTTAGCAGCTCCCGGACCGCCCTTGCGTCGAAGCTTCCGCGTGGCGCGGGAGTCCCAGCATCACTCTCGCCGGTATCTGTACTCCGGTCATCGGGGTACGGATTACCCAATGCGCCTGGGCCCCTTGATGATGCCGTCCCCCGCACCGTCAACGCCGCGCCGCTGCGTGCGCCGCTCCTGATCTCGTAACCCCGCTTCATAGCCGTCCTCTCGCGCGCGGTGGCGGCGTCGCTGCGGGCAGTTCTGTTTGTCCGCACTGCTGACGAGCCACCGGTCCATTCATGAGTTTCCCGGTGACCAATCGATCACCGGGAGCCTCGGCGGCCGCATTCGGAGTTGCCTGCTGGGCAATGTGTTTCGCCCTGCGTCGGCATCTGTCGGCGTCCACCGTGATATCGGGATACGGATTCCACGCGAAAAGTGTCGGGTCGGCTTTTCACGCGAAGCGTAAGCCGAAAGAAATAGGCCCTATTGCATAGGCCATCAGTCCATCTACCTTTGTTGAATCACGCCCGATTCCCTGTCCGTCAAGTCGACGGAGGGGATCATGGTTCTCAAGGAACAGCAGGGGCTGGGCAATTGGGAAATTGCCACTGCGAAGAAACTGGTCAGCGAATACCGGCAGCGACACAAGATCTTGCAACACGAGGAGTTTGATGACCTCATGCAAGAGTGCCTCGCGCATTGGATCGTCGTGCGGCGGCGAATACCGCCCGAGCCCGACCCACAACCAGCCGTGGCCTACATGGCCCGGGTCCTTCGCAACAAGCTGACGGACCTAGTCCGTGAGATGACAGCAACCAAGCGTGCCGGTGACCCCGGCGCGTTTTCACTTGAATCGCCGATCGACGGCACCGACGACGGACTCACGCTCGGCGAAGTATTGGCCAACGAGCAGGCCACGCCGGACTCGGGCATTGACAGCCGCCACGCACGCATTGACCTGATGCGCGCGTCAGCACTGCTGACACCAGCCCAGCAACGCCTGTGTCTCCTGCTCGCCAAGGAGGGGCTCTCGATCAAAGAGGCTGCAGAGCGACTCCGAATCCCGCGCGGCACCCTGTACGAGGAAATCAAGCGCATCCGGCGGATCTTCGAGCAACAGGGGCTCGGCAACTATTTGAAGGACTAACCCGACACTTTTCGGCGCGATTCCGTATCCCTGATGACCGTCCTGATTCGAGAGGGAATCGATGATCGTCTACACCATCGCGAGCACCAAGGGAGGCGTCGGCAAGACGACGCTCACCGCCAACCTCGGAGCGCTGCTGGCCGACATGGGCCTGCGCGTACTCCTGATCGACGCCGACGTGCAGCCGTCGCTGTCAAAGTACTTTCCGATGTCACCACCACAACCCGTGGCGGGCCTCACCGAGGTCATCGTCCGCGGCGAGGTGCTCGCCGAGAGCATCACGCCCACGGTCTATCCGAACCTCCATCTCGTGGCATCGGATGACCCGGAGGGGCGGCTGCCCAACTGGCTGCTCGGGCGTATTGATCGCGGCTTCCGCCTGCGGCAGGCGTTGCGTACAGGCCTCGTTCCTTCGGCCTACGACTGCGTCCTGATCGACACGCCGGGTGCGATCGGCCCGTTGCAGGACGCGGCCGTCATGGCGGCCGACGTGCTGATCTCGCCGATCACACCCGAAATCCTGTCGGCGCGGGAGTTCCGGGACGGGACGATGGAGTTGCTCGCACGGCTCGAGCCCGGCAGCGCGCTGGGAGCGCCACTGGCACCGGTGAAGGCCGTGATCTACCGGCAGGACCGCACGGCCGATGCCCGGCTGATCGTGGCCGGCATCGCGCGCGAGTTCGATCGGCCGCATGACCATCCAAATGACAGGCATTACAAAAGGGTCTCACTGCTGAAGACCGTGGTGCCGCACGCCAAGGCCTACAAGGAGGCGGCGACCCTGCGCATCCCCGTCCATCAGCACGAGCGGCGGCGCGAGGGCACGATGCCGAGCGCCTGGTCGGTCATGCATGGCCTGGCCTGGGAACTGATGCCCAGCCTGCGAGGTCTGCTCGCCGACGGCAGTCGCGTGCAGGAGGTGTCGTCGTGAGCGGCGGCGGTAACGGGCTTGACCAACGCAGCCGACGCGTGGCCGAGTCGCTGTTGGTGGGCAACCCGGGCAACAACGCTCGCAGCCTGCCCACGAACGCCAGGCCCAGCTCCGAGTGCCAGATCGAGATTGGCATCGAGGAGATACGACTCTACGAGCACAATCCGCGGCGGACGAAGAACGCGAAGTTCGACGACATCAAGGAGTCGATCCGAGCCGGTGGCCTGCGCACGCCGATCACCGTCACGCAACGGCCGGGCGAAGCGCACTACATCGTCGAGGCCGGCGGCAACACCCGGCTGCTCGCCTTGCGCCAACTCTGGGCGGAAACGAAGGACCTACGGTTTCGTCGGCTGCAGGTGCTGTACCGGCCCTGGCAGTCGGAGCGCCACGTGCTGACGGCACACCTGATCGAGAACGAGCAGCGTGGCGACATGAGCTTCTGGGACCGGGCCACGGGTATCGTGGCGCTAAAGGAGCGGCTGGAAGCGGAGCAGGGCAGGGTGCTGGCGATTCGGCCCCTGGAAGACGCGCTGCACGGCCTGGGCCTTGCGGTGAACACGGCCACACTGGCGCTCTACCTCTACGCGACCGATCGCTTGCGTGTGCTGGGCGACGCCGTGCCGGACCTGGCCGGTCTGGACGTGAAGACGCTGCAGCCACGTCTGAATGCCTTGCGGCGCCATGCTCAGGCCCAGGCCAGCATCGACGAGGATGCCCTGTACGCCGAGGTCTTCGAGCCGGTGTTTCGTGCGGTGGCCGGATCGTTCACCGTCGCGGCGACCGTCGAGGCGTGCGAGGTGGCGCTCGCGGGCCGGCTGGGTCAGCCCGTCGACGCACTTCGGGCCGCCATCGTCCGGCGCGGTGAACGCAGTACGGGCACGGCACCGAGTGCGGTTGGCGCTGGGTCGAGGGATGCCTCGGTGCGGGACGAAGAACCCGGAGACGGGTCTGGCTCAACTGCCAGCCAGGGTGCTCCCGATCCCGCCGACAGTGTCGAAGCCTTCGCACAGCAGGTGGGTCTGCAGGGCGTGCTTCGGCGCTCTGACGCTTCCGGATCCGGATACCGACTCATGGCGCTGCCGGATCCACTGCGAGCCGACCCCGCGCAGCAGCGGGCTTGGTCTGCGCTCGCGCTGGTCACCGACGAATCAGCTCTCAAGGACAGTGGTTCATCGGCGTTGGGATCCTCGCCCGAACTCATCCGCTGGCTCACTGACCCGGAAGACCCCACGGCCGAGGCGTTCCTCGCGCTGCTGACCCGCCTGCGTCAGTCCCGTTGCGCGGCGCCCGCCAACGCTGGCATGGAGGGGCCGTGATGCTGCCACTGCTCGACCCCCAGGTGCGGCTCGTCCTGCTGAACCACGTGGCCGTACGCCTGGCCGACGCCGGCCCCGAGGAGGTGCGCGCCGCCGGTCTCGCGGCCGACCAACTCGCCAACTTGCGGCGTCTCTCGGCGGTGGATCTGAACCGTCTGGCCACGATGCGCAGCTTCACGATCGGCATCGCGCTCGATGGGGAGGCGCTGCAGGCCGGACTGCGGACCGTGGCGCTCGTCAACGAGGCCAAGGCGCTGGAGATCTACTTCATCCGCCACGGCGCCTCGACCGCGCTCATGGGGCGCCTCTTCAAGCTGCGTCGCAAGCTCACGCTGAAGCTGCGCCGGGAACTGGGCGCGCACCGGCCTTCGGGTCGGGTGGCGCTGCCCGACCACGCTACCCGCGAGCGCATCTACCTCGCGTGGCACGCGATCGGCGACCCCGCGCCGCGAACCCGCTACTTCCGGCTGCACCAGGCCTTTCCGCAATTGCCGATCGCCGTGCTGGAGGTGGTGATCCGCGACTACGAGGCGATGGCATGAACGTGCGCGCACAAGACCTGGGCATCACGCCGGAACTGTTGCTGGATGTCTTTGACACGCCCATCACCTTCCATCGTTGTCTGATACCGGTCAGCGGCGGCGTGAACGCGGCGCTGCTGCTGTCGCACGCGATTTGGACCACGCAGGCGCTCGATGGCGAGGCCGACGGCTGGTTTCTCAAATCGCAGGAGCAGTGGGCCGAGGAGACCGGTCTGTCGCGCTGGGAGCAGGAGACGGCCCGCCGCGCACTGCGCGATGCCGGCCTGCTGGAGGAGCGCCGCGTCGGCATGCCGGCCCGTCTGTGGTTCCGCGTACGTGCGTCGGCTGTCTGGGCGGCCTTGAAGGCCCATGCGGCGCGGTCAGTTCGGTGAGGCAGACACGATGATCCTGCAGAGCGAGTCATATGTTCGCCCCTGAAGGCACTGCCGGGTCTGAGCCAGGGGATTTCGGAATCGAGGCCCCGCAGAAGCTGCTGGAGGCAATCTGGCCGTTACTTGGGCAGCACATCGCATTCCATCGACGGCTGGTCGACATCACCGCAGACGTCAAGGCGGCCTTGTTGCTGTCCCAAGCTGTCTATTGGACCCGGCATGGGCGCGATATCGCCAGGCGCAACGGCTGGTTCCACAAGACCGCCGGGCAGTGGCAGCTAGAAACAGGTCTGTCAGTGAAGGAGCAGGGACGCGCCCGCCAGTTGCTTAAAGCGCTGGACCTGCTTGAAGACCAACTGCTTGGTATGCCGGCAAGGCTGCACTTTCGGCTCAAGCTCGACGTACTCGGGCGCCTGATCGCCGAGCGGCTTGGGGCGCGCATCGCGCAGCCCCCCTCTCTGTCTGCCTTACAGGACCGTGCAGTGGTTGCCGAGTTGCTCGGCCCGTCGGTGGCCTTCCACCGCGTACTCGTTGGCGTCGGCAAGAGCGTGCATTGCGCACTGCTGCTTTCGCGTGCTTTGCATCTCACCCGGCTGCAAGTGCGTGCCCGTTCAGACCCCTGGATTCCGGGTTCGTTCGCTCATTGGTTCGCCGAGCTCGGCCTGACTCGGCGCGAACAGGAGGTAGCCCGGCGTGTGCTTGTTGACGCTGGACTCTGGGAGGAGCGGGTGGGTGGTACGCCGCCCACGCTGCACGTTCGCGTTCGGATTGAAGTGCTATCCGCCCGCTTGTCTGGATCTTTGAACGTTCCCGAACAGGCTCCCGCTCGGCCAGCGTCAGTGTGTGGTGCTGCCTCGGACAGGGTGGCACCAATCGTCGAAACAAGACTGTGGGGTTCCCACATTCATGTTTCGCCCAAAGCGCCGTCTTTGTTTCGCCCAAACCGCCCTGACTGTTTCGCCCAAACCGCCGCTTCCTATAAAGAAAGAACTACAGCTGTTTCACTACAACCACTACAACGCACCGCACACCCCGCAGCGACGGTGCCAGATGGTCACCTCGGTGAGGGTGACTGGGCTGACTGCGCTGATGGTGGTGGTGAGAGGCTGACCTTTCCGAATCCCCTCCTGCCGGCTGAACAGCACGCCATCGCGCTGCTGCTGGCCAGCATTTACCCGGGCGCTGACGGCGATGCAGCAACTGCCCAGACCCTGCTGGACGAACTCGCCGGTCGGTTAAAGACCGAGCGTGTGCGCAGCCCCGTGGCCTACCTGCGCGGGCTCATCCAGCGTGCTGCTGCCGGCCAGTTCGTTCCGGAGCTAGCACCGCGAGTCGCTGCCGAGCGCAACCGCCTGCAACGTGAGGCTGAAGCCCGTAGGGCGCAGCAAGCCGAAGCGAAAAGACTCGCCGAAGAGCGTGCCACGCCTGAATACCAGGCTCGCGAACGCGATCGGCGTGAGCGCGTCAGTGCGCTGTTACGCGACGTGCGCAGTCGCCTGGCCAAGCCTCAGAAGCCGTGATGCGAGCCAGCCGCTTGCCACTGACGTTGCTTTCATCCCATCCACCGAGCCCACTTCCGAAAACTCACCAAGACCGAGGAGCAGTGAATGCAGACCCTGGAGCCGAGCACCGAAACCGATATCGATAGCGCCGCTGACAAAGGGCCTCTGGTCAGCGAGTCGGTCGAACAGGAATCGCCGGTCGCGCTGGCCCCCGCGCCGCTGGCCAATACCCGCCCAGCCTCGCAGCGCGGCGCCGTCGGCCGCCTGGCCGACCAGACCCCGGACGCGATGACGCTGCACACCCGCGAGGCCTGGCAGGTGTTCTCTGGCCGTCGAGGGGACGCGGCGGGGCAGGTGGCAGCCATTCCTGGCGGTCGGCGTTTCGCTGCGGTCCTGCGGTCGATCTGGGCGCTGTCCGCTCGTGACAACCCCTATGCCGACTGGATCCTGATCCGCGTCACCCAGCGCCTGGGCGAGATCCGGGCGCAGATGGCTAGGGCCATCGAGACCCGCGAAGCGGAACTGGAGCGGCTGCGTGCCAGGGGCTTAACCCTGTCGGTGCTGGCCTCCAGCCGGCCTGTGACCGTGGAGCTGGGGTTCCGCAGCCCCTACGGCTATGCCACCGCAGAGGCGATCGTCGAGTTCGACTATCACGTGCGGCTGGTGCAGACGCTGATGCTCAAGGATCGACTGACCGACGAGGAGGGGCGCGAGGCGATCCGCGAGATCGGCCGAGGGCTTCGCGCGCTGTTCCTCGAGCCCATCCGCTGGGAGCGGGCGCTGATGCGCGAGGAGATGCTGCCGCTGTCACGCGCGGACTTCCTGCCCGGCGCCTACGAGGCGGCGCGTCTGCGGGTGCAGGCCGCCGTGCGTCTCTTCGGCGAGGTACCCCGTGCGGTCTTCACCGGCGAGGAGGCGCCACGCCACACCCAGCGCCGCGTCACGCCGACGGCAGCGGAGCTCAGGCTGTTGCGCGAGGCTTCGCTGAGCCCGGCCGTCGAGCTGTCGCCTCCTGCCAGGGGGCAACTGCTGTGAGAGCGGCCGTGTACCCATCGGAGAACGTTCCGCAGCCGGATGCCGCCCAGTGGCGGATGCTGTGCGCCGTCGCATGCGACGCGATCGCAGCCGCACGCGAGCACGGAGCCGACACCGTCGTCTTCGGCGGCTACCGCCTGGCCGCCCGCCGCGTCTTGTTCGAGGGCGGTACTGCCGTCGAGCTCACGTTGAGTCGCACGCCCACCGGCAGCGATACCCGAGCAGCCAGTGTCCGCACTGAGGTTGCGAGCTCTACCAACCAGGGAACAGCATCCGTCATCGCGTGGCGCTCCGATTGCGGGTGCGCGGTCCGAAGCTCGGTTTCTACCGCTGGCTGAGTCAGCCCGATTGATGTGCGTAACGCATCGCCCGAATCCGGTCAGATCTCCTGAAAACCGGGAGCCGCAAGGCTCGGAGATGTTGTGTTTGCTTCAACCCAGCCGGGGAGTTCCGTCCCCGAGCAGGGGGTGGTCTTCCCATTCCTTGTGTTCCATGTCCGAAGGAGGCCACCATGTCCGAGTCCAATCAAGCCAACAGCGCGTCGTTCTTCAACCTGCATGTCGAGGGCGTCGGTTATCTCAACCGCGTCCGCGTCATCAAGCCGAAGAAGGGTCAGGAGTTCCTGGCCTGCACCGTTTCCGCCATGCGCGGCAGCGATGCCGACGTCAGCTACACGAAGTTCGACTGTCGTGTCAGCGGTGCTGACGCCCAGAGCGTCGTCAAGCGGCTGGAGGCCGATGTCGCTGCCGAGAAGGCAGTGATCATCGGTTTCCGGATCGCCGACATCTACCCCGAGCTGTTCACCTTCGAGAAGGGTGAGCGCAAGGGGCAGCCCGGTGTCGCCATCAAGGGACGGCTGCTGCGCATCAAGTTCGCCAAGGTCAATGGCGTGGCGATCGATGTGCCGCAACCCGCTCGCCCGATGGCGCGCGAAGACGTGCCGTTCTGAGCGGTGCCGATCTTCTGACCGTCGTTTCTTCATCCACCCCCTGGGGAGTCTCCTCCCCTCGGGGCGGAGCTCTCCGGATCGGTTCCATCAGGAGAGTTCCATGCGTTCCACCATCCAGTCGCTGTCCGACGCCGATCTGCTCGGCGTGCTGGTCGGCCCCCGTACTGCCGCGCACCTGCTCAAGGATGCGAGCGGCAGCCTCGCGCAACTGCTGCACGAACCCGTGCCAGCTGTCTACGCCCAGCCCCGCGCCGCCAGCAAGTTGCAGGCGGCCCGCGAGTTGGTGCGCCGATCGCTGGCCGAGCAGATGCAGCAGCGCGACGTGCTGGCCTCGCCCCAGGCCGTGCGCGACTACCTGCGCGTCACGCTCGCGCGTCTGGAGCACGAGGTCTTCATGGCCCTGTTCCTCGATGCGCAGCACCGCGTCATCGCGGCGGAGGAGCTGTTCCGGGGCACTCTGACCCAGACCAGCGTCTACCCGCGCGAAGTCGTCAAGCGTGCCCTGGCGCACAACGCCGCGGCGGTGATCCTGGCCCACAACCACCCGTCGGGAGTCGCCGAGCCCAGCCGGGCCGACGAGTTCCTCACGCAGACGTTGCGCCAGTCGCTGTCCCTCGTGGACGCCCGTGTGCTCGACCACTTCATCGTCGCCGGCAACGGCGTGGTGTCGTTTGCCGAGCGCGGTCTCCTTTAGTTCGTTCTCTTCGTCGTTGCCAACGTACGGCTTGCCGTGCATTCCTCCGGCCCGGGGTTCCTCCCGGTCCGGTTCACCACCCCAGCGGGGATGCGCATCCCCGCAAGGCGGGGTGCCGTCCTCGCGTTCTTCAAGGAGCTTTTCCCATGAAAACCGGACGCACTCTCGTTGATCTCGCAGGCGAACTCGATCGCCAGATGTCCTCCAAGCGCGACCTCGTCGTGCCTTCGTCCCTGCTTCAGTGCCGCACCGATGTGGGCGGCGCGCTGAAGATACTCGTCGATGTCCGCAGCGCTGACACCGCTGTGGCCAGCGAATATGGCGTGACAGACCTGGCGCGTCGGCAGCTCGCCGACAAGCTCAAGATCCCGTTCGCCTACTTCGAGCGCATGCGCGGTGAGCAGCCCGAGCTGCTGGACCGCAACGTCAACACCTGGCTGCAGTCGGACGGCGACCGCCGGATGATCCGCACGCTGGACGGACAGGTGAGGGCGGTGTTGTCTGACCGCTATCGGCGGCTGGACAACTTCGACCTCGCCGAGAACGTGCTGCCCATCCTGCAGCGGCTGGACGGTGCTCGCTTCGAGTCAGTGGAACTGACTGATACGAAGATGTACCTAAAGGTCGTGACGCCGCGCGTCAACTTCGAAGTCGCCCCCGGCGACATGGTGCAGGCCGGCATCGTCATCACCAATTCGGAGGTGGGCTGCGGCACCCTGTCGGTGCAGCCGCTCGTCTTTCGCTTGGTGTGCCGCAACGGCCTGATCGCCTCGGACCATGCCCTGCGCAAGACCCACGTCGGTCGGGCGCTGGGGGCCGAGACAGAGTCGGTGAACGTCTACCGCGACGACACGCTCGCCGCCGACGACCGCGCCTTCTTCCTGAAGGTTCGGGACGTGGTGGAGGCTGCAGTCTCGGAGACGACGTTCCGGCAGATCGCGCTGAAGATGCAGAAGACGCGCGAGATCCCGCTGACCGGTGACCCGGTCAAGGCCGTCGAGGTGCTGGCCAACCGCTACACGCTCAACGACACCGAGCGGGCAGGGGTGCTGCGGCATCTCATCGTCGAAGGCGACCTCACCGCCTACGGCCTGGTGAACGCCGTCACCCACTACTCGCAGGATGTGGCGGACTACGACCGGGCCACCGACTTCGAGGCGCTGGGAGGCAAGCTCATCGAGCTGCCGGCCAGTGACTGGAGGGAGGTAGTGACGGCGGGGTGAGGGGGACTCCCGGTGGGCTGGCCGATGGGCTGGCTTGCCGGGTGTCGCTTCTTCTACTCGAATTGCTCGGCGTATTTTTGGAGGTCGCCCAGCGGGCTGTCTTTCGGTTGACCAAACGGCCGCTTCCGGCCATGTACTGCCGTTCGAGAGCGACTGCTTTCGTGTGTCTTGCCCTATTTGGACCCGACTCCCAATGGGAATCGGATGTCGGCCGCCGACCCGAGGCAGTCGCTCATGATTGTCACCGGTGGGGCTGGCCAGCAGCCCCCATTGGCGACGCCCCATTCGTTCGATCAATGGACCTCACTCACAAGCCCTGGGAAGAGCAAATGATGTGGCGAGAAGCTCGTCTGGGCGCTCGAAGCTTGACCGGCCGGGTCACGCATCCAGCCGCTCGGGCCATTTCTTCGGAGTGAACTGCGGCCACTCTACGAACGTCGGGTAGTTCGGCGGAGCGTGGGCTGGACCGAACTTCGTGGCATGTTCGTCGTAGTGCGCTTCGAGGTGGGCGAGATGCATTAGCTCCCTATCGGCGAACGACGTGATGCTCCCGAACTCATAGAAGAGCCTTGCAAAGTAGGGCGTAGATATCCAAGCCAAGGGGGCCCAGCCCGGTTGGGTGCCAGCGCGTGTGACGACCAGCGTGACCATGGGGTGATCGACGAAGGTTGCGACCAGCCCCTTTTCTGCAAATGTAGCGACGAGTGCGTCTGTATCGAGAAGGATCATCAGCGCCACGTCGCCGTTCATGAAGTCGTAGAGATCTTCCTTGCAGCGGATGGAAAGCACGAACGGGAAATACGGCATCCATTGGCCTTCGGTCTTCGCTTCATTGAGCATTGTCACGATGGTCCTAGGCTTCATGTACTGCTCCAACCGAGATGCGGCCTCGACAGAGCGCACTGCGAGATAGGTCAGCCCGGGCTCCGGTGAGTTCGCGGCGAAGCCGCTGTCTCGCGAGATGGCGATGCAGTCGTTCATAGCGTCGACATGGGATACGTCCGATCCTGGCACCTCGAGCCGGACGACCTGATCAAGACCCCGGAAGTTGATTGCCGCGTCCGTCTTAAAGAACTGGGTGAGTGCGGTCAGGCTGGCTATCTGCCGGTCAACCCGCGCGTTGCGGTTCTTGCTGGTCTTGACCTCGACCGGAATCGGGTCGGGGCCGATCAGCACGCAGATGTCGCCATGCCGGATCGTATTGGTTAGGTCGGAGAGGACCGCCGGAATCCCGCGGCTGATGATCAGCTTGAGCATCGACAACTCCTTGCGCAAGCCCACCTTGCCGAGGGTCGCTCCTGCCGCCTGCTTCACACTGTAGTCGTGCGTGTTGTAGAGCATGTGCTTGAGGGCATGCTTGTTCAGGTAGACAAAGGCAATCCCGTCCCCAAAGCTGCGCCAGAAAAACAGAAGCCGTTGTGCATCGGTGATCGCCTCGCTGGTCGAGGAGATCGCGTCCTTAGCCCGCTTTGCCTCGTCCTTCGAAGCCCCGGCCTTCTTCTGTTGCACGAGCGCCTTGCGCTTCGCCTTCAGCGCGGCAATGCGTGCATCGGTGCGCTTGATACGTGACAGCAGTTCCTTCTGAAGAGCGAACAGAAGCGCGTAGTCCGACGGGCTGGCTTCGAGAGCGCGAACCATGTCGGTGAGTTTGTAGATCGAGGGTCGATAGCGAGACAGCATCGTGAAGTGGCCAAAGGTAATCTGCGATGGCCGCAGGCAGTGAACGTTGTCACCATCCTTGCCGGTCGACTGGCAGAGTTCAAGTGTGGGATAACCGGACTCATACCGACCAAGAGTCGAACGTCAACTTCTTGGCGGCGAATCTGATGAACTAAATGTCGCAGATGGGTCGACTGCAGTCACCTCCCCAGGTAAACCGCCGTCACCTGCTCCCTCTCATGCCCCAGCTCCGCACTGATCGTGAGCCGGGCCTCCCGATCGATCGCCTTCTGCTCGGCCGACAGGTCCCGTGACCGCGGCCCGCCTGCCGCCGGCGCGGCCCAGCCCGTCAATTCACGATACCGCACCTGCGCGTACTGGTGCCGGAACCCGTGCACCCGGTGGATTCTGGCGGCAGCGCACTGGTGCTCGAAACGGCGCAGCTGCTCAGCGTAGGTCTTGTCGGCCGGGATGAGGCTGCCCTTGCCGGCCAAGGCCTTGGCTTCTTCAAGCAACTGCCGCTGCTCCGCATTGCGGACAGGCACTTCCCGTGGGCGGCCGCCCTTGGTCCAGGTGTCCTTCAAGGCGAGCACGTTTCCCCGGTCGGCCCACTCGGGGCGGATCTTGATGGACTCTTCCCGTCGCAGCCCGAAGGCGGCCTGCAGCCGCAGGGACATGGCGGTGTAGGGGTCGGTGACCCGAGCCAGATCGCCGGCCGGAAGTTCCTGCGCCTTGCTGACGTTGGTGACGTGCTGCCGGTTGCCGATGCCGTAGTGGTGGTTTTCGCGGGCGATGATGTTGTTCTTGCCGATCTTCTCGGCCCACCAGCGCAGTTCGGCCATGCGGTTCTTGATCGTGCCGATGGCCAGGCCCTCGGCCTGCCAGCGGGCCACCAGGCCTTCCACATGCTTGGGCTTGAGGCTGGTGGCGCCGAGGTGGCGGTAGCCAGCATCCTGGAGCTGGTTGGCTACGAGGTCGAGCACACGCTCGCGGTCGCGCTGCGTGGCGAAGCTGCCGTCGCGGTTGCGGTGGCAGAGTTGCTTCAGCTGGTAGTTCAGGTCGCGCATCGGATTGCTGCTGGCGGTCTCCGTCGTCGGGTCGGTCGGCTGCCCCAAGAGGCAGGTCGGGTTCGTTGTCGCTGGTGTGAAGTCGGTCTGGTAAGTGTTTCTGTCCGTCCCGAGCGCCTGAGCGCAACGGGAACCACGAGGGACACGGGACACCACTCCCGTCTTGTGCCGAGGTCTTGCTGCTGGCCGCCGCGGCACGCGGAGTCGGCCCCGACGGCGCTTGCTGCGGCAAGTCGGTCCGTCGGTTCGAGCCCATGACCTGGGTTCGGCGGGGTGCACCACGGGGTGGTGCGTCTGTCGACGGTGCCTGCTGGCGCAGGCGGGGCGATGGGTCGTTGACGACCCTCATCGCCGACCTGGAGGCCGCTTTCGCGGAACCGGGTTGGCGCGCCGGAGCCCGTCACGCGGGTCCGTCACTTGCGACAGCCCGGACATCGCCCGGGCGTGCTGGGGCTGCGTGCGCGTCGTCACTACCGGCCCGCGCCGCGTAGTGACGACGCTATCGGTTGGCGCAGCAGGTTGCGGCAGGGCGCCGCCAGGGTTGCAGCAGGGCTCGATGCCGGCCGTGGCGCGCGTATCGCCGCCTCGTTGGGGCAGGGAGCACACGCTGGGCAGTCGGCCCGGCTGGGGCAGGGCACGTCGGCAGGGCCGACCGCGGACGCGTATCTCCAGACCTTGCGGTCGCCGGGTTGCAGGAGATCTGGCCGGCTGGGGCACCCGCCGAAGCGGGCAGGGCGATGCGTAACGCGCATCCATCGGGCTGACTCAGCCAGCGGTTGATGGGCGGCATGCTGCGCCATGCGCACCCGTGGTGCAACCGCAGTGGTGACGGTCGACACCGTCAGCGGGCCGATGGTCGTCGTCAGCAGTGCGGACGCCCGCTACGGCTGCCACAGGCGGCTTACCCACCGCCGCGCGAGTCTTGCGTGTGAGGCGCCGATCGCGCGGCCGTGGATAAGCGCAGTGTCCGATGGTCGGAGCCTGGCGGACGTCTTACTCGTCGTCCTCGACATCGTGCCGGTCGCGCCGCGTGCCGTTCACATGCGCCCAGAAAGCCGTCTTGCGCGCGTGGCGTGCACGGATCTCTGCGTCGAAGGCGTCAGGCGGGGAGAGGGGCAGTAGGCCGACGCCGCTGTTCGCGATCTCCCGCAGCCGGGCCCAGTAGCGCGCCGCATGGCCGTAGGCACGGGCGTAGGCACGGTCCAGGATGCCGTTGAGCAGGGCCCGGTAGATGACGGTCTCGCCGCGCGGGCAGTCGTGGCCGCGCAGCGCTTTGGCCAGGGGGACGAGGCTGCCGTACGCGCCGCCGTCGATGCCGCCCGGGTTGGTGAGCAGCTTCTCCTCGGCAGCGTCGGCGTCGCCGATTTGCAGCAGTACGGTCGCGGCCCGCGCGGGGTCCTTGTGCGCGATGGCGAGCTCGCGGGCGCGGGCGATCGCATCGGTACGGGCAGGCTCCGCCAGGTGCTTCAGCCAGAGCTCGAGGTAGTAGTCCGACAGGGTTCGCTCGAACATCGCTCGCCGGATCGGCACGCTTTCGTCGAACCGTCCGAGCTTCTCCAGCGCTTGGGCCAGCAGCCCGTGCCGGCTGTCCTCCATGTGGCCCCAGCTGTCTTGCAGCCACACCAGCGCATCGGCCGGCCGGTCGGCTTCGATGTAGGCCCGGGCGAAGGACTGCCGCTGCACCGGGTTCGGGTCCGGGCTGTAGTGGAGGGAGGCACGCACACGCACATCGGGGTCGCCCAGGGATTCAGCCAAGAGCGACAAGGCGCCCGAGAGCTTGAACACTTCCAGCGGCGGGCCGTCCTCCCCACGGCCTGCGGCCACCCACGAGACCACCCGTTCCGACAACTGGGCGTCGAGGCGGGCCACCAGCCCGCGCTGCGCTTCCTCGCTGAGCAGCAGGCCGGCATGGCGCAGGAGGGCTCCGCGGGCGCCGTACTGGTCGGCGGAGTACAGATCGAGCAGCCGCTGTAGCCACACATCGGCCGGCGTCTCGCACCGCGCTGCTGCACGCAGCCAGTGCTGGCAGGCTGAGCGCACAGCGTCGCCGATCACGCCGTCGGAATCGTCGGCACGCTCGAACCACGCGGCGTCCGACTCGATGAAGGCCTGGAACAGGGCCAGGGCGGCAGGCGGGTCCTTGGGGCAAAGCTCACGCTCCACCTGCTCGAGCCACGCTTCCAGCGCGCGGCCGAACTCGCTGGCCTCCCGGTAGCCGTAGAACTTGCTGGAGCGCTTCCAGGCGGAGAGGGTCTTCTTGAACCCGCTGGCCAGCTTGTCCGGCTGGTCGGCCAGCTGCATGCGAGCCAGACGCGCGAGGACGGCCTCGTGGTCCTGGGCCAACTCCAGCAGCAGGGCGACCAGGTCACCATGAGCTTGGCGGGCAAGGAAGGTGGGCAGATCTTCAGTGGGCGGCTTGGCCATCGGGGTGAGCGCGAGAAGGGGTGATCAGGCCGAAGGCGAGCCAGCGCTCAGATCCCAGAACGACCCCTGCCAGTTCGAGACCTGACCTTGGGTGCGACATGCCAGGCATCGCCAGACGACCAGGTTGTCGTCGGTAAGGCCTGTCTCCACGAAGTGCTGGGCGCGCTTACGGCACTTGAAACACAGGGGCCCGGGCGTGTCGTCGGGGCGATCGAAGTCGGTGGCGTATGCGACGACGGCGGTGACGAAGTCCGCGAACTTGCGGGCAGTGCCGCGCTCCGGGGCGATCGCGCCCTTGGGGTCGAGGTAGTGGGTGAGGTCGATGACGTACATGGGGCAGCTAGTCACTGCTCGATGGTGGCGACCGCAGGAACCGGTCAAAGGGCGATCTGCAAACGGACGTTCAGTTCACCAACGTTTGCCGGTAGGACAGCCCTGTGCCGGGCGCGCCCACCGTACCCGTGACCTTTTCACCTCGGACGTTGACCGATGCCCCGGGCCCACCAACCGTCCAGGACGTGCCGGACTTGCTCAAGTTAAGGGTTAACCCTTTGAAGATGCGGATGCGCTTTTGAAATCGGAACCCCATGGCTGACCTCCTGCAATGCCCGTTGTAGCTGCGGCCAAGCTCACCTGGTGAGCCAGCGGCAGCGGAAACTTACGAAGACTCAGCTCCCAGAGTGACAATCTTGCTCTATTCTGCATTTCATTCCACCGTCGCGGCAGGAGCCATGGTCACCCGAGCACCCAAAACAGACATCCTCATGATCAAGGATGTCGCCGAGTACCTGAAGGTCACCGATAGGACCATCTACCGGCTGGCTGCCGCCAAGAAGATCCCGGCTTTCAAGGTCGGTGGGAGTTGGAGGTTTTCTAGAAACGATATCGATCGATGGATCGCAGCGCAGACGGCTGCGCAATCAGCTGGGGCCATGCAATCTGAGCCAGCGAGTGGTCGAACACCATGAGGCTGATACAGAACCGGGGCGCTGACCGCGCCGTCGACCTGCTGCGTCCGCACCTCAAGCCGGGCCAGTCCCTGGCGTTCATGACGCCGACCTTCTCGCTCCATGCCTACGCCGAGCTGCGAGAAGCCCTGGCTCGCCTCGATGGCACGCAACTCATCCTGCCTGCCGAGGGCCACGACCTTGAGCTTCAGGGCGGCGAAGGTGACCGCGCGGCCCGCAACCGCCTTCAGACTCGCTGGCTGGCCAACCAGTGCGCCACGTGGCTGCAGGGGAAGGTCGAAGTGCGCCGGGCGCCGGGCCGAATCCCCCAGGGCACCGCCGTGCTGCGCAACGCCCAGGGCGTACCCGACCAGGTTGTAATGGGCTCGATCGCCTTGAGTACCGAGGGCCTGGGGCTGACACCCGGCAACCCGATGAGCCTGACGCAGGCCTCCGAGAACCCCGCAGAGGCTGCCATGCTGGCCCAGTGGTTCGACCAGCAGTGGAAGTCGCTTCCGCAGGCAACGGGGCCGGACGACACCACACGCCAGACGCTGCTGGCCCAGATCAAGGACATCGGCGAGCACCGCGCCCCGTTTGCGATCTACGCGCTGACGCTGAACTATCTGTTCGGCGACCGCGAGGACGCGCTCGACGAAGAGCGTATCGTCAAGTCAGCCACCGGCATTCGCAACACGGTGGTCTGGAAGAAGCTCTTCAAGTTCCAACGCGACGGCGTCGTAGGCGCCATCGACAAGCTGGCCCGATTCGGTGGCTGCATCATCGCGGACAGCGTGGGCCTCGGTAAGACCTTCGAGGCGCTGGCCGTCATCAAGTACCACGAGCTGCGCAACGACCGCGTGCTGGTGCTGGCGCCCAAGCGCCTGCGCGACAACTGGACGCTCTACAAGGCCAACGACAAGCGCAACGTGCTGGCTGCGGACCGGTTTAACTACGACGTGTTGAACCATACCGACCTGTCACGCGACGGCGGCACCTCAGGCGACATCGACCTGTCGCATGTGAACTGGGGCAACTACGACCTCGTCGTCATCGACGAGAGCCACAACTTCCGCAACAAGAAGTCGCCCCGGCAAGGCACCGAGACCCGGTACGACCGCCTGATGCGCAAGATCATCAAGGAGGGCGTGAGGACCCGCGTGCTGATGCTGTCGGCCACCCCGGTGAACAACCGGCTGACCGACCTGCGCAATCAGATCGCCTTCGCCACCGAGGGCGATGACACCGCGCTCGCCGACCACGGCATCGACAGCATCCAGCAGACCACGCGCAAGGCGCAGATTCAGTTCAACCGCTGGCTCGGCCTGGAGGAGGAAGAGCGCACCCCCAGCCGCCTGGTCGAGATGCTGGGTTTCGACTACTTCACCCTGCTGGACCACCTGACCATTGCGCGCTCGCGCCGACACATCCAGAAGTACTACGGCACCCAGGAAACCGGGCGCTTCCCCGACCGCCGACCGCCCATCAACATCAAAGCCGACGTGGACCGCGCAGGCGAGTTCCGCGCCATCAAGGACATCAACCTGGAGATCCGCCGGCTGAACCTGGCGGCCTACGCGCCGCTGCGCTACGTGCTACCGCACAAGCAGGCAGCCTACGATGCCAAGTACAGCACCGAGATTCGAGGCGGCGAGAGCTTCTTCCGCCAGGCCGACCGCGAGGAAAGCCTCATCCACCTGCTGCGGGTGAACGTGCTCAAGCGCATGGAGAGCGCGGTGTCATCGTTCGCCCTGACGGTGCAACGCCAGCTCCGCGACGTGGAGGCGGTGCTCGCGCAGATCGAGCGACATGCCGACCACGCCGCCGACATCGAAGGTAAGGGCGACGGCATCGAAGAGCTGGACATCGCCGACGTGGACATCGACGACCCGGCCTTCGAGGCGCTTCTGGTCGGCCGCAAGGTCAAGGTGCTGCTGGGCGACGTGGACCTCATCCGGTGGCGGCAGGACCTGGTGGAGGATCGCAACCGCCTGGACACGCTGCTGACCGCCGCCCAGCAAGTTGACGCGGCGCGCGACGCCAAGCTGGCCAAGTTGCGCGACATGGTCGAAGAGAAGTGCCGCAACCCCATCAACGAGGGCAACCGCAAGATCATCGTCTTCACCGCGTTCTCGGACACGGCTCAGTACCTTTACGGCAATCTGGCGCCCTGGGCCAAGGCCGCGCTGGGCATCGAGGCCGCCCTGGTCACTGGCAGCGCCGGCATCCAAACCACGCTGCCCGGCCTGCGCAAGAGCATGAGCAGCGTGCTGTCGGCCTTCGCGCCGCGCGCCAAGGAGCGTCCAGCCGACCTGGCCGAGGAAGGTGACATTGACCTGCTGATTGCGACCGACTGCATCTCCGAGGGCCAGAACCTGCAGGACTGCGACTGGCTCATTAACTACGACATCCACTGGAACCCGGTTCGCATCATCCAGCGCTTCGGCCGGATCGACCGCATCGGCTCACCCAACCGCAGCATCCAGCTCGTCAACTTCTGGCCGAACATCGCGCTCGACGAATACATCAACCTCGAGCAGCGCGTCAGCGGGCGCATGGTGCTGCTGGACGTGTCGGCCACCGGTGAGGAGAACCTCATCGAGCAGCAGTCGGGCGACCCGATGAACGACCTGGAGTACCGGCGCAAACAGCTGCTGAAGCTGCAGGACTCGGTCATCGACATGGAAGACCTCAGCAGCGGCGTCTCCATCACCGACCTGACGCTGACCGACTTCCGCATCGACCTGACCCAGTTCCTTCGGGACCACCCCAACGTGCTGGAAGCGCTGCCACTGGGGGCGCACGCCGTCACCACGAGCATCGACGCCGACATCGAGCCCGGCATCATCTTCTGCCTGCGGGCCGAGGGCCCCGGGGCGGCCAAGGCGCGGGCCGGATCCGGTGCAGGCGACTACCCGTTGGCACCGATCTACCTGGCGCACGTGGGCGACGACGGCACCACCGTGCTGGCCTACCCGCAGGCCAAGCGCATCCTGGACCGCCTGAAGCGCCTGGCGCTGGGCCGTGAGCTGCCCGACCTCGGCGCGAGCCACCGGCATGACAAGGAGACCCGCAACGGCGAAGACATGCGTCACGCTCAGAAGCTGCTGGCCTCGGCCGTGGCCTCGGTGGTCGGCAAGAACGAAGAGCGTGCAGTCGCCAGCCTGTTCACGCCAGGCGGCACGCACGCGATGAAGGGCGAGTTCGCCGGTACGGGCGACTTCGAGGTGCTCGCCTTCCTGGTGGTCCTGCCGCCGGACGGCGCCAGGGGACCGAAGAACGAACATTCAGACAAGGACAGGTGAAGTATGTCCAACGCAAAGTTGCTCAGACAGTTGATCAAGGCTGGCATCGAAGGAGACTCGGACAGCTTCAAGGCGGCGTCCGAGGCCGTCATCCGCGAAGAGCGAGAGAAGAAGCACCACCTCTTGGCCAACGACCTAGAGCGGCTCCTGTACGGCGAACGGTCGAACTCCGGCCGAGGCCACCTGCGCCTGCTGCCGGCCAAGGATCTGCCCATCAACAAGGACAGCGGACTGGCCCTGGTGGAAGAGCGGCCAGCCGTTCGGGATGAGACCGACATCGTGCTGGGCGATGGGGCCCAGTCCGCGCTGGACGAGGTCTTGATGGAGCACCGACGCGGTGACGTGCTGCTGGCGCACGGGCTGCAGCCCGCCCAGCGGCTGCTGTTCTGTGGCCCGCCCGGCTGCGGCAAGACGCTGGCGGCTGAGGTCATCGCCAGCGCGCTCGAACTGCCGTTGGTGGTCGTTCGCCTGGACTCGGTCATCTCGTCGCTGCTGGGCGAAACCTCGGCCAACCTGCGCAAGGTCTTCGACTACGTGTCGGCGCGACCCGTGGTGGCCCTGTTCGACGAGTTCGACGCCCTGAGCAAGGATCGCGGCGCCAGCGACGACCACGGCGAGCTGAAGCGCTCTGTCAACGCGGTGCTGCAGATGATGGATGGGTACCGGGGGCCGAGCATCCTGATTGCGACGACGAACTACGAGACGCTGCTGGACAAGGCGGTGTGGCGGCGGTTCGACGAAGTCATCCGCTTCGAGCCCCCGAACCTGGAGCAGGCCAAGCGGCTGCTGGCCTTGAAGCTTTCCGGGGTGCGCCGGAACTTCGAGACCGACGACTCGAAGATCGCCGCGCTCTTCAAGGGCCTGTCCCACGCCGACATCGAGCGCGTGCTTCGCCGCGCCGTCAAGGACATGGTCCTGTCCAACCGTGAGTTCCTCGCCAAGGCCCACCTAGAGGCTGCGCTGGCGAAGGAATACCAACAACCCCACTGAGCGGCCTAGGGAGGCAACTGGATGGCGTATGAGCACCTGCGACTAGAAAAAGAGTCCCCTGTCACCGCCCGGCACCGCCAGCGCGGTTTCGGCGCGCCGGCCCCCGCGGATCCCCGAGGCCACGGCAACGCGCTGCTGCGGAGCTTTCGCGCCGTGCGCGAGGTGGCTGCGAACGAGGACCTCGGCGGCTTTGACGACCGCAAGCTGCTGAAGATCCGCCTGCGCGAAGGCGAGCGTCAGCTTCCCGACTTCAACCTGATTGATGGCCTGGAGATTGTCAGCCAGGAGGGCCACGAGGTCGTCCTGGCGTTCGCCACGGCGGCAGCCCTGAACCTGGTCGAAGGGCGCCTTGCCACGCTGGCGCGCGACGGGCGCGTGACCCGCAAGGAACTGCTGTTCGTCATTGACGCCTTTGAGCACTGGACGCCGGAGGACCGGAAAGGCTCGGCACTGGCTGAACAAGGCCTGCCGCAAGAAGGCCTCTGCACCCTGGATGTCGAGCTCTGGCCGCAGGACCTGCCAGCTCGCCGGCAGTCCACGATGGAGTCCTTCACGGCCTTCGCCAGGGAACAAGGCGCGGAGATTCTGGACCGGGTCACGTCCCCATCCTTGCTCATGGTCCGGTTGCGCTGCAGCCGCGAGGCAGCGGAACAGGTGCTTCGCTACCGCGATGCGCGGACAGTTGATCTGCCGCCCCGCTGGGGCTTGGCCGTTGGAACGGTCACGGCAGACGTGAACCGCTTCCCTCAACCGGCCCAGCCGGGGGCGGATGCTCCACGGATCGCCGTGCTGGACTCTGGGCTGGTGACCGGACAACCGCTGCTTGCCCCCGCCGTCGGACACGCCCAAGGCTATGTCCTGCCGCACCGCAGCCCGGACGACGCTGACCCGTGGCACGGCACGTCAGTGGCGGGCCTCGCGCTCTACGGTGACATCGAGGCTGCCATCGAAGGCGGCGGCTTCATCCCCAGCCTGTTCGTTGTGTCGGGCCGCGTCTTCAACCACGACGGCGACGACCTGACCGAGTTCGTGGAGAACGCCGTCGAGCGCGCCGTGCGAGACCTACACGCTGAGTTCGGCTGCAAGGTCTTCAACCTCAGCTACGGCGACCTGAACAAGGTCTACGACCACGGGCATGTCCGTGGCCTGGCCTACACGCTGGATCGGCTCACCCGCGAGCTGCGGGTCCTGTTCGTCGTCTCGACCGGCAATCTCACGTTGGAGGCCCTGCCGCATGACCCAATCGCTGCATTCCCGGGGTACCTGCTGGAAGATCACGCGCGGCTGCTGGACCCTGCGACGGCGCTCAACGCCGTCACGGTGGGCGGCATCGCCCGGCACGAGGCGACGCGAGGCCAGCAGGTACGCCCCCACCTCATCGACGACAGGCCCATCGCCCGCGCGGGACACCCCTTCCCTCTGACTCGTTCGGGTCCGTCCATCAACGGCGCCATCAAACCTGACTTCGTCGAGCATGCGGGGAACCTGGCCGTTGTTCAGCTGACCGGGCGGACGACCCACCGAGGCCTCGGCGTCGCCACCACCAATGGCGGCTTTGCGGGCGGTGCGCCCTTCAGGGAAGAGATCGGCACAAGCTTCGCCGCACCGGCCGTCGCCCACCGGGCTGCCAAGTTGCTGCGCCGCGTGCCCAACGCTAGCCACAACCTTCTGCGGGCACTCTTGGGCGCGCATGCTGGATGGCCATCTCCCTCGGTTTCCCTGCTCAACCCGAACGACAACGCCGAGGGTCGGGAGAAGCTCACGCGACTTGTGGGCTACGGATGCATCAACGACGCCGCGTTGGAGCAGTCGCTGGACAACGTCGTCACGCTGATCTGCGAAGAGCAGATCGGCAACGACCGCTGCCAGTTCTACTCGGTTCCCATCCCAGACGAGTTCTGGGATGGTGGACGACGCACGCGCGAGGTCACGATTGCCCTGGCCTACAGCCCGGTGGTACGGACGACCCGACTGGATTACCGCACGACCAAGCTGAAGTTCAGCTTGGTGCTGGCCAACGACCTCGATGAAGTGTCGGCGGCCTTCCAACACAACCGGGACGAAGGGATGCCCGAGCACGGGACCAACCGCTCGCTACCCGGGAAGGTGCGCCAGGCTGGCACCTTGCAGGTTGCGCGGTGGACGTTTCGGCAGCGCCCACGAGGCCAGCTTTACGTGGTGGTCACCCGCCAGGACGCCACGTGGTCAGATGTCGATGAAGGCCTGGAACCCTACGCCCTCTGCGTGACCATCGCCGACCGGGCAAATGTCCAATCGCGCCTGTACGCGCAGATACAAGCGCTCCTGAGGGCCCGCGTCGAGCAACGTGCGCGTGCACGCGTCGGGGGCTGACCGTGCTGGATACCGCCGAGCTGGTCGATGCACTGCGCCTGCCCGTGTCGTGCCGGGTGGACCAGCGCGTCCCCAAGAAGATGCTGGCCGAGCACGGCGCGCCCACAGCAGCCGACCGCCGCCTGCTGACCGACGGCATCGAGGAGCTGCAGTGGATCGCGGCGCTGAAGCCGGGCACCGTGGCGATACCGGAGCACCGTGCGGACGGGCGCGAATACCTGGAAGTCGCGGTGTTGGCCGTACAGGTCCGTGCCACGCATGGCAAGGCGTCGCAGCTGCTGCGGCTGGCCGAGCTGGTGCACCGGGCCGTGCCCTACCCCGTGGTGCTGATTCAGTCTCTGGCGCCTGGCAATGCCACCCTGCCAGACGACCGTGTGCCGCCAGCGGCGGCAGCACTGGCCATCAGCTTGATCCACAAGCGAGCGGCGCAGAACGAAGCAGGCAAGGTAGTGGTCGACGGTGAACTGGTCCGCTGCGAGCTGGTGGATGCCACCGGGACAGCTGCGCCGCCGGCCGGCGCGCTGCTCGAAGCCCTGGCATTGGACCGCCAGCCCCATCAAGACCTGATGGCCTTGTACCAGGGCTGGATGGACTGCCTGACGGCTGCAGAGGCCGCTCGAATCACAGGGAACTTCCGACTTCCCAGTGGCCCTGCCGCTACCGCCGCACAGCGCGAAGCCCTGAGGTTGTGTCAGCGGCTGGAACAGGAAGCGGCGCGCCTGCGCAACCAGGCCAATAAGGAACGACAGATCGCCAAGCAGGTGGACCTGAATCTGGCGCTTCAGCGCCTGCAGGCTGACCTGAATGCGGCCCGTGCGCAACTGTGACGCGCACACCCCGACAAGCAAGAACGACCAAGTGAAAGACCCGAAGATGCAGAAGATCGAAGCGGCCAGCCCTCAGGCCCAATCCGCCAACCTAGTGGCCGAGAACGTGGCCCAGCTCAAGGCCCTGTTCCCGGAGCTGATGACCGAAGGGCCGAACGGCCCGGCCGTCAACCTGGACGTGCTGAAGGCGCTGGTGGGCGACGCGACGGTGACCGACGCCGAAGAGAAGTACGGCCTGAACTGGCACGGCAAACGTGCAGCGCGGCAACTGGCCTTGACGCCCAGCACGGGCACGCTGCGCCCGTGCCCGGACGAAAGCGTGGATTGGGACACCACGAAGAACTTGATGATCGAGGGCGACAACCTCGAAGTGCTGAAGTTGTTGCAGAAGAGCTATGCCGGAAAGGTGAAGCTCATTTACATCGACCCGCCGTACAACACGGGCAAAGATTTCGTTTACCCCGATAGCTTCCAAGACAGCATCCAGAACTATCTGGAGCTGACGGGACAGATTGAAGGCGGACGAAGGATCAGCAGCAACACTGAAGCCAGCGGTCGTTTTCATACTGACTGGCTCAATATGATCTACCCACGGCTAAAGCTCGCTCGCGAGTTACTGTCTCAAGAGGGCTCAATCTTCTTGTCAATTGATGACCGCGAAGCCCCAAGGCTTCGGGCTGTAGCAGACGAAATTTTCGGTGAAGAGAATTTCGTTGCTTGCTGCGTCTGGCAAAAGCGCTACTCGCGAGAAAACCGAGGCGCAATCGGGGATGCGCATGAGTACTTGGTTGTTTACGCGAAGGACTTCGACTATTTTCAGCGCGTACGAGGTCTTATTGCTCCGACCGATGAGCAAACTGCCGTCTATAGAAACCCTAATAATGACCCTAAGGGCCGGTGGCGACCAATTCCCATGACTGCCCAAGGCTTCCGACCAAACCAGATGTACGAAGTCATCACCCCCACAGGCGCTCGACACACCCCTCCTGAAGGCCGTTGTTGGGGAATGGTCGAGAGCGAATACCTAAAACTTCGGGAGGCGGGGCGCATTTACTTTGGTAAAGACGGGAGCAGCCAGCCCAACGTCATTCGCTATCTTTCGGAAATGGAAGGGCTTGTGCCATGGACCTGGTGGCCTTCTAGCGAGGTCGGTCATACCGATGAAGCACGAAAAGAAATTCAAGCAGCCTTTGGATCGCAAGAGGTATTTGACACGCCGAAGCCTGTCCGCCTGCTTCAACGCGTCTTAGAGATTGGGAGTTCGAGTAGCGGGGACGATTTGATTTTAGACTTTTTCGCTGGTTCCGGAACCATGGGCGAAGCTGTCATTCGCCAGAACGTAAAGGACGGCGGTCGCAGGCGCTTTGTTCTTGTTCAACTGCCTGAGCCCACAGGCAAGGTCGAGTATTCAAATATTTCGGACATTACGAAAACGAGGGTCAAAAAGGCAGGCCAACAGCTACGGTCAAACGGCCAGTTGTCAGTCGGTGATGTTGGTTTTCGATGCTTCCGCCTCGATACCTCCAATATTGCAGCTTGGTCGCCAAGGCCCGAAGACTTGAAAGAGTCGTTGTTTGATCATGTCGAACACGTAGCTAAAGGGCGAACGGCGGAGGATGTTCTGTATGAGCTTCTGCTGAAGTTCGGATTAGATCTGTGCGTCCCAATTGCGACCATGACGATCGCAGGCAAGCAGCTTCATAGCGTTGCTGGCGGCGTGCTTATCGCTTGTCTGGATCCGCAGATTCAGGCCACTGATGTCGAGACTCTCGCCCAGGGCATCGTCGCTTGGCGCAAGGACCTTAGCCCGGCCGGTGACACCACCTGCGTGTTCCGCGACAGTGCTTTCGCCGACGACGTGGCCAAGACCAACATGGCCGCGATCCTGGAGCAGAACGGCATCGCCAACGTGCGCAGTCTGTGAGGCCGATGCGATGAAGCTGCACTTCGAGCCCAACCTGGATTACCAACTCCAGGCCATCGAGTCGGTCTGCGACCTGTTCCGAGGCCAGGAGATCTGCCGCACCGAGTTCACCGTCACCATGAAGCTGCCAGACCAGCAGCTGACCCTGGGCGTGGCCGACACAGACAAGGGCCTGGGCAACCGGCTGACCCTGGTGGACGACCAGCTGCTGGACAACCTGCGCAGCGTGCAGTTGCGCAACGGCCTGGCGCCGTCTGGCACGCTGGCGTCGGGTGACTTCACGGTCGAGATGGAGACCGGCACCGGCAAGACCTACGTCTACTTGCGCACGGTCTTCGAGCTGAACAAGCGCTACGGCTTCACCAAGTTCGTCATCGTGGTGCCGTCGGTGGCCATCAAGGAGGGCGTCTACAAGTCGTTGCAGATCACCGAGGAGCACTTCAAGAGCATGTATGCCGGCGTGCCGGTGGACTTCTTCCTCTACGACTCCAGCAAGTTGGGCCAGGTGCGCAACTTCGCCACCAGCGCCACCATCCAGATCATGGTGGTGACGGTGGGCGCCATCAACAAGAAGGAGGTGAACAACCTCTACAAGGACAGTGAGAAGACTGGCGGCGAGAAGCCCATCGACCTCATCCGCGCCACACGGCCCATCGTCATCGTGGACGAGCCGCAGAGCGTGGACGGTGGCCTCAGCGGCGCGGGCAAGGCCGCGCTGGACGCGATGAACCCGCTGTGCACGCTGCGGTACTCGGCCACCCACGCCAACAAGCACCACATGGTGTACCGGCTGGACGCCGTGGACGCCTACGAGCGCAAGCTGGTCAAACAGATTGAGGTGGCGGCAGCCACCATCGAGGACGCCTTCAACAAGCCCTACGTGCGCCTGCTGGAGGTCAGCAACAAGAAGGGCATCTCGGCCAAGGTCGAGCTGCACGTGCAGACCGCCACGGGCGCCAAGCCGCAGGTGCTGCCCGTCAACGACGGCGACGATCTGCAGCAACTGGCCAAGCGCGCCGTATACGCCGACTTCCGCGTGGGCGAGATCAACACCGCCAAGGGCGAAGAGTTCATGGAGCTGCGCTACCCCGGCGGCGAGGTCTACCTGGCGCTGGGCCAGGCCCACGGTGAGGTGGATGCCCTGGCCGTGCAGCGCGAGATGATTCGGCGGACCATCAAGGAGCACCTGGAGAAGGAGAAACTGCTGCGGCCCAAGGGCATCAAGGTGCTGTCGCTGTTCTTCATCGAGTCGGTGGCGCGGTACCGCCAGTACGACAAGGACGGCAACCCGGTGAAGGGCGACTACGCCCGCATCTTCGAGGAGGAGTACCGGCGGGCCGCGAAGCTGCCGGCCTTCCAGAGCCTGTTCGGCGAGGTGGACCTGGCTCAGCAGGCCGCTGCCGTGCATGACGGCTACTTCTCGATCGACAAGAAGGGCCGCTGGGCCGACCCCGAGCTGGACAAGGAAGGCGGCCTGAAGAACGAGACCAGCCGCGCCGACGCCGAGCGCGGCTACAGCCTCATCATGAAGGAGAAGGAGAAGCTGCTCAGCTTCGACACGCCGCTGAAGTTCATCTTCTCCCACTCGGCGCTGAAGGAAGGCTGGGACAACCCCAACGTCTTTCAGATCTGCGCTCTGCGCGAGATGGGCAGCGAGCGCGAGCGCCGCCAGACCCTGGGCCGGGGCCTGCGCCTGTGCGTCAACCAGGACGGGCAGCGCGTCTACGGTCACGATGTGAACCGCCTGACGGTGATCGCGACCGAGTCCTACCAGGAGTTCGCCGACCAGCTCCAGAAGGAGATCGAGGCCGACACCGGCATCCGGTTCGGTATCGTCGAGCAACACCAGTTCGCCACCATCGCCATCACCACGCCGGATGGCAAGGTGGCCCCGCTGGGCGTGGACCAGTCCAAGGCCCTGTGGGACCACCTGCGCGCTGCCGGCCACATCGACGCCAAGGGCAAGGTGCAGGACTCGCTGAAGACCGCCCTGAAGGACGGCAAGCTGGTCCTGCCCGAGGCCTTCGAGCCGTACCGGGGCCAGGTGGCCGAGCTGCTGCGCAAGGTGACGGGCCGCGTGGAGGTAAAGAACCGCGACGACCGCGAGACCGTGCCGCTGCGCAAGGGTGCCGACGGCAAGGCGGTGACGCTCAGCGAGGACTTCAAGGCCCTATGGGATCGTATCAAGCACAAGACCACGTACCGCGTGCAGTTCGACAACGACAAGCTCATCCGTGACTGCACCGCCGCGCTGACCCGTGACCTGCACATCGCCCGCGCCCGGCTGCAGTGGCGCAAGGCGGAGATCGGCATCGGCAAGGCCGGCGTGGAGGCGCGCGAGAAGGAAGGCGCCTACACCGTGACGCTGGACGAGGCCGACATCGAGCTGCCCGACCTGCTGACCGACCTGCAGGACCGCACGCAGCTGACGCGGCGCACGCTGGTCAAGATACTGACCGAGTGCGAGCGCCTGGACGACTTCAAGCGCAACCCTCAGCAGTTCATCGAGCAGGCAGCCGAGATCATCAACCGCTGCAAGCGCATGGCCCTGGTGGACGGCATCCGATACCAGCGCCTGGGCGACGATGCGGTCTGGGCCCAGGAGCTGTTCGAGACCGAGGAGCTGACTGGCTACCTGACGAACATGCTGCGGGACACCAAGCGCTCGATCTACGAGCACGTCGTCTACCAATCGGACACCGAGCGCGACTTCGCCGATGCCCTGGAGAAGGACAACGACGTGGTGCTGTACGCCAAGCTGCCCGGCTGGTTCAAGGTGCCCACCCCGCTGGGCAACTACAACCCCGACTGGGCGGTGCTGGTCAACAAGGACGGCACCAAGCGCCTTTACTTCGTGGTCGAGACCAAGAGCAGCCTGTTCACCGACGACCTGCGCAACAGGGAGAGCGCCAAGATCGAGTGCGGCAAGGCGCACTTCAAGGCGCTGGCCGTCGGCGAGAACCCGGCGCGGTACGTGGTGGCGCGGTCGGTGAGCGATGTCATGGCGCTTGGGAGCTGACCCTCAACGTCGGCGAGAGTCAGTTGCGCGTTCAGCCTTGCACGAGTGCGTTCACCGGATTTCCTTGCGTTACCCTTCTCAGATGAGCGAACACGCCGAATTCACGACCTCGCAATATGCAGGATTTGTTGCCAGCCTCTGGACGCAGATCCGCGCGGCGCTTTGTGTTGGTCTCCTGTCGGAGGAGGAGTCTCGACCAAGCGAGGAGTCGGCCGCGCGCGATGGCCTTAGTTCGACGCGGGGCTCGGTTCGATCGATGGATGACTACGCCGGCTACCACACCAGTAACGGTCTCGGCAGCCTGGACGTCGGCGGCGGCCGTTCGCGCTGGGGCGAGTAGCTCAGCGCACTCGCTTCCCGTCAGGCTTGGGCCCAGCTCCGAGTTCGGGAGCGCTGGCGTTTGCGCCGACCGTATCCCAGACTGCCGGATTGCCACCATGGTTTGACCGGATGCTGCCCGCGCGAACGGTCGATCGGTAGTTCTCGCTGCGCGATCGCGCTTCGTCGGAGACCTGGCGATTTCCTTGTTCGATGGTTCCCGCCGCTGCCCGCTGGCCTTGCTCCGTTCGCCCAGTCACGTCGTCGCGCACCGCGCTGCCATGTCCGGCGCCTGCCGCCCGTTGCCGCCCCTGGATAAACGCGTCGTTGCTGGTGCGTTCGCTGGCCAGGGCGGCGCTGTCGGCGGCCGACTCGCGCCTCTCGTACTCCGTGCGCAAGGGTGTCGACCACCCGATGGCGTCTGCCGGTGGCTGGCTGGGCCCGAATGGGCTTTCGCTCGCAACGTACCCCCTGGCGGAAGCGCCACCGCGAGCGTACGAGTGGGCGATCTCGGTCACGGCGCGTTGGAGCTTGATCGGATCTTCTTCCCGCAGCAGGCCGCGTTCCGCAAGGCGCCGCGCGGCGTAGTTGGTGAAGTCTGTCTGCGTGCCGCTGCTCCATTCCCGCATGAACTGGGCGGTGCGTGCGAGTTCCTTGGCCTCGCTGAAGGCCCGCTCGCTGGAAGACTGCTGCTCGATCGCCGTTCTTGACGAGGAGTCATAGCCGGAGGTGGACGCGGTGCGGTTACCCCGGGCCCATTGGTACGCATCCGTGTTTCGGAAGTCCCGGACCAGCGCGCTGCTGTCGCTGATCTGCAGCGTCTCAGCGGCCTTGCGGGCGTAGTCGTACGCGCTCTGGAGGCTTTGCTGGTCGACCGAGCGTCCCTCGGCCTTGGCGTCTGCGCCGATCTCGGTGAGCGGGATCTTCGCGCCAACGGATGCGGACGCGGCAACCGCCTTGCCGACGGACGACTCTTCGCTCAGGCCCAGCCGGCGGTTGATCTCTCGGGCAACCGAATTCAGCGTCTGGAACTGCGTACCGGTCGACCCGCCGTTGCTGATGGCCGAGCCCCCGCTGCGCTGGTTGGACCTCTCGAAGCTCTCCTGGATGCTCAGTGCCCGGGTCAGCGCTGTGGCCTGACTGCGCTGCATGCCTTCGCGCTCGCTGGTCGCGAAAGTCTCGGCCTGACGCGCGCTCTCGCCGATGGCGGTGGCCTGGCGCTCACTGATGGTGAAGGTGCTGGCCAGCCGGCTCATCGTGGCCTGGTAGCGGAAGACGCCAGCCTCGGGGCCGATGCCCTGGATGGTGGTGCCGTGGGCCTCGGTGCTGGTGCCCATGAAAGCCGAGGTGCGGGTGGGGCCGAGCTGCTGCTGGTCGAGGCTGACGCTGTTCTGGCTGATGAGGCCCTTGCTGGCGGCGGCGGCTTCGCTGCTTGCGGCGGATTGGATCGCGCTGCTGGCCGTGACGGCCTGGAAGGCGACTTCGCCGCCCTTGATGATGGCGGTGGCGATGATCGGGATGGCGGCCACCAGGTAGCCGGCGATGGCTTGGTCGGATATCGCGCCCTGGTAGATGCCGGCGGCGGTGTCGAGCGTCAGGCCGCGGGTGCCGGGGTTGAGGCTGGCGGCAGCGGCCAGGTTCTTCGCGCTGGCCAGCGTGCCCACGTAGTTGAGGATGGCGTACAGCGGTGGCCAGAGCTGGATCCACACCAGGCTGATGACGAAGCTCTTGATGGCCAGGGCCAGCCCCTTGCCCTGGGCGAGCAGGAAGAGCAGCAGCACGAAGGGGAAAACCGCGTAGATCACCGCCTCGATGGCGTTTCGGATCATGGGCAGGGCCTGGGCGGCGATGCGGCCCATCGTGATGAAGGATGCGTTGGTCGACGCCGTGGCGTTGGCCCGGGCGGTGGCCAGCATGGTGGCGGCGGGGTCGTTCAGGCGCAGGCCGGCGAGGGTGTTGGTGTCCTGCACGAGGTTGATCAGGATGTTCTGGCGCAGCAGGTCGGCAGCGCCCTGGGCGGCTGCTGCGATGCGAGTCTTCGTGTACGCCTGCTCGAGTTGGCCATCAATGACGCCGGCGGACACGGCTGGGTCCAATGTCGGGTTCATCTGAAGGGCCAGCGTGGCTCGGGCCCGCGCGACCTCGGTGGGTAGTCTGGCGTTCAGCCGGGTGTAGACGTTCGGGCAGGCGTCTACCTGAACCGGATTGCCCCAGGTGGAGAAGCGCCCCGGGTTGGGCGTGCCCATCAGGGCCCAGATGTCGGTGCTCTGCGCGAAGGCTGCCGGGTCGATGGTGCCGTCCTGCAGGTCGTAGACGGTGCAGTTGTGCACGAAGGCGATCATGTCGGCGCGCAGCTGAGGGTCGGCCACGTTGGCGGCGCGGCTGGCCTGGATCAGGCGGTTGCCGAACATCACGCCGTTCTTCTGGTAGGCAAGCGCCTCGGGCAGCTGGGCGTTGGTGTCCGGGATCACCTGGAAGGCGGTCTCGAAGAACCGCGTCATCACGTCGCCCACCAGGCTCGTGGCGTGGCCGAAGAAGGCCACGCCGATGGGCACGTTTCCCACCACGGCCGGCGGCTGGCTGCCGAGCTTGTCGACGATGGCCACGTCCGCCTTGGGCAGGAACATCGCGTGATAAACGAGCAGGAAGCCCATCAGCCAGCCCCAGCCGTGGAACCGCCCGGGGGTGAAAAGGCCGGCCGCCGCGGCCACCAGCACCCCGGTGACGGCCACGGTCTTGATGAGGCTCAGGTAGCCCGCGCCGCCCATGATCGCGGCGATCGCATTGAAGACGCCGGTCAAGGTGTCGACGTTGCCGTAGGCGTAGATCTCGAACATGCCGGTTGTCTGGGGCTGCGCCAGGGCTTCAGGAGCCGCGCTGTCCGGCGTTGGCGCTGAAGTCCAGCATCGCCTTCACCGCCGGGGGCATGGCGCTCCAGAGCTGGCGCTCCAGGCTCTGCAGGTCCTGCGTCATCGAGGACACCGAGCGCACCTTGGCGTAGGCGGCCTGTTTTTCGATCAGGATCTGCATCTGCGCCTCGCGGGCGTGGGCGCGCAGCTCGTCCAGGTAGCGCTGCTCGACTTCACTGCGGCGCAGGGCCTGGGAGAGCGCCGTGCTGGCCTGGGCGAGGGCTCTTGAGAGGAAGGTCTGCGCGTAGTCGAGCGCGATCACGTCCTTGTAAGTCTCGATCAGCGTCTCGGCGGTGCCCGAGCCCGGCACTGCGTTGGCCACGGCCAGCATCCGGTAGACCGGCTCGGTGGTGGTGTTGATGAAGCCGATGTCGGCCGGGCTCTGCACGCTGCGGGTGGCGATGTTGTCCGAGATGCGCTTCAGGCGTTCGGCCACGAGTCTCGTGAAGGGCTTGACCGCGACCGTCGCGCGGCTGGGGTTCAGGCACTCGGTGGTCTCGTCGCAGACGTAGACGTCCACATCCACCAGGCCAGCGGTGGCGGAGTCGGCCTTGCCCAGCAGCAGATCCCGGATGCCGGTGAGGGTGGGCTCGAGCACGCGCGGGCCGGCGCCGCTGCCGTCGTCGGCCGGGGCGGTGACGACCACGGTGCCGATCAGGCTCATGATCAGTTCCTTCTCCTGGCGGCTGATGCTTCCGCCCACCTGGTTGAGCGCATTCCAGGTGACGTTGCCCTTGGCGAAGGTGGCGTTTCGTACGTTGGGGTCGGCGCTGCTCGCGGCGGTGCGCACCACCGACGGCGCGTTGGAGGCGCAGGTCAGGCGCGCCTCGGCGCGGTCGCTGACCGAGCCCAGGTACTGGGCGATGTTCGCGCAGCCGCTTTGCACCGACTGGTCGTACTCGCCCACCACGCCGTTGACCAGCGCCTGCGCGGCTTCGCAGGAGTTGATGTTCATGGCGTTGATCTTGTTGAGCTGGTCCTGCAGCTCGGTGAGCAGCTTGTCGATGTCGGGGGAGATCGACTGCAGGGCCAGCTTGAAGGCGTAGCCCACGGCGTTGGAGCCGATGTTCTGCAGCAGGGCCACGAACTGCTGCTTGTTGATGAAGGAAAAGGCGCCGCCGTAGATGTCGATGCCGCCGCACCCGGCCTTCAGACTGGGCAATTGGGCCTGGACGAGCGGGTAGTTGCGTCCCGGGGCGCGCATCATCAGGCTGCCGCCGGTGTAGAGGTTCATCGCCTGGCCGCGGAAGGCGCCGGGGCTGGTGACGTTGCCGATGGCTCCGAGGTCGTTGAACATCGTCTGCATCTCGGTGTTCAGGTCGGCTGGCAGGGCCGGCGCGGGGCCGATGGCGATCGTGGTGGCCAACATCGCAGCCAGGGTTCGGCGGGTGAGCGTCATGGCGTGGTCCTCGATGTGTTGGGCGGCGTGGCCGGGTCGGCATCGCGGGCCAGGGCTGCGATGCGCTCCAGCAGATCGGTGTCCGACATCAGCCCGAAGCCCACCGGCCGGAACTCGCGGCGGCTGGGCTGGGTGAGGTAGAGCGCAGGCACCGCGCGGGCGTTGAGGCGCGCGGCGATGCCGTTGTCGGGGCGGGCGTCGGGGTACTCGGGCAGGGTGCCGCCGTCAAGGCTCACCGCCAGCACGGTCAGGCCGTGGGTCTGTGCGAAGCGCTTCAGGATGGGTGCGAAGCGGTGGCAGAACGGGCAGTCGCTGCGGAAGACGAAGACCAGGCCATGGGTGGCGGCCAGTTGCCGCACGGTGGCGGTGTCGCGTTCTCTCTGGCGCTCGTCGAAGGCAGCGATGGCCAGCGTGTTGGTGGGGCGGCCCTCGGAGGCGTAGTCGAGGCTGGGGTCGCGCCAGACCAGGCGCTGCCAGCGGTCGGCGAAGACCTGGGAGCGGTCCATCACCATGCGCTGGAAGCGCATGTAGGCCATCAGGTTGTCGTTGGTGGGGTTCATGACCGCGACACGCTTGAGCGTCTCCAGCCGCTGCTGCATGGCCTCGAAGTCGGCCAGCTCGCGGGGCCTGGCCGGGGTGGCGGGTGCCTTCGGGGCGGGGCGGGCTGTTGGGGGCGGGGGGTCGCGGTACCAGAACCAGCCTTCGCGGTGCTGCTGCCAGTAGATGGTGGCGGTCTCGGCCAGGTCTGGGGGCTGAGCCGTAGGTGGTTCTGCGCCGGGGGTCGCGATCGCAGGCAGGACTGCGAGCACCGCGAGGAGGGCGGATCGGATCGCGTTCACCGTTCCTCCGGGAAGCGGCCGTCGGCGCAGTAGCTGATCTGGTAGACCATCTCCTGGTCACCGCGCTTGCCGGATTGGTTCACGTCGTGCTGCCGGGTGGTCACCTCCAGACGGCCGCAGCCGGGCTGGGGCAGGCGCTGGAGGCGGCGCACGTCGATCTCGATCGGGGCGTCGGTCTGGAAGCGGCGCGCGATGGCCTGCGCACCGGGGCCGGTGAGCGTGCCGCGGGCACTGCCCTCGGCGGCGGCGCGAGCGAGCAGGGGCTTGAGGTCGGAGACGGCTTGGCGCGGGGTGTTCTCTGCGGGGCCGGCCGCGTGGGCGGTGCAGAGCGCCAGTGGAAAGGCGGCGGCCAAGGCCAGTTTGGGGAGGAATCTCATCGCTTGTCCTCAGGGCCCGACGGCGCCGTTCACGCGGCTGCGCGCCTTGTTGGCCAGCGCGCCGACGTCGGGCAGCGTCGGGGCGATCTCGGCGTAGAACTCGGTGAGGTCCATGCGCGAGAAGTCGAGCGTCTGCAGTTGCGCGAGGCTGAAGCCTGCGCAATCGGGATTTTTCGCGCCACCCCAGCTGCGGCCCAGCTGGGCTCGACCCTGCTCGTTGAGCACGCGGGCCAGGCGCGAGTTGAAGCAGCAGTAGCTCTGGGTGGTCTCCAGGCAAGTGCCGAGGATCGGCACCTTGCGCGAGCAGTAGCTGCCCACGCTGTGGCACAGGCGGTTGTCGTTCTTCATCGCCAGCACCTGCTCGGCCTGCTCGCAGGACAGCAGCCCCGAGAGCTGGATGGCCAGCATGGCGATCGTCCAGGGGCCGGGCACCAGGGAGGTCATGAACGAACCCACCGACAGCTCACCCGCGATCAACCCGGCCAGCGCCGAGCTGCCGCCGCCCGCGCCGAAGAGCGCCTCGAAGCCGGCAATCACCATGTCCGGGGCGTCGGCCGCGAAGAGCGCGTCGTAGGTGTAGCTCGAGCCCACGGCGCCGATCACCTGCCCGCCAGCACCGGAGATCAGGGACATCGTGCTGAAGAGCGAGCCGCTGCTGCCGCCGCCCTTGCAGCAGTTCACCAGACCGAAGAGCTTCTTACGGCAGCGGTTGTCGAAACCCTTGAAGACTTCGAGCGTGTCGGGGTCGATGTAGCGACCGGCCTCGCGCTGGATCTCCAGGCCCGCGACGGCACGGGCGAAATCCGGGTCGGGCGTGTGCGAGGTGTCGAAGCAGTTGCCGTCCAGGCAGAAGCGCCGGTCGCCGCAGTTGGTGACCGTGCTGCTGGTGCCGCTGGCGGTCTTGCACTGCCAGGCCTGCTCGAACACCGTGCACAGGCCCTGTGGGGTGGTCTCCACGCAGGTGGAGCCGACCTGGCTGCAGCCACGGTCGCGCAGGGGCTGGCAGTCGTCGTTGCTGCGGGCCGAGAGGCAGCTGTAGGACGAGGTGGTCCGCCAGCAGTCGCGGTAGACCGGGTGCCCGCTGATGATGCGTGTGGCGGGGCCTTCGACGCAGACCTCGGCGTCCTTGACGCAGTCGGCGGCAATGGCGGGCGAGGCTGCTATTGCTGCTATGGCTGCTACGGCAGCGAGGGCAAGGCGAAGCGGCTTCATCGGGCGCGCGCCTCCAGTGCGCTGCACTGGTTGTCCCAGGTGTCGGTGAAGCTCACGCGGGTGGGCATGGCGAAGGTACTCACCCCCGCGAAGCTCGTACCCTGGCACGGGTTGGCGAACCAGGCGCCGATGCTGCAGTTCGCCCCGCTGCACGACTGGCTGTAGAAGGTCTGGTAGCAGTAGAAGCCGTCGATCTGGCTCGGCCCGGGCGTCTGCGGGATCTGGGTGTTGAGCGCGCCGGGCACGTTCTGGGCGCCGAGGTCCATGTAGACCTCGCCGCTGCCCTTGTCGATGGTGAAGACGTGCATGCGGTAGCTGTCCACCGCGCAACTGAAGTCGAAGGCCAGGTAGTCGACGCAGCCCGGGCAGGGGTCGGCGGTGACGCGGGTGAGGAACTCGCCGTCGCTGCAGCCGGGCGTGAGCACCGGCGTGACGATGAGCACCTTGTCGCAGGTGAGCGTCTCGGTGGTGCGGTACTGGTGGCACAACGCCGTCTCGAATCGGTCCGGCGTGGTGGTGGTCTGCACGCTGCAGCCGCTGTAGGTGCCGGCGATGTTGCCGGCGATGCTCTGCGGGTCAGCGGTGATGGTCCGGGCGCGCGTGAGCAGCGGGTCGTTCGGGGCGATGCTGAAGGTGGGCCGGCGCGTCGGGTTGGTCTGCGAGAAGTTCACCGCGGTGCAGGCCTGGGCGTCGGGGGTGTTGCCGTTGCCGGCCGCCGCACAGGCGCTGGTTGCGGCGCCGGCCTGCGAGCCCAGCCCGGCGCTACCGAAGTAGGAGGCCTGCGGTGGACTGGTGGTGTAGCCGGGTACCGTGCCCTGGGCGGTGGTCGGGTTGATCTGGGTGCGGGCGGCGGCGTTGCCCGAGCGACCCATGGCCGCGCCCTGGTTGAAGGCATCGGACAGGGACTGCGCGTGGGCGGGCTGCGTGGACAGGGAAAGCAGCACGGTGGCGGCTGCTATTGCTGCTACTCGTGCTACCGCTGGCGGTGGGTTCTTCATCGGGGACGCAGCCGGGAAAGGTAGGGGCCTGCGACCGCAGCGGCGCCGGGATGGCGGCGGACCATGTGCTCCAGCGCGTAGTCCAGGCTGACGTCACCCGACACCGAGATGAAGGGGCGCGGCACGGTGCAGGTGGTGGCGCTGCACGGCGGAGCGTCCTCACCGGTCGTCAACAGGAAGGTGGGCGCGGCCTCGACGCCGTGTCGCTCGAAGGCCTCGGGATCGATCACCCAACCCGCTTTGCGCTCGCCGAGCAGGTCGCTGACGGCGGCGACCGTCTGGCGCATCGACTGGTTCTTCAGGCCGCGCAGCACGAGCACCGCGCCGGAGCGCTCGGCCTGGTCGACGAGGCGGCGCAGGCTGCCCTGGGGCATGTCCAGGGTGACGAAGATGCGAAGCGCGGGCTCCTGGGGTGGGAGGGCTCCGGGGCTCATGGCGCCGCCAATCTGGCTGCCCTGACGGGCCAGGACGCCGATGTCGATGCCGGCGCCGCTTGCGGGAGAGCGCTGGGTTGCGCCCGGTCCCTCGCCGGAGCCTGGGCCGATACGGGGCAGGGCGCGCGGTGCCGGGATCGGGTTGTCCGGTGCGGGAAGCGGGCGGTCGGCTTTCGCGCGCTCGATCTCCTGTGCAGTCGGCCAGCGGGGCGCGGTTGGCTGTCCCTGCGCGAAGGCGTCGGGCGCTAGCAATGCGGGTAGACCCATCGCGGCGAGGCGTGCGGCCGCCCGGATGGGCGCGAATGGGCGCCGCTGCGCCCGCGGATCACCACGCGCCGGCACAGCAGTTCCTCTTGCGGAAGATCTGGTAGCTGAAGTCTTCGCCGCTGACCGGGAACGACTTGCCCGAGCCCCAGATCATGGTGGTGCGCCCGTAGGGCTGGCAGCACTGGCCGCTGACCTTGGCGGTGGCAGGCACCGGGTAGGTCATCTGCAGCTTGTAGTGGGTCTTGTCGAAGATCGGCAGCGGGTAGGCGCCGCACAGGCCTCGTGAGCCGGCGGTGGCGAATGTGGTGAGCTGCCGGTGCATCTTGGCTGTCATGCGCTGGGTGAGCAGCACCGAGGCCTGCACGCCTCCGATGTGCGTGGTGACGTGCCCGGTCATCGGGTAGATCGAGCCCTGGCAGCCGGCACACCAGAAGAGGCTGGCCACCGGGAACCCCGCGCTCGCGGCCACGCAGTCGGCCGCGCAGGCGGCCTTGGCGACCGGGTTGGCGAAGAGCACCGCCTCGGGGTTAAGGATGGCCGAGAGCTCGTCGTCGGACCACAGCGGGTCCACCTCGGTCAGGTAGGCCAGATCGAGCGAGCCCTGCTCCAGGCACGGGAAGTCCAGCAGCACTTCCAGCCAGGCAAGGATGGGGTTGGCGTACCAGTGCACCTGGTAGAAGCTGTTTCGCGTCTGCGAGTCGTGCCCGACCTGCGCGCCACGCGGGGCGCCAATGCCGGGGTCGAGCGACAGCCCTCCCAGACCGACCATGCAGAAGGGCGACCGGGTGACGTCCACCATGCGCACCGGCTCCCAGAAGCCGATGGAGATGCCCAGCCGGGGCGGGTTGTTGCAGTAGCAGACGGGCGAGGACGGGTTGCCGATGTCGGGCTGGCCGTCGGAGACGATGCCGATGCCGCCGATCGTCAGCGGGAACAGGCAGCTCCAGCAGATATCGGTGATCGGATTGGCGAAGCGGCCGTGGCAGGTGGCGCCGCCAGTGGGCACGGCGGCGTGCGCGGGGGTGAACAGCACGCCGATGACCAGCAGCATGGCCAGCAACCGATTTCGCAGGTCAGCGCAGTTCATCGATGCGCAGCCTGTGGCCGTCCTGGGTGACGCGCGCGGGTACCTGGCGGATGCCCAGCCGCGTGGTGAGCAGGCCCTGCTGGTCGTAGTAGACCGTCTGCTTCCAGCGGCGCATCAGCTCCAAGTAGGAGCCGCCGGTGAGGATCAGCTTCACCTGACCGCGCTGGTCGGCGAGTTCACGGCGCGCACGCTCGACCTGATCTGCATGCCGGGCGTCGAAAAAGAAGAGCGGGCGCGACAGCGACACCACGTCCAGCGGGTTCATGCGCGTGCCGGGCGCCACGATCAGGCGTCCGTCGGCATCGCTGATCGGGTAGGGCACCTCGATGCTCGGGTCGAAGTGAAAGGTCCGAGCGGTTGCCGTGCGAGTGATGCCAGCTACCGGAGCGGGATCTTCGATCTGGCGCCGGATCCGCGCCTGGCTTTCGCGCTGCAGGCGCTCCAGGCCACCGTTGGCGGCGAGTTCGCGCAGCTTGGACTGTATGAGCGCGAGCAGGCTCGGCTCAGCGATCGGGTAAACCGGGCCGATCACGCCTAGGTGCTGGGCATGGGCCGAATGGTTCAGGGCTATGCCTGCTACGGCGAGCAGGAGCGCCGCGATGCGGGCCCGGTCAGAAGATCGCACGGGCCCGTCCGATGAACTGCTCGCGTGCGATCCAGCCGGTGAGCGCGTAGCGCGAGTCCAGGCTATCGGGGTGCGGCGCGTAGACGAAGTAGCTACCCTCGGGCAGGGTGCCGGTGGGGCCGGGTTCGAGCGGCTCGCCGCGACGGCTCGTCGGCTTGGCCTGTCCGAGCGCGGTCCCGGCCACGATGAAGGTGGCGCCGTCGCGGGCTACCGTGTCGCCCGGCTGTCCGGCCAGCACCTTGATGAAGGTGACGCCGGCCGGGTAGGGGCCACCCCCCGCCCAGCGGAAGGCGACATGCTCGCCGCGCTGCGGCAGCGCTCCGCGCTCGATCAGGTAGAGCGTTCTGGGCAGGCTGTGGGTGGCGTTCAGGCCAAACGCGTAGTGGTTGTGGAACCAGAGCGCGCCTGCCAGAGCGGCGGCGTAGGCAAGGCCCCAGCGGCGCAGGTGCGCTGCGGCTCGAAGGCGGAAGCGGACACCGTCGAAGCGCGCCCACAGTGCTGCGAGGTGGATGGGCAACGTCAGCCCGAAGCGCAACGTTCGCGAGATCGAGGTCGGACTCATCGCGAGTCCTCCAGTCCGAGCTGCCGGCGCAGCTGCGGCGTGAGGTCGGCGATCCGGCTGCCGGCACCGGCCCCGATCAATGCGCCCTGAGTAAAGACGAGACACCGGCAATCGGCCGGCAGTCGCGCGACCAGCCGGTCGAGCTGCTCGCCGAAGGAAGCGGCCTCGCGCAGGGCGGCGGCGCGGTCGGTGTCGCTGGCGTCACGGCGCAGCAGTTGCGCCGTCACCTGGCCTTCCTTGGCGCGGTAGAGCGAGGCGATGTCCACGGTGGCGAAGCGCTGCCCGGAGGCCGGCAGCAGCCAGGATGCGGCCAGCACCAGCGCGAGGCTCAGTGCGGCGTTGAGCCCGACGATCAGGGCGAGCTCGCTGCGGCTCACGCCTGCCCCCGCTCGGCCAGCACTGTGTCGATGGCCTGCGACACCGACAGGCCTTCGGCGCGCTTCGCGTTGATCGCGCTGAAGTCCTCCGCCCGGCTGGAGAAGAGCAGCAGGCTGTAGGGGTCGACGATCAGACGCCCGACCCCGTTGCCGGCCGGCGAGTGGATGAAGACCTCGGAGTAGGCGCCGTGCTCGGTGCGCAGCGACTGCAGCAGCCGCTTCATGGCGTCGTCCATGGTGAGCTGGCCGAGCTTGTCCATCATCTCGATGGACTCGGGCTTCTGGCGCAGCAGAAACATCCAGTCGGAGTTGTCCAGTGCCGCCTTCGCCGCCGGGTTGCGGTAGTAGTCGTCCACGCCCTGGGTGGCCGACATGAAGGCGCCCTTGTACTTGCGCGCTCGCCGGTAGCCGGCTTCGATGAATTCGGCGGTGGCGCCGCCGGAGAGCAGGTCCCAGGCCTCGTCGATGATCACGATCTTCTTGCGATCGCGGGTGAAGTACATCTCGCGGGTGATTCGGTACATGACGATCAGCAGCACCACCGTTTGCAGGTCCTTCTTGGCCTTCAGCTCCTCGAGTTCGAGCACGATGAAGTCGCTCGAGAAATCGATGCTCGCCTCACGGTCGAAGTACTTGCCGTAGGTGCCTTCGCGCGCGTAGGGCGCCAGCATCGCGGCCAGGTCCTTGAGCCGGCGGTCGCCTTCGGCCTCGGCATTGGCGTCGTCGTCCAGGCGCCCGGTGGCCAGCAGCGCGTGGATGTCGGTGATCGTCATTGCGCGGCCCTTGGCCTTCCAGACCTTCTTGATGGCCGCACCGAGCGTCGAATACCGAAAGCCGTCCAGCGCCTCGCGCGGGGAGACCATCTGGGCGAGCAGCGGCTGCAGCAGTTCCATGTCCTCGTCGATGTCCTCGACGAAGCTGAAGGGGTTGAGCGAGATCCCCGCGCTCTCGGTGAACTCGATGAAGCTGCCGCCGACGTTGCGGCACGCCTTCTCGTAGGAGCGGCCGACGTCGATGATCCAGACCCGGGCGCCGGTGCCGAGATAGGACATGGCGATCTCGTTGAGCAGCAGCGACTTCCCCGAGCCCGAGGTGCCGGCGATCGCGACGTTGTAGTTGCCGGCCGGGTTGTCGTACACGTCCAGCGGCATGAGTTGGCCGCGCCGGCCGCCCAGCATCAGCACCGGGGTGCCGGTGCCCTGCCACTCGGCCACCAGCGGTGCCAGGTGCACCGCGTTGGCCGAAGTCTTGGTGCTCACCCGCTTCATGCGCGAGAGATCGCCGTGGAAGGGCGGCGACAGCGTCATCGGCAACGAGCCGATCAGCCCCTGGGCCATCATCATCGTGTCCCGCGACAGCTCGAAGCCGCGCGCCCGGAAGATCGATCGGGCGGCCTGCTCGGCGCGGGCCATGGCATCGGGTGCCGCGAAAAGCGCCACCTGGTGCTGCAGGTCCACCAGCTGCTGGCCGTCGTCCAGGGCCTTGAGCACGATATCCCAGTCGGCCTTTCGCTCCTGCATGTCCGGCAGGAAGCGCGCCATGTAGCTGGTGGCGTTGGTGGTGGCCCGGGCGGCCTTCAGGTACGCCCAGTTGCGCGTGGCCTCGGCGTCCAGCACGTGCACGCCCAGCGTGATCATGAAGGGACAGGGGACCTGCAGCGTGGCCTGGTAGAGGTCGCCGATCAGGCTGCCCATGTTCCACAGCGCAAAGCGCGGCGGAAACGACCGTACCGACAGCAGACGCATCTCCTGCGGCTCGGCCACCGGGTTGGCTAGCGTGATGCCGCCGGGTCGGATGACGAGCATCGTCGCCGGGTCGAGCACCTGGTCGCGCAGCTCGCGCCCGGCGTCGTAGGTGAGCGGCAGGCCGTCGCCCGCCTGCCGGTGGGGATCGAGCAGGGCGGAGACCCAGTTGATGAGGTCTCCCGCCGTCCATGGGCGCGACGGGAAGCCGGCAGCGTGCAGCGTGGCGCGCATGCCATCGCGCAGCAGCAGGAGTTCGTCGATGCGGCCGAGGTTCTCCGGGCTGCCGGGCAGACAGACGCTCGCCACCAGCCGGAAGCGCCGCAACAGATAGCTCTGATTGGGCAGCAGGGACTGGCGGGCGCCGCGCAGGTAGTGCCCGACCCGGCGGCGGGCGAGCGTGCGGTGGATGTTGGTGTGCCGGCCCAGCCGACCGCGCTCGTTCAGCTCGGGGATGAACTCGTCGGGCACCCGCAGGTCGGCGTAGGCGCCGAGCGGACCGCGGATGTCGGGACTGGCCAGCAGGTGGAACTGGATACCGGTGCCGGAGGGTGCGGCCTCATAAAGGGACGTGAGGATGCGCGACATCTCCTCGTCCGCCCCGGACTGCGGGCGCAGCTCCAGGCAGAAGCCCAGGGCGTCGCGGTTTACAAACACCTGCCGGTCCTCGAGCCAGGCGCGGTAGGGCAGCCAGTGGGAGAAGGAGTCGGCGTCGTTGCGCGGCAGCGGCCCGGCACTGGGCGGGCGCAGCAACTCGCCGATGCGCGTGGCGCGCAGTGCACCGTCCAGGTCGTCGATCAGGGTGCGCAGCATGGCTCAGGGCTCGGGTTGGTCGAGGGATGGGTTGGCGCGAGGGCTGATGCCAGCCGGCTGAGCGCCGGGTGGTGCGCTCGCGGGCGCAGCGCTGGGCGCCGCGGGCGGGGTGACGCCCATGCGCGGTGCACGCGGTGCGGGGCGGATCCGCTCGATCAGCCAGCGGCCGTGGTCGATCAGCACGTGGACCGTGGACGCTTCGTGCAGGTCGCCGTCGCTGTCTTCCCAGGGGGCGATCCACAGGCGCAGGACGCGGGGAGCTGTGCGCAGGGCGGCTGTGGATTGGGCCGGCACCACGCCGGAAGGTGCGGTCGGGGCAACTGTGGTCGCGCCGCTTGCCGGCGCGGACGCAGGCCGGGTCTCAGCGGGGGAGTCCTTGGGGGCAGGTGCGCCAGCGCCGCTGCGAACCACCGGTCCGTGGGACGTCGCGTCGGCGGCCGACGTTCCCAGCGCTCCGGATCCTGTCGCGCGCGGCGCATCCGATCCGAGCAATTGCCGGGCGCCTTGTCCGGCGTTGGCGTAGACACCGGACACCGAGGTGCACTGCGCGCCTGCCGGGGCCTTGCAGGCATAGGTCGGGGTGCCGCCGACGCCCGACAGGTTAGAGGCACAGCCGCCAAGACCCAGCACCGCTGTGCCCGCGAGCAGCGCGGCAAGGCGCAGCACTCGGGGAGATGGTCGGCAGTTGGCCGCCAGGTGCGCGCCCTTCATCGGGCGCTACTCCCCGCCGCTGCGTTGGGGGCACCCGCCCCGGGGCGCGACAGCCAGGCCTCGATCTGATCCCGGCTGGCGGCACCCGCGAGCACGCGGCCGTCGCCGGCGATCAGCGTCGGTGTGCCGTTGATCCCGAGCTGCTCGCCCAGCGCCACGTTGCGGTCCACCGGATGCGGGCAGTCCGCCTGGGGCGGCAGCGCATCGCGCAGCATCAGCGCCTGCCAGGTGGCGAGCCGGTCGGTCGCGCACCAGACCGACACCGCCTTGCCGCGCGCGGCCGGGTGCAGTGAGGCCAGCGGCATCAGGAAGGTGTGGATCGTGACGTCGTCCAGCCCGCGCAGTTCGGATTCCAGTCGGCGGCAGTACGGGCAGTCCGGGTCGCTGAAGATCGCCAGCGTGCGCGTGCCCTTGCCCCGGACTTCGGTCAGCGCATCGGCCAGCGGCAGGCTCCCGAAATCGATGCGGGCCATTGGGTCCTTGCGCTCGGCAGTCAGGTCGCGCTGCTGGCGCATGTCGTAGAGGTGGCCGAACAGGAAGTAGCGGCCGGTCGCATCGACGTAGGCGAGGTTGGCGCCCATCGCCACCTCGAAGACGCCGGGCCAGACCGTGGGGTGGATCGCGCCGAAGCGGGTGGACGGGTAGAGCGCCTGCAGGCGCTCGATGAGGGGGCCGCCGTCCGCCGTTTCGGATCCGGCCGGCGTGACGTTCGATCGCGCTGCGCCCTGGGTTTCTTGAGCCGCTTGAGTCTGAGCGGGCGAGCCGGCCTGCGCCTGTCCTGTCGGCGCGGCGCGGGTGGCCGTCGCGGCACCGGGCTTTGGCGAGGCGGCGGGTTGGGCAGCGAGCGGGTTGGCGTACAGGCTGGCCGCCAGGGTCGTGGCCAGCGCGGTCGCGAGCGTGGCGGCATGGCGGGCGCGGTTCGGGGTGCGCGCGGCCGGGTCAGTCTTCGTCGTCTTCATCGGTGGTTCTCCGGGCGGTGGGGGTGCGGCGCGCGAGGTGCGGGAAGGCGTCGCGGTCGGGGTCGGTGTTCGCATTGGCGTTCGCGCCATCGGGGCGGGTGCCGTCCAGCGACTGCCCGAGCGCGATGCCCTGGGTGAGGACCACGTCCACGGTGCGGCCGGCATCGATCTCGATCACGGGGAAGACCTTCTCGGCCAGCGTGATGTAGTACTGGGCGAGCCGATCGAGTGCTCGGCCCACACCGGTCCCGAGGCCAGCCTGCAACTGCTTGCCCGGATCCACGGTGCCAGTGGTGCCCAGCGGCGAGACCGAGAGCGTGGTGGCGCTCTGCTGGAACGCGGTGCCAATGCCGCTGGCCACACCGGCCAGCAGCGCGTTGGCGAGGATCTGCCCCTGCTTGGAGACCAGGCGCCCGCGCATGCCAGCCTTGCCGTCCTCGCCGGCCACATACCCTCGGATCGGTACGTCGATCGCGGTGCCGTCGCGTGTGACGCAGGACAGCGACTCGGTGCGGATGTAGGCGCGCTCGGCGCTCACGTCGCCATAGCCGGCGCCGACGACGAAGCATTCCTTGATGCGACCCCGGAACTGGTTGGGCAGCACCGCGTGATCGAGCAGGCGCAGCAGCACCGGCTGCGGGTTGCGCTGGGCCTGGCCGCCCGTGGGCGCGTCGAGCCCGCCGAGCAGCAGGGCGCGGGTGAAGCTGCCGCTGGGCAGGTACCGGCGGGTATCGCGAGAAGGCGAGGCAGGCTTGCCGGTGGCGTCTGTTGATCCTGGTGCACCGGATGCGGCGCCGGTACGAACTGCGGCCGGGTCGGCCAGCGTGATGCTGACGATGCCACCGGAGCCCAGGCCAGACGGCGCGGCGCCGGGGCTGCCAGGCAGACCGGTACGCTGGGCCGCAGGAGCTGGCAGGGTGGAGGGCGCCGGCGGAGGCGGAAGCCTCTGCACCGGGTTGGCCGCAGGCGGTGACGCCACCGGATCCGGGCCGAAGTTTGGTCGAGCGGCGGACGCCGGCAGGGGCGGCGGAGGCAGCGGTGTGAGGCCACTCGTGTCGGCGCGGCCTGCCGGGGCGCCGACGTTGCCCGCCTCCAGCCGCTTGAGCCGCTCCATCATGTCGCGGCTCTGGCCTTCGAGTTCGCTGCCGCGCTGGGTGAGTTCGCGGGAGCGCTGCTCGATAGAGCGCAGTTGCGCATCGGCCTGGCCGCGCCACGCATCCCGTGGATCGACCTGAGCGCCGGGCGAGAGGATGTTGGTGGACTTGGGCCGAGGGGCGGGCTCGTTGCCGGTGCCTGAGCTGGTCAGCGACACCGACAGGACGGTGCCGGCGACGATCACCCCGGCGATGCCCGCCAGCAGCAGGTACTGGCGGCGCTTGATGCGCTGTGCACTCGCGCCTGCGGGTGCATCGACGTTGCCGGGCGGCAGGGGTTGCTCAGTCATCGCTGCGGCGCTCCCGGATCACGAAGACGGGCGTGGCCTCGCCCGGCTGCAGGCGCGCGCGCTCCACGCTCACGGCCATCACGCCGCGCTTGTGCAGGTCGGGCTCATGCAGAGTCAGCGCGGAGCCGCCGGTGTTGGCCAGGCGGTACTTCTCGGCGACCAGGTGGGTGCCCAGAAGCACGCGCTCCAGCGTGAGCCGGGTGCCGACCCACAGGGCGACGTCGCGTCCAGGCTCGCGCACCTCCATGTCCTCGGGCAGGCTGTCGTCGGCGAGCGCCACCAGCAGGTTCTTCAGCGTGCGCACGTGCCGGCTGCCGGCTTCAAGGCGCGGCGGCGCATCGATGGCTGTGCGAGGCTCGCGGATCACGATCGAGTCACCGGGCACATCGACGGGCTGGAGCAGCAGCGACACGGTCGCCCGATCGCTGCTCACGAAGAGGTTGATCGGCTTGGTGGACTGCGGATCGGCAGGCCGGATGAAGACCTGGCCGCGCTCGTCGTCCTTCTCCAGCACGAACTCGTTGGCGTTGCCGGTGACCCGGCGCACCCGCGAGCGTTCGAACGCGATCCGGGTGACCTCCTGACGCGAGACCCGAGCAAGTACGGTGGCGCCGTCGCGGGCCTCGACCACCTGCTGCGCGAGGGCGGGCTCAGCGAGCAGGGGCGCCAGCAGGCACAGCAGGTGCAGCGGCAGGAGAGGACGCATCGGACGTCGGCCCTGAGGTTGCGGCGGGGGCCGCACCGGATCGGGTCTGGAGCTCGAGGGGGTCATTGGGGTTGGTCTCGCGGAAGGTCTTCAGGTAGATCCGGCCGCCCGCGTACTGAAGCTCGATGGCATAGCCCTTCGAGACCTCGGAGACGCGCCGGTCGCTGATGAAGGTGGTGAGCAGGCCGCGCAGGCCCACGCGCTGGGTGCGTTCGTCGACCTGCAGGTCCTGCGGGCTGAAGACGGTGGAGGAGCCGTCGCGCTTGATGCGCTCGGCGTTGGCCGCCATCGCGGTACGCAGATCGCCCCAGGAGGCCGGCGCGGCGTACTGCAGCAGCAGGCGGGACTGGTGCTCGACGCTTTGCGGGGTGACGTTGAGCGTGAGCTGGGCGAGGAAGTAGCCCATTTGCTCCAGGTACTCGGGGCTTGCCCGCTCGGCCTCGACCCAGAAGGTCTTGTGGATGGCGGGCGGCACCACCACCACGCGCTCGCGTCCGGCCTGGCGCAATGTGTGTGCGGCCAGCAGCAGCGTGGCCAGCATCGAGACCGCGAGCAGGATCGCCAGCAACACGGAGGCACGGCGCGCGCCGGCCAGGTCCGATCGCAGCCATTCGAGCCTCATCCCACCAGCTCCCGCAGGTGCGAGGGCGGCGTGCGCTTCAGGCCCGAGACCGGCGCCGGCAGGTGCCAGTACAGCAGGTGCAGCGCAAAGGCGGGGTGCTCACCCGACTTGGCCTTGCCATAGGCCAAGGCGAGCAGCACCCCGGCCGCGCAGCCGGTGACGAAGAAGCCCGCGATCATTCCGGCCAGCACCGCCGCCAGGAACAGCAGCGAGACGTCGATCTCCCACCAAAACATGCGTGGGGGATCGTTCAGCCGGCGCGGGATCTCCAGCGCGACGTCGCTCATGACAGCCAGAACGATGGCCCGACCGTCAGATCGTGGCGGTCATGATCGAGTCGATGATGGTCGGCACGTAGACCATGAAAAGCGCGAAGACCACGCCCGCCAGCGCCGGGATCGGCGAGGAGCGCGCCACGCCGATGCCCGCGCCCAGGATGAAGGCGGCCACGGCAATAGCCTTGCCGAGGTAGCCGGTGGCCCAGTTCAGCATGGTCGTGTACATGGTCTGGAACTCGGTGCCGGTCGTGCCAGCGAAAGCCGACGTGGCGCCGAGCGCGAGCAGCAGGGCCACCGGGGCGACGGTGGCGAGACGGGTTGCCGTCTGCAGGGTCGTGGGAAGGTAAGGGTTCAAGGGTGTCTCCAGGGCAGTGAGGTGGGCGGGTGGGGTGGAGGGCTCGCGCGCCCTCACTGCGCGTGGAGACCCCGCGCCAGCCCGGGAGGGGTGGCCGACGCGAGGCGTTCAGGGGAGTCGTTCGATGCGGTACGGCGGGCGCTCGCGGCGGTGGTTGCGATCAGTTCGCGGTGCACCTTGTGGGCGTAAGCCCTGCGCAGCGGCGCGCTGCGCGCGTTGTAAGCGCCGACGGCCTCCCACGTGTAGCCCAGGCGGGAGACGTTGCCCGCCAGGATCCAGGCGCCCACGTGGATGCTCGTGCAGGCATCGAACAGGTGGTGCTCGGCGATCCCGTGGCCGGCCAGCGTGGGCAGCCACGAGGAGTTGATCTGCATGAGCCCGATGTCGCGCGAGCCGTCGCGGTTGCGGCCCACGGCCGCCGGGTTCAGGCCCGACTCGGTGCGGGCGATCGCGTACAGCAGGTGGCTGCTGAGCCCGTAGCGGGCTGCAGCCTCATCCCAGCAGGCCCAGGATGGCGCTGCGACGAGCAGCCCGGCGATCGCCGACAGCGCCATCGCGCCGCGTCGGGTCGGACTGCTCGTCGACGAGTGCGCGCTGCGTGCGATGGGGCCTCCTGTGCATCGGTGGGTCCGCGACGCGGGGGTGCGTCAGCGGTGGAGGCATCGTAGGAAGCGGGCGGCGCCGCGTCAGGGGGAATCAGGGCCTGGGGGAGGGACTGAATCGGGGCAGCCGGGAGGGCTATCAGGTACCGGCGGGGCAGGAGCAAGGCCGCTCGCGTCAGCGGGTGGATGGACACTGCGCAGCGGTTGCTGTCGGTGATGCAGGGAACACGAAGGCACGTTGGAGGTCATTGCGGTCACTGACGACACGGTTGCTACAACGGTGGGGTGCACTGGTAGATTCGGTACGAACAGCCAGGCAGTGATGTTCCAGTGCTCCGACGCAGGTTTGATCGGACTAGCATTCGAGCTACTCAATGACGACGTAAAACGGGTCAGACTGCCCTACTAGCCTGTCATCTCGCTTGCGAATCAAGAACGCTTCCACGAAGTGCACTCCTCGGTAGGACAGATGCTCAGACCGGCTGAAGTGGTCGTCAGAAGGATAGAAGTCACCGCGCAATGCGTCGGCTCGCGCCGCCACCTTGTCGGTATTCGTCACGCGCCAGCGAACCTTGTAGTCATCTGTGAACGGGACACCCAACGTGTTCGTCGCGGAGAACCTAATCCAGTAGCCGGCCTGAAGCGGCTCAGCAGACTGAACCGCCCCGGGAAATGAGGAGGCTCCTTACTCTGAGAAGATGGAGCCATGACGAACAAGAAGTCCAACCGTTTTTCCCCCGAGGTGCGCGAACGCGCCGTCCGACTGGTGCAGGAGCACCGAGGCGAGTACCCATCGCTGTGGGCCTGCATTGAATCGATTGCGCCCAAGATCGGCTGTGTCCCGCAGACGCTCAACGACTGGGTCAAGCAGCAGGAGATCGACAGCGGGGTGCGTGAGGGCCTGAGCACCGAGGAGCGCGCCCACATGAAGGCGTTGGAGCGAGAGGTCAAGGAACTACGCCGGGCCAACGAGATCCTGAAGCTGGCCAGCGCGTTTTTCGCCCAGGCGGAGCTCGACCGCCGACTCAAGTCCTGATCGATTTCATTGACCGGCACCGGGACACGTTCGGGGTCGAGCCGATCTGCAAGGTCTTGCAGATTGCCCCTTCGTGCTATCGGCTGCATGCGGCCCGCCAACGCAATCCGGAACTGAACTGCACCCGTGCCAAACGGGACCAAAGCCTGATTCTCGAGGTTCAGCGGGTCTGGCACGCGAACTGGCAGGTCTACGGCGCTCGCAAAGTCTGGAAGCAAATGGGGCGTGAAGGCATAGGCGTTGCTCGCTGCACGGTTGAAAGGCTCATGGGCAAGCTGGGTTTGGCCGGTGCCCGCCGGGGCAAGCGCCTGCGTACTACCACGCCAGATACCTCAGCCCCATGCCCGCTGGACCGGGTCAATCGCCAGTTCAAGGCCAGCCGGCCCAATGAACTGTGGGTGTCGGACTTCACCTATGTCTCGACCTGGCAGGGCTGGCTGTTCGTGGCCTTTGTCATCGATGTCTACGCCCGGCGCATCGTCGGCTGGCGGGTGAGCCACTCCATGCGGACCGACTTCGTGCTCGACGCCCTGGAGCAAGCCCTCTACGACAGGCAGCCGCAGTTGTCAGACCAGCTGATTCATCACTCCGACAGGGGGTCGCAATATGTGTCTATTCGGTACACCGAACGCTTGGCTGAGGCCGGCATCGAACCCTCGGTCGGCAGTCGTGGCGACAGCTACGACAACGCCCTGGCCGAGACCATCAACGGGCTGTACAAGGCCGAGTTGATTCACCGCCGGGCACCCTGGAAATCCAGGGAATCCGTGGAACTGGCCACCCTGCAATGGGTGCACTGGTTCAACCACACCCGACTGCTCGAACCCATCGGAGACATCCCGCCGGCAGAGGCTGAGGCAAACTACTGGCGCCAACTCACTCACCAAGGCGAGACTGCCAGTTCAACTTAAACCAACCAGCCTCCTCGAGACCCGGGGCGGTTCAGGTGGCTGTTCGAGCACGTCGTCCGGCATCGGATGAACGGCAACGTCCGACGCGTGCGAGAGGGGCGATGGTGACCTGCTCCACGCGGCATGCCCTGATGTTTGCATTGACAACCCTCTAGTCGCTAGACTGTTTACTTATGCGTCGCTGGTTCGCCATCCTGTTGTTGGTTTTCCTGCCCCTCCAGTTCTCCTGGGCGGCGGTGGCCAGCTATTGCGGGCATGAGGCAGGGACCGAGGCAGCGCATTTGGGTCACCACGATCACGAGGGTCACGGCCACCCTACCCATGGCGTGGATCTGGATCAGAAGGCTAAGCCTGACGGTACAGCCTCTGGCGTTTCGGATTTGGACTGCGGGCACTGCCACGGTTATTGCGCAGGCATGCTCGAGGTGGCCTGTGGCTTCGTCGCCCAAGCCCAGAGCAATGCACCGCCCGCAACGGGAGCTTCTCCCCGTGCTGAGCGCGCAGTTGCACCACCTGAACGCCCTCAGTGGGCGCCCCTCGCCTGATCGGCGAGGCGGGTTTCTTCTCTTCCCAGACCTGATCCGCGCCTGAGCGCGTAGCACTGGCTTTATGCCAGCAGCGACCTGCCAGGCAGGATGCGACCCCTGCGGGTCGCCACTCGCCGATCTCCTGTGTCACGCCCTCAGCACTGGAGCATCGGATGCATCCGAGAACACGAGTATCGAACCCCGCGCGGCTGGCCTTGCTGGCTGCCTCATGGGCTGCCTTCCTGGCTGGACTGACTGTCCAGGCGTCAGCACAGACTGCGCCCCCGTCCGCGGCAACTTCTGCACCCAACCTGAGGGATCTCTTCGAGGCCGCCTGGGCGCGCCAGCCCGAGGCACAGGCGCTGCAGGCTCGAAGGGATGCGGCGCAGGCGCATAGGCGCGCGGCGGATGCCTGGACTCCGGAACCCCCAGCCGTGGAAGCGGCCCACCGCACCGACCGCCTCACGCGCAACAGCGGGGCGCGTGAACTCGAGGTGGGTATCGCGGTGCCCTTGTGGCTGCCGAATGAACGAGGTTCCACCAGCGCGCTGGCTGAGGCCGAACTTGCGGTGACCGAGAGCCGCGTGGGTGCAGCACGGCTGCGTCTGGCCGCCTCATTGCGCAGCGCTTGGTGGGATCGGCAGCGAGCGGCCGTCGATGTCGATATCGCCCGCGGTCAGCTGGCCAGCGCACGGCGCCTTGCAGATGACGTGTCACGCCGGGTGAAGGCTGGCGAGTTGGCCCGCGCCGACCAGAACCAGGCTGAGGGCGCAGTGGCGGTGGCTGAAGGCGTGCTGGCACAGGCCGAGGGAGCGCAACGGGCAACGCTTCAGCAGTTGAAAGGTGTCACCGCAGGCGCGATCGCAGTGGCGCCGGACAACGTGGCCACGTCCGAACCCGAGCCCTCGGCAGACGAGGGCTCCCCGCATCCGGCGCTCGTCGAGTTGCAGGACCGGGTGACCGTCGCCGAGCGTGCGACTGCTTTGGCTGCGGTGCAGTCGCGCGCCAATCCCGAGGTCTCGCTGGCCACCACGCGCGACCGCGGGGTGTCAGGTGAGCGTTACGGACAAACCGTGACGCTGGCGCTGCGCATTTCCTTTGGTGGTGGCCCCCGGTACGACAGCCGGGTGGCCGCGGCGCGAGCCGAGGCCCTGGAAGCCCAAGCTCAATTGGCGCTCGACCGCGCGCGACTGCAGTCCGACCGGGAAGCTGCGCTGGCCCATGTTCAAGCGGCCCGGGCACAGCTTGCAGCGTCCGAGCGCCGCGCCGCGCTGGCCCGCGAGACGCGGGGCTTTTTCGAGAAGTCCTTCCGCCTGGGTGAGACCGACCTTCCAACGCGCCTGCGTATCGAGGCCGAGGCCACCGAGGCCGAACGCCAGGCGGCCCGCAACCGTATCGAGTTGGCCGCCGCAATCTCGGCCTGGCGTCAGGCACTGGGCCTGCTACCGCAGTGAGCACCACCGCCACACCCATCACTTCACCTGAGTCCCGACCATGAAACTCTTCCCCACCCTGGCGGCGCTGCTCGTCAGCCTTGCCATCGCCTGGCCTGGAGTGGCGCAAGCCGGCCCAGGCCACGACCACGGCGAAGCAGCGCCGGCGACCACCGGATCGGCGCTGCCGCGCTTCACCGCCATATCCGAAGCCTTCGAACTGGTCGGCGTGCTCAACGGAAAGCAGATCACGCTGTACCTGGACCGTGCCACCGACAACGCACCTGTACTTGCAGCGCAGATCGAGCTTGAGATCGCTGGCGCCAAGTTCAAGGCTGACGCGCAAGACGACACCTACAAAGTGGTGCTTCCTGAGGCCCCCAAGCCCGGCGTCCTGCCCATCACCGCCACCGTGACGGCCGGCACCGAGGTAGACCTGCTGGCCGGTGAGCTCGACCTGCACGCGGACGCGCACGCCGACGAGGCCGCACACACGCATTCCTGGACAGAGTACGCAGCCTGGACTGCTGCAGGGCTGGCTTCACTGGCCGTCCTCGTCTTCATTGGTCGCCGCATGGCGACCCGCCGTCAAGGCCAAGCCGGAGCCGCCGCATGACCTTCCCTCACACCTTCCAAGCGAGCGTGCTGGTCCTGGCCCTTGGCCTGGCCACAGGCTTGCCCACGCAGGCCGTGGCCGGCCCCGGCCACGATCACGGCGATGCGCCCGCAGCCCCCAGCGCCAACGGCCCGCAGCGCCTGCCCGATGGCAGCGTCTTCCTGCCCAAGCCCGCGCAGCGTCAGCTCGGTGTGCGCACGCTGCCCACCGAGGCGGCCTCTTTGCCGCGCTCTTTCGAGCTGAATGGTCAGGTGGTCATGGACCCCAACGCGGGCGGCAAGGTGCAGCCCTTGAATGCGGGCCGCATCGAGCCGGGGCCGCGTGGCCTGCCCAACCTCGGGCAGGCGGTGCGCAAGGGCGAGGTGCTGGCCTACGTGGTGAGCTCAGCCTCGGCGATCGAGCGCTCGGGCCAGGCCGCGCAGCTGGCCGAGCTGCGCGCTGCCAAGTCGCTGGCCGACAAGCGCGTGGCCCGCCTGAAGGAGCTGTCCGACACGGTGCCGCGCAAAGACATCGAGGCGGCCGAGACCGAGGCGCAGAGCCTGACCGAGCGTATCGCTGCGCTGGGCACGGGCGTAGCACCGCGCGAGGCCCTGGTAGCACCGGTGTCAGGCGTGATCGCCGCAGCCCGCATCGTGACGGGGCAGGTGGTGGATGCACGCGAGGTGCTGTTCGAAATCGTTGATCCGGCGCGTCTGCGCATCGAAGCACTGACCTTCGATGCGGCCGTGGCCAATGACATCGGCAGCGCCACCATCGCCCTTGGGGCCGAGCGGGTGCCGCTCGCCTACATCGGCGCGGCGCCCAGCCTGCGTGAGCAGGCGCTGCCGTTGGTCTTCGGCGCTCAGGGCAAGCCACCGGTCGCGCTGGCCGTGGGCCAGCCGGTGCGCGTGTTCGTGCAGGGCAAGTCCAAGGTGCAAGGCATTGCGGTGCCGCTGGCCTCGCTGATGCGCAGTCCGTCCAACCAGACCATCGTTTGGGTCAAGACCGCGCCCGAGCGCTTTGAGCCGAGGGTCGTGACCACCGCGCCGCTGGATGGGGTGAGGGTGGCCGTGTTGTCGGGTCTCCAGGCAGGGGACCGTGTGGCCACTCAAGGAGCCACCTTGATCAACCAGGTGCGTTGACATGCAGCCCCCACGCTCACTTCGTTCACGGCCCCCCAGGGGGGCGCAGGCCTCCCTTGGGACGGCCCGGCGGGAGGTCTGACATGTTCAAGTGGCTACTCGAAAGCAGCCTCGCCAACCGGCTGCTGGTGCTCATCGCGGCCGTCGTGCTGATGGTCTACGGCGCATTCACGCTGACGCGCACGCCAGTGGACGTGTTTCCCGATCTCAACAAGCCCACGATCACGATCATGACCGAGGCCGGGGGGATGGCCGCCGAGGAGGTGGAGCAACTCATCACCTTCCCCCTGGAAACCACCATGAATGGCCTGCCCGGCGTGGAGAGCGTGCGCTCCACCTCGTCGGCGGGCCTGTCCTTCCTGTACGTCACCTTCGACTGGAGCGTGGACATCTACCGCGCCCGGCAGCTGGTGGCGGAGCGGCTGTCGGCCATGGAAGAAGGCTTGCCCCCGGGCCTGGTGCCGCGCATGGGGCCGATCAGCTCGATCATGGGCGAGATCATGCAGATCGCGATTCCGGTCGACGAAAAGAAGATCAGTGCTATGGCCGTGAGGGAGTACGCCGACTGGGTGCTGCGGCCCCGGTTGCTGGCGGTGCCTGGCGTGGCGCAGGTGATCCCCATTGGCGGCGAGGTACGTCAGTTCCAGGTGCAACTGAACACTGCGCGCATGGCCGAACTCGGCATCACGCACGACCAACTCGAGGCGGCGCTTCGGGGCTTCTCAGCCAACACCTCGGGTGGTTTTCTTGAACTCAACGGGCGCGAGTACCTCATTCGCCACCTGGGTCGTACCTCGCGGCTGGAGGACCTGAGCAACCTGGCGGTAGGAGGCAAGCAAGGTCAGCCCATCCTGCTGCGGCAGATCGCCGAGGTGACTTTCGCCGCGGCTATCAAGCGCGGCGAGGGCGGCTTCGCAGGCAAGCCGGCGGTGATCCTAGGCATCCAGAAGCAGCCGACCGCCGACACCATCGCGCTCACGCGCACGATCGAGGAGGCACTCGCGGGGCTGAAGGCCTCACTACCCTCAGGCATGGAAGCGCCGCGTGTGACCTTCCGACAGGCCAGCTTCATCGAGGCCTCGATCACCACGCTGCAGGGCAAGCTGATTGGCGCCTCGGTCTTTGTCGCCGTGATCCTGTTCTTCTTCCTCGGCACGGTGCGGCCGACGGTGATTGCGCTCACCGCCATCCCCGTGTCGATCTTCATCACGGCGCTGGTCTTCCGCTACTTCGGTCTGTCGATCAACACGATGACACTGGGTGGCCTGGCGATTGCCATCGGCGGCCTGGTGGACGACGCGGTGGTGGACGTGGAGAACATCCTGCGCCGGCTCAAAGAGGACCGGGCACGCCATCCCGAGCATCGGCTGCATCCGCTGCAACTCGTGGCCAAGGCCTCGATGGAGGTGCGATCAGGCATCCTGTACGCCACCGTCATCATCGTGCTCGTGTTCCTGCCGCTGTTCGCGCTGCCAGGCATCGAAGGGCGCCTGTTTGTGCCGCTGGGTGTGGCCTTCATCGCCTCGACGCTGGCCTCGCTGCTGGTGTCGGTGACCGTGACCCCGGTGCTGAGCTACTACCTGCTGCCGCGCCTGAAGACGCTGGACCATGGCGATACCCGGGCGCTGGCGTGGCTGAAGGCGCGTTACCGGAGCGGCCTGCAAGCGGTGTTGAGCCGACCCCAGGCTGCGTTGGCGGCTGCCGGCCTGGCGGTGCTAGCGGCCGGTGCCGCCGTGCCCTTCTTCCCCACCACCTTCCTGCCGCCGTTCAACGAGGGTACGTTGCTGGTGGGCATCCGCCTGAACCCCGGGGTGACCCTGAGCGAAAGTTCGGCACTGGCGCGCCAGGCCGAGGTGCTGATCTCGCAGGTGCCCGAGGTCACGCACGTGGGCCGGCGCAGTGGCCGGGCCGAACTCGATGAGCATGCCGAGGGCGTGCACGTGAGCGAGCTCGACGTTGGTATCGTGCCTGCCGAGAAGTTGACGCGTTCCATGGACGAGGTGCGGACTGATATCCGCAGCCGACTGGCCAATCTTCCGGCTGCCATCGAGGTTGGCCAACCGATCTCGCACCGCATCGACCACATGCTCTCGGGTGTGCGCTCGCAGATCGCCATCAAGATCTACGGCGAAGACCTCGACGCTCTGCGCGGCCAGGCCGAGGCACTGCGTGCGAAGCTGGCGGCCATCCCCGGCATCGCCGACCTGGCCGTCGAAAAGCAGGTGCTGGCACCGCAGATCAAGGTGCGGGTGGACTACGCTGCCGCGGCGCAGTACGGTGTGGCGGCCCCTCAGATCCTGGCCACCCTGCAGGGCCTAGTAGAAGGCGAGCGCGTGGCGCAGATCGTCGAAGGCAACCGGCGATTCGCGCTTGTGGTGCGGCTGCCAGAGTCGGCGCGCTCGATCGAGGGCTTGAGTCAGATCCTTATCGAGACACCGAGCGGCCGCATCCCGGTGTCCAAGGTGGCGAGCATCGAGGACAGCGACGGCCCCAACCAGATCAGCCGCGACGACGGCAAGCGGCGTATCGTGCTGTCGGCCAACGCCTCGGGCAGGCCACTCTCAGAGATCGTGGCCGACATCCGCAAGGTGGCCGCCGAGACGCGCCTGCCCGAAGGCATGTTCATCACGCTGGGCGGGCAGTTCCAGGCGCAGGAAGAAGCCTCGCGCCTGATGGGTTTGCTGTCCATCGTGTCGCTGACGCTGATGTTCGTGGTGCTGTACAGCCGGTACCAGAGTGCGGTGCTGTCGGCGCTGATCATGGTGAACATCCCGCTGGCCCTGGTGGGGGCTGTGATCGGGTTGTGGGTCTCGGCCCAGCCGCTGAGCGTGGCGGCGATGGTCGGCTTCGTCACGCTGGCGGGTATCTCCGTGCGTAACGGCATTTTGAAGGTCAGCCACTACATCAACTTGATGCGCTTCGAGGGTGAACACTTCGACCAGAAGATGATCGTGCGCGGCTCGCTGGAGCGGCTGAGCCCGGTGCTGATGACGGCGCTGGTGACAGCCTTCGCGCTGGCGCCCCTGCTCTTCGAAGCCGAGCGCCCCGGTACCGAGGTGCTGCATCCGGTGGCCGTGGTGATCTTCTCCGGCCTGATCAGCTCGACCCTGCTCGACACCTTCCTCACGCCCGCGATGTTCTGGCTGTTCGGCCGCAAGCCTGCTGAGCGGCTGATGAACGCCCAGGACGCCGAGGCGCTGTGACCCCTGCTTTACAAACTTCCCCAACCCCACCGAAAGGTATCTCCATGAAAACCAAGTTTCACATTGCTGCAGCCATCGCCCTTGTTCTCGCGAGCACGGCCCACGCGAGCGGCGCGCATGACCACAGCCCCAAGCACGGTGGCGTCGTCACTGAGGTCAAGGACATGGACTACGAACTGGTTGCCAAAAGCAGCGTCGTGCAGCTGTACCTTCGCGACCATGGAAAAAAGGTCGACATCGCAAAGGCCACCGCCAAAGTCACGCTGCTCACGGGCGCTGAGAAGCAGGAAGTCGAGCTCAAACCTGCGGGAGACAAGCTCGAGGCTATTGGCAGCTTCAAGGTCGGACCGGGCACCAAGGCTGTAGCCGTAGTGACGGTCGCTGGCAAGCCCTCGACAGCGCGCTTCACGCTGAAGTGAAGTGCGCCGTATCGGTATGGACACAGCCGGGCCGAAGGGCTGCTTTCGGTCGCAGTGTCAGATGACGGCTCCTGGCCGAGAGTTGAGAATCAAAGTCGGCTATCGGGCCCCTGGACCCAGTGCCTACGGCTCCTCGCCAAAGGCCGCATCGATGTCGCGGGCACTGTGCAGCACGCGCACGACATCGATGCCGTCGTGGACCGGCGTGTAGAAGAGGACGTACCGCCCGAACGGAAAACTGCGCAGATCAGTGGCCAGCTCTTTCCGCGCCCTGCCGATCAAGGGCTGTTTCGCCAGGAGCCAGAACTTCTCGTCCAGCTTGTCGATCCACCGATCGGCCTGGTCCAGGCTGTCTTCGGCGATGTGATCCCAGATGTCGAGGATGTCGGCGGCCGCCAGCGGCCGGCGGGTGACGCGTGGCATCGTCGACATGAAGGGCTATGCGAGCTTGCGCTCGCGCCGTGCACGACCTTCGCGCTTGGCATCCTCGGCGCTCCAGGGCTGGCTGGTGCCACTCTCCAGGCCGTGGCGGACGTCGTCGCGCAACTGCTCGAGCTTGGCAGCGCGCAGCCGGTCCTGTTCGTCCATCAGGCGTAGCGCCTCACGCACGACTTCACTGGCCGAGGTGTACATGCCCGAAGCCACCTTGGCCCTGACCAGTTCCTCAAGCTGAGGCGTGAGGTTGACGTTCATGCCCACCGGGTGTCTCCTTGATCGGGGTCCGGCCTATGATATCAAAAGATGTCAATGATGGACATCCGGCGCCAAGGTCGGTGCTGGCGCCCCAGCGGCCGCGCGGTGCCGCCAAATGCATGGAGGTCCATCATGGGAACCACAGTCAGCGCGGCTCGCTGCGAGCCGTGGAACAAGGGCAAGATCGTCGGACAGAAGGCGCCGTTCAAGCTCAAGGACATCTGGGCGCTGCGCGTCAGGCTGCAGATGGAGGGTCGGGTGCGCGAGCTCGCGCTCTTCAACCTGGGAATAGACAGCAAGCTGCGGGGCTGCGACCTCGTCGCCCTGAAGGTTCGGGATATCTGCCACGGCGACCAAGTTGCCGCGCGCGCCATCGTCATGCAGCACAAGACGAAACGCCCGGTGCAGTTCGAGATCACGCAGGCCACCCGGGACGCCTTGCAGGCCTGGATCAGGCTGGCCGGGCTGAAGTCCGACGACTTCCTGTTCCCCAGCCGGCTGCACGCGTCGCCCCATCTGGGAACCCGGCAGTACGCCCGAATCCTCGGGCACTGGGTCGACGAGCTGGGCCTGGACCGCGCCGACTATGGAACGCACTCGATGCGAAGGACGAAAGCTACCCTGATCTACCGGCGCACCAAGAACCTGCGCGCTGTGCAGTTGTTGCTTGGCCACTCCAAGCTCGAGTCGACGGTTCGATACCTCGGCATCGAGGTCGACGACGCCCTGGAGATCTCGGAGCAGACCGAGATCTGACCTGACAGACGACGAGCGATCCCGCCCCGGCCGCCCTGCCGGGGTCGGAGGGCGCGAACGACCGGTGTATGGAAGTTCGACAGGCTCACACTCTCGGCCATAACCGGCCACCCGCCGCCGATCAGACCGGTCGTTCGTTCCCAGACCGCCTGGCCTTCTCTGCCACCCACCTCGTCGCTGGCATGCGGCGTACCATCGCGCGATGAACAAGCCGTACTTTGTGCGTGCCGAATGGGATGCCGAGGCCGCGGTCTGGGTAGCCACCTCTGACGATGTGCCGGGTCTGATCACGGAGGCAGAAACCATCGAAGCCCTGGATGCCAAGCTCAGGAGCATGGTGCCGGAGTTGTTGGAGGCCAACGGCTGCATGCCGGCCGACGGCCAGGTGGCTGTCGAGTTGCTGGCCCGCCGGTTCAGCGTCGCCCTTCCTGCCGCAGCCTGATCCCAATGGGCCAGAGCTTCACGCCGGAATTGATCCGGCTGCCGAAGGAGGCGGGATGCATGCTCGTCCGCCACGGCAAGGGCGATCACGACATTTGGCACTCCCCGCGGAGCGGAACGAGCTTCCCGGTTGACCACAAGATCTTGTCCCGGCACACCGCCAACGGCGTGCTGAAGCATGCAGGATTGCCTAAGCAGTTCTAGCGTCGTGCCCTGGCCGACTGTTTCGGAGGAGCGGGGCGGGTGGCAGCAATGGGTCGCGTCCGGCCGGCCATGGGTCAGGACAGCAGTCATTGAACCGGCGCGCGGCAACGAGCGGACTGGAACGACTGCTGACGGGGTATGACCGGCCGTTGTTGCCAGGACCACCTGAATGACCGGTGTGCCCGAGAGCGGCCATTGGAAGACACAGATCGACCGACCGCAATCAGTCTATAGCTGCCCTCGCGGTGGGGGACGCCCAATCTGCAGCGTGTCCGATCGTGTGACGCCGATCGACGAACTCACGGTCGCCGCTGCATCGCAATCACTAACCTGCCGCAACGTCGCGGCTCGCGGGTGATCGATATGAGGGAGCTGCTGGTTTCTACCCTCGATTCCGAAGGTGAGGTCCCCCGAACGACCGCTCACCGCGGCCGCGAGCCGTCGGAACCGCTCCATTGCGGTAGCCTCGTGCGCGAGATTCCCGCTGTCGGCCCTGGGCTAGAGCGTTGGCGCCTAGCCTAACGAAAGTCAAAGCGGCTGCAGCGCGCGCGCCGCTGCAGCCACCACCTCGCGGCTCAACCCGTCGATCAGTGACGACGCGGCCCGGGCATGCTGCCAGTACAAAGGCACGTCGAGCGGGGTATCGGGCACCAGTTCGACCAGCGAGCCGTTGGCCAGGAGCGGAGCGATCAACCCGTGTGGGTGCAGACCCCAGCCCATGCCCGCCAGCGCGGCGGTGACGAAGGCATGGGCTGAGGGCAGCGCATGTCTCGGGAGTTCCACATCCCGGTGACACAGGCGCCGAACCCAGCGGGCTTGCAGGTCGTCCTTGGCATTGAACACCAGGCTGGGTGCCCGCGACAGGCTGCCCGCACCGACGCCACCGGCGAGGTGACGCGCCACGTACGCCGGGCTGGCGGCCGCGAGATAGCGCATGGCACCCAGCGGCCGGCTATTGAATCCCGCCGGGGGCCGGGCCGTTCCGGTGACGGCGGCAAGCACAGCGCCGCTGCGCAGCCAGGTGGCGGTGTGATCCTGGTCGTCCACCGACAGCTCGACCAGCACGGGAGCATCAGCAGCGAAGGCGGCCACTGCGGGTGCAAACCACGTGGCCAGGCTGTCCGCGTTGACGGCTATCGGCAGCGCCACGCGGGTCAGGCCTTCAGGCGCCAGTGCCGGCAGCGCGCCCTGCAGTTCCTGCTCGAGCAGCCGCACGCGATCCACGTGCTGACACAGCCGCCGGCCGGTATCGGTGGGCAGGCAAGGCTGGCCGCGCACCACCAGGGCGCAACCCACCCTTTCTTCCAGAGAACGAATGCGCTGCGACACCGCCGATGGCGTGACGAACAGCGCCTGCGCAGCGCGCTCGAAGCTGCCTTCCCGGACAACGGCAGCCAGCGCGGAAAGTGCGGCGTAGTCGAGCATAAATCAGTTTGACTTCATCTAGATTAGAGAGATTAGTTTGTCTTCATCGCTCGAGGCTGGCAAGCTCGACTCACCATGGATCCCACAGCCGTTTCTTCTCTTGCCTTCCCGGTGTTCGTGCAGGGCCTGGCCCTAAGCTTCGGGCTCATCGTGGCGATAGGTGCGCAGAACGCCTTCGTGCTGCGCCAGGGCCTACGCCGCGAGCATGTGGGCAGCGTGGTGTTGTTCTGCGCAATTGCAGACGCGGTGCTCATCGCGGCGGGGGTGATGGGCATGGCGCAGGCTCTCGGGCAGAGCCCGAACTTGGCGCGCGCCCTGGCCTTGGCGGGCGCGGCGTTCCTAGCCGTCTACGGCTGGAAGGCGCTGCGACGCGCACGGCAGGTCCACCGGCTGGATGCGTCGGCGGCCGGTTCGTCGCTGTCGCTGGCCGCGGCGATGGCGCAGGCGGCCGCCTTCACGCTGCTGAATCCGCACGTCTATCTTGACACCGTGCTGCTGGTCGGCAGCATCGGTGCCCAGCAGCCGGCAGGCATGCGGAGCTGGTTCATCGCCGGGGCCGCAGGGGCCAGCCTGGTCTGGTTCTCGCTGGTCGGCTTTGGTGCTCGTTGGCTGGCGCCATGGTTTGCCCGGCCACGGGCCTGGCAGGTGCTTGACGGCTTGATTGGCGCGACCATGTTCGTGTTGTCGGCGATGCTGGTGCGGCACGCGCTGGTCGGGATGTGAAGGGCCGCACATGTACGTGAATCCGCTACACCGACTGACCGATCGCGAGACCTTATTCGCGCTCATGGCGTCTCACCCGCTCGGTGCATGGGTATGCCACGGCCGCGACGGCCTCGTCGCCAACCACGTGCCCTTCCTGCTGGACCGCAGCCGCGGGCAGTTCGGCAACTTGATCGGCCATGTCTCGCGCGCCAACCCGGTCTGGCGCGAGCTCGGTTCGGCCGGTGCGTCCGTGGTGATGTTCCAGGGACCCCAGGCCTACATCACGCCGGGCTGGTATCCAAGCAAGGCCGAGCACGGCGAGGTCGTGCCCACCTGGAACTACGTGCTGGCCCACGCCCATGGCGAGGCGCGTGTTGTGGAGGACCGCGATTGGGTGTTCGACATGCTCAAGCGTCTTGTCACGGCACATGAGGCCGCTCGGCCATCACCTTGGTCGGTTTCCGACGCGCCGGCGCCGTTCATGGACAAGATGATGCGGGCTATCGTGGGCATCGAGATTCGTATCGATCGCCTGGAAGGCAAGCTCAAAGCAAGCCAGGACGAAGCGATGCCCGACCGCCTCGGGACCGCTCGTGGACTACGTGAGCAGGCCTGCGACACGGCGCGCGCCATGGCAGCGCTTGTCCAAGATGCGATCGACTCAGAAGCTGCGGACAGGTCCTGACCGCGGCGGGTCATCGCCCAGCTTGTGCGGCGCCGAACGGGCTGGCACAGTGGCCGCAACTGCCGCCGCTTTACACATGAATTTAGTACTGTACAAAACAACAGTCAAGCGTCATTTTGTGCTGGGCCATCAAGGCCTTGGCCATGCGAAGGCTGCCATGGTTATGCAGCGTCGGTCGGAGTTATCCGGCAAGGCGTACTGGATAAACAAATAGTTAGGCATCACAAGCGAGGTCACCTGGTGCTCGAAGGTTCGAAATACACCGTCCGCAGACTTCAACACGCCGATGCCCCGTCGTTCTACGAGGCAGTACGCGAGTCGATCGGAGAACTCGCTTACTGGATGCCTTGGTGCTCGAAGAACTACTCCCTGTCGGACGCTGAAACGTGGATCCAAACAACCAGCGACATGTGGGACGCTGGTGTCGAGTACCCACTGGGGGTCTTCGACGCTGCTACAGGCGCGGTTGTTGGCGGCACCGGAGTGAATCAGATCAATCGCACCTACCGCATAGGCAACATCGGCTACTGGGTCAGCTCAAAACGAACCGGAGAAGGAATCGCAAGGTTCGCGGCACATCAGTCTGCCGTTCTTGGCTTCAGGGAGCTTGGTCTTACGCGCTTGGAGATTGTCGTACTCACACACAACGAGGCCAGCCAACGTGTTGCCAGGGCAGTTGGCGCAAAGCTCGAATGCGAAGCCAGGAACCGCTTGTACTTTCATGGCACTCCTCACAATGCCTTCGTCTACTCACTCGTGCCGGACGACCTGCGGTGATGCCTAACCATTCGCTCAACCGGACCCATTGCGGCATGCGGCTAAAGGCCCGCCGTTTCATTCTGGGCCTTTAGCCACATTGCCGCCCTTCATCGCGAAGATGTCGTTGGCGAAGACCTCGGGTGCCACAGCCAGCAAGAGGGGGACGGTGTCCGCGTAACCCTTATCCATGGGGCTTGAGGGTCAAGAAGGTGCCGTCGGGCATCCGGCTCATCCAGCGCTTGTCGCTGCCGGTTCGCAGCGGGAACCGAGCGCATAGCTCGTCCACGTCCAGCAGGCCGCTCTCGCGGGCCCACGTCAGGAAGAGCCGCACGGTCTTCACGCTGGTGCAACTGGGCAGCAACTGGCCCATCAGTTCCTTGCGAGGCGAACGAACCCCGTCGAACAGATTTCGAGCCTCCTCGAGGCTCTCGCGGGTGCCGACGTCGTACAGCAGCTCCAGCACGGCGCGCTCCGATGCCGACACGCGTAGTCCGTCTGGCAGCCCGGCCGGTGTCACGACGGTGTTGGCTGGCAACATCTCATCAGGCCAGTCGAACAACCGGGCGTGCACGTAGCGCGCGGGAAACCGCGAGGTGAACCAGTCGGGCAGGGCGAAGCGGACATCACCCCAAAGCACCAGGGGCTCGCGGACGCCCAGGTTGTGTCGTACGCCCTGCAGCGCCAGCGCACTCTTGCCGCCGATGTGCAGCCCGGGCACGCGCTGTTGCAGGAACATCAGTGCGCCGTACACCCCGAAATCGTCCTTCGGGAAGGCGTACACGCCCTGTGCCAGGCGAACGAGCCAGCCGCTTTCCGCGTAGCGCGCAGCCAGTGGCGGCGAGACTCCGACCCGCGCCAGGGTGGTCAGGTCGAACGGCGCACCCCGGGCAAGACCTGTCTGCAGGCGCTTGAGGACCTGGTGACGGGAATTTGAATCCATGGGTTAAAAATACCACAAGATCCAATCATATGCGGATCGTTCGCTTAGGCGGTGCGCTTGAACTTACCTCATGAGTTAATTGGCGAACACGATCTAATCAGAAGAACGCAACCGACCGACCCGAATCGGGACGAACGCCGTTGCTTGGGCATCCGGACTTGTAGGCCACGATCCGCCTTCATCGAATCAGGCCTGTCCGTGAGCACTGATTGACGCTGACGACCTCAGCCAGCCCTCGAATACTGCCGCGATGGCCGCCATCGAGACCGTGCGCAGTCGCCCGCCGGATGCGCCGCGGGCGCCGGGCCGGCCCGTCACGGCCGATCCCGTTGCGCTGCTGCGGGCGCGTCTCGCGTTCCCCCGCGAGGTCTTCGACGTCCTGGTCGAGCCCGTGATCCGTGGGCTGACGGGGTGTATACCGTCCGCCCGCGATGGTGATGCAGCAGCGGATACCCAGCCGCTCGGACGCTCGGTGCGGCTTGCGCTCCGCGCCCTTGCCGTTCGCCGTGACCGAATCCTGCCCCCGAACGCGCCGCCCGAGCGGGTGGGGGAACTGGCGCATCGCTGGAGCTACGCGGTGCTGGTGGCCGCCTTGCTGCGGCCGGTGGAGGCTACGGGCGCTGGAACTCCTGCCAGCCGGTACGAGTGCGTCGTGCCCGAACTCGGCCGCGTCTGGATCGGCCAGGACCGTGAGGCGAGCGCAGCGCTGGCTGAGGTGCTTTCCGATCGATGCTGTCAGGACAACCACATCTTGGCGATCTTGACGGAAGCGCTTTCCGGTCGCTCTAGCGCGGCGGCTCCTGTCGATACGGCGCAAGGGCATCAGCACGCATCGGACATCGATCCAAAGGCCGTTTCGGGTTCAGAGCCGGAGCCAGCGCTATCTGCGTCGGTGGCACTTACGACCCACGCCTCGCGGGCTTCCTTGTCGGCCGCACCGCCTCCTGAGTTGTTCGGCTGGCTCCGCGACGGGCTGGCCGAGGGTTCGATCGAGATCAACACCCGCACGGCCCTGATCCATCACGTTCCCGAAGGCCTGTTGCTGGTGTCGCCGGGTATCTTCCGGTCATTCCTCGCATGGCAGGGTGACGATGCGAACTCCCAGGAGGCCCTGAAGCGTCTACAGCGTTCCGTCCTCAAGGCCGGATGGCACCTTGTCGGCGCCGACGGGGCGAGCGTGCTCGGCTACGCCTGGACCAAGAATGGCAGGGCGACCGCAAGGGTGCACGGGATCGTCATCGAGCAACCGCAGCGCCTGCTCGACCCGCTGCCACCGATCAACCCGCGACTCGTGAGGATCGCGCTCGCTGGCGGCTCTGTCCCGTGACCGCGCCCCTGGAAGGTCGGCTTCGCGGCGCGCATGAGCTCGTCGCGGCCGGCGTGTCATTGGCGGCGGGCGGCGCTGTGCTGATCGGGCCCGGCTGGCTGTTGCTGAGCCCGCCGTGGCAGCTCGCGCTGGCCACAGCGCTGCTCGGTCATGCCGCCTGGCGAGGCGGGCAGGGGGCTCGAACGCTCGCCTACCGGCGCAACCTCCGGCGGCTGCGCGGCTTCAAGATGGACTCGGCCTCGATCCCCTGGTCGGCGCATCGGCTCTACCTCGGCCGAGGCTTCCGGTGGGATCAGCGTCATACCCAGCGGCTCTTCGAGGCTCGTCAGCCTGCGAACCAGCGTTTGCTGGAGCCCCCTTGGTGGATGCGTTTGCTACCTGGGCCTGCGTCTTCTGGTGACGCTCCCGCCGGTCTGGGCGGCGATCCGGCCCTGCATGGCGTCGAGCCCGACGAGTCCGACATCTGGATGGACCTCTCCGAGCGGGTCGGCCACACCCTGGTGCTGGGCACCACGCGGGTGGGCAAGACGCGCCTGGCCGAACTGCTGATCGCACAGGACATCCGCCGTGGCGAGGTGGTCATAGTCTTCGATCCCAAGGGCGACGCCGATCTGCTGCGGCGCGTCTACGCCGAGGCGCAGCGCGCAGGGCGGGGCGACGCCTTCTTCATGTTCCACCTCGGCCACCCCGACATCTCGGCCCGCTACAACCCGGTGGGCAGCTTCTCGCGCATCACCGAGGTGGCCACGCGCATCGCCGGGCAGTTGCCCTCGGAGGGGCAGTCGGCCGCCTTCAAGGAATTCGTCTGGCGCTTCGTGAACGTGATGGCCCGGGCGCTGGTGGCGCTGGGCCGCACGCCCGACTACGAAGCCATCAACCGCCATGCCTCCGACATAGAGCCGCTGCTGGTCGACTACTTCGAGCAGTGGCTGGACCGGGAGCCGACGGCGGCCGGGTGGCGCGACGAGCTCGAGCGCCAGCCCATCGACAAGAAGAGCCTGGACAAGGGGCTGCAGTCGCGCGGGCTGCGTGCGGTGAGCCTGGTGGAGTTCGCCCGGCGGCGGCGCCTGTACGACCCCATCGCCCACGCGCTGGCTTCCACGCTCGCCTACGAGAAGAGCCACTTCGACAAGCTGGTGGCCTCGCTGCTGCCGTTGATGGAGAAACTCACCACCGGTCGCACGGCGGCGCTGCTTTCACCGGCGATGAACGCCTCGGGCGACTGGCGGCCGGTGTTCGACTGGAACGCCGTGATCAACCTGGGCGGCATTGTGTACGTCGGGCTCGATGCGCTCTCCGACTACGAGGTGGCTGCAGCGGTGGGCAACTCCATGTTCGCCGACCTGACCAGCGTGGCAGGCAGCCTCTACAAGTACGGGCCTGGTCGCGGCTTTCCGGTGCCGGTGAAACCGCGGCGCATAGCTATCCACGCTGATGAGTTCAACGAACTGATCGGCGACGAGTTCATCCCGCTGCTCAACAAGGCGGGCGGGGCGGGCTTCCAGGTAACGGCCTATACCCAGACCTGGTCGGACGTGGAGGCACGTATCGGCTCGCGGCCCAAGGCCGGGCAGATCGCTGGCAACTTCAACACGCTGATCATGCTGCGGGTGAAGGAGCTGGCCACCGCCGAGCTGCTGACCACGCAGCTGCCCACCGTGCAGGTGGTCTCCACGGTGGCATCGTCGTCGGTGTCCGATACCAATGACCCGGGCGAGTTCACTGACTTCGCCAGCCGCAACGAAGACCGGATCGCACCCGAGACCGTGCCGATGCTGGCGCCGACCGACCTGGTGCAACTGCCCAAGGGTCAGGCCTTCGCGCTGCTGCATGGGGGGCAACTGCACAAGATCCGCATGCCGCTCCCCGGGGCGGCCGACGATCCGCTGATGCCGGGTGGTCTGAAGGAGATCGGCGAGGCGCTGCGCGCGCGGCTGGACGGGCTCTGGTTGTGGCCTGAGCCGGCACCGGACAGGGCCGAAGGAGAGGGCGCGCATGGGATCGCGCAACACCACCTTCCATGACGGGGCGCTGGCGCGGGTGCTGCTCGCGCCGTTCAAGCTCGGGTTCGCTCTGACGCTGGGGCTCGCCGGTCTGCTTCTGGTCGAGTGGACGGTGGACTGGGTGTTCGTCGCCCACATCTGGCCGGGGAGGGTCGATGGCTTGCGTGCCTTGCTCACCGAGGAACTGGCGGCCGGCACGGCCATGGCGGCCCGTCAGGGCGGATCGGCGTCGGCGGTGACCGCGCCGGCCAACGCGCTCTATGGGCTGGTTTTCGAGGCGACGGGGCTGCACGAGATGGGGCAACGGTTCGCCGAGGGCGCGCCGATGTCCATCCCGGACACGGTCGTGCGCAGAACCTGGCTCGCCCGGCAGGAGGCGATCGAGGTGGCGATGATCGGCACCCAGCTGCTGGGCCTGCGTGCCGGGATCCTCGTCCGGTTTCTTCCGCTCCTCGCGCTGCTCTACGCGGTGGGCGCAGCCGAGGGTCTGAGCCAGCGGGCAATTCGCCGTGCGCAGGCGGCGCGAGAGTCGGCGAGCCTGTACCACCGGGCGAAATACGGTCAGGTGGTGGTGCTGGCTCTTGGTGGGTCAGCCCTGCTGGTCTGGCCGGCGCCGGTCGCGTGGGGGCTGTGTGCCGGCGTCGGCGCCGTGCTGGTCGGGGTGCTGGCGGCGGGGCAGTGGGCGTACTACAAGAAGCACGTGTGATCGGTCAGCAGTACTTGCGATAGGTCGGACTACGGCTCAGGTTCACGCCGAGCGCCTTGAGGATGACTGCGCGAGCCTCCTCTCCCTCGACGAAAAGGGAACTGGGACGGCCCCAGAACGAAGGCGTTCGCAGAGCAGTGCCAGAGGGCAGCGTCCACTCGTCGCCCTGGGAGGACGAGACCATGGTTCCTTCGATGAAGGTGCGATGGCCAGTTGCGGTTCGCTTCACGATCTCAAGCACCGCCGTCACGAATCGACGGCGAACGGTGGACCCGTTGAAGACGTCGCTGGGCGCGACGGTCGGCAAGGTCGGAGCGGTGGATACGGGAGCTTTGCTCATCGGCTACCAGTAGCTGGTGCGACAACGGGACAGGTCGACGAATCGCTTGGCCCGTTTGTCGTACGGCGTGCGCAGGGTGATGCAGTGGCCATCGTCCTCGATATCCCCTTCGAACTGCAGCTCGGCACCACTCGGGCTCTTGACCGAGCAATGACCGAGACAGCACATGCCATTGGACTCATTGGCTTCCAGTTGACGCTCGGCGATGGCGTCCTCGATGCTGCTGCGTTCGCTCCGGGTCAGGAACGAGAAGCGAGGCTTCTCGACGTCGTCCAGGGGCTCGGCGAGCCGTATCAGTTCCTCCAAGCGCTCTGGATCGAGCGAGTCCTCGATCATGTAGATGACTTCAGAGGCGGGCGAGTTGTACTGCGCGTACTCCTCGACCGTCATCAGCCTCGCGTAGCGGGTGAAGGACCACTCGCTACCGGGTCTCCTCGACTCGGGGATGCCGAGGGCGTCGGCAAGGTCGTGAGCGGGGACACATCGGTATCTGGGGCTCCGACTGCGAACGTCTTTGGCCACCGTCGCGCGGCGGCTCTCCACGCCGAGCGCCACGAGCTCGGCGAGTGCCAGCTCGGGCGTCAATGCGTCAGTTGGAGCTACTTTCGGACGGGTGGTCATGGCACTCTTAACACGAGTCGGTGAGCCGGCGTCCGACTCATCCTGCGGGAAGTATCGCAACGACAGCGAGCAAATCAAGGCCGCCCCGGCGCCAAGGATCAGCTGCACAGTGGAGATCTCGCTGACGGTATGAAAATCGTACGAAAGAGTCGGCAAGTCAAGCACTTAGCCGCTTTGTTGACGGTACGATCTGCGCTGGCCTCTTTAGCGGGTGAGGGGGGTGTCTTCGAGCCCCAGCGGCTGCCGTCGGACCCGATAGACCTCGATAGATCTCGAAACCTGCCGATTTCCACAACCGCCCGGAAACCCGCGCCAATGCTGGACCTCATCAAGATGACGGTATCTTTGACGGTATCCAGCGGCCTTCCGTCCAAGAACGCTAGGCGCAACAAGGACTTGGCGGCTCAATTGATGACTGAGTGGGGAGTAGGGGTCTTTCGAGGTCTATCGCGGACTATCCAGATCTATCGCGAAATCCGGATTTTTTCTGAACAGGAAATGTGGATGCTTCGGCGAATGGTCAAAATTGGTTCGAGCACATGAATGGAGATCGTGTGGGCCTGCGAGGCCTTCGCGCAATCAATCAGTGCTGCGCCAGTCTTCACCCAAGACGCGCCACATCAATGCACGCGCACTGTCGCTCGGTTGCGTGGTTCGGATGCGACATACATGATGGTAGGGCCTCAGCCGGGTCGCCTTGCCGCGCCACCCGGCTGAGGGCGACCTGACCGACGAGGCCTGATGTGGACACCCTGACCGACGCGGAAGTCCAAATCCTGCACGAAGCGCTGGACGATGAATACCGCGCCTTGGCAACCTACGACCAAGTGATCGCCGATTTCGGCGAGGTTCGGCCATTCATCAACATCCGCGAGGCCGAGGCGCGCCACATCCAGGCTTTGCTGCGCCTGTTCGAACGGTACGGACTGGCCAAGCCCGCTAATCCCTGGCCCGGCAAGGCAGAGCGTAACACCAGCCTGCAGGCGGCCTGCGAGGCGGGGGTGGCTGCCGAGATCGCCAACGGCGAAATGTACGAGCGGCTGCTGGGGCAGACGCGGCGCGAAGACATCCTCAGGGTGCCGCGCAACCTGCAGGAAGCGTCGCAGCAGCGGCACCTCCCGGCATTCCAACGTTGCGCGCAGCGCGGGGCAGGGGGCGGCAGAGGTGGTGGCACAGGCGGCGGTCCGGGCCGTGGCGGGCAGCGGGTCCGGCATCGTGGCGGTGGCTGATCTGCTCGACCGCCTGGCGGTGCTGCCGCAGTACCTCTGGCCGCAGAGGTTACTCACCGTCTTCGCCGGTCGTTGCGCAGCGTCGCGGGTCCGCTGGTGGACGCGCCGGTCGATTCCGTGGTTCATCGCGCGCTACAGCGTGGACATGACCGAGGCGGGCATTCAAGACGCCGCCGGCTACCCCAGCTTCAACGATTTCTTCACGCGCGCGCTGCGCGACGGAGCCCGCCCGCTGGCAGCAGCCGACTATGTCTGCCCGGTGGACGGCGCCGTCATCCAGTGCGGCGCGATCGAGGGTGACCTACTCCTGCAGGCCAAGGGCCACCGGTACAGCACGCACGCGCTGGTTGGCGGCGACGCCGCGCTCGCGGCACAGTTCGACGACGGCCAGTACGCCACTCTGTACCTGAGCCCGAGGGACTACCACCGCATCCACATGCCCTGCGATGGCCGCCTCGTGCGCATGATCCATGTGCCGGGGCATCTGTTCTCGGTCAATCCGACCACGGCGCGCGGCGTGCCTGGCCTTTTCGCGCGCAACGAACGCGTGGTTTGCGTGTTCGAGTCGGCGCGTGGCCCGTTCGTGATGGTGCTGGTCGGTGCCACCATCGTCGGCAGCATCGCAACCGTCTGGCACGGCGTAGTCAATCCGCCGCGGCCGGGTGTCGTGCGGGACTGGCGCTACGACGGGCGGGCCATCACCTTGCGCCAGGGCGCGGAGATGGGCCGCTTCCTGCTCGGCTCCACCGTGGTCCTGCTGTTCCAGAAGAACACGCTGCGACTGCACACCGATTGGGTGCCGGGCCGCGCCGTCCGCATGGGCGAGGCAATGGCTGACCGAACAACTACTGGTTTGCAGGGTTGAGCAGAGAGCCTGTATCTCGGGTGTTGCGAGATCGGTCAGGGCTCAATGCCCGAAGTGGAACAAGGCAATCGTCCCGATGCCTGCGAGCAACAGCACCAACTGTCGGAATGAAGCGGCGGTGGTCACCTGTCGGTGGAGGCTGGGAATCAGATCTGCTGCAGCGACATAGATGAAGCTGGCGGCCGAGAGTGCCAGCATGTACGGCACGGCATCTTGCGTCTCGCCGAGCCAGAAATAGCCGATCAGCGCCCCAGGGAGCGTAGCGGCGGCCGAAAGGCCGTTGAGCAGCAGTGCCTTCGTCCGCCCATACCCACTGTCGAGCAGGATGGCGAAATCACCCACTTCCTGCGGGATTTCATGGGCAATCACTGCCAGCGAAGCAGTGATCCCCAGCGGAATGGACGTGAGAAAGGCAGCGGCAATGACGACGCCGTCCACAAAGTTGTGGAAGGCATCGCCAATGAGGATCAACGGGCCGGCGCTCCCGTGCACCTCACAGTCGCTGTCGTGGCAATGACGCCAGAGAACCAGCTTCTCGAGCACGAAGAACAGCACCATGCCCGCCAACACCGTGGCCAGGACAGTCGTCGCCGGAGCCAGTTTCAAACCAGCGGGGATCATGCCAAGGAACGCTGCTCCAAGCAGCGTTCCTGTCGCATAGCTGATCAGGTACGGAACGAGGGCTTTGCGTACGCCGTCCGGAAAGAACAGCAACAAGGCTGCGCCGGCGATGGCGCCGATACTGCCCAGGAAACTGAATGCGATTATCCAGGGCAGCATTCGGTTGGCCTCGCCTTTTGAATCGCCATTGCGCCCGACGGGCCAAGCGACGATTCATCGGCCCAGGCAGCGTAAGCCCGAAGATGGGGCGCAGCCTGGAAGATCACTCTTCCAACAAACTGCGCAGCATCCAAGCCGTCTTTTCGTGTACATCCAGTCGCTGTGTCAGCAGATCCGCAGTCGGTTGATCGTTCGCTTCGGCGACGACCGGCAAGAGCTTGCGCGCTGTGCGCGCGGTCGCTTCCTGAGCTGCGACCAAGTGGCGAACCATGTCCGTGGCCTGTGGAACGCCTTCGACTTCCTTGATCGATGCGAGCGTGACGAACTCCTTGTAGGTGCCAGGGGCCGGATAGCCCAGTGCGCGAATACGCTCCGCGATCAGGTCGAGCGCATTCCACTGCTCGGTGTACTGGGTCATGAACATGTTGTGCAGGCTGTTGAACTGCGGTCCCTTGACGTTCCAGTGGAAGTTGTGCGTCATCAGGTACAGCGTGTAGCTGTCGGCGAGCAACGCCGACAGGCCGTGCACGATCTTTTCTCGGTCGGCGGGAGCGATGCCGATATCCATGACCTGCGTCTTCACTTTCTTGCCTGCCATATCAAGATCCTCGCGGTGATAGTTTCAAAGAGCGTTCTCGCCAATTCCTTGTACGACATGCTGGCGCAGCCGGAAGCTCGGCTCATCGGGCGTGCTGCAATTCAGCCACGATACAACGTGCCCAGGATGGCCAGAAGCCCTACGCCGCGCTTCTTGGCGACGTAGGGAGCTATGCCGAAAGCTATGCCAGGTCGAAGCGGTCCGCATTCATGACCTTGGTCCATGCAGCAACGAAGTCCTGCACGAACTTTTCCTGGCTGTCATCCTGCGCGTAGACCTCGGCGTAGGCGCGAAGGATCGAGTTCGACCCGAAGACGAGATCCACCCGGGTCGCGGTCCACTTGACTGCACCGGTCTTGCGATCACGGATTTCGTACAGGTTGATGCCGGCAGGCTTCCACGTGTAGGCCATGTCCGTCAGGTTGACGAAGAAGTCGTTGGTCAGAGCGCCCACGCGTTCGGTGAGCACGCCGTGCCTGGTGCCGCCGTGGTTGGTGCCCAGCACGCGCATGCCACCCACCAGCGCCGTCATCTCATGGGCGGTCAGGCCCAACAGCTGCGTGCGGTCGAGCATCAGCTCTTCGGTAGTGACGACATAGTCCTTCTTCATCCAGTTGCGGTAGCCATCGGCCACGGGCTCCAGCACGTCGAACGACTCGGCATCCGTCGTCGCTGCGGTGGCGTCGCCACGGCCTGGCGCGAAGGGAACGGTGACGGCGAAGCCCGCCGCCTTGGCCGCCTGCTCGACGCCGACGTTGCCAGCCAGCACGATCACGTCGGCCACGCTGACGCCGGTGTCGGCAGCGATCTTCTCCAGTACCGCCAGCACCTTGGCCAGACGGGCCGGTTCATTGCCTTCCCAGCCCTTCTGCGGGGCAAGGCGGATGCGCGCACCGTTGGCGCCACCGCGCTTGTCCGAACCACGGAAGGTGCGGGCGCTATCCCAGGCCGTGGACACCATCTCGCCGATGCTCAGGCCGCTGGCGGCGATCTTCGCCTTGACGGCCGCGACGTCGTAGTCCTTGCGGCTTGCGGGCACCGGGTCCTGCCAGATCAGGTCTTCCTGCGGCACGTCGGGGCCGATATAGCGCGCCTTCGGCCCCATGTCGCGGTGGGTCAGCTTGAACCAGGCCCGCGCGAACACTTCCGAGAGGTAAGCCGGATCCTTGTGGAAGCGCTCCGAGATCTTCCGATACTCAGGGTCCATCTTCATGGCCATGTCGGCATCGGTCATGATCGGGTTGTAGCGGATCGAAGGGTCCTCGACGTCGACGGGCCGGTCTTCTTCCTTGATGCTCACGGGCTCCCACTGCCAGGCGCCGGCCAGGCTCTTCTTCAGCTCCCATTCATGGTTGAGCAGCATGTCGAAGTAGCCGCCGTCCCATTTGGTGGGGTGGGTGGTCCAGGCGCCTTCGATGCCGCTGGTCACCGTGTTGCGGCCGATGCCGCGCTTGGTCTTGTTGATCCAGCCCAGGCCTTGGTCCTCGACATCGGCCGCTTCAGGATCGGGCCCCAGCAGCTTGGCATCTCCGTTGCCGTGGCATTTGCCGACCGTGTGGCCACCGGCGGTCAAGGCGACCGTTTCCTCGTCGTTCATGGCCATGCGCGCGAAGGTCACGCGCACGTCGTGGGCGGTCTTCAGCGGGTCGGGCTTGCCGTCCACGCCTTCCGGATTGACGTAGATCAACCCCATCATCACGGCGGCCAGCGGGTTTTCCAGATCCCGTTCGCCGGAATAACGGCTGTTGGCACCGCCGCTGGGGGCGAGCCATTCCTTTTCGGAGCCCCAATAGGTGTCCTTCTCGGGATGCCAGATGTCCTCGCGGCCGAAGCCGAAGCCGAAGGTCTTCAGGCCCATCGACTCGTAGGCCACGGTGCCGGCGAGGATGATCAGGTCGGCCCAGCTGAGCTTGTTGCCGTACTTCTTCTTGATCGGCCACAGCAGACGACGAGCCTTGTCCAGGTTCACGTTGTCGGGCCAGGAGTTGATCGGCGCAAAACGCTGGTTGCCATTGCCGCCGCCACCGCGGCCGTCGGCGATGCGGTAGGTGCCCGCAGAGTGCCAGGCCATGCGGATCATCAGGCCGCCGTAGTGGCCCCAGTCCGCCGGCCACCAATCCTGGCTGTCGGTCATCAGCGCGTGCAGGTCCTTCTTGAGCGCCGCGACATCGAGCTTCCTGACCTCTTTGCGATAGTCGAAGCCCTTGCCCATCGGGTTGGTCTTGGTGTCGTGCTGATGCAGGATGTCGAGGTTCAGCGCCTTCGGCCACCATTCCATGTTCGACATGTCGGTCGACGTGGCACCGCCGTGCATCACCGGGCATTTGCCGGCTGTGTTCAGATCCTTTGCGTCCATTTCAATCTCCATTCGTGGTCGCGTTGACTGTGGTTCGCGAACATGACGATAAGGCGGCACAAGACCCGTCGTACGGCGCTGTCTCAAGGCCGGGAACAACGCCGACCCCTCTCGCGACAAAAAATCAGGTTACACGCTATCCCTGGTTTCGATCGTATTTTCTTCCTATCGTCGCCATAGGCAAGTCAAGGCGCCTGACAGCGCCGATAGCGCGAGCCGCAGCGCGCGCGAAGCGCTGGTGTCGAGCAGATAGACCTGAGAAGGTCCGCTGCGTGCTGGCGGACCGCCGGTTAGCGTGGCCGACCGAGGTGGATCAAGTCGCCATCGCGAGCCGGACGTACCGGATTTCCGCTGTCCCGGCCTTTGTGGTGATGGACGACCGGGGCCGGACGAGATCTCCTTTGTCGGCAAGGTCGTTGTCACCAGGTCCGCGTCATGGGAACAGGGGCATGTTGGGCTCGGTGCCTTCGAGTTCGGCCTCGGGATGGTGTTGGCGCACCAGAGCTTCCGTGGCTTCGACCCGATCTCGGGGCACGTCGATCATTATCAGCAACTGCCCGGCCTCGATCGCGGACTCGAACTTCTCCAGGCGGCCGCTGGGCAGGCCTGCGCCCACCATGCCCGACATCCAGGCGCCGAAGCCGGCGCCGAACAGCGTTAGGCCGAGCACAGCGCCGCCGCCGAGGACCAAGCCCGCGGGCGGGAACGTCACCGCCAGGGCGCCGGCGAGCAGGCCGCTGATGCCGCCGGCGGCGACGCCCTTCTCGATCGCGGGGATCAGGTCGCTGCGCTGCGCCACCCCGGCCTCGGGCAGATCTTCCAGTTCGGTGCCCTCGCGGGCGACGATGTGGATGTGGCGTTCCTCGACCCGTGCGAGCAGCAGCGCGTCGACGATGGCCTTGGCCGAGGTCACGCTGGGCACCAAGAAATAGATCCTGCGCATGTAGGCTCCCGAATTTGGTCGGTGGATCGCAAAGTAGACGGTCTGGTTTGCGCGCCGGCAATGATCTTCGTCAATACAGACTCGCCACCCACGGCTATGGGTGCAATTGACGCAAGCAAGCCATGTACCCATCTGAGTATCCGTCGATAGATGTCGATAGCAGCGCTTTCCGTCATTCCTCGCCCGGCATGCATCAAGCGACGCCGCCCGGGCCGTGGTGGCAGCGGAGGCCCAGGAGATCGACCTCTACGTGCGGCACCGTGCCTTCGTGAGCTACGGTTTCTACCTTGCCCGCAAGGTCGACGCTGCAAGCTGAGGCTCCTGGGCGTGACCCGTTCGTGAGTACCCGATCTGCCTCGACCGCTGGCGCCCTGCCGAGGCTGCCGCAGCCCTGGGACTCCTTCCTGTGCACCGCTTCGCTTCGCTGTAGCCCAGGGCCCTGGATGCGCTAACACCGAACGCATCTTGCCCGGCATGGCCTCGTCTGCAGGTCGCGGCCGAAACTTGGCCGGGCAACGCCAGCGGCACCTACCTCGAACTCGAACGCGCGTAGGGCCAAACGGGCCCAGGCAGGAACTTCTTCGTCCGTGCCTTGTAGGCCTGATAGTCCGGGAACCGAATCATCAGAGCACGCTCTTCTATGCCCGACTTGACTAAGAGCACGGCCAGCAGCGCAAGCCAGAGCCCGGCATCGACGCTCTGATGCGACTTCACCGCTGCAGCCGCCGCTGCCATGAGCACCGCGGTGTACATCGGATGGCGTACCCATCGGTAGGGGCCGCTCGTCACCAGCGTTCCCCCGGATCGGGGCGTCGGCCGGATGTTGAAGTTGCCTGGGCGATTGGCGGCGAGCGCCCAGAGTGCGAGCAGGACAGACCCTGAAAGCAGCGAGAGCGCAAGGATGTCCGCTGAAAACGGCGAGACCCACGCCCGCCAGCCCATGATCGCCAGCAGGCTGAACTGCAGAGTGACCAGCAACCGACCGGCCCACTCGGCCCTTGCAGCGGCATCGAAGCCAACTGGGCGACCGGACGGCGTCATCGGCGGGCCACCAGGCCGATCAGCGCCGACCGGCCGCTGTGACCTTGGCCCTCGCGGACATCGGCATCGTACTCGCGCAATTCGATGACCGACAGATCCGAGAAGGCCGACTCCAGCAGTTCCCGCGTGTACAGGTGCGACAGGATGGGCGGTCCACCGGTTCGGTACTCCAGTTGCTTCGGCGTGTAGCCCTGCAGGACGAGCACGCCGCCGGGCTTGAGGCTGCGGCCGATGCGCTCGAACAGGCGCGCGCGGGTGTCGGGGTCGGCGAACTGCACGAAGATGGCCGCGACGCCATCATAGGCCGCCTCCGGCCAGGCGAAGCCATCGACGTCAGCGAGCGCGAAGTTCACTGACACGCCCTGGCGCTGGGCGAAGGCTTGCGCCTTCTCGACCGCACGATGGGCGATGTCGAAGGCATCGACCTGGAAGCCTTGCTGCGCCAGCCAGACGCTGTTGCGCCCCTCGCCATCGGCCACGCTGAGGATGCGCCCGGCGCTGGGCAGGCTGCCGGCGTGTTCGCGCAGCCAGGCATTAGGTTCGGTGCCGAACAGGAAGTCTTCGCCTGCGTAGCGTCTGTTCCAGGTCTCGGCCGCATCGGCAAAGGCGGACGGTCTGTCGGTTGGTGTGCTCATTCGGACTTCTCAGCAGCTCTTGCGCAGCAGGCGCACGCACATGGGGCGAGTGAACCGCGCTCCGCCAGGCCCCTGGTGCGGCATGTATCGCAACCGGACGCGCTCCACCATCGCCTCATCGATGCAGTGGTCGGCGAAACTCGGGCGCATCATACGCTGCTCGAACTCGTCGAAGCTGGCGAAGGCGATAGGGGACTCGACGCGCTGATCGGCCGCGACAGCCCAGCGCCCCGAAGCCACTGCCCGGTCCAGCGCCGCCTGGGCGGCGGCACGCACCTCGCCTTCGTCGTTGAACAGTCGGATCAATTCGTTCAGTTCACCGGCATAGACAGGCTCAGACACATACAGCCAGCCGCCTGGGTGCAGCACGCGCGCGAGTTCGTCCAGAGCCTGGTCCATCAGCGGCACGGGCAGGTGGTGCAACGACTTCAGCATCAGCGCGCCATCGAAGGACGCGTCGGGAAAGGGGATGGCCTGTGCGCCGGCCTTCTCGAAACGCCGCCGCGCCACCGAAGTCAGCAGGTTCTTGGCCAGTTGTCGCTCATCGACCTCGATGCCGACCACCTCGGTGGTGGGGTGGCGGCTGACCAGTTCGCGCGCCAGGTGTGCGGCGCCGCAGCCCGCCTCAACGATGCTCACGTCCGCCAGCGGAACGAGTGTCTCCAGAACGTCGAGTTTGTTGGTGATGAGTGGCATCGTCATGTCGTTCATGTTGGCACAGCGATAGGGTTCATCGGCGAACCTCGCGATGCAGGCTTTCGGCTGCGGCATACAGACCACCAGCGTTGGTGACGTGGGTGTAGCCGAGCTGCTTCAGCACCCCGCAGCCGACGCCGGACCGCGCCCCGCAGGCGCAGTAGAGCACCAGCGGCGTGGCCTTGTCCGAGGCGATCTCGCCGATGCGATGCGCCAGTTGCGGCAGCGGCACGTTGACGGCGTGCTCGATGGCCGTGGCGTGGAACTCACGTTCCGACCGCACGTCGATGACGACCATGGTGCCTGGCGTTCCGATGGATACCGGGTGCGGTGCAGCGGGCGCTGCAACGTCTTGCGTCGCGGCACCAGAATGGGCGGACGTTGCCGGCAGCAGCCAACGCTTCAGTCGTTCAAACATTCGGATGCCATCGCCTCAAGGTGGGTGCTGAAGAAGCGCACGAGCTCTTCCGCATGGGGTGCCAGCGCCACCCGCAGGTCGTGGTCACCATCGACGACCAGCAGTTCACCGGAGCGCAGCGATGCATGCAGCCGATGCGCGTCCGACAGCGGAACGGTCTGGTCTTGCTCGCCGTGCACCAGCATCACCGGGCACGCGATGTGTGCCAGCTGGTGTTCCGGTGCGATGTGGTCAAAGCGCTCGCCGATCACCTCTTGCACGTGCTCGAGGATCGCTGCGCCGACCCATCGGCGCGGGATGTGGTGCTCCTGCAGCCAGCGTTCCATCACCTCTCGGGGATGGGCGAACGCCGACAGGCTGACGACGGCGCGCACGCCGCCCTGTCGTGCTGTGTGCAACAGCACGGCGGCGGCACCGACGGAGTGGCCCAGCAGGCCGATGCGACCGGCATCTAAGGCCGTATGGCTGCGCAGGGCATCCAGCACCGTGGCCAGGTCTTCGGCGAACCGGGGCAGCGAACTGAAGTCTTCGGCCGAGCTGTCACCGTGGCTCGCGGCGTCGAACAACACCACCGCGATGCCGGCGCGCACCAGCGGTTCGACCATCGGTGCCAGCGTGGAGCCGTTGGCACCCCAGCCATGGACCGCCACGACCACAGGAACGGGTTGGGCGGCGCATGCCGTTCGCGGCAGTGCCAGCCAGGCGGCCAGGTTTTGCCCGCGGGCGCCGCGAACCCGGAACGGCGTCATGCCCCACGCACCCGACGTGCCATCTGCCCAGCCCGACTCGTGAGGTAGCCGGGGCGCACGCAAACCGCGCAGCAGCATCCAATGCAATGCGGCGCGCACCGGCTGCGGCAGGCGCCACCGGAGCGTCGCAGCCTGCGTGGCAGTGGTCATACCGGGCAGCCCGTCATCGCGGGAAGTACATGCGGTCGCGTTCCAGCTTGTAGCTCCACGGCAGGCCGGCGTTCTTCCAGCCGTTGACGCTGCGTCGGCCCTCCTTGCCCATGTCGCCTGCGAAGCCGTCGACCACCGACCAGACCTGCGTGTAGCCGTCGTCGGCCAGCCGGTTGGCGCCTCGGCTGCTGCGGTCGCCCGAGCGGCAGATCAGCACCACCGTATCGGTCTTGGCCAGGCCCTTCTGCGTCAGCCGGCGGTTCACCTCTGGGGCGAAGTACTGCAGCGGCTCCTGGCGGTACATGCCGCGCTGCGCGTCCCAGTCGGTCATCAACTCCTGGTGCTCGACGAAAGGCACCAGCGCGTCGATGCCGGTGGCCATGCCCACGTACATCGCTTCGGGGCGCGTGCGCAGGTCCAGGAACAGCACCTTGCCGGCGCCGCCCTGGTCCTGGATGAAGGCCGGCACATCAGCAGCCATCAGGTAGCGGCCTGCCTTGGTGCGCTTGGGTCCGCCACGGAGGCCGGGTCGACAGCTGCCTGGACGATCCCTGGCCGCAAGATCAGGCCCATCGCACCGGCGGCCGCGGCGGCCAGCCAGCGGGGGCGGTGGGTGAAAGTCGTCCTAGTCGGCTGCCGGGGGGTCAAAGTGGGGTTGTCGCTGGGCATGTTGGGTTTCCTGGCTGGGTTGTATATCAGCGTTCGATGATCTTTCGGCGTGAGAGCACACGTGCCGGCCACGCAAACGCCAGCGTTGCCACGCCAATGCCCAGCGCAATGCTGGCCAGGTTCGCCCAGTCGACCCAATAAGCCAGTTCCTGCAGCGATGAGCGTGTCGTCGTGGGCACCACCAGGAAGCCAATGACCGCCGCGACCACCGCGATACCTGCCGCCATCGGCCAGGCGCTGCGCCAGTGGGCTGCCGGTCGACGCCAGGCCAGGGCCATCAGCACCAGCCACGCGACGGCTCCAAGGGCCAGCAGGGGCCACAAGCCGAGCGCGATCTCCCAAACGATGTTCATCACGAGCCAGATTTCGTACATGTCGTGTCTCCTGTTCAGACCCGGCCCTTGAGCACCGCCATGTAGGCGGGCTTGAGCATGCGGTACTTCATCAACCAGGCGAAGAAGCTGTCGTTGAGCGGTTCGATCATCGGCAGGCTGGGCGTGAGGCGCCCCTCGTAGTCGAACTCGATCAGCATCGCCGAGCCTTCACGCGTGATCAGCGGGCACGAGGTGTAGCCGTCGAAGGCCTCGTCGGCCTTGCGGCCGGCGATCACCTCCACCAGGTTGTGCGCCACCAGCGGCGCGCTCTTTTTCACCGTGGCCGCGGTCTTGCCGCGCGGCGTGCCGTTGATATCGCCGATGCCGAACACGTTGGGGTAGCGGCGGTGCTGCAGCGTGGCCTTGTCCACTTCCAGCCAGCCGCCAGCGGCAAACGGACCATCCTTCCAGGCCAGGTCGCTGTTCTTCACCGCGTCGGGCGCGCGCATCGGCGGCACGACGTGGATGAAGTCGTAGGGCATCTCCTGCTTCTCGCCTTCGGGCGACACGAACGTGGCGCTCCGGGCGCCGATGTCGATGGCGGTGAGCTTGCGCGAGAACTCGACATCGATGCCCAGCGCCTTCCAGCGGTCGAGGACGTTGTCGTTGACCACCTTGACGCCGAAGACGTTGCCCAGCGCCGACTGGAAGCTGATCTTCGAAGCGCCCAGCGTGCCCGCCTTGAACAAGCGGTCGCGCAGCATGAAGCTCATCTTCAGCGGTGCACCGGCGCACTTCAGTGGCGTGGCTGGAAGCGTCATCACTGCGTTGCCACCTTTGGCAGTGAAGGCCTGCATCGCGGCCCAGGTGGCCTGCGCCGCCTGCGGGCTGGGGTAGACGCTGGTCAAACCGTTGTTGCCGATGGCTCCGACGTCCATGCCCTCGATCTGTGCGTAGTCCAGATGCACGCCGGTGGCGACGACCAGGAAGTCGTACGGGATGCGCTGCCCGCCCGCGGTGACCACGGTGTTGGCGGCCGGGTCGAAGCCGGCGACCATGTCCTTCACCCATTCCACACCCGCGGGCTGGAAGTCCGCGTTGCGGTCGCGCACCTTGTCCACCGGCCACACACCGGTGGCCACCAGCGTGTAGCCGGGCTGGTAGTTGTGCTCTTCCTTGCGGTCGACGATGGTGATCTTCGCGCCGTCGAGCATCTTGGACAGCCGGTTGGCCACGGCGATGCCGCCCAGGCCGCTGCCGGCGATGACGATGCGGGCGCTGGTCTTGACCGCGGCGCGTGCGGGCACGGGCGCCGCGGCGGCGCCTGCAAGGGCCGGCGCTGCCGCCAAGGCCTGAAGCCAGCGCCTGCGCGCTGGGTCTGTGCCTGGAAGGGTGCGGGTGTTTTTCATCTTTGTCTCCTGGTGTGGGCGCGCAGTGGGCTGCGCTGTTGGAAGAGGGGCGGGCCGGGCGCAGCCCGGACCTGGGGGACTCAGAACGCCAGCGTGTTGACGCCGGGCTTGAGCAGGTGCGCCGCCACTTCGGCCGGCTTGGCGGGCGTGACGCCGGCGATCAGGTCGCTGGCCTGCTTGCCGGTGTTGGGCAGGTAGAGGGCCGCCCGCAGCCTTGGCGCGCTGCTGGGTGTAAAGGTCGTGACAAAGGGAACGGCCGTGGCGACGACCTGGCTGCAGGCGATGGGGAGGGTGTTCATGGTCGGCTCCTTGCCGGTAATTGCGTTGTTTTGGGACGTGGAAGTAGTCGCAGCGATCGGACGGCGAGCGACTGCTGGCTTTATGGGCGCAGCGTTATTCGCAGCAACAGGGCCACGACCAGCAGCACGCCGATGCTGGCCGCCCAGATGGCCGCCATCCACAGCACCCGCTTCCACAGCGGTGCCAAGGGCGTGTCGGCGGGCGGTGGCACCATGGCGGGCCAGCGAAGAGCTGAGAGCAACGAGGGCCGCTTCATGCGTGGTACCCGTCGGCTTGCACCTTGCCGCGGAAGACCCAGTACGACCAGGCGGTGTAGCCCAGGATCATCGGCAGCACGAGCCCGGTGCCCCACAACATGAAGACCTGGCTGCTGTGGTCGGTGGCGGCGTCCCAGATGGTCACGGCGCCCGGAACGACATACGGGAACACGCTGATGCACAGGCCCATGAAGCTCAGCAGAAAGATGCCCAGCGTGAGCAGGAAGGGAGCGGTTTCGTGACCGGCCTTCAGGCTGCGCACAAAGGCCACGCTGGCCAGTGCCACCAGCACCGGCACCGGGGCCACCCACAGAACGGTGGGCCAGTTCAGCCAGTTGCTGAAGTAATCGGCGCTCAGGAAGAGGGTGGCGATGCTGACGGCGGCGATGGCCGCCAGCGTGGCGCCGCCCAGCCACCAGGCCATGGCCCGGGCCTGGCGCTGCAGCGCGCCTTCGGCCTTCATCACCAGCCAGGTGGAGCCGAGCAGCGCATAGGCCACCACCAAGCCCACGCCGGTGAGCAGCGAGAAGGGTGTGAGCCAGTCCCACCAGCCACCGACATAGGCCCGTTCGCTGATGGCCACACCTTGCAGCAGCGCACCCAGGATCACGCCTTGAGAGAACGCGGCGAGCAAGGAGCCGCCGGTGAACGCGAGGTCCCAGAAGCCGCGGTGGGCCGGGTCCCGCCAGCGGAATTCAAACGCCACACCGCGGAACACCAGGGCCAGCAGCATGGCGATGATGGGCGCATACAGCGCAGAGAAGATCAGGCCGTAGGCCAGCGGAAAGGCCGCCAGCAGCCCGCCGCCGCCCATCACCAGCCAGGTCTCGTTGCCGTCCCACACCGGCGCGATGCTGTTCATCGCAGTGTCGCGGTCGTGGCCGAGCTCGAAGCTGTTGAACAGGATGCCGATACCGAGGTCGAAGCCGTCGAGCACCACGTAGATGAAAACGGCCACCACGATGATGAGGGCCCAGATGAGGGTCAGGTCGATGTTCATGCTGTTCCCTCAGTCGGTGGCCAGGGCGCCGGGGCGAAGCGCCACGGCGGGCGTGGTGCCGGCGGCGCGCGCAGGGATGTTGGGCGGTGACGACTCGTGCACCAGCGGCGGCTTGGCCATCAGCTTGAGGATGTAGAGCACGCCGGCACCGAAGACCGCGAAGTACACGACCACAAAGGCCAGCAGCGAGGCCGCGACGGCGGGTGCCGCCAGCGGCGAGGCCGACTCGGCCGTGCGCATCAGACCCTGGATGGTCCAGGGCTGGCGACCCACCTCGGTGACGATCCAGCCCGCGAGCACCGCGATCAGGCCCGAGGGGCCCATCACCAGCGCGAAGCGGTGCAGGAACTTCGATTCGTACAGGCGGCCCCGGGCGCGCGCCCACAGGCTGAGCATGCCCAGCCCGGCCATCAGAAAGCCCAGGCCGACCATGATGCGAAACGCCCAGAACACCATGCCCACCGGCGGGTGGTTGGCTACCGGCACCGTGTCCAGGCCGGCCATCGGTGCGTTCAGGTCGTGCTTGAGGATCAGCGAGGACAGCTTGGGGATTTGCACCGCGTGGTCGACCCGACCTTCCGCGCTGTTGGGAATACCGAACAGGATCAGGGGAGCACCTTGCGGGTGGCTCTGGTAGTGACCTTCCATGGCCATCACCTTCACAGGCTGGTGCTCCAGCGTATTGAGCCCGTGCAAGTCACCCAGAAATATCTGCAGCGGCGCCACGATGGTCGCCATCCACATGGCCATGGAGAACATGAGGCGGGCGCGCGGGTTGGCGCGGTCCTTCAGCAGGTGCCAGGCACCCACCGCACCGACCACGAAGGCTGTGGTCAGGTAGGCCGCCGACAGGGTGTGCGCCAGCCGGTAGGGAAAGCTGGGGTTGAAGATGATGGTCAGCCAGCTGCCGGCTGAAATGAACTGCCCGTTGGCGTTCATGGTGTAGCCGACGGGCGTCTGCATCCAGCTATTGACCGACAGGATCCAGAACGCCGAGACGAAGGTGCCGAGCGCCACCATCAGCGTGGCGGTGAAGTGCAGCTCCTTGCCCACGCGGTTCATGCCGAACAGCATCACGCCCAGAAAGCCGGCCTCCAAAAAGAAGGCGGTCAACACCTCGTAGGCCATCAGCGGGCCGATGATCGGCCCCGCCTTGTCGGAAAACACCGCCCAGTTGGTGCCGAACTGGTAGGACATGACGATGCCCGACACCACACCCATCGCGAACACCAGCGCGAAGATCTTGATCCAGTAGCGGAACAAGTTCATGTAGTCCTCGCGGCCGGTCTTGAGCCACAGGCCCTCGAGCACCGCCAGATAGCTGGCCAAGCCGATCGTGATGGCCGGGAACAGGAAGTGGAAGCTGACGGTGAACGCAAACTGGATGCGGGCCAGCAGCAGGGCGTCGGGTAGTTCGAACATCGGGGGACCCTTCAAGATACTTCTATCAGTCAATACTTATCAAGACGCGTGCCACGTCCTTGCCAACCAGAAAGTGACCTGTAATCAACGGCTTACGGTTCCTGGCGGATCAACCCTGCCAGTCGATGGGCAGGGCTTCCATGCCAGATTGGCGGCGTGCTGCCAAAATGGCAGCCAGGCCGCGTCGTCAGACGAGGGTCGCAACCAGGAAATCGTGCTTTATATGCAGATACGCTGATATGCGTGTGCGCTTATGGACGCGGGTCTTCCTTGAGCGATCACCCCGATGACTTGACCTCCTTTCACAGACATGAACAGAGCCCAGATGCAAAACAAAGGCGCCTTGCGTCGCCCGGCTCGCCCGGGACCCGATCGCCGACGCCGCCGCGAGTGGCTTCGGCTCGCGGCGATGGTGGCCATGGCACCGACCCTTGCCTCGGTCATGGCAGCCTGTAGCGAGACCGCGACATCCACCGATGCCGTGAGCTTGGAGGCTGCGCGGGCCGAACACGAGGCTGGGCGGGCCGTGCTCATCGACATCCGGGAGCCCGAGGAACATGCCACCGGCGTGGCGGCGGGCGCACGGCTGCTGCCGATGCGGCAGTTGAGCCAGCGCCTCCATGAAATCCCCACCCGCGCCGACCAGCCGGTCTTGTTGATCTGCAACACGCAGAACCGATCGAGCGCGACCTTGCGGACGCTGCGCGAACGGGGCTATGGCCACGTGCGCTATGTGAACGGCGGCATGAGTGAATGGGCCCAGCGCGGCTGGCCGATGGTGAAACCCCCCGCTGGTCCGGGTGCGCGCGTCACTCCCTGAACCGAGACCAGGCTTCATGGACACGCGCACGCAGACAATTCCGATCTATCGCAAGCTCAGCGCCTCGCGCCGCGAAGGCGTTCTGACGCTGACGCCAGGGCGCAGCGCGGTGCTCGACCGCGCCGCCTTGCGCCAAGCCTTGCTGGCCGAGGGCGCGGCGTGATCCATCGACAGGCTTTGCCGAGGCACTGACGCATGGCCTCCGTCCTGCCCGAACTGGTGTCGTACCTGGAAGGCCTGCCTGAGCCGCACATCCTGTTCGACAGCCAGTACCGCATCATCGCGGCCAACGCCGCCTACCGGCGCCAGTTCAGCCCGCAGACTTCGGTGGTCGGGCGCACCTGCTACGAGGTGTCCCACCACTTCAGCGTGCCTTGTGACCAGGCGGGCGAAAGCTGCCCGCTTGCACGCTCGCGCGTGTCGGGCCAGCGAGAGCGCGTGCTGCACCTGCACCACACACCCCATGGCGAGTCCTACGTCAACATCGAACTGGTGCCGCTGCGCGACGCGACAGGCGAGCAGGCCTACTTCATCGAGAAGATGGAACCCTTGCGGGTGGCGCAGGGGCAGCCCGCGGCGCAGGGCCTGATCGGCCGCTCGCCCGCCTTCCAGCGCATGCTGGAGCTGGTGTCACGGGTCGGGCCTTCGCAGGCCAGCGTGCTGCTGCTGGGTGAATCGGGCACCGGCAAGGAGCTGGTGGCGCAGGCCGTACACGAGGCCAGCCCGCGTGCCGCCAATCCCCTGGTGGTGGTGGACTGCGCCAGCCTGCCGGAAACCTTGTTCGAGAGCGAACTCTTCGGCCACGAACGGGGCGCCTTCACGGGCGCCAGCACCAGCAAGCCTGGGCTGGTGGAGGCTGCCAGCGGCGGCACCTTGTTCCTGGACGAGGTGGGCGACATTCCGCTACCGATGCAGGTGAAGCTGCTGCGGCTGCTGGAGAGCGGCACCTACCGCCGCGTGGGCAGCACCGAGCTGCGGCGCACCGACGTGCGCGTGGTGGCAGCGACGCACCGGGATCTGAAGGGGATGGTGGCCGAGGGGCGCTTCCGCGAGGACCTCTACTACCGCCTGAGCACGTTCCCGATCACGCTGCCTGCCTTGCGGGACCGTGTCGAAGACATCCCGTTGCTGGCGGTGGCCTTGCTGGCGCGGGTGGTACCGCAGCGCCGGATGTCACTGTCCACGGGCGCACTGGCGGTGCTGCAGCGCCATGCGTTCCCGGGCAATGTGCGGGAGCTGCGCAATGTGCTGGAGCGTGCCGCGCTGCTGGCCGACGGCACGAGCATCGAGCCGGTGCATGTGGAGCGCGCGCTGGGCTCCGATGAGCCCGCCTCAGCCAGGCGCGCCTCGGGCCCGACATCGCCCGAAAGCCTGGCCGCGTCGGCATCCGACGCTTCGCTGAGAAGCGTGGAGCGCGCAGCCTTGCAGGCCCAGCTCAAGGCGCACCGCGGCAGTCGCGCGGAGCTGGCCCGAAAGCTCGGCATCAGCGAACGCTCGTTGTATCGCAAGCTGCGTGACATCGACCAGGAGCCGCCCGCCTAAGGCAGCGGCCAGGCGCATCGGTCAAATCTTCAGCGTGCCGGCGAACTCGTCGAAGGCCTTGATGGCGCTGGCGGCATACATGAGCGACGGCCCGCCACCCATGTAGACAGCCACGCCGAGGGTTTCGTCGACCTCCTGGCGAGTGGCTCCCAGTTTGGCCAGCGCCTGGGTGTGGAAGCCGATGCACGGGTCACAGCGCCCCGCCACGCTCAGCGCCAGGTTACTACGGCGTGCAGTTTCATCCCGAGGTCACGCACACCGTGCAGGGCAGGGCGCTCATTGAGCGCTTTGTGCTGCAGATTTCGGGTGCGCACCCTGATTGGGTCATGCGCGGCCATATCGATCGGCCGACTCAGGAAGGCATCGACCCGCTCGTCCACCGAGCGCGTGCTCACACCCTGCACGTACGCCTCCTGGATCACCGCTGCCATCGCCTTCTCCGAAAAAGCGGCGCGGCTCCAGGAACCCCGGAAAGCAGCTGCCCGAACGCAGCTTCGGGATCTGCAGCGGCACCGTGCCGGCGCGCGTGTGCCAGACCCTGTCGCGGTAGCCGTTGCGCCAGTTCTCGCGAGTCTCGCTGCGCTCGCCGCGGCCCGCCTTCACCGCTCAGTTTCTACACCACGCCTCGGGACGCGACCGGCCTCGGTCAGGCGGCACCCTTTCCGTCGGAAATGCTCTACTTCCGACTCCGCCGGGTTCAAGGGGGATTACCCATCTCGCGGCTCTGTCCGATCGACCGAAGTAGCCCGATCGTGCCCGGATCCACGATCGGAACTCCGAAGCGGCGGCAGCATGAGTGCCGGAATCAGGATGACGGCGCGCGCCCCGCCCTCGTCGGTCGCCTCCAGACGCAGCGATCCTCGCATCGCGACCACGATGCGCCGCACGACACGCAGGCCGACGCCCGCCGAACGGCTGCCGACGTCGTACCCGGCGAGCGACGCACCCAGCCCTACCCCCGTGTCCTCGATGACCATCCGGACCCATCCGTCGTGGCGTCGCGCATCCAGAGTCACCAGGCCGCCCGCGGGCGTATGCCGAATGGCATTGCCGAGAAGGTTGGCGACGATCTGACGCAGCCAACGCGGGTCCGCGCGCGCTGCAAGATCCGGATCCACCGAGCCCGCCGGCTTCAACAGCACGCCCTGTCGCCAGGCCGGCGCCGCGAAGCGCTCGAGCATCTCCGCCACGACGCTAGCCATGCGGACGTCTTCCGTGGCCAGCGTGGCTTCGATGGACTCGAGCCGCGCCAGATCCAGCAGGTCGCTCAGCAGGCGATGCAGATCCTCGATCTGGCGCAGCATGATGCGGCCCCGATCGGCCGTCGTTTCGTCACGCGAGAGCACTTCGGCGTGCCCGCTTAGTACCGTCAGCGGCGTACGCAGTTCATGCGACAGCGACATCACGAGATCGAGCTGGCCGGCGATGACCCGCTCGCGCTCGTGGAGGGCCAGCGACAGCTGCTCCTGGGTCCGGTTGAAGTCCTCGGCGAGCTGGGCTACCTCCGCGGGCGCCTCGATCCGCACACGGCTCGCGGCGTCGCGCGCGGACGCGGCCAGCCGCACCGCCGCCGCCAGACGCTCGATCGGATCGCTGAGCCGCCGCGCGCTTCGCGCCGCGAACCTCCCCCGGAACGCAAGGAGAAAGAGCGAGACGAAGACCGCGGTCGCCACCCCGGTGAGGCCGAACGCGACCGCGACCACCCGCGCGAGGTCGCTGGCCGCGATCGTTTCGTCGGGACTGACAAGGACCACCACGCGCTGCGCGTCGAGCCGGATCAGCATCATCGACCCGTCGAGCCACGGACCGCCGGGTGAATCGCCACCGGCGCCTGCCGCCAGGCGCAGCGGGCCTCGCTCCGGCAGCTGCCCGATCGCCGTTTGCAGGAAAGGCGGCGCCGGGCCCAGCGACCGGCCGCTCTGCGCGTCGATCCGCCGTCCGTCAATGATCAGGCTCACCACCTCGGTGATCGGCACCTCGCGACCCTCGGCCAGCCTTGCCCGTCCAGAGGGGACGCCCATCTCCTCGCCGATCGTCATGCCCAGGCCATAGACGGCGATCCATCGCGCGAGGACCGGCCACTGCTCGGGCGTCGCGGCGGACAGCACCTGCGTGAGCTCCTCGGTTTCGATTCGATCGAGCGGGTTGGTCGAATGCATGCGCAGCCAGGCGTACTGGCCGATGATCAGCAGGCCGATCAGGGTCGCCGCGGCCAGCGCAAGCGCCCACACCGGTTCGAGCTGCGAGCGCAGTACCTCGTCGCGCAGGCTGGGGTGGCGGCGCCGCGCGCGCGCTTCATGATCGGCTGGCGACATCGTCAGGGGCCTCGCGGATGCAGGCGATAGCCCACGCCCCGAACGGCCTCGATCGCCTGGGCCACAGCGCTTTCGCGCCCGAGACGTTCACGCAGGCGCATCACGCAGGTATCGACCGAGCGGTCCTCGCCGTCGTACTCCCGCCCCCACACCTGCTGCAGCAACCACTCGCGCGTCAGGACCCTGCCGCTGGCGTGAACCAGGCATCGGAGTAGCGCGAATTCGCGAGTCGACAACGTGCGCAGCACTCCGTCCACACGCACGATCTGCCGCTCGGGGTCGAGCTCGCAGTCGAGCAGCCGCAGCACGCCGGGCTCCGAAGCGTGTGACGAGCCCGCCGTCGGCGGCCCGTCAAGCGGCGGGCCGCGACGCAGCAGCGCGGCAATGCGTGCGCTCAGTTCGCGCAGGCTGAACGGCTTGACGACGTAGTCGTCTGCTCCCAGCTCCAGTCCGGCCACGCGGTCGGCCTCGCCGTCGCGGGCGGTCAGCAGCAAGACGGGCGCCGAGAACCCCGTCGCGCGCAGACGGCGCAAGACCTCGATGCCGTTGAGCACCGGGAGCATCACGTCGAGCACCACCACATCGGGCTGCCATTTCGCGCAGAGCGCCATGCCCGTCTCGCCGTCACCCGCGGCGCGAACTTCGTAGGCGAGCTGACGCAGCTCGTCGCAGACGAGCGCGACCACCTCGGGGGAGTCCTCGATCACGGCGATGCGCGGCATCTCCGGATTCTCGCGCCTTCGGGGCGCGTTCGGGCAAGCCGTGACCATCACGTGACTGGAAGCCCACACGATCGTCACGGTTCGGAAACGGTCGTCGCATCGCGCCGTGACGATCGCCACCGACGATGGTGTCGCGCACTGCCATGCGCGGCCGGGCGCTCTCGCCCGATCCCACCGGAGCTTCAGGAACCCGCTCATGCCCACACCACTCGCAAGCACCGTCGCCGCTGCCCTGCTCGTCGCCCTGACCGCCGGATGTGCCCTCGAACCGGCAGGAGTGCGCCCACCCGAAGCCGAGGTACTCTCGGTCGAAGAGTTGCGCGGCGTCATCGAGCGCGCAGCCGCGGAGGGTCGCGCCTTCGACGACGGCTACGACGGTGGACTCACCTTCACCCTCCAGCTGGACGGGCAGATGAAGGTTCGCAGCCGGTTCGTCGCGCGCAAGGCAATCGCCGGTCGGTGGCGCATCGACGCCGACGGCGCCCGGCTGTGCACGCGCATCGAATCGGACCCCGAGCACTGCGCTCGCGTCTACCGGTTTCCCGGGGTCGGTGGACGCTACTACCTGGATGTCGCGGGCGGCACGCAGAAGGCCAACACCTTCGTGCTGCGCTGACTGGAGGCGCTACCATCCGGCATGCCACCGGAAGCCGCCTGTGCCTCGAAAGACGAGGCTGTTCAGTGAGTCCGACCGATCCCGCCACGCCGGACCCGCACGGGTCGGCATCGTCGCCTGCCGACGCCGGTGAAGCCGAGCCGCGCGGTTTCTCGTGGCTGGCCGACCTCGCCAGCCGGCTTGCGCCGCTGCTTGCGCCGCATCGCGGCACTTTCCTGCTGATCGGCGTGCTGATCGCGGTCGAGCTCGGCCTGCAGCTCGGCCAGCGCAAGGCCTTCGGGATCCTGATCGACGAGGCCATCCTCAAGACCGACGTGCCGCTGCTGGTGTTGATCCTCGCCGGGCTGGCGATGGCCGCGGTGGTATCGGGTGCGGCGGGCCTCGCACACGAATTCCTGCATGCGCGGCTGTGCGCCCGCATACCGGCGCAGGTACGGTCCACCCTGTACGACCAGATGCAGCAGCTGCCGCTGTCGCGGGTGCGCACGACGACACATGGCGATCTGGTGGCGCGCGTGACCTCCGACGCTGGCAGCGTCGAGCCCGCGCTCTGGTCGCTGGGCTACATCGCCACCGCGCTGTGCGGCGCGCTGATCTCCGCGGCGATGCTGCTGTGGACCGACTGGCGTCTGGCGCTGCTCGGACTGGGCCTGATGCCGCTGGCGCTGATCGGGCCGCGGTTCCTGACCCCGCGCGCGGCGGCCGCAAGCTACGCCGCGCGCACGGCGACGGGGCGGCTGGCCGCCTACCTGCACGAGAACCTCGCCAACCAGGTCGTGCTGCGGGTGTTCGGCATGGGAACGACGGCCCGGGCGCGCTTCGACGCGCACAACGCGCGGATCACCGAGGCGTCCACCCGCTACAACGTGTACTCGTACTTCAGCCACCGCGTCCCGTGGATCGCGATCGAGCTGGTGGAGCTCGCGATCGTGGCCGCGGGCAGCGTGCTGGTGATCCGGGGCGAGATGACGCCCGGAGGGCTGGTCGGCTTCTACCTCCTCTTCTCGGGGCTTGCCTCGCACACCTACAGCCTCACCACCTCGCTGCCACGCCTGATCGACGCCTCGGCGGGGCTGCGGCGCATCGCCGAACTGACCGCGCAGCCGACCGAGCCGGCCGAGCCTCCCGCGACATCGCGCGTCTCGCCGGTCGATGCCGGCGCCGGCCTCGCGTTCGATGCCGTGAGCTTCCGCCACGATGGCGAGACTCGCGATGCCCTGAGCGCCGCGAGCCTGAGCATTCCTGCGGGGGCGGTCACCGCCTTCGTCGGCGGCAGCGGCTCGGGCAAGAGCACCGCGCTGGCCCTCGCGCTCGGGCTGCAGCGCCCGCGCGCCGGGCGGGTGCTGCTGGGCGGAGAGGATCTCGCGACGGTCTCGAGGCAGGCCTACTGGCAGCAGACCTCGGTGGTGTTCCAGGACAGCCTGCTGTTTCACGCGACGATCGCCGAAAACCTGCGCGCGGGTTGCGCCGACGCGAGCGACGCCGCGCTGCGCGATGCGGCGCGCGCCGCAGGCATCGACGCATGGATCGACAGCCTGCCGGCGGGGTACGAGACGATGGTCGCGGGCGACACCTGCTCCGGGGGACAGCGGCAGCGGCTCGCGATCGCGCGCGCGCTGCTGCGCGGCCCGCGCCTGCTTGCGCTCGATGAGCCAGTGAGCGCGCTCGACCCGCCGACGGCTGAGGCGGTAATGGCAACACTGCGCGAGCTCGCCGGCGGACGCACGGTGCTGCTGGTCACGCACAGGATGAGCGATGCCGCGCGCGCGGACCACGTGGTGGTCTTCGAGGCGGGACGGGTGATCGAGCAGGGCCCGCCCGAGCGCCTGCTCGCCGCCGACGGCGCCTGGGCAGCGCTGCATCGCCGGGAGACGGGCGGCTCCTGAAACCCGCGAACGATCGTGGCATGCGCTTCGGACTGCAACCGGGGGGACGCAGACCGCCTCGGCGCCGGCTATCGGCGATACTGCGCCCATCCGACCGCAGGAGATACGCATGCATCGCCGCCAGGCCCTCACCGTCCTGTCCCTGCCACTGATCGCCGGCACCCACAGCACTGCGCGAGCGCAGGAGTCGACGCTGCGGCTGGTCGTGCCCTATCCGCCGGGAGGCTCGTCCGACACCTCGGCTCGCATCCTCGCCGCCGAACTCGGCCCGCGCCTGAAGCGACCGGTGGTGGTCGAAAACCGCGTGGGCGCCGGCGGACGGATCGCGATGCAGCACATGCGCGGGCTACCGCCCGATGCCGATGCCCTGGTCTTCGTGAACCCGGCCCTCATGACGCTGGTGCCGAATCTGGTCAGCCAGCCGGGCTACGACGCGGAGGCCGACTTCCAGCCGGTCTCGCAGATCAGCCAGTATCAGTTCGCCCTGGCCGTGCCCGCGAGCCATCCCGCGACGAGCGTGGCCGGCCTGCTCGACTGGATTCGGGCAAATCCCGACAAGGGCAACTTCGGGGTGCCCGCCAACGGCAGCATCCCGCACTTCTTCGCGCTGATGATCGGCGAGGCGGCGCGGGTCAAGGCCACCGTCGTCGGCTACAAGGGCTCGGCACCCCTGGCCACCGACCTGATAGGCGGCCATCTGGCCATTGGGGTCGATACGCTCGACAGCCTCGTCGTGCATCACCAGGGTGGCAAGCTGCGGATCCTGGCCACCTCGGCCGAACGCCGGGCGATCGACGGCGTGCCCACGCTCAGGGAGGCCGGCCTCAACCTGAGCGCGACCGGCTGGAATGCCGCCTACGCCAAGTCCTCGATGCCGGCCGACCGCGTCGCCCTCTACGCCCGCGAGATCGCGGCCATCATGCAGCAGCCCGAGGTCCGCGAGAAGTTCGTCCAGATGAAGTCGGAGCCGGTCTCGGCGGACGTCGCCCGGACCCGCGCCACGGTGGATGCCTTCAGGGCGCAGTGGGTGCCGGTGATCCGTGCTTCCGGCGTCAGGCTGGACTGAACGCCGATGAGCCTCATCTCGCTGACCTTCGACAACGGCCCGGACCCCGAGGTGACCCCGCAGGTCCTCGAGGTGCTGGCCCGACACGACATCCGCGCGAGCTTCTTCCCGCTGGGCGACAAGCTGCGCGACCGGCGCCATCTTGCCGAGCGCGCGCACGCCGAGGGCCACTGGATCGGCAACCACACCTTCAACCACATCGTGCCGCTGGGGCTGACCGTCGAGGCCGGCGTCGCGGTGCGCGAAATCGCGCGGTCGCAGGCCCTGATCGCCGACCTCGCCCACGCGCGGCGCTTCTTCAGGCCCTTCGGTGGCGGAGGCCTGCTCGATGGGCGGTTGCTCAACCGCGAGGCGCTCGCACACCTGCAGGAAAACGGCCACACCTGCGTGCTCTGGAATGCGGTTCCGGGGGATTGGGCCCATCCGACCGGATGGGTCGACCGCGCGCTCGCGCAGTGCGGCGCGCTCGAGCATGCGCTGCTGGTCGTGCATGACCTTCCCACCGGCGCGATGGACCGGCTGGAGACCTTCGTGCGGCGCGCGAAGGACCAGGGGATGACGTTCGTGCAGGACTTCCCGCGCGACTGCGTGCCGATCGAATGCGGGCGCATCGTCGGCGAGATGGCGTCCTACGTCAGCACGGATCGGCACTAGTCGACGCCCCGGACCGGAGCGCCGGGGAACGCTCAGCCCGCGACGGACCGCGCGTGGGCGCGTGCCAGGGCCACCTCGAGCAGCTGGCCGGGCGCGTAGTCGCCGAGCCCTTGCGGGCGTTGCACGCCCGGCAGCAGGCGCGGACAGGGCTGCGGCTCGCCGATCAGGGTATGGATGGGAAGGCGCTCGGCGTAGATGGGCAGCGCGTAGTCCTCCTCGTCGTCCGCCACCCCCTTGGCCCGGATCTTCGCGGAGGCTTCCTCGATCTCCATCCACACGACGGATGTCGCCTTGAGTTCCTGCGCCGTCGCGGGCCGCAAGCCCGCCGTCCGGTCCGGGAACAGCCGGTCGACCATCATCACGAGCGCGCGCTCCTTCTCGGCCGGATCCTCGAGCAGGCGCGCCGTGCCGAAGGCCATGACCGAGCGGTAATCGGCCGAATGGTTGTAGCCGCAACGGGCCAGCACCAGGCTGTCGAAATGCGTGACGGTCAGGCAGGCGCGCTCGCCCGACGACAGGTTGCGCAGCATCCTGCTCGCGCTGCTGCCGTGCCAGTAGAGGCGGCTGTGCTCGCGCCAGAAGAGGGTCGGCGTGCAGAAGGGCTGGCCGTCGATCATGTAGGCCACATGGCACAGCGCGGCCGCGTCGAGCAGCCCATGAACCGTCGCATGGTCGTAGCGCGCGCGCTCGTGCATGCGCCTCGCGCGGTTGCGTTCGCTCACCGGGTAGCCCGCGGGCGCGGGCGCGTTCGAGTCGGGCATGGTGGTCTCGGGTCTGCGGGGGGTCGGGAGGATCGCTGGAGGACGGATTCAGGCGGCTTTCCGGGGTCGCTCACCGCGCATCGCGCATCGCCCGGCCAAGGCCGTGCTCGCCGCGCTCGAGCAGCGTGTCGGCCGCATTCAGGCGATCGCGGGCTTCGCGGTTCTGGCTGAGCTTGGCCTTGCCCTCGAGGCGGGTGATCTCGACCTCGATGCCGACGATGGCCTTGAGCATCCCGTCGATGTAGTCGGGGGGCGAATCGCCCATCTTCCAGGGGCGAGGCTCGCCCGCCTCGTGCACCCGGGTCAGTCGTGCCACGACCCCGCGCACGAAGCGCTCCTCGTCCATGATGGCGAGTCGGCCATGCGCGTGCACGACCTCGTAGTTCCACGTCGGCACCAGGCGATGGGTCTCGTGCTTGCTCGGATACCAGTTGGGCGAGATGTAGCTCTCGTGGCCACGAAAGATCACCATCACCCGGGCGCCGTCGCGGCCTTGCTGCAGCAGCGGGTTGGCCCGCGCGATGTGCGCCGTCAGCACGCCGAGGGCGCCACGGGTTGCATCGAACTCGAACGGGAGGTGGTTGGCGTCGAGCCCGTCGGGCCCGAGCGTCACGAGGGCGCCCAGCGGATGCTCGCGGATGATCCCTTGCAGGACTTCCGGATCCCTGATCGCGAAATGCGGCGGGTTGTACATCGGATCGGCCCAGGTGACGTAGTGGCTGTAGGCTCCATCTTCCCTCGATACTGGTTTTGCCGGAAGATCCAGTCAGCACTCGAAAAGGCATACCAGTTGGCAGCCACCGCAACAGGAACCGGACGCCGCATCTATGACCAGCTCCGATCCCGGATCGAGACGGGCACCCTCGGCCCGGGCGAGCGGCTGCCCTCGACCCGCGCGCTCGCCGCCGACCTCGGTGTCGCGCGAAGCACCGTGGTCGTGATCTACGAGCAGCTCGCGGCCGAGGGCTACATCGAGACGGCGGCGGGGGCCCGGGCGCGGGTTTCGCCCGGCATCGCGACTCGCCAGCGTCGCGGCCGGACGTCGGTTCCGGACCCTGCGCAGCAGACGCCAGCGCTGTCGGCCTACGGTCGGCGCATCGAGCGGCTAGCGCTCCCGCCGCGGCCGCTCGCCCACAGGCATCACATCAACTTCCTCTACGGCGCGCTCGCCGATGAGGACTTTCCGAAACTCGCCTGGCGCCGCCTCCACAACCAGGCCCTGACCCGGGGGCAGCGCGGCCTGTACTACGGCGCGACCGAAGGCGAAGCCGAGCTGCGCGAGGCGTTGCGCGGCTATCTGCTCAGGGCGCGAGGCCTCGCGTGCTCGCCCGACCAGATCCTTGTCGTCCAGGGGTCCCAGCAGGCGATCGAGCTCTGCGCCCGGGTTCTGGTCGACCCGGGCGAGCGCGTCGTCCTCGAGGAGCCTTGCTACCTCATGGCGCGCCGGACCTTCGAGTCGGTCGGCGCGCGCATCCTCGCGACGCCGGTAGACGATCAGGGTCTGGTCACCTCGGCCCTGCCGTCAGCCCGCTGTGCGCTGGCCTACGTGACACCGTCGCATCAGTTTCCGATCGGCGCGGTGATGTCGATCGGTCGCCGACAGGCCCTGCTGGCGTGGGCGCGGCGTCACGCCACCTGGATCGTCGAGGACGACTACGACAGCGAGTTCCGCTACGGACTTCGACCGGTCGACCCCCTGCAGTCGCTGGACGCCCGCGGCAGCGTGATCTACATCGGCACGTTCTCCAAGGCGCTCTCGCCGCAGTTGCGGCTGGGCTACCTGGTGCTGCCCCCGGCTCTGGTCAAGCCGTTTCGCCATGCCAAGCAGCTGGCGGATCGACACGCGCCCGTGCTCGACCAGGTCGTGGTGGCAGAGCTGATACGCAGCGGGGCCTACGAGCGCCATCTGCGCCGCCTGCGGCGCGCCAACGAACGCCGCCGCGCCGCGCTGGTGGGGGCGATCGAGGCATCGTTCGGCGGCGATGCCCGCGTCGAGGGCACCGACTCCGGTCTGCATGTCGTCGTGTGGCTCGACAAGGTGCCGATGCGGGCCGAGCGGGAGATCTGCGCGCGAGCCCGGGAGGCGGGTGTGGGTGTCTGGGGGATCACGCCGCTCTACGCGGAGGGCGCAGCCTTCCGCGTGGCGCGTTGCGCGGGCTTCGTCCTGGGCTACGCGGGCCTGTCTCCCGCCGAGATCGCGATCGGCGTGCGGCGGCTTCGGGGGGTGGTCGAGGGGATGCGCGGGGATACCCTGCGACTCTGAGGCCGCAACCCTGCAAGGTAGAGCGGCCCGCCGCGACGCATGGCTGTCGGCCTCTCATCCATCGTGCTGATGATGACCCTGAAGCGCGACATCGGCTTCGTCGCGCCGCTGCCGGCGGTCGATAGGCAGGAAGCAGTCGAGGCCTAGGAGCGCGCCGCGGGCCTGGCTGCGCCCGCTGCAAGCGCCGATGCGCCCGAGACCGAGACATTGCCGCGCAAGAGCTGGCGCGAGCGCATGCCCGCCGAGCTCGGCACGGACGTCATCGCGGTCAGATCCGAACTGCAGTACCTGCGGGTTTGAACGACGCGGGGCTGCGCGCTGGTCCTGGGCGCCCTGCGGATGTCGAGTCCGACACGGCGGTGAATGGCCTGCGCGTGCACCGTTCATGGTGGGTGGCCCGCGAACATGTCATCAGCGTACGGCGTAGCGTCGCGGGCGCGGTCTGCTTGATGAGCGATGGTCGAGAAGTGCTCGTCAGCCGCCGCCGCCGCGGCGAGGTGCTCGCCCGCTTCGGCGACGGAGCACGGTATCGCGGCGGCGTTGCCTCAGAAGTTGTACCGCAGGCCGACCTGCACTGACAGCGGGTTGTACTTCAGCTGGCTCGCGCTCCCCCCGGGATTGCCGGTCTCGTTGTCCAGGCGCACCGTGCCCACGCGCATCCATCGGGCATCGGCAGTCAGGCGCCACTGGGGCGTGAGCGCGTACTCGACACCGCCGATCAGCTGGAACGCGGCCTTGCCGCTCGTGGAGTAGCCACGCGCCGCACCGCTGACGGGCGTGATGTCGATGTCGATCTCCTGGACCCAGCCGATGCCGGCGCCGACGTACGGCGTCCAGGCGCCTCCCGTGGGAAAACGGCGCAAGCCATTGAGGAGCAGGACGTTCGACGCGAAGTCGCCATCGCTCGACAGGTTGGTGCCGCCCTGGCGCAGAGCATTGAGGGGATGGCGTCGGTAGTTCCACTCGACTTCGGCGGCCCAGCCGTTGCCGTAGCGATAGCCGATGTCGCCACCGAAGCCCATGCCACTGCCGAACTTGGCGCTCAGGCCGGCGCCGGCCCCCGTGGCTCCAGACTCGGTAGGGCTCGAGGACCCGATCCGGCTGTGTTGACCGTAGATCGTGGCGTAGAAACCCTTGGCCTCCACCGGCGCGCGCGCCTGCGCCTGCGCGGCGGCGGGCATCAGGGCGAGGAGCAGGAGGGGGCCTGACAAACGGGAGAGATAAGGCATGAACATGATCGATGAACCGAATGAGGGTTGAGGGTTGCTGCCCTCCTCGAGAGCGGCAGCCCGCTCAGGCTGCGCTGCGCCCCTGCGCCAGGCAAGCGACTCTGCACCAGCGGTCGGCCGATTGAACGAGCGGCGCGAGTTCCCGCGCGTGCCACCGCCCGGCCGGCTCGCGGTCAGGCACCCTTCAGCCGGGCCTCGCCTTCAAGGGCCAGCGCGACCATCGAGAGCGCGTGGCGGACGATCTGTTTCTCGACCTCGGGCGCGAGTTCCAGATGCGGCATCGCGTCGGCATGGGCGATGCTCGCGAGCCCGTGCATCGTCGACCAGACGAACAGGGCGTTCGCATCGACCCGGGCCCGCTGGTCGGGGCCCGCCCCGTGGACGCGGCGCAGCACGTTGCGGAGGACGTCGAAGGCGTGAAGGGCGGCGAGCTCTGCGTCGCGTGCCAGCGCCCAGTGCTGCATCTGGCTCGGCCACGGCGTACCGAACATCAGCCGGTACTCCAGCGGGTGATCCGCGGCATACCGCAGGTAGCGGGAACCGAGTTCCTCGAGATCGGCCCTGGGGTCATCGTTGGGTTCGCGGGCGTCGAGGTAGCGCGAAAACGACTCGAAGCATCGCCGCATGACCTCGGCCAGCAGGTGATCACGGCTCGGGTAATGGCGATATGGCGCCTGATGCGAGACACCGAGCTTGCGGGCGACCTCGCGCAGGCTCAGGTGCTCGACGCCGCGCTCGGCGATGACATCCCGGGCCGCAAGGACGCATGCCTCCTTCAGGTCGCGCGGTGTGGCGGTCTCGCGGGGCATCGTCGGGGCTCGATGGTTATCTCCCCGCATTATCGCCCATGTCGGCACACCGTCTGTTGACGCCGTCAACTTCCTTGTGCAGGATGTAGACACCGTCAACAAATCGGGCTGGTCTCGCGCTACGCCCACGCACCATGTCCGAGCCCACCGCCCATCCGAGAATCCGACCGCACGCGGCAGCGGGTGCCCGGCCGTGGTCGACCTTCCTGCTGACCTCGATGGCCGTGTTCCTGGTCTCGCTCGACGCTAGCGTGGTGATCGCCGCCTTTCCCGCGCTGCGCGACACCTTCGGCTCGGTATCCGCCGCGACGCTCTCCTGGTCGCTGAATGCCTACACGATCGTCTACGCGGCGCTGCTGATCCCCGTCGGCCGGCTGGCCGACCTGCACGGCCACCGACGGGTCTTCGTCGCGGGCGTGCTGCTGTTCGCCGCCGCCTCCGGAGCATGCGGGCTGGCAGCATCGGCCGAGCAGCTCATCGCCGCACGGGTCGTGCAGGCCGTGGGCGCGGCCCTGTTGACCCCGGCCTCGCTGGCGCTCGTGCTGCGAGCCTTTCCTGCCGAACGGCGCGTGGCGATCGTCGGCCTGTGGAGCGCGGTCGGCGCGCTGGCCGCGGCCATCGGACCCTCGGCGGGTTCCTGGATCATCGACCACGCCTCCTGGCGCTGGGTGTTTCTGATCAACGTGCCGCTGGGTCTGCTGGCGGCAGGCCTGGCGATGAGACGCATACCCGAGTCGTCCGCCGCCGATTCGGGAGCCCGCCCCGACCTGCCCGGCATCGCCCTGCTGATCGCCGGCGTCGCCCTGATCGCGGGCGGCATCGTCGCCCATGAGGCGGGCTACACGATGGCGCAGGCGCTCGGCCTGGGCATCGCGGGAGCGGCCGCGCTCGCCGTCTTTGCCCGCTGGGCGCGAGGGCGCTCGAACGCGGCGCTCGACCTGTCGCTCTTCGAGGACCGATCGTTGCGCTGGGCGAGCGCGGCGTCGCTTGTTTTCGGCGCCGGCTTCAGCGCGATGTTCCTCGCTGCCTTCCTCTTCCTGATGGGCGTCTGGGGATGGTCGCAGAGCCTCGCGGGTCTCGCGCTGACGCCCGGCCCTCTGATGGTGATCCCGATCGCCGTGCTCTCGAGCCGCTGGGAGCGGATTGTCGGGCGGCAGGCGCTGCTCGTGACGGGCGGGCTGATCTTCGCAGCCTCTCATGGCCTGCTGGCGGGCTACGCCTCGCCCGAGGCCGACTACCTCACGCTTTGGCTACCCTCGCAGATCCTCACCGGCGTGGCGATCGGGCTGGTGCTGCCCGCGCTTTCGGCAGCTATCGTCGCCGGCCTGCCCACGCAGCGCTTCGGCGTGGGAAGCGGGGTCAGCAATGCGCTGCGCCAGCTCGGCGGCTCGCTCGGGACGGCGGTCGCGGTTGCCCTGATCGGACGCGCGGATGCGCCCATCGAGGCCTACCGACTGCTGTTCGCGGTGATCGCTGCCTGTGGCCTTGCGGTAGCGCTGATGGCGCTTGCCATGGGGCGGCCAGTCACGCCGACCGTGCCCGCGGCGAGGTTGCGATGAGCTCGGCGCCGATGCGCGCGAGCCGCGGGCCGCGCCCTGGAAGCGGAGCGGCGCGCGCTGCCGCGTTGCTGATGCCGCTCGCGCTGGCAGGCTGCGCGATCGCACCGACGCAGGTGTCCGCCCCTGCGATGCCGGCCGGGTTCTCGGCCACCGCGCGGGCCACCAGCTTCGACGATGCCTGGTGGCGCTCGCTTGGCGACCCGGTGCTCGAAGCGCTGGTCGCCGAGGTCGACCGCCGCAATCTCGACTGGCGGATCGCGCTCGAGCGCGTGGAGCAGGCCCGGGCAGGCCTGCGGGCCAGCTCGACACGGCTGATGCCGACGGTCAGCGCCGGGGCAAGCGCCTCCGAACAGCGCAGCGGCCTGCCCGACGACTTCAAGCGCGGCCAACCCGACGTCCGCGCGTTCCGGGGGGCGATCGACCTGTCGTGGGAAATCGACCTCTTCGGCGCGGCACGCGCCGCGCGCGATGCGGCCGCCTTCGATGCCCAGGCCGCCGAGGAAGGCGCGCGCGCGGCTCGGCTGCTCGCTGCCGGCGAGGTGGCGCGCCAGTACATGGCCTGGCAAGGCGCCCGGGCACGCCGCGCGGATCTCGACAGGTTACTGCGCGCGCTGGAGGACACCGAGCGCCTGTCCCGCTCGCGCGCCCATGCCGGACAAGCCAGCGGGCTGGATGTCGCGCGCGCCGCCGCCGAGGTTCGGTCGGCGGCGGCACAGCGGCCCAGGCTGCTGGCGGCCGAGGCGGCGGCCGAGCATCAGATCGCCCACCTGCTCGGCGCGTCGGCCACGCAGCCCGTCGCGCTCCTCGCGCCAGCCCGCTCGGCCGCGCCACGCCTGCCGGACGTGCCGACCCTGGCCCCCGGGCAGCCGGTGGAGCTGCTGCTGCGGCGACCCGACATCGCCGCCGCGCACCGTCAGCTCGCCGCCGAGGCTGCCCGAACGCGCGAGGCAGGTGCGGACCGCCTGCCCCGCCTGGTGCTCGCGGCCCTCGTCGGACAGCAGGACCTGCGCATCAACGGCCTCAACCTCAGTCCGGTTCCTTTCGGCAACGCCGCGATGGCGATCTCGATGCCGCTTTTCAATGCGGGCCGACTCGAGGCGCTGGAGCTGCGCGCGCAAGCCCGCGAGCGAGGCGCCCGGCTGCAGCTCGAGCGCACCGCACTCGGTGCGCTCCAGGAGGTCGAGTCCAGTCTCGCGCTGCTGCAGGCCGAACGCGAACGCGCGGTGCAGCTCGCGGCACTGCGCGATGAACGGCAGGCCGCGCTGCGGCACGCGACCGCCCTGCACCGCGAAGGGCAGATCGACCGGCTGACCCTGCTCGAGGCGCAGCGCGGCGTGATCGCGGCCGAGCTCGAGACGACCGAGCAGCGGACGCGCATCGCGCTGGGCGCCCTGCAGCTCTACCGCGCGCTCGGCGGCAGCTGGTCGATCGAAGCGCCCGGACCGGCCCACCCGGTCTCCCCCATCACCCCATCGTCCCGGGAGATCCCCCGATGAGTCCCTTCGGCGCTCGCAGCCTGCTCGCGGCCCTCGCCGCATCGATCCTCGCCGCCTGCTCGGCACCCCCGCCGCCGTCGCGCCCGGTGCCCGCCGTCTTCGTGACGCCGGTCGAGCTCGTCCCTGCCAGTGGCGAGCGTCGCTTCACGGCCACCGTCGTCCCTCGGGTCGAGAGCGAGATCGGCTTCCGGACGGGCGGCACGGTGACCGCGCGACTGGTGGAGCTCGGCGACCGCGTGCAGGCCGGCCAGCCGCTCGCGCGTCTCGATCCCGACGACACGCGACTCGGGGTGGAAGCCGCCCTCGAGCAGGTGCGCGCGGCCGAGGTGGACGCCAGGCAGGCAGGCAGCGATGCCGCCCGCTTCGGCCGTCTCGCCACCGACGACTCGCTGCCGGCGGCCGACGCCGAGCGACAGCGGGCGCGGGCCGACGCGGCGCTCGCTCGTGTGGAGCAGGCCCGTCGTCAGCTCGACCTCGCCCGCAACCGGCAGACCTACACGACCCTGCTCGCGCCCTTCGACGGCATCGTGACCAGCGTCCGGTTCAATCCGGGGCAGGTGGTCGCCGAGGGGCAACCGCTGCTGGGCCTCGCCCGCGCGGGCGAGGTGGAGCTCGCCGTGGATATTCCGGAGGCGATGGCAGGCTCGCTCGCCGCGTACCGGGCGAGCGCGACGACGGCACGCGGCGACACCTTGCCGGTTCGGCTGCGCGAACTCGCCCCGGTGGCGCAATCCATCACCCGAAGCTCCCGCGCCCGGTACGCGGTGACCGGCGAGCCTCCACAGGCCTGGCGCCTCGGGATGACGGTCGAGCTGCGCCTGGCGCAGGCCGGCGCCGGCCCGCTGGTCGCGGAGCTGCCGGTCGCCGCGATCGTCAAGACCGGCGGGCCGCCCTCGGTCTGGCTGATCGCCGACCGCGCGGCCGGGACGCTGCGCTCGGCGCCGGTCGAGGTGGTTGCGCAGACCTCCGACCGGGTGCGGGTGCGCGGGCTCGCGGCCGGCGACTGGGTGGTCACCGCCGGCGCCCACACGCTCGATGCGGGTCTGCGCGTTCGGCCCGTCGCGCGGCCGCTCGAGGCCGCGCTCGACACGGGCATCGCCGCGGGGGTACGCCGGTGAGCCGCTTCAATCTTTCGGAGTGGGCGGTAACCCATCGCCCGATGGTGTTCTTCCTGATGATCGGCACGCTGATCGCGGGGCTGCTCGGCTTCGCCAAGCTCGGGCGCCTGGAGGATCCGTCCTTCGAGGTCCCCTCGATGACTGCCGTGGTCGCCTGGCCCGGCGCCTCGGCCCGGCAGGTCCAGGACCAGGTGCTCAACCGGATGGAGCGCAAGCTGCAGGAGCTGGAGGCCATCGACAACGTGCGCAGCTACGCGCGGCAGGGCTACGGCGGCATCACGCTCACGATGCGCGGCGGCACCTCGAAGGCCGAGCTCGAGCAGGCGTGGTACCAGGCCCGCAAGAAGATCGGCGACATCCGGCACGAGATGCCCGAAGGAGTGCGCGGGCCCTTCTACAACGACGAGTTCACCGACGTCTACGGCATGCTGTTCGCGCTGTCGGCACCGGATCTGCCGCAGCCGCAGCTGCAGACGATCGCCGAGGACGTGAAGCGGGCCTTCCAGGCGGCGCCCGGGGTCGTCAAGGTCACGGTGCTGGGTCGGCAAGCCCAGCAGGTGCATGTGGAAGTCTCGACGCGCCGTCTCGCCGCGCTGGGCCTGCCCGTTCAGTCGGTGACGGAGGCGATCGCGCGGCAGAACGCGATGGTGCCCGCCGGCTCGCTCGATGCCCCCGCGGATCGGCCCGTGGTCCGGGTGAGTGGCGCGGCGCGAGACGCCGCCGCGCTTGCGAGTACCCCGATCGAGGCTGGCGGGCGTCTGCTCGCGCTTGCCGACGTCGCCGCCGTGACCGAAGCCCTCGAGGATCCCCCCTCCTTTCGGATCCGCCGCAACGCCGAACCCGTGGTCGCGATCGGCGTCGTCTTCTCGCGCAAGGCCAACGTGCTGCAGGCCGGCGCCGCGGTCGATGCCGCGGCGCAAGCCCTCGGCGAGCGCCTGCCGGTCGGGGTCACGCTCGAGAAGTACGCCGACCAGCCGACGATCGTCGATGCCGCGGTCTGGGAGTTCGAGCGCGCCTTCCTCGAGGCGCTCGCCATCGTGCTCGCCGTCTGCTTTCTGTCGCTCGGCTGGCGCAGCGGGATCGTCGTGGCGATCTCGGTCCCGCTGGTGCTGGCGCTGGTCGCGGCCGTGATGCACGCCTTCGGCTGGGCGCTGGATCGGATCTCGCTGGGCGCGCTCATCATCGCGCTGGGGCTGCTCGTCGACGACGCGATCATCGCCGTCGAGATGATGGTCGTGAAGATCGAGCAAGGCTGGGACCGCGTGCGGGCGGCAACCTTCGCGTACACCTCGACCGCGTTCCCGATGCTGACCGGCACACTCGTGACCGTCGCGGGCTTCATGCCCGTGGCCTTCGCCCAGTCGGTCTCGGCCGAGTACGCGGGCGGGATCTTCTGGGTGGTCGGCATCGCGCTGCTCGCCTCCTGGATCGTCGCGGTCGTCTTCACCCCCTATCTCGGCGTGATGCTGCTGCCGAAGCGGATCGAGAGCGCCCGACACGATCCCCACGACCGGCCGATCTACCGGCGCCTGCGTGCCCTGATCGCCTGGGCGCTCGCGCACCGATATGGTGTGCTCGGTGCCGCGGCGATGCTGCTGGTCGCCGCCGGCGCTGGCATGACCCTGGTGCAGCAGCAGTTCTTTCCCACCGCGTCGCGCACCGAACTGCTGGTCGACCTGCGCCTGCGCGAGGGCGCATCGTTTGCCGCCACCGAGACGCAGGTCGGGCGGCTCGAAGCGGTGCTGCGCGCCGATCCCGACGTCAAGGGCTTCACCGCCTACCTCGGCGCGGGATCGCCGCGCTTCTACCTGAGCCTCGCCCCCGAACTGCCCAACCCCGGCTACGCGCAGTTCGTGCTCGAGACCGGCGACCTCGCGGCGCGCGAGCGGGTGCGCGCTCGGCTGCAGCAGCAGTTCGCGAGCGACGAAACCTTCGCCGACGTGCGAGGCCGGGTCCAGCGCCTCGAGTTCGGCCCGCCCGTCGGATTCCCGGTGCAGTTCCGCGTGATCGGCTCCGATCCGCTCGCGGTGCGCGAGATCGCCTACCGGGTGCGCGACATCGTCCGCGCCAGTCCGCTGGTTCGCGACACGCATCTCGAATGGGACGAGCAGGTGCGCACGGTGCGCGTGGAAGTCGACCAGGACAAGGCGCGCCTCGCGAACCTGTCGAGCGCGGAGATCGCCACGGCGGCCCAGACGGTGCTCTCGGGCGTGCCGGTGGCACAGATCCGGCGTGGCGAGGAACTCGTCGACGTGATCCTGCGCGCCACGCCCGAAGAGCGGCTGGCGATCGAGACGCTGGGCGACCTGCGGCTGGCCGTTCGGAACGCCGGCACCGTCCCGCTCTCCGAGATCGCCCGCATCGAGGCCGGCTGGGAGGATCCGGTGCTGTGGCGCCGCAACCGCGATGCGATCCTGACGGTGCGCAGCGATCTGGCCGACGGCATCCAGGGCCCCTATGCCACGCAGCAGATCTGGCCCGCGCTTCGCCCGGTGCTGGACTCGCTGCCTCCGGGGTACCGGATCGAGCAGGGGGGCGCGATCGAGGAGGCGGGCAAGAGCGACGTGGCGCTGTTCGCGGTGTTCCCCGCGATGGTCGCGGTGACGCTGCTGCTGCTGATGATGCAGCTGCAGAGCCTGTCGCGCACGGTGCTGGTGTTCCTCACCGCGCCACTGGGCCTGATCGGCGTCGTGCCGGCGCTGCTCGCCTTCAACGCGCCCTTCGGCTTCGTCGCGCTGCTGGGGGTGATCGCGCTGGGCGGGATGATCATGCGCAACTCGGTGATCCTCGTGGACCAGATCGACCGGGACGTCGAGGCTGGAATCCCCGCGTCGATCGCAGTCGTCGAGGCGACCGTTCGGCGTGCGCGCCCGGTCGTGCTCACCGCGGCGGCAGCCATCCTCGCCATGATCCCGCTCACGCGCAGCGTGTTCTGGGGCCCGATGGCGATCTCCATCATGGGCGGGCTGATCGCAGCGACCGCCCTGACCCTGGTGCTGGTGCCCGTGCTCTATGCGGTGTGGTTTCGCGTGCCGCGACTCGGGACCACGCCGCTTCCGCCTGTCCATCCTTCCACCACCCACGAGGCAACGCCATGAACCCTGCCGCCCGAAAGTCCATCGCAACCTGCATCGCCGCGGTCGCCCTCGCGCTGCTGGCTCCACCGACTCTGGCACGCGAGGATGCCGCCGCGTCGCTGCGCCTGGAAGTCTCGGCCTTGCGCAACACCAAGGGCATGCTGGCCTGCCGGCTGTTCAGCGACGCCACCGGCTTTCCCGACGGCGAGGGCCTGCGCACGGTGCGCGTGGCCATCACCGGCTCGCAAGGCAGCTGCGTGTTCGACGACGTGACGCCCGGCACCTGGGCGGTGGCGGTGATTCACGACGAGAACGGCAACGGCCGGCTCGACAAGAACTTCCTCGGCATCCCCAGCGAGGGTTACGGCGTCTCGAACAACCGGACCTACGCGGCATCGAGCCCGAAGTGGGAGGAGTCGCGCTTCACGGTCGCGCCGCGCGAGCCGGTCGTGCTGCGCGTCACCCTTCGCTACTGACCGGGAGGTCCGATCATGAGATCCGACACGACCACCCTCATCACCGGCGCGAGCGGCGGCATCGGCCTGGAGATCGCCCGCCTGCTCGCCGCACGGGGCCACCGGCTGGTGCTGGTCAGCCGTGACGCCGCGCGGCTGCAGCTTGCCGCCGACGAGCTGCACCTGCGGGATGGCGCCGAGACGCACGTACACGCGATCGACCTCTCCGAGCCTGGCGCGGCGCAGCGGCTGTTCGACCACACGCAGCGCGAAGGGCTGCGCGTCGACGCGCTCGTGAACAACGCCGGCTTCGGCGTGGTCGACGAGCATGTGGCGATCGACGCCGCGCAGCTGCATCGCATGCTGCAGCTCGACATCGTCGCGGTGGCCGAGCTGTGCCATCGCTACGGCGGCTTGATGAAGCAGCGACGCGCCGGTCGCATCCTCAACATCGCCTCGACCGCCGCCTTCCAGCCGACGCCCTACTTCGCGGCCTACGGGGCGGCCAAGGCCTTCGTCCTCAACTTCTCGGAGGCGCTGGCCAAGGAACTGGAGGAGCACGGAGTGAGCGTCGGCTGTCTCGCGCCCGGCCCCACCGACACGGCCTTCTTCGATGGCACCGACCCGCGGCGCATCGACGGCGGCCACCTCTTCAGCAAGTCCGCGCGGGCCGACCCGCGCGCGGTGGCTCAGGCGGGCGTCGACCTGATGCTCGGCGGCGGCCTGACCCGTGTGGTGGGCGCGGCTAACCGGGTGATGATCCTGGGTAACCGCTTCGCCCCACGGGCCGCGGTGGCTGCGATCTCGAAACGGCTGCTGCGCCCGCGGGATCTTCCCGGCTCGGCCCGTTGATCAGGCAAACCCCACTCGGCCCACGCAACGCCGGAGACGCTCCATGAAACGCCCGCAGCGGCTCATCAACCGCATGCGCTCGTCGATGCCAGGGCTGGCCGCGCTGCTGACGCTCGCGCTGGTCGGCTGCGCACCGTTCAACCACAGCGGCCCCGAAAGCCCCGCCGCACGAACGTCGCTCCAGCCCTTCGAGCCGCGACCCCGGGTGGCACTCGTGCTGAGCAGCGGCGGACCTCGCGGCTTCGCCCATATTGGCGTGATGCGCGTCCTCGAGGAGGCCGGCATCGAGATCGATCTCATCGTGGGCACCAGCGTGGGAGCCCTGCTCGGCGCCTTCTGGGCCGACGGGCGCAGCGCCGCCGAGATCGACGCATTGTCCAGGCAGGGGGGGCCGTTCACCCTCTTCGATTTCTCGCCCTTCGCCGACCGCGGCTGGATACACGGTCAGCGCCTGCAGGACTATGTCGACCAGGGGCTGGTCCACCGGCACATCGAACGCATGCCCCGGCGACTCGTCGTCGGCGCCACGCGCCGCGACGACAAGGTGCCCGTCTTCTTCAGCAACGGCAGGGCCAGCGTGGCCGTACGCGCATCCAGCGCCATCCGGGGCGTCTTCTCGCCCGTGGGTATCGAGGGCATCGAATACGAGGACGGCGACGAGTCGCTGCCGCTGGCGGTGCGCGCAGCGCGCGAGGCAGGCGCGCGGTTCGTGATCGCGGTCGATGTATCCGCGAACCCGCGAATCATCCCGATCACGGCGTCGGCGTCCGAACGCGAGTACGTGCTCGGACGCGCAGCTCGCATCGCGCCCGAGGCCGCTGCCGCCGACTTCCTGATCGAAGCCGACATGAGGTACTACGCGTCGCCCCTGGCCAGCTACTTCGAGTACGCCCGGCTCGCCGGGGAGCGCAGCGCGCGCAATCGTCTGGCGCGCCTGCTCGAGGCCCTCGAGCGGGCCGGATTGCCGGCGCGTGGCCGCGGAGCGTCGGACACAGCCCGCGAATCCATCTGCGCCGCCTGCGATTCGAGCATGATCGGCGCCGGACGGCGCTGATCGCGGCGACCTCGATCGACGACAGCGTCAGGACAACTGGCGCAACGCCTCGGTCGCGATGCGCGCGCCGTGCTCCTGCACGAAGTGTCCGCCTTCGGCGATGACCATCGGCGGCGCGCAGTCGCGGATCCGCGCCCGCAGCCGCGCCATCACGGCTGGCGTGAACACCGGATCCTGCGCGCCGATGACCATCATCGATCGCCCCTGCCACCGCTCGCGCCAGAAGGCGGCCGCCTCGCGCGATGCGCTGACGCCATCGTCCCCGGGATGCTCGGGCACCCGCTCGGGGAAGGCCTGCGTCGCCGCGCGATAGGCAAGCGTGGGGTAGGGCGCGTCGTAGGCGGCGCACTCGGCCTCGCTCATCCGGGGATTGCCGCGGGCGAGGAGGCGCGAGATCGAGAAAACGGGATCATGTGCCGGTAGAGATAGCTCCAGGTCGGGTTGCCGTGCAGGCATAGCCAGGTGCGGGGCGCATCGCACGGCCCTTCGTCCAGGTAGTGAAGGCGCAGGCCGCCGAGCGAGGCGAGCGCGCTGGTGTAGCGGGGCTGCCAGGGGTAGCCCGGCAGACCCGCGAAGCGATCGTCCGGCGTGCGCAGATCGGCGATGTCGGTCATGGGCCCGGGTTTCCCGAAAGACCGCATCCTGACACGATCAGGCATCGGCAGGACGTCGTGATGCTGCTGGCGCAGGCACATGACCCGGACCGGGACGGCTTAGGTCGAGCGCGCACCGCAGGGCGTCACCGACGAGGCGCTGGGGCTGCCGGTGGCGCTGCTCGACTGCCGCCCAACCGCGCGTCCGCTCGCTCCGTCCCCACGCCCCAGTAAAGCCGCAGCGGGTTGATGCGCGTGACCTCGTCCAGATGCGCCTGCGGCAACCACTGCGCCAGGCTGCCGTAGAGCGTCGGATAGTCCGCCCAGGCCTCGAAGTTCGTGCACGGCCAGTCGCTTCCCCAAAGCAGCGCCGAACACCCCAGCGCCTCGAGCAGTGAGCGGGCGGTTTCGCGGGGATCGACAGCGCCCAGGCGATAGCCCCCGCTGAGTTTCACGCTCACACGCCCCGGCCCCACGCGATCGAGCAATTTCAGTGTCGGATCGCCTGCCAGGGGCTTGAGCGGCTTGGCCATGTGGTCCACCACCACATGGAGATTCGACGGCAGCAGGGGGAGCACATCCGGTAGGCGGCCGGGGTCGGTGTGAACCTGCACGTGCCAGCCCATGGACAGAAGGCAGTCCCAGAGGGCGTGCTCGCGCGCCCAGTCCGACACGTCGTGGCTGCGCCCCGAGAAATTCAAACGCACACCACGGACACCCAGGGCATGCATGGCAGCCAGCTCGCGGGGGGCCGTGTTCGGGGACACGACGGCCACGCCGATCAGCCTGCCGGGATGGGCGGCCAGGGTCGACAGCAGCAGGCGATTGTCGACCCCCAGGAAGCTTGGCTGTACCAGTACGCCATGGCTGACGCCCACCGCACCGGCCTGCTGCGACCACTGCTCGACCGTGGCCGCATAGGCCGGCACGTAGCGAGCCTGCGCGACGGCCTGTCCGGCCTCGAAGACATGAAAGTGGCAGTCGACCCGGACGCTTGAGGACAGAAGATCCATCTGCTAGATTTTAGTCCTCTAGAGGATCAGACATGCAATTGACATCACGGATCTTTCCTCTCCTGGGTCAGAGTCGCTACGGGACGCTGGCAACGGACTTGCGCCAGCGGGTTCTCGATGGAGAGTGGAAGCCGGGCGACATGATTCCCTCGGAGGCCTCCCTGGCCAGCAGCTATGGCGTTGCCTTGGGGACGCTTCGACAGGCACTGGCTCTTCTGGTCGAAGATGGCGTCCTGAGGCGGGAACACGGCCGGGGAACGTTTGTCAGCCGAGGGCTCGACAGCGCGTCCATGATGCGGTTCTTTCGATTCCAGTCGGACAGCTCCAGCGCCGCGGCGCCGCAGTCCCATATTCTCCAGCGGCGTTTTCGCCATCCCTCGCCGGTCGAAGCCGGGGCGTTTGCCCTGGAGGCCTCCGGGCAGGTGATGCAGCTGGAACGCCTGCGCAGCATCGGCGGGCATCCCTGCCTGCTCGAAAGCATCGTGCTGCCCCTTCCGATGTTTGGAGCGCTGGCCGACTCCGACACCGCCGACTGGGACGACCTGCTCTACCCCATGTACCAGAGGCGATGCGGGATCGTGGTCCAGCATGCGCAGGACGAACTCCGTTTCTCCCACCTGAGCGCCCGGCAGGCCAGCCGGCTGCGACTGGAGCCTGATCACCCGTGCGTGCTGGTCGAACGCCAGGCGTTCGACATCGCCGGTCGCTGCGTCGAGCGACGTACGACGCGCGGAGATGCCTATTCGTTTACCTACACGGCACACGTCAAGTAAAGGAGATCCCTCGTGCGGCACCTGGTGACCCTGATGAAAGTCGGGCAGCTGGCTCTTTTCGGCCTGCTCCTCTCGCTCAGCCCCTCGCTGGCCCTGTCCCAGGCCGACTCGAGCTTTCCCGGCAAGCCGATCACGCTGATCGTGACCTACCCGCCGGGGGGGGGTGCTGATGCGATGGCACGGCTGCTGGCGCCCAAGATGGCCGAGGCCCTGGGGCAAGCCGTGGTCGTCGAGAACCGGCCTGGCGCAAGTGGCCAGATCGGCGCTGCCGCCGTGGCCAAGGCAGCGCCCGACGGCTACACGCTGATGCTCGACGCCTCCTCCTTCGCCGTCAATCCTGCGCTTTATCCCAGGCTGCCTTACGACAGCCTCAAGGCCTTCAAACCCATTGGGATCGTCGCCCTCTTCCCCAATGTCGTGCTGGTCAACGCAGCCTTCGCGCCTCAGAACATCGCCGACCTGATCGCGATGGCCAGGAAGGGCAAGGATTCGGTCGCATACGCCTCCTCGGGCAATGGCTCCGCCCAGCATCTGGCTGGCGCATTGTTCGAGTCGGCCACCGGCGTCGACATGGTTCACGTCCCCTACAAGGGGGGAGGCCCCGCCCTCAACGACGTGATCGGAGGCCAGGTCCCGCTCTTCTTCGGCAACCTGGCCTCGACGCTCCAGCATATTCAGAGCGGAAGGCTACGCGCTCTGGCCGTGACGTCGGCCACGCGCTCTCCCATCCTTCCTGCTGTCCCCGCCCTGGCCGAGACAGGCGTCAAGGGCGCCGAGATCTACGAATGGAATGCGATCTTCGTACCCGCAGCCACGCCGCAGGCCATCGTCACTCGATTGGCAAGCGCGTTTCAGCGGGCCCTCGATGCCCCCGAGGTTCGTCAACGGGTCGCCCAGCTCGGGGGCGAGATGCAGCGTACGACGCCCGAGCAGGCGCAGGCCTTCATAGAACAGCAGATCGCTGTATGGGGTCGGGTTGTCAGAGAACGAAAGATCAGCCTCGAATGACGGCGATCCGCCTGCGAGGCTCCTTGCGTCTCATCGCTCCCGGACCGGCCGCTGCAAGAGCTTGCGTCGTTGCCGGGCCCTCCAGGTCGCAGACCGCGCCTACTTCGGCACGCCTCCCACGGCTTGCGTCGGTTCGGCCCGAAGCGTCGACGGCGCCGCCCGCCCGGGGTTGAAGCCGTTCACCGCGTGCGCTGAGGCGTAGCCGATGGACACGCCACAGATCAGGCGGTAGGGCGCCGGGATAGCAAAGGCTGCGCGCACCGGTCCGGCCCAGGTGGCCAGAGCCCCCTGCGCACACGTGGCCAGGCCGCGGGCCTGCGCCGACAGCATCAGCGTCTGCAGGTAAACGCCGGTATCGAGCACCGAAAACTCGCGCAGACCCTTGTGCGCGAACAGAAACAACGCGGTCGGTGCGCCGAAGAACTCGAAGTTGCGCCGCATCTGGTGATCGCGCGCCGCCCTGTCGTGGTGGCCTATGCCCAGCCGATCGTAAAGACCGCGACCGGTCTCGCGGCGGCGCGGCTGCAGGTCGTCCGGGTAGGTGATCCGGGTGTCGAAGTCGCCATCCGGTAGCCCCTTGCGGGTGAGCAGCATCTTGAGTTTGGCCAGCGCACCGCCATGCTGCGCGGCCGTGCCGCGGTCGAACAGACCGCAGAGCTCGGCGGCAAGCCGGTCGCGCAGTGCGCCGCTGGCTACAGCGACGCGGTAGGGCTGCGTGTTGGACCAGCTCGGCGCCCAGTTGGCGTCTTCCAGCACCGCGTCGAGCACGTCCGGCGCGATGGGCCGCGAAAGGAAATCGCGCACGCTGCGCCGGCTGCGGATGAGCGCCGACAACGCGGCTGCGTCGGCCGCGCTCACGCGATCACCCCGCACACGGGGCTGCCGGCGGCGTAGCGCAGCGCCGTGATGAGGACCTCGTCGCGTGGGTTCGGGATCAGGATTTCGGCAGCAGCCGCCGGGTATGCGTTCGAGATCGTCATGGCGTCAATCATTCGGTGTGTTGCGCCCGCCCAGGGCCAGCCGCAGAAGTCCGACCAGAGACTCGGAGGTCTTGCGCATGGCCTGCACGTTGCCGGCCACGCGGGCCTGTACCAGCGCGCCCTCGTAGGCCGAGACGATCAGCGCCGCGGCGGCGCTCGCCTGCTCCTGCGCCATGCCGGCGCCGGCAAGCGCGTTGGCAAGGCGCGTACGGATGGCGGCAAAGCCGTCGGCCAGAGCGGCGCGGATCGCCTCGTCATCGGGTGTGGACTCCAGCGCGATGGTGGCTAGCGGACACCCGCTCGCGAAACCGCTGCCGGCCAGCACCCGCTGAGCCTGGGCCATCCAGGCGCCAAGCGCGTCGACCGGATCGCCGGTACGCTGCAGAGCCTTGTCGAGATCGATACAAAGTTTCGCTACCACCGACTCGATCGCACACACCGCAAGCTCAGCCTTGCCGCCCGGAAAGTGGTGGTACAGCACGCCCTTCGGCGCCTGGGCAGCCGCCAACAACTCGTTCAGGCCGACGCCGTGATAGCCCCGCGTGCGAAGGGCATCGCCCATGGCCGCAACGAGCCGATCGCGCGTACCGGGGGTTGGGGTGGGAGCGCCTCTGGTCACATCCTCAATCTATAGACCGGTCGGTCTAGTGTCAATCGACTGCTTCTCGTGACCCTCGTGCGCATGCAACGCTTGACACCCTTTGTGTGCAGAAAAGCCGCAGCACCCGATTTCGACGGAATCCTCCGGGGCAGGCAGCAGGCGCACGAGATCCGGGACGCTTCCCCGACATGCCACCTGACCAGGTGCTGCACAGTGCCGCGCTCATGTGCGCTCAGATGGAAGGGCTCGCGGATGAAACCACGTTCGCGTCTCGAACCGCATCTCGGCCATCCGCATTGACTCGCCCGATCTGCTACCCGAGCTGAGCTGTTGCCTCACGTAGCTTGCCTCCCAGCAGGGCGTCAAGCCGGTGCCTGAGGCCGAGCCCGGTGCCATACAACTGGAGCTATGGAACTACAGCCCCGCCTTGGTGCCGGGCACTGCGCTGGTCGATCCGCTGTCGCTGGTGCTCAGCCTGCAGAGCGACGCCGACGATCGGGTGCAGCAGGCGCTGGCGGAGCTGGAGGAGCACTTGCCTTGATGAAAGGCAGTACAGATATGACGCGGACAGGAAGATCCGCTGTTGACGGTAGGAAAGGCTGGTGAAAATCAATGTCAGACAAGCACTTAGCTCGCTCGATGACGGTACGATGTTCGCTGGTCTGAGGGTTGGAAAAGCAGGGCGGATCCTAGGCCTTGATGACCCCCTAAGGCCCGATAGACCTCGATAGATCTCGAAACGTGCATCCCGCGCAAATCGCCCGGAAACCCCCGCCAATGCTGGACCCCCTCAAAGTGTCGGTAGTCCTGACGGTACAAGTCGGCCTTTGCGTGGCCAGGCCCAGTCTTTCCGAGGGATTGCCGGCTCCATTGGTGTTTGAGTGGGAATGATTCG
>Ga0315903_10000100_pt1 | contig 121449 bp, 84 predicted proteins | sample LakEriMetagenome_7_FD_203524 | JGI IMG/M metagenome (GOLD analysis project Ga0315903, IMG submission 203524) | Freshwater fungal communities from buoy surface, Lake Erie, Ohio, United States - Buoy 2 MA119 | ecosystem: Environmental > Aquatic > Freshwater > Lake | place: USA: Lake Erie, Ohio... | reverse complement strand
CCATCCGCAATCAGGAGGGGGTGTTCCGCTGGCGTGACAACCAGCCCGTGCTGACCCCGCAGTTTTGGGTGGGGACCAGTATCCGACCGGCCCCCCCTCCTCCCGGGGCGGCCCTCGCGGCGATGTCAACACCGGCACAACGCCGGGGCCCCCTCCCACGTACGGCGCGCGGGCCCCGGCTGCTGGCCGGGCTCGACTGGTCCGCCTTCTGGCAAATCGCCGGGGTGCTGTTGCTGGGGGGGATCCTGGGACACATGTACGGAGCGTGGACCGATTCGGAACGGGAACTGAACCAGCGCAGTGCGTTGACCCTCGAATTTTTCAAAACCCGGCTGTTGCGGGTGGGGCTCGAGCAGATCACCGCGAAGGCCAATCAAGATGTCGACCAGATCGCGTCGGGCCTGCAACTCCTGGAATCCCAGACGCGGGAGTTGGAGCGGTCGACTCCAGAGCAGATGACCAGCGGGCTTGCTGCGATGCGGCGCCACCTCGACCAACTGGCCGAAAAGATCCAGTTGATCGACCGCCTGTACGCCCTCTCCCCCCGGGAACAGGAACAACTCGCCCGCTTCCTGATCACCCAGAATGCGGGTCAGATATCTATCCGGCGGAGCTCCCCTCCTGCGGACGGGACGGAGAAAGTCTCCGGCCCCGAGGAAACGACAAACCCAGGCGGTGGACCAGATACTCAAACACCGGCTCAGACCGGTTCGGAGACGCCCCAACCGGAAGAAACCCAAACCCCGTCCCCGCCGGAAGGCAAGTCTCCCAAGACCGATTGAGCGTCCGCCCCTCATTTCAGGCAGGGGCTGCTCGCAGCCGACACAGCCGCTGTGCGAGCCGCAGCGATCCCCCCGACACAGTCACTCCTTCCTTCCCATTCCAGTGCCGGAGACAGCATGGCTGGCCCGCAATCCCACCTGAGGATCGACCACGACGATCTGTTCTCGGACGAGGTGGAAGACTATCTGGCCGTACAGCAGAATCTGCGGCAGTCCCGGTCCGAAGCCGAGCCTCTGGCCTGGTGGGTGCGGATCCTGTACTCGAACTGGTTCTACCTGTCGTTGGCTGCCGGCGTGGGGGCCTTTCTGGCCTGGGCGGTGATGGAGCCCTTCTTCTCCGATGATGCAACCCACGACGATCGCATCGCCTCGGCGCTGTTCTTTCCCGTTGTGTCCGCCGGAGTCGGTTTGTTCCTGGGAGCCGCCGAGGGACTGATGTGCCGGAACCTGGGGCGGGCGGCATGGTCAGCTCTCGTGGGCTCGGTGGTGGGATTCCTCGGTGGCTTCATTCTGCTGATTCCCATCGACCTGCTGTTTGCCTTTTCCAGTGGCATGGCGATGGAATTCGGAGGAGATCTGGGGCCAGAGGGAATGCCGCAGGGGCTGGGGCTGTTGATTCTGATGATGGGTCGCGCGACGTCCTGGTCGTTGTTCGGGATTCCCGCGGGGATTGGTCAGGGATTGGCGCTGCGTCAGGGAAAGATGGTGCTCAATGGCGCCCTGGGAGGTGCGTTGGGGGGACTGCTGGGGGGGCTGCTGTTTGATCCCCTCTCCATCTTTCTGCCGACGGCGGCTGGCGAAGCGGATCTCAGCCGCTGCGTTGGGTTCACCCTGATCGGTCTGATGGTGGGATTGTTCGTGGGGCTGATCGAGGGTTGGACCAAGAACGCCTGGCTTCTGATGAAGCATGGCCCTTTGGCTGGCAAACAGTTCGTCCTGCATCGCGACTCGACCGTGCTGGGGAGTTCCCCACGGTGCGAGATCTATCTGTTCAAGGACCCCGCGATCGAGCCCCGGCATGCGATCATCCACAACCGGGGGGGGCGATTCGAAATCGAAGACTGCGATTCTCCCGACGGTACCTGGGTGAACGACCGCCGGGTGACCGGGCGGACGTGGCTGCAGTCGGGGGACACGATTGGGCTGGGCCAGACCGTGTTGGAATTCAGTCTGCGAGACACTGAGTAAAAGCGAGAAGAGGACGCCATGTCGATCAAGTTTGACTGCCCCGCCTGTGGCAAACGTCTCACGGCCCCCGACGGAACTTCGGGCAAAAAGGCGAAATGCCCCGGTTGCCAGATGTCGGTCACCGTCCCCGAGTCTCAATCGGACGTGCTGGAAGCGGAAGAGGTCTTCGGAAGAGGCCCCGTGGAGGAGGACTGGGAAGCCCCCGCTGGAGACTCGCTCTCGACCGCACGCGACGGCGGTGATGAGATTCCCTGCCCCATGTGCGGAGAACAGATCAAGAGCACCGCCCGCAAGTGCCGCTATTGCGGCGAGTCGCTGTCGGGAGGCCGCCCCGCGAAAAAGAAACCCCGGCGGGCCGCGGCCGAATCGGATCTCGAAACATCCGACTGGCTGTTGTGCATTCTCTGCAGCGGGATCGGGTGCATCATGGGCATTGTGTATCTCATCCAGGGCAAGCCGAAGGGGGGGAAAATGATTGGAATTTCCCTGGCCATGGGGCTGTTGTGGAAAGTCCTCCAGATCATTCTGTTGGCCGCGCTGCAGGGGATGTAGCGATCCCGTTGTCAAACCCGGTCTGGTCCCTGTCGGGGGATTGCCAAAGATGTCAGAAATCATCACCTGCGATTGCGGTGCGAAGGTGCGGCTGCCCCGGGACAAGACCAGTCGGTCGTTCCGCTGCCCCGCCTGCAAGCTGGCGATTCCCCTCTCGATCGATGCCGAGGCGATCCCTACTGTGCGGCTGCGAGACGCGGCCAAGGAAGTGCTTTGCCCGACCTGCCAGTGTGATGTGACCGGGGACGAACCTCTGGTGATCTGCCCGGATTGCCAGCAAACCCATCACCTCGAGTGCTGGGCCGAGATTGGGGGGTGTGCCACCTACGGCTGCCGTCAGGCCCCGGCCCTCCCCAAGGCCGACCCAGCCGATGGCCCCCGCGGCGCCAGCCAGACGGGGGGTTGGGGGGACGAGAAACGTTGTCCGAATTGCGGCGAATTGATCAAGTCGTCGGCCCTGCGGTGCCGGTTCTGCCGGTCCGAGTTTGACACGGCCGACCCGCTGTCGGCCAGTGAGCTGCGACGTCGCAAACGGCAAAAGTCGTCCGCCGAGCAGATGAGGTGGATCCTTCCGCTGACGTTTGCGCTCAGTGTTCCCGGCTGTCTCGCTCCGCTGATGCTGATTGCCGCAGGCTGTCTGCTGGGATTTCAGGGGCCAGCCATTCGCGCCGCCGGTCCTGTTTATGTCGTGCTCGGTTACGCTGCCCTGGCGATCTCGGGCGTTTATACTTTGTTGATGGTGGGCTTTGTGGCCTACTCGGTGGTCTCGTAAGGGGTTCGCCCCCTCCCCTGTTTTGACAGTCTGTTTCCCATGCCCATCGAGCCTGCGCCCGCTGCCGCACCGCCGAGTTGCCCGCGCTGCCGGCTGAGCCTGCAGGCCGGTCAGCAAACGGTCGACTGCCCCGCCTGCGGCCGCCGTCACCACGCGCGGTGCTGGCAGGCCCACGCCGGCTGCAGCGCGGCCGATTGCCCCGACCATGTGGGGGGGTTCGCCCCAACCGAACCCATCGTTGCGGATCGCCCGTGGTCGTCGTCTGAAGCAGTCGGGGCGACCTCTTCCAACCCCGGGCGAGATCTGCCGAATGACTCGCTGGGAGATGATGATGTCGTCCTGACCATCTCCAACGAAGACCTGCTGCAGGCGATTCCCGAACGCCCCCGCCGAACCCCGACCGAACGGTCCCGTCCCCACTCCCGTGGGGCGGCGCCCCCCTCGTCCTCCGGAGGTCGGCCCACTGGTCCGCAAGAGCCAAAACCACTCAACCGCCTGGCTGTTGCCTCGTTTTTGACCGGACTGGCGGGAACGGTCTGTGTGGGAATCATCACGGGTGTGGTGGCGATCGCACTGGGGGTGTTGGCGGTTGCCCGGCTGCGCACGAGCCGCGAGCGCGGGATCGGCTTCGCCGCGATGGGGGTGGTGCTGGGGGTCTTCGACGTGCTGCTGTGGGGGGCGGCGCTGGTGATGTGGCTCTCTCCCGGCCCGGGGGGTGCTCCGGCCGATTCGACCGATGACCTGGAAGTCGATCTCGCCGCGCTCACCCAACTCGATCCCCCCCTGCGGCGGGCCATGCTCGCCAATGTGCTCATCCGCGTGCGCAGCGGCGGAATTCTGCGGGAAGAAGGGATGGGCTCGGGGGTGATCCTGCAGCTCGATCCGCAGTCGGCCTGGGTGCTGACCAACCGGCATGTGGTCGATCCCGATTACTCGGACCGGACCAATACCGTGGCCCCGCCGGGGACCATGCGCGGCACGATCGAAGTCAAGCTGGTGGGTCAACCGCTGCAGCCGGGACAGGTCATCTGGACCGCTCCCGATGGAATCGATCTGGCCGTGGTGCAGACGAACGTCGTCCCCGTCGCCGACGCCCCCGCCCGTCCCGCCGAGGCCGATTGGGAATCGAGCACCGAACCCCGCATCGGTGATGAAGTCTTCGCCGTCGGGAACCCCCAGGGGCTCGGCTGGACCCATACCCAGGGAACCGTCTCGCAATTCCGGACGCAGCCCAAAGGAAACCGCCAGATCCGGCTGGTACAGACCAGCACCGCCATCAATTCGGGAAACAGCGGCGGGGGACTGTACGACGCCGCCGGCCGTCTGATTGGCATCAACACCGCCACCATCGACAAACGGGTGGCGGACGGACTGAGCTTCGCCATCGACTTCAAGACCTTTCTTTCGTTTCGGGTCCCTTTCCTGCGCCCTGCCGCCGGGGCCGCTGCCGCACCATGAGTACGATCCGCCTGCGGCGTCTGGCCGCCGACCACCAGAAACTGACCACCTATCTCGACCGCCATCCCCGGCTGTCTCTCGTCTCGGCCGACGGCGATCCCCCCGAGCGGTACGTGATCGAATACCGGATCCGCAGCCTGCGACAGGTGGGGGAGGAACTCCGGGAGGCCAGCAAGCACCAGGTCGAGATCGTGCTGCCGCGTGACTACCCGCGCATGGCCCCGCAGTGCCGGATGCTGACCCCCGTCTTTCACCCCAACATCGCGCCGCACGCGATCTGTGTGGGAGACCACTGGAGCGCGGGGGAACCGATCTGGGGATTGGTGACACGCATCGGCGAAATGCTGGCCTGGCAGAGCTACAACGTGAAAAGCCCGCTGAATGGCGAGGCGGCACGGTGGGCCGAGCAACACCGCGACGAACTTCCTCTGGACCCCGTCAGCCTGCTGGTCGATCTCGAAGCGTCCACGACAGCCCGGTCCGACCGGGGCGAGGAGCCGATCTGGGACGATCCTGCCGCTCCCCAACGGCCAACAGTCCCCCGGAATCAGCCAGCCGGCTTGAGCGACACGGCTCGGTCCGCCGCAGCCGACCCGGCTCATCCCCACGAGCCCGGTGCCGGCGCAGATTCCTCCCGTGGTTCCGTGGAACCCGAAGCGCCGCAACTGGCGGTGCAATGTCCCCAGTGCGGGCAAAAGTACAAGTTGGTGGCGACCCTGGCGGGGAAACGGGTGCGGTGCCGGCAATGCCAGACGATCCTGCAAATCCCCATGCTGGGAGGGGACGCGTGAGCGAGGCGGAGCGCCCCGAACCGGTGCTGTGGTTCGATGAAGACCGCCCCTCCCGGGCGCTTCGTCGCACCCATCAAACCATGCTGGCGATCGCCGTGGGGGTGATTGTGCTGTCGGCTCTGCTCGTGATTCGATCCGATCAGAAGGTCGCGTTCTGGTTTCTGCCGGACTGGCCTGCCCCGGAAACCTGCATGTCGCGGACCGCCCTCGGAATTCCCTGCCCGGGCTGCGGCCTGACACGCAGTTTCATTTCCCTGGCCCATGGCGAATTCGCCCGCTCGTGGAAGTACAACCGCATGGGGTGGGTGCTGGCCCTGCTGACTTTTGGCCAGATCCCCTATCGTCTGTGGGCACTGCGACACCCCACGGGCGCTCCCCTGGGTCGAACGTTTCCCCATGTTCTTGCGAGCACACTGATTGCGATGCTGTTTCTGAACTGGATCTGGGGTTGGTTGCAATGAGCCCGTCCGAACCGTTGCTGCATGTCGTCTTGCATCAGCCCGACATTCCCCAGAACACGGGGAACATCGGGCGCACCTGCGTGGCCGTGGGGGCCAAGCTCTGGCTGGTCCGCCCGTTGGGTTTTCGCCTCGACGAAAAACACCTCCGCCGGGCCGGGATGGACTATTGGCAGCACCTCAACTGGGAGGCGGTGGAAGACTGGGCCGAACTGACCCGTCGACTGGAAGGACGCACCTTCTGGTATCTGACCAAAACCGCCACCCGGCTGGCGTGGGATGTCTCATACAGCCCCGGCGACGTCCTGGTGTTTGGCTCGGAATCGCGGGGACTGCCGGCCTCCATTCTCGCCCGCGAACCGACGAACAACCTCAAGCTGCCGATGCATGAACTGGTCCGCAGCCTCAACCTCGCGAGCACCGTGAACACGATTGTCTATGAGGCGGTGCGTCAGTTTGGCGGACTGAATCCCCCCGGGTGAGAGTTCCCTCCAACCGGTCTGGCGGAACCGGCTCCCTTGCCACGGAAAACCACGGTACCCGAGATGATGGCCGGTTGCCGGCTCATCGCCAAAGCGATGCCAGCAACCGGCCTTCTTCCCAGATAACTCCGACGGAATGGCCGTCGCCCCGCGGACTACTTCGCCGTTTCTTTCGCGGGAAACTTCGGCTCGGCAACCAGCTTGTCATTCTCGACAAACCGCACCTGGCGGTAATCTCCCTTGGGAACCGAGACAATCAGCGGTGAGGCAAACGTGGCGGTGCCCCCATCGGCGGCGGTCGCCTTGTACTGGATGGTCAGCACCCCCTCCTGCTGGGTCACACCGGTCACGGTATACGTCCAGACCTTGTTCCCCTGGCGGATCAGGGCACACACCACCAGCGTGTCAAACGCCTTCTCGGGCAGCACCCTGGGCTTCGCCCCCATCACGAAGGCCACCCCGAAGATCTGGTCGAACCGCTTCTGGTCGGTGATCACCAGCGCGTGCAGGGGGTCTTCAAGGCCCGAGTCATTCCGGCGGAAATAGCCAGAGTGCGCCGTATAGGCCACCTTCTGCCCCGCCGGCTCTGTCTGCGATGCCTGCACGGGGACAACCAGGACCAGGGGGACCACCGACAACGCCCCCATCCACACCAGGACGGGCGCAGCCAGACGAACGAGAATTGCTTTCATCATCAGACTTCGAACAGGGGACCTTGCCCAAGAGACAAAATCGACAGGCAACGCGACTGACTGTACCACCCACACTGCCAGAAACGAAGGTCCCTGAACGGACTTCGTCACGGCGTCACGCCGGAGAATGTCATTTTATTCCCCACCCCACACCCGCTTTCCCCCCACCCACGTCTGCCGCACCTCGATTTCGGCTATCTGCTCCTCCGGGCAGGTGAGGATGTCACGGTCGAGGATGATGAAGTCGGCGAACTTCCCCGGCTCGAGAGAGCCCTTCAGCCGTTCCTCAAACGTCAGCCAGGCGTTCTGGATTGTGTAGAGCCGGATCGCTTCGGGACGGGTCAGCTTCTGCCCGGGATGCAATGGCTCACCTCCCCTCCGCGGTTGCCGGGCCAGGGTGATCCACATCCCCAGAAACGGGTTGTACGGGTTTACCGACCGCAGGGAACCGATCTTCTGCATGTGATCGCTCCCGCCCCCCACCATCACCCCGGCATCAAACAGGCTGCGGTACGGCTGGAAATACTCCAGCCGACTGTCTCCAAACTGCGCCCGCAGCGTGGCCCCATCCAGCCAGAGCCAGGCGGGCTGCAGATCGCAGACAATTCCCAGTTCCCGCATCACATCGACCGCCTCGCGGCTTTGGAAATTCGCATGCGTCAACGAAAACCGGCAGGCGGCAATTGGTGCCCGACTCCGCTCGGCACCGGCCCCCGGGCGGGAATCTCCCGGCCGGGCCTCCTGCGATTTCGCCCCCTCCCCCTGCCGTTGTAACTCGTCATTCACCGTGCGATAGGCGTCCAGCAGCGTGTGGACCGCTCCATCTCCCACCGAATGGGCCGTGAATTGCAGGTCGTGCTTTACCGAGAGCCGCACCAGCTCCGCCAGTTTCTCTGGATCGATGTACCGCAGTCCGCGGTATTCGGGGTCGGTGATCGAATAGATCCGCGACTTCCCCCATGGCTGCCGCAGGTAGGCACTTCCCGTCAGCATCCCCCCATCGAGATAGCACTTCACCCCCCGCCGCCAGAGCCAGGGATCCCAGTGGTGTCCCGGGTCCTGCGCGATGCGGGCAAATTGATGGGCGAGTTCCTCCACCGGCTGCTGGGCGTCGACCGAGGCATGGATGTAAACCCGGCAGGTCAGTTCCTGCGCCTGATGCAGCTCGCGAAACAGGGCGTACTCCGACTCACTGGCGTCCTTGTCGGTGATGCTGGTCAGGCCGACCCGGTTGTAATCCGCCAGCAGTTGCTTCAGCCGGTCACGCTGCTCGGCGGAGTTCGCACTTTTGCCACCTCCCCTCGGCTTTGCCAGCCGGGTGCAGCTCCGCAGGATGCCGGTCAGTTCTCCCGTCTGGGGATCCTTCTCAATCTGCCCCGGCCCCCCATCGGGAATCTGCGACTCGCGCGTCAGGCCACTCTCCTGCAGCGCCAGCGAGTTGAGGGCGGCATCGGGTCCGGTGGCGAACATCACCGGGTGCCGGGGGGCCGCCTGGTCGAGCTCGCGCCGGGTGGGATACCGCTGATCGCGCAGCCGGGTGATGAAGACCTGCCGCAGTGTGATCCATTCCCCCTCGGGCACCACCGCCGCCCGGCTGGCGATGTAGGCCAGCACATCGGCGATCGTATCCATCTCGGGAATGGGGTGGTCGAACTCATGCAGAGCGGCGGCCACCGGGTGCACATGCGAGTCGATCAGACCAGGCAGCACCGTCGCCCCCGCCAGGTCGATCTGCCGGGTCTGCGGTCCCGCCAGGCGGCGAACCACCTCGTCGCTTCCCACCGCGACGAGCTTCCCTTCCCGGACCGCGAGGGCTTGAGCGATCGAGAACTGCGCATCGACCGTGACGATCTTCCCGGAGTGCAGCACCAACTCGGGGGGCTCGTCGGCGACTGCCGGAAAAGCGACACCCGCGATCCACAGTGCCGCCCCCAGAATCATTTCCAGCCGGGAGCTGACCTGCATCTTGAACACGCGTCTCACACAGTCAGGGGGCATGCGGCGGCTCGAGTCAGGGCGTCTGGTGGAGGAAACAGCCTTGGAACGTCGAGCGTACCGCACGGTTCCCCCGGGCGAAACCAACCGGCGGAGTCGACCCGTGTGGCAAAGCCGGCCGTGGCCAGGGGGAATGCCCGCGGACGGGAGGCTGGTCACAGGGGGTGTCGGCGAGCGTCAGAAAACGGCGGGCGGGCAATTGCATTCCCGACTCCCGGCGGCTATTTCAGCAGCATGCGCAACTTCTGGAGACAACACTGGTTTCTGACCACTCTGGCCCTGCTGATCCTCAGTGGTTTGAGCGTGGGGGGCCTGGGCTACGGCCCGATCGTTGAACCCTACGCCAGGCAGCTCAATCCGCGCTGGATCACAGCGGCGGTGCTGTTCCTGATGTCGTTCAGTCTCGACAGCAGCAGGCTGTGGGGGGCGTTTCGCAGTCCCGGACCGGTGCTGCTGGCGTTTGTGCTCAACTACGGATTGATTCCGCTGCTCGGCTGGCTGCTGGTTCCATTTCAGCGATCCCCCGATTTGCGGTTCGGTCTGATGATTGCCGCTACGGTCCCCTGCACGACGGCCGCCGCCTCGGTGATGACCCGCAAGGGAGGAGGGAACGACGCCGTCTCGCTCCTGGTCACCCTCGCGACCAACATGCTCTGCTTTCTGCTGACCCCCCTCTGGCTGCGCTGGACCACCTCGACCACTGTCGAGTTCGACATCACCCGGATGATGTGGGAACTGGTCCAGGCGGTGCTGGCCCCCACCCTGCTCGGCCAGGCGCTGCGGCTGAGCGGCCCGCTCAAGGCCTTCGCGACCCGTTACAAAACCGAGATCAGCACCGCCGCCCAGGTGCTGATCGAAGTGATGGTCTTCACCGCGGCATTGCAGGCGGGAATGAAGCTGCGGCAACTGCAGGCGCCCGCGGGGCCGCCGGCGGTCTCGGGGGAACTCGTCGCGCCGCTTGACCCGACGGCTGCCGCGATCACCGTTGCCGAACCGGTCACCTTGGCCGGGGTCCTCATTGCCCTCGCGAGTGTGGCGGGCATTCACCTCACCGTGCTGACCGTCGGCTGGTTCACCTCCCGAGTCCTGGGATTCGCCCGACCTGAAGCCACAGCCGTGGCCTTCGCCGGCAGCCAGAAAACACTGCCGATCGGAGTGTATGTGGCCACGCACGCCGTAGCGGCCCCCTATCCCTTTGCGATCTTCCCGATGCTGCTGTATCACACCTCGCAGCTGTTCCTCGACACGGCCATCGCGAGCCGGCTGAAACCACCCGACCCACCACCCCCGCCCCCGCCGCCGCTGTCGGGATGATGCGGGGAGGGCAGAACCAGATTCCCCCGCCGCGACCTCACCGTGGCGGCTCTGCCCCCTCCAGCGGCACTTCACAAAACGTCAGGGCCGCCAGACCGTTGGTGCCGTAGAGCAGGTTGTCGGGATTCCAGTTCGCGCTGTCCAGATAGGTCACCCACTTCGATGTGGTCGGTTCCATCAAAAGCAGCCGTAGCGTGTTCCCTTCGGCCGAACCACCCGCCACCCGCGGCGTACCCCCTTCGAAGTGAAACTGCGACACCAGCCGGTCTGACCAAACCACCGGCATGTCGAATTCCAGCACTACCTCGCTCCGCTCAGCATTCCCGAACCGGGCCCGTTTCAGGTTCGGCGGCGTCACCGGTTGGGCGAACGGCCGCTGATACAGTTCCTGGGCCAACACCGGCTCCAACAGCCGGGCGAACTCCGCATATCCCTCCGCCGGGAAGTGGCAGCCTCCGGGGGGTTTGACCCCCAGGGTCGACATCACGCTCAGCCGTGAGAACCATCGCGGCAGATTCCGCTGCACTTCCCGCAGGCGATTGTCGGAACCGCGGATCCCCATCGCACACGACTTCGGCCAGATCTGGAACACGCAATACCGCTGTACATTGGGGTAGTCTTCCTTCCAGCTTGCCGCCAGGTCGATGAAGAATTGGCGATATGTCTCGTAGCCATAGCCCCCCGTCGGCCCATCCGCCCCCTGGTCATTCTCTCCCTGGTGCCAGAGGATGGCCCGGATGCCGTGGGTCAGCTTCGCCTGCCGCACGCGCCACAACAGGCGGCCGTAAATGGTCGACACATCGGTCGGCTCCTCCGGATTGCGCTGGTGCTGATCAATCCGCGTTCCCCCCACCGCCCCATTGATCAGACAGACCGGAATCTGCTCGCGTTCCACCAGGCGCCGTCCCAGCTCCATCCCCCAATACCCAATCTCCAGTTTTCCCCCCGGACTGCGGGCGACGGCATTCCCCCACACTTTCAGGCGGGATCCGTTGGGATCCCCCGCCGTCGCACCATAGGTCCGCACCCAGTCGCTCGGCTCGAGCGGATCCCGTTCACCAAAATCGGTCGCCACCGCATTCGACTGACCGATGATCACGAAGGCGTCGCCGCAGACCAGATTGCTGGCAGTGTGCAGGACCGTCTCGGCATTCCCCACCCGCCGTCCGAATTCGGTCCGGTATTTGATCAACCCCGGCTGCAGCGGCATCACGATCGAATACCGCCTCTCCGGTGAGGGCTCGACGGTCTGCGTTGCGACCAGCCTGTCATCGGCGAAGAGCCGGACGAAGACCTGGTCGGCAGGTTCTTCCAGTCTCCCGGCATAGACCAGCCGGCCCCGCCGTGTTGCATCGCGGGAATTCCCTTCACGCGGGAAGAACTGGTTGTCTTCGGGCTGTTCCTCGTCCGCCAGTGGCCGGGACACCCAGGGATCGTCCCCCGCCGGTTCGCGGACCTGGATGGGAATCGTCTCGACCACGGCAGCCCCGCCGTTGTCGATCTGGGCTGTCACGTTGACGACGCCGCTTCCCTGGGCCCGCTTCAGCACCAGTTGTCCCAGGTGCTCTTCCCGACTGACGGCCACGCCGTCGAGACTCCACTTCACGTGCAGTTCATCCGCCTGCTGTGATCGCAGGGCAGTCAGGTTCTCGATCTCGGCCACCACATTGAGGGGAGTCCGCCCATCCCACTCGGAGGAAGAATTCAGGCGGAATTGCGGCTCGGGAATCGTATCGCGGATGGTGATTGGAATCTCCCGGGACTTCACTCCATCGGCACAGATCGCCTTGAGCTTCAAGACCGCCTGTTCCGTCTCCCGCACTCGTCCCGCCGGGAAGTCGAACGCGAACCGGTCGGTGGCGACGACGGTTTCTGTTCCCCCGCGCTGCAGAATCCAGAACAGTTTCTGGGCTCCCCCTACCGTCGCCTGGATCGTATGAGTCGTCCCTTCGTTGACCGTCAGGGTCGATTCGGAGAGGGTGAAGTCATTTCCGGGCTGAACCAGGGGACCGACCAGGGTCTGATTCGGCTTCTGGTTTTCGTATTGCAGGCGAATCCAGTCGGCCGAACGAACGACGCGTGAGATGCGCACTTCATCAAGATCTCCCTGGTAGTCGTAATGATGATACCAGCCTCCCAGAAACAGACGGGCGGGGCTCTTGATGGCCAGAGGGGCTCCATTGGTCTTGTGGATGCCATCCAGCACCCCATTCACGTAGACCTGAGAGACCCCCTTCTCGTAGGTATGGACCACCTGCACCCATTCTTTCAGGGGAAGCGGGCTCTCGCTGCGCACATCGCCTCCCGAGAAGTAGCAGTCCATGCGGATGTGCGGCGGGCTCTGGAATTGCATCACCACTTTCCCCTGGCCCTGTTCGTTCCCCCAGCCGACGAGGCGTCCATTCGGAGCCTCCGCCCGAAACCAGGCCTCGGTGCTGTGCGAGCTGGAACCGGTGGGATAGTTGGTGATGTTCTCTCCTCCGAAGATCCCTTTGTTTTGGGCAAAATGCCGGGCGGCCCCGATCATGCCGGGCGCTGCCGTGGTGCCGGTGTCGGTACATGTGAGTGAGCCAACCGTGTCCTCGACCGGATCCGTCATGTGCCAGACACTGAGATAGCCGTTGGATTCGTTGAAGACGCGTCCTCCCGCCGAGAACCGTTGCGCGGTGGGGTGACCCCAATACAGGCGCAGTTCCTGGCGGGCATTGCCGCGGATCTCAGGAACGCGGACCCAGACGGACGCGAACCCCGCCTCGGCATTCCACTCTTCGATCTCGAACGCCAACGGTTCGCCGCCGGCCGAGGTGATCCGCAGATCGTTCCCCTGCGGATGCGCCTGGGTGAAGTCGAACCAATCCCGCTGCAGTCGGATCAAAACGGGAAACTGCTCGACCCGCGCCTCCGCAGGCAGCCCGGCCCCGTCGGGGGTGGTCAACAGCCACAGCGAACCCGAGTGCTTCCAGTCCTGCCAGCGTTCCGCCGCCAGTGCCGACGTTTCCTGACCCCGCAGCAGGTTCCCCCCCAGCACCAGCCCCGAGGCAACGCCCGCCAGCAGCAGCAGCAGCAGCAGCAGCAGCAGGGGGAGCATCGCACGGGCGCCCCCCAACCTTTGGCCGGCCAACACGGCTTTCCAGGCCCCACTCGTTGTTCGCCTCCCAGAATTCAGTTCCGTCCCGATCCCCGACCGCCGCCGTGGCTGGTCCGCGACGTCGCAGTTCGGAGGGCAGGCCACAGACACAGACGTTGGCTCGGGTTTCATCGGTTTGGCAGTCGGTGCGAAAAGGCGGATCGCGGCAGCGGTCAGGGTCGGCAGGCACTGGCGGGGTTCAGGATTTCCGGGGACACGCACCCCCAGCGAGCGGGAACGCGACACCTTCCCGGCCCGTAACGAACCCCTCTGTTCCCGATGCTATCGGGCCCCGGGTGACCCCGTCCAATCCCCCCGGCCCAATCAGCATCAAACAAAAACCGAGGACGCAGAAGGGGACAGGCACATATTCCCAACTCTTGGGTACGATCGACTCAATTGGCTCCACCCCTTTTTGCTGTCTCGCGGCGGAAGCGGATAGCAGTGCCTTCGTCCGGGTTGAAGGCGACGGCCAGTTCGTTGACGGTGCCTCGCCATCATCGGGACTCGTTGCCTGGCCGCGCTCGATTCCCCTTGTGGGTCTGATTCTCTCGAGACTATTCCCTTCCCCCGCCCTGTTGTGATAGACCAATTGAAACCCGCTTCACGGGGAGCACCACCGTCGGCAAGTCTGGCCGCGTCCGGGCTGTCCGGTCGCGGGAGGTTCCTGACGGGAAGTGCGGCCTCACCTGACCAGTTTGGCAACATCGCACGATTCCAGAGACCATGCCCATCACCTTCCGCTTCCGCCTTCCACACGCCCCCCTGCTGCTCTTGCCAATGGCACTCTGGATGAGTGCGTTGGCGGGAACCGTTCGAGCTGAGGATTGGCCGCGGTGGGGGGGGCCGCGGGGGAATGAGACGTGGCGTGGGCCGAAGCTGCGCGAACAGTGGCCGACGGAAGGTCTGAAACGGCTCTGGCAGCGGCCCCTGGGGGGCGGTTATGGCGGGGTGGCCGCGGTGGGAGATCGTGTGCTGGTGATGGATCGCCAGACCGAGCCGACGGAACGCGAACGGCTGCTCTGCTGCGATGCCGCGACCGGCCGCGAACAATGGCTGTACGAAACACCTGTCGAATATGGCAAGCTCGACTATGGCAACGGGCCCCGCGCCATGCCGGTGATCGACGGCAACCGGGTGTATGTGCTGGGGGCGCTCGGCCATTTCGCCTGCCTCGAACTCGAAACGGGCAAGCTGCTGTGGAAATACGAACTGCGGGACTCGCACGGGGCGCGGATTCCCACCTGGGGTCTGGCCGCCTCTCCATTGATCCTCGGCCAACTCGTGATTGTGCATCCCGGCGGCACCCCCAACGCCTGCTGGGTCGCCTTCGACAAGCAGACCGGCAAGGAAGTCTGGCGCTCGGGAGACGACCCGGCCGGGTATGCGATTCCCGTATTGGTCGAGGCCCCGTCGGGTCCCCTGCTGATTGGCTGGAGCCCCACCCACATCGTCGGTCTGCTGCCGGGCGATGGCCGGATTGTGTGGAAGATTCCGTATGAAATCACCTACGGCGTCTCCATCGCCACGCCGATCTACCACGAGAACCTGGTTTTCATCTCGGGTTATTGGCACGGCTCGAAGGCCGTCCGGCTGGGGAAACAGCCAGGGGATCAGGAACTCGCCTGGCAAGAAAACAAGTTCCTGCGCGGGCTGATGGCACAGCCGATCTATCGCGACGGGCACGTCTACACGATCGACAAGCAGTTCGGCCTGACCTGCTTCGAACTGCAGACCGCACAGAAGAAGTGGGACTGCGGGCACCGGGTGGTCGAACGGGCAGCGAATCCGCAGGCGACACTGACCTGGCTGAATGACACGGATCGGGCACTGATCTTCAACGAGAACGGCGACCTGATCTTGGCCCGGCTGACTCCCGAGGGATACGACGAGCGGGCCCGGGCCCATCTGATTGACCGCCGCGAACGGTCGCCACTCTGGGCCCACCCCGCTTATGCCGGGAACAGGGTGTTCGTCCGCAGCGACAGTGAGTTTGTCGCCTACGAACTGCCGGTCGATGAGACCGGGGCTGCCGGGAAGTGACCGGTCAACGGATCGCCCGGCGGGTCTTGCGTCCCTTGGTGAAGCTGTCGATGACGAGGTTGCCAAGGTCGTCGGCCTGGCAATGCGCCGAGACCCCGCCCGAGACCGCCGCCATCTGTTCGACGAAGTTCACCAGGCCCATATAGAAGTAGTCTTCGATGAGGGCGAAGCTGGAGAGACGGATCCCTTCCTGGGCACAGCGGCGGGCTTCCTGCAGGGTGAGCCGGGAGGTCTTCTCGGCGGGGGGATAGATCAGCACGAGATCGCGCCCTTCGAGGTGGGCGGTCGGTTCGCCGTCGGTGATGACGATGATCTGCTTGTTGAGGGCGGGTTGCCGTTTGAGCAGCCGGCGGGCCAATTGCAGCCCGGCATGGATGTTGGTGAAGTGCTGGGGGATGAACCGGGGAGGCTTGTCGAGATTGATCCGCAGGTGGACGCGGGAATCAAAGATCGAGACCGGCTTGGGGGCCGAGTTGTAGAGTTCGCGCTCGGTGAGGACGCTGGCGGACGAGTAAAAGCCGACGAATTGCAGGGTGTCTCCCTGATACCGGCCCCGCACAAGGGCCTGCAGGGCCATGGCGACCCGCTTGGCCTGGCCGTATTTGCCGTAGCGGGTCATCGAGCCGGACATGTCGATGAGGACCACGGTGGCGCAGCTCGACTGGTGCTCGGTCGTCTGGACGACGAGGTCATCCTGTTCAATCCCGATGGGGGTTCCGCTCCCCTGGCGGGCGATGGCGTTGCGCAGGGTTTCCTGCAGGTTGAGATTGGCGACGGGGTCGCCGAATTCGTACGGCTTGGTCTCTTCGAGCTGGACCTGGCCAACGCCGCGTTGATCGGTCTCATGCCGGCCGAGCTTGTCGCGGGCCTGGGCCAGGAAGAGTTCTTCGAGCGACTTGGTGGAGGCGCGGCGAATCCCCTTGGGGGTCACGCGGTACTTGCCGTTTTCATCCTTCTCGAGGTAGCCCTGCTTCATGAGCATCTCGAGCGCTTCGGCATTGCGGTCTTCCAGTTCCTGCAACTGGTCGAGCACGTCGTCGCCGTATTCCATCAGGTAGCGGTTGAGCTGATCGAAAAGCTCATCGGCCGACTGGGGAGAAAACGAAGAGGAGCCATCCCACTTGGAGAACTCGAACGTCGCCATGGCGTGGCCCTGGGGTCTCGGAGGCCTGCGGATCGGAAGGGAGGGGAGGCCACACGCACGGTTCCGCCCGGTGGACTGCCCTGTGAGATTCTAGCAGACCGGGCGAGTTTACCGCGGTTGGGAGGGTCTCGGCGACGGGCGGTCGGCCAAAGTGAGGCCGCGCGAAGCGCGATAGCCGTATTCAATCGCAAACCAGTTCGCGTACCGCTCGCGGTCGCGTGAGGAGGTGTTGCGTTCGTCGTTGACGTGCCCCACTTCGTGGATCAGCACGTTGTTGAGGTAGAAATCGCGGATGGTGGGAAGCGCCCACGACAGTTTCCAGAGACCGTCCACGCAGGACCAGACTCCGCCGTACATCCGGGCTTCCTGTTCCTGAATGGGGGTGGGTGCCCGGTGGTACTCTTCGACCAGAGTGCTCTCGATGGGATAGAGATAGACGGTCCGTCCCCACTGCATGCCATAACAGGGGAAGCAGGCACGCTTGCGGGTCATGGTGCTGAACTGAACCACTTCGACCTTGTTCGCGAGTTGCCGGGGGAGCAAGGCGAGGCGCTGCCGCACGTCGTCGGGAGTCAGCACGTGCAGATAACCTTCTCCGGGAGGCTCGACAACAAACTTCAGGCGTCCGTCATCGCGGGGGTCGTGCCAGCGTTCGGGGGCGGAGAATTCATCGCGACGAACAGCTCCCCGCGTGATGCGCGCGCGGAAGGCCGTGGCGGGACGCGGATCGTGAGCCGGTGGAGAGGAGGGACGACGAGCCGGCAGGAGGGGGGAGGCCGGGCGAGAAGAACGGCGGGAGGACATGAGCACAGCCAGTCGCAAGGAGGCAGGAAACACAATTCCATCCTAAGACTCGCCAAAAACGCGAAGCAAGGTGTACACCTTAAGTGATTATCTAACAACAACTTACAAAATCTGGACCGGAACCGGTTTGGATTTAGGGCGAGATTTGGCCCCACACTTCCGGCAGACCGACAATCGGTAACCACCCAGCCTATCATGGGTTGTGGATTGCTTCGTGGACGAAACCCCCTGCGACGCCCGTCGCGAGAGCCTACCGAGGTGTTCACCAAAAAATGCAACACATTGCAAATACAGCACTTACATCAAAAATCACTACAATCCCAACCGCGAGCTGCCCGGAATATGGGGACTCTGAGGGGCCGATAAGGGTCAGCGCGGGCGAACGGCTCCGATCTGATTGCCGAAGCGTTTTTTGGGGAACAGGGCTTCGGCCTGGCCGACATTTCCCTGCGGACTGCCGGGGGCGGGGCGCAGGAAATCATCGCTGGCGGGATCGACCGAGACGAACTGCGGCTGCACTCCGTAACGACCGCTCCGGGCCACAAACAACGACGGAATCTCATTGGGAACCGGAGGATTCGCCGCGGGGCGGGTGGTCCAGTTGAAATCGATTCCACCGGGATTCGAAGCGAACATCTGCAGGAAGACCGCTTCATTGAAGCCTTGCGCGACGATGGCATCGCGTTCGGCCGATTCCACAAACAGGTTGTTGAAGAACGACAGGCCATCGGTGGCGGAACCGGGCATGTTGTCGAAGACCACTCCCTGCCCGACCTGATAGAAGGTATTGGAAGCCAGCAGCAGGTTGCGCCAGTTCGGGTTGGTTCCCTGCAGGTGCAGGCCGATTTTCGCCTGATGGAAAATGGTCTCTTCGACCTCGAGATCGAGGGCGTCGTCGCGGGCGCGGATCCCGGCGGCGAGTGGTCCCAGCAGCCGGCAGCCGCGCAGTCGTATGCGGTTGTTCCCCTGCTCACCGCGACGGGTCAGCTCAAACCCAACCGCGGTGGATTGGGCCGCCCCCCGGATGGTGAGGCGTTCGAAGATCACTGGCACGCCGCCAAAGGACTGGACTCCTTCGAGAGCGACCGCTTCGCGAGCGAAGCCATGAATGGTGAGGTCCACGAACCGCGAGGCTTCGAGATTACCCCCCAGACGAATCGCGGTCTCTTTGCCACTGGCGTCGATCTCGACACCTTCCAGCTGGAAGTTGGGAAGGTCCCCCTGGGAGGCGATGACCGAGACCACCGGTTCGGCCCCCGCGGGGGCCAGGACCGTGCCCTGCCCTTTGATGATCAGGCCGCGGGGCCAGGTCTGGTCGACCGTGATCCGTTCGGCGAGTACGCCTGGGGGGAGGGTGATGGTTTGCCGGGCACTGCGGCTGGAGGGGCGAAAGTTCTTCGCCTCGGCAAGTGCGGCGGCGAGCGACTTGTAGGAGTCAGAGGGTCCGACGCGCAGTTCACGACGGCTGGCCGAGATGGTCGGTCCCGAAGAGGCAGTGTCGTCGTCCGGAGCCTTCGCCGTCCCCTTCTTCCTGCCCGCCCCTTTGCTCTTCCCGGCTGAATTACGATCTGCCGAGCCCGTTTTGGAGGAGCCCTGCGAGGGCTTGGACTTGCCGGGCCCCCAGGTGAACCAGATTCCAAGGGTGAGCAGAGTCAACAGGGCATTGGCTCCCACAATCCACCAGAGGCGTCGGCGGGACTCTGGCGAAGCGCCCGGCGACCTCGGGGAGGAGACCGACGCCTCTTTCTGAGCTGCCCGAGGGGGGCCGGGAGTCGCCCGGACCGCACTGCGGGCGGCCCGCCGGACAGGTCGCTCGGTTTCGACGATCCAGGTGGGGGCGGGTTCGGGCCCGGACTCAACAGGTGGAGAGGGGGAAGGAGGAAGTGATCCCGGGAGGGGAACTGGCGGCGACTGCGGTTGCGCTTTGACGGAGGGCATCACCAGCGTTTCGTGGCTGGCTTCGGCCCGAGAGCCATCGGCAAAATCGACCAGGAGTTCTTCCTCGGCGGCGGGGAGCGAAGAGAACTCGACCGGTGCCGTGGACAGCGGAGGCGGCTGTGTGGGCACGGGCTCCAAAGGCACAGGGGCCAACGACACAGGTGCCACCGGGACGGGGGCCACGGCGACCGGTTCCCCAGCCAGCGGGGGCACGGTGACTTTGGACTGCTGACCGGAATCCTGAGGCGGCGAGTCCGGGGAAGACGTGGGTGCCGCGGGAGCACTCAAGACGCGCGTATCACCCAAGGCATCATCAGAGCCCGACGATTGCAGGGGAGGCGATACCTGCGGGGGGGCTGCGGCGGCACTGCTCCTGTCATCCGCCCCTGGGACAGTCGCCGGGGCCCCAGGCAGGAACGGAGGAGGCGATTCTCCCTGAGGGGTGGCCGGAATGGATTCGGGAAGCGGCGCAGAGGAGGGAGCAACGGGCTGCACCTGTGCGCGCCCACCCGCTGCCTGGTCGGCTTCCGAAGTCCGTCGGAGGAACGCAGCGAATTCGGGGGACTCTTCCTCGTCCGGACCGATCCCGGGTCCAGCGCGGTTGTCGATCACCGGCGGCGTGACCTGGGACGGTCTCACCGGTGCAAGTTCGGGAGGTGGGAGGAGCGTTCCTGCGACCACGGAGGGTGTTTCCGCCGGCCAGCCCTGTCGGGGGGACCAGTCGGTCCCGCTGGAGGAACGGGGGGCTTCGATCGTTTTCGAAGGGGGTGCTGTCGAAGAGCCGGTTGTCCAACCCGCTTCCCCCCCCACGGGCGAAGAGCCATAGGTCAGTCCGGCGACGGCGCCGCCCACGACTGGATGCATCTCGGCCCAGATGTCACCCCCATTTTCGCGCAACCAGTCGGCGAGGACCTGAGCGACATCGCGGGCGGACTGAAACCGGTCTTCGGGGCGTTTGGCCATCATCCGCCGGACGATGGCCACGAGTCCCGGAGGGACCTGGGGGGCAATCTCGGCGAGCGACGGGGGTTCTTTGGTCTGATGGGCCAACAACCTCGCCGCAAGGGTTCCCTCGGAGAAGGGAGGGTGTCCTGCCAGCAGGAAGAAAAACGTGCAGCCGAGACTGTAGACATCGGACCGCACATCGACGGAGTGGCTGTCGAGTGCCTGCTCGGGCGAGAGGTAGTCGGCCGTGCCCAAGACTTTTTCATCGTGGCGACGGGTGATCGACGAGTCGTCCCGCTCATCAAAAAACCGGACCAGACCCAGGTCGAGCACCTTGATGGTTCCCCGGTCGTCCAGCAGCAGGTTGGCCGGCTTGATATCGCGATGGACCAGGTTGGACTTGTGGGCCTGATTGAGCCCCTCGGCAGCCTGGCGGATGTATTCCGCGGCGGGGATCGGCTGAAACGGCCCCTCGCTGGCGACGATGTCTTGCAGCGACCGGCCCGAGACGTACTCCATCACCAGGAAGTGGATATCCCCTTCCTGATCGACATCGTAGGCCCGCACGATGTTGCGGTGATCGAGTGCCGCGACCGCCTGGGCCTCTTTGTGAAACCGTTCCAGATGGCTGGCTCCCCGGGCACTTGCCTTGGGGAGCACCTTGATGGCCACGCGCCGCCGCATGAGCCGGTGTTCGGCAAGATACACGGCGCTCATCCCGCCGGTTCCCAGGTGCGACAGCAGCCGATACTTCCCCAGCAGGAAGCCCTTGTTTCGTCCCTGGAGCAGCTTGTCTGCCTGCCAACGGGTCAACAACTGGCGTTCGACAAGAAAATCGGCGACCTGGGGGGTGTCGGCCACATTCTTGGCATCGAACGGGATTTCCCGCAAAGCGAGGCGCAGAGTCTCCCCTTCGATCAGCCCGCTTTGGCGGGCCAACCCAACAAACATTTCCGGGGTCAGTTTGGTGGCTGCGGGCATCGGTTCACGATTGGGAGGAAGCGTGAAGATAACAGCGTGAACGCAGTCAATCCAGCACCCGGAACGTGGCCGCGGCAGGATTTCCCGCAGTGGTTCGACCCTTGGAGCGACCGCGGATCGCAAGTTTGCAAGCGGATTACCGGGGCAGATAGACTACGCCGGGTTCTTCATCATTGTTCCCGTCCGTCCACTTGCTGCTGTCGGCACGGTGTGGTCTGGCGGACACAACCTCGGCACCGAGCATGCAATCCCTGCTTCCCCTTCTCACTCCGCTTGCCGGTCTGAGCGTTTTAGCGATCCTTCTGGTGTCGGCCTGCATCCGCGAAGCGATGCTGATTTACAACTATCTCGACCAATTCTCGGTCTTTTCCCGTTATCTCCCCCGTCCATCCCGGCTGAGAGCCCTCGCCATGGCGATTCCGATGGTGCTGTTCGGCGGTACGATTCCGGTGCTGGTCAGTCTGTTCATCAATCGCAAGAACAATCCTCCGCTGTTGGCATCCCACGCCTTGACCTGTGCGCTGCTGCAATTTCCCTTTACTTTCGTCTTGATTGTGTTTGTGTTGCATCGCCTGCTGCCGGCCTCTCCCAAGCGGTCCTTGAAGGTGGCCGGGTGCTTCGTCGCGCTGCTGATTCCAGTCATCGGTGCCGAATGGCTGGTCATCAGGATCGCCTCGCGATTGATGGTCCTGTACGCGGCGCGGCAGTGAGCTTTCGTTCGTCCCGAGCCCGTTTCCCTCCCCCGCCCCCATGAGTGTGCCGCACGACGAGCTTCCGAGGGCCCCTGGCGGCCCCGACCGGAGACGGGTCGGTTTTCTGCTGACCGTGGTTGGGTTTCTGGTCGCTCTGATCTGGATACTCGACCGGGTCGCCCCGTTGCCGCTCCCCCTGCCCCGGCCGTGGTTCCTGCACCGCAACCTGCTGGGCATGGCGGGGGTCGCCGCGGCGATTGCAGGGCTGGCTCTGCAGCGCGATCGCTCACTGCGGGGGCCCGGTACGGGAACGTCGCCCCGCGATGGCTGGGCTCCCCATCGTCCCGGGCGGCGATTCGAGTCGCTGGTGGTTTATACGCGTGCCGGTTGCCATCTCTGCGACGACGCCCTCGAACTGCTCGCCGACTATTCCGCCTGGCTGCCCCCTCCCGAGGAAATCGACATCGATCCGCACCCTGCGCTCAAAGACCGGCACGGGGAGTGGATTCCCGTCGTCGAAATCGATGGGCGTGAGCGGTTCCGCGGACGCATCGACGAACCGTTGCTGCGCCGGTTGATCGACAATACGCCCCCTCTCGATGAGGTTCCGCCGGGCCCCCGGTTTCGTCCCTGATTCCATCCCTGTCCGCATCTGTTCATTCCCCTGCCCTCATGCCTGCGAAACACGATTTTCTGCCCGATCTTGTGGGCTGTCTCTCGACCGGTGCCGCCGGAAACCCCACGGTCGAAATGATCGAGGCGGCCTTTCGACATCACGGACTGCACTGGCGATACATCAACACCGAGGTTTCTCCCGAGGGACTGGGGGATGCGGTCCGCGGTCTGCGGGCGATGGGTTACCGCGGGTTCAACTGCAGCCTGCCCCACAAGGTGACGGTGATCCCGCACCTCGACGGCCTCGGCCAGTCGGCCGAAGTGATGGGAGCGGTCAACTGTGTGGTGCGGCGCGGAGATCAGTTCATCGGAGAAAACACCGATGGCAAGGGGTTTCTGCGTTCGCTGCAGTCGCTGGTCGATCCGCGGGGGAAGCGCGTCGTGATGTACGGGGCGGGGGGAGCGGCCCGGGCCATTGCCGTCGAGTTGGGACTCGCGGGGGTGGGGCAACTGACGGTCGTGAATCGTTCGGCCGAACGGGGGGAGTCGCTGCTGAAAATCCTGCGGGAGCGACTGCAACTCAACGCCAGCCTGGTGCGCTGGGAGGGGGACCATGTGATCCCCTCCGACACCGATGTGGTGATCAACAGCACGTCGATCGGACTCTACGACGGCGAGGCCCGAGTGCCGCTCGCCGTCGATTCCCTGCGCCCCGGCATGGTGGTGGCCGATGTGATCTTCAGCCCACCCCAAACCCGCCTGCTGCGTGATGCCCGGGCGCGAGGCTGCCGCACCCTGGACGGACTGGGGATGATCGTCAATCAGGGAGTGATTGGTGTGCAGTACTGGACCGGCATCGAGCCTGATGCCCAAGTCATGCGGGTGGCTGTCGCCGAGGCGCTGGGAGTTCCCGTGGAGGGCTGAACGGCTTTCGTTGTGCGGGCGCGATCAGACTTCGGCGGTGGGCTGAAACAACCCGGCGTGGGCCGTGGCCGTCAGGAGGCCGGCCTCCCCCCGCAGGAACGAGGGGATGGCATCCCACACCGGGTAGACCCGACGGCAGTCCGCCTTGGCACAGACCCAGCCCCCGGTTGCGGGAGTGAAGGAGCCACCAGGGGGGACTTGAGGCGCAGCTTCCCAGACATCCGCTGGTTCCGTCGCCGGGAGACCGGGAGACAGTTTCTGGGGCAGACGGCGCCAAACCAGTGGATGGCCGCATTCCACACAGCGGAAACCATCCCCTGGGGGTCGGGAGGAGGCCTCGTTGGAACGAGGTGTTGAGGGTGGAGTGCTCACCATGCGCTCCGCTGTTCGACCACCGCGATGGACGGGACCCCCGGGTGTGCGGACTTGTTTCGCCAGACCGCCCCGATCTCAGGCCGCATGAACCGAGAGACCGGAGTCATTCCCGTTCCCTCGCGGGAGTTGAGGACCGCAGCACGTCGGCCAAAACCGTGTAGGCCTGCTCGCGGACCTCGTTGGGAAAGTCGTGTTCGCAGTCGGGATGCACGACGGTGAGCCGCTCTGGATGACCAAAGAGGGTATAGACTTCTCCCGCTGCCCGCGCGATGCGATCGACGCTGCCCGCCTGGAAGTTGTGATCGCGCGTGGGGGCGATGATCAGAACACGACGGGGGGCCAGAGCCCCGATCAATTCATGGAAATCGAACGGAATCTGGTCGAGCCGATCGTGGAAATCAGCCAGTCGGGGCATGTAAAGCGGCTGTGTCCAGCCCTGGCCTGGCTGCCACCGCCGAGGGTCTCCCCCGTAATAATCGAGAAAAGAGTCGAGCCCGCAGCTCGAGACGACCGCGGTAATCCGTTCATCGAAGACCGCGGTATAGACGGAGTTGTGCCCCCCCAGCGAATGCCCGATCGCGCCGAATCCGCGGGTGGCATCGACTTCGGGAAGCGTCGAAAGGTAATCGAGACCGCGCTGGTTGTCCCACACCGCCTTCAGCGTGCCGCTCTGCCAACCCAGCCCCGCGAGATCGGGCTGGTATTTGGCCAAACGCGGGTAGTTGGGGGCGAGGGTGATGAAACCCCGCTCGGCCAATTCCGCCGCATACTGGCGGTTGGGACGGCTCCCCAGGCCCACCACCGTGCCGTGGCCGACCACATCATCGGTCCCATGCAGACACAAGACCGCCGGTGCCCGACGCCCCTTCGTCCCCAGCACCGTTTTCGGCAGACAGAGGTAGGCGGGAACGCGACTTCCCGGTTCCGAGACGTAGGTGATCAATTGCCGCACATAGCTGCCGCAGTCATCCGCGCGCACCACTTCGACGTCGAGCGGAACCCGTTTCGACTGATCCGTGGGGAGTTCCCCCATGATCTGACGCATGCCGGCGAGAATCTCCTGGCGGCGGCGGGGCCACTCGGCGGTCGTCTGGATGGGTCGCAGGTCTCCCTCGGGGCCACGGCAAACCAACAGCTGATCTCGGGGGAGACGGGGGGCCGGCTCGAGAGACTCAGCTCCCGCCATCGCATCGGCCCACGACTGGTGTTGACCGTTCCACAACCGGAGTGCTCCAGTGGCCAGACAGGCGAGTCCCACCACGCGGATGACGAACACCGATCTCATGACACCCCACCTCCTCGGGCCGACCGAAAAACACGCTGCTTCCGGCGGCAGCCCTACAGCGATTGGCGGACCAGTTCGCAAGGCCCCTGTTCACCCGAGGCACTGGCGCACTGCCCCACGCCATTCTGGAACAGGTAGACTTCGTTGTTGTTGAGGGTGAGGGTCAGAATCTCGACCGGCCCCTGGAAGTAGGTGAAATGTCCGCACAAGACGCCATCGCGGTACGCCTGCCCCACCTGAAAGGGGCCCGTCCAGAAGATGTTCTGCAGCGTGACGCCAAATCCCCGCACACCGGAGAAGGGGGTCGAAAAGCGAATCATGTAATTGACGACACTCATGACCACCTCGCGGAAACAGAGTTGAAGCCAGGAGCCGGGACAACAGGCCGGAACCATCCAGTCTGGGGATTCCCGGACCTTACGCCCGAAGTGTAACGGCTTTTCGGGCGGGTGCCATCGAAGCCTCTCGCAACCCGGCTCCTGCCATCCGGAAGCGGATCGGGCCAGCCGGAGTCGCGGGGACGCATCACTCCGGAGATCGGTTCCCATTGCGTCTCTGCGGACTCGCATCACATCGGCGGCCAGCCTATCATGCCCGCGCGGATCGCAGGTCAGGAGCCAGAACGATGTTCGAACGGGTGGTCGACGCGTACCAGGGTGCCACGGTGGTGGTGGTGGGAGCGGGGGGTATCGGCGGCGAGATCATCGCCCGCCTGTCGGACCGGCCGGTCACGATGGTGATTGCCGATCATGATGCCCGACGACTGGCTGATCTCGACGCGGCACCGCAGGCCAGCCGCCGGTTGACCCGCCCCCTCGACGTACGTGACCCGCAGGCGGTGGCCGCATTCTTCGACTGGATTCATGCCGAAGTGGGAGTTCCCCAGTTCGTCTTCTACACCGCCGGGGTGCTGAACATCGAGTCGTTCTTCGACCTGTCTTACGAGCAGTGGAACCGCGCGGTCGCCATCAATCTGAATGGGGCCTACTACTGCATCCGTGAGGCGGCGCGGCTGATGTGTCCCAAGCGCAGCGGCAGTCTGCTGCTGCTCAGCTCGATTTCGGGGACAAAAGCCCGCTCGGGCTCGCGGGTCAATCCGGTCTACAACACCACCAAGGCCGCGATGGTGGCGATGGTCAATGCGGTCGCCATGCAGTTGCGGCCCCAGGGGGTGCGGCTCAACTGCATCTCTCCCGGCCCCACGGCCACATCGATGATGGATCTGCAGCCGCCCCCTGTCCACGAAGCGGTCAACCAGATCATGCTCGACCACCGCATGAATCTGCCGGGGGAGATTGCCGAACTGGCTCTCTTCGTGGCGGCCCATGGCCGATTCACGGGGGAAGACATTCCCATCGGCGGCGGGGCGGGCCTGGGGGCCTGACAGCTTCCCCGCCGTAATGCGGATTCGCCTCGACGGCGGATTCAGCTCCAGGGAGTGGTCCCGCGCACTTTGCCGCCGCATTCCTGCAGTGACCGCAACGCGAACTCGACATGCAGCGCCGTCCCCAGGGGCAGGGCCGCCTCATCGACCTTGAATCGCGGATGATGCACGCTGTAGGTCGAACCGACCGATTCATTGCGAATCCCCAGCCCTACGAAGCAACCGGGAATCCGGCGGGCGTAGAAGGCGAAGTCTTCCCCTCCCATCACGGGAGCCGATTCCACCACCGCGTCATTCCCCAGCAGATCGCGACCAATGGTCTGCGCCAGATCCCAGAGGCCACCGTCGTTGACCGTGGGAGGGAAATTGCTCCCGAGGAATTCCACGGTCGCTTCGCAGCGATTTGCCGCGGCCACATGGTGGGCGATCTCGCGGATGCGCTTCTGCAGAAAGAGCAAACCCTCCATCGTCAGGGCCCGCATCGTACCGCTCAGCTCCACCTGCTGGGGAATGACATTTGTCGCATCGCCGGCATGGAAGGTGGTGACGCTGACCACACCGGAGTTCAGGGGGTCCACTTCGCGGGAGACAATGGTCTGCAACTCGCAGACCAGCTTGGCGGCGGTCACCACCGGATCGACCGCCAGGTGGGGCATCGCGGCATGTCCGCCCACCCCGCGGACCAGCAGCTTCATGAAGCCCGTCGCCGCCATGAAGGTTCCGGCCCGCGAGGTGATTTTGCCAGTCGGGGTCACCGGCCACACATGCAGGCCGAAGATCCGCTCGACGCGGGGATTCTCCAGGACCCCGGCGTCGCACAGCTTTTCGGCCCCAGCCCCTCCTTCTTCGGCAGGCTGAAAGATCAGTTTCACGGTCCCGGGGAGGCTGGATTCCCACTGTTTCAAGAGCCGGGCCGCCCCCAGCAGCATGGCCGTGTGGCAATCGTGGCCGCAGGCGTGCATCCGCCCGGGATGCTGGCTGGGGAAGTCGACGTCGGCTTCCTCTTCGATCGGCAGGGCGTCGATGTCGGCCCGCAGCGCGACACAGGGACCACTGCCGCCGGAGATGGTCGCGACGATGCCTGTTCCCGCGATGGGGCCCTGCCAGGAAACCCCCAATTCATCCAGCGTCTGCCGGATGAACACGCTGGTCTTGTGCTCTTCGTAACCGAGCTCGGGGATCTGGTGCAGGTGCCGCCGCTTCGACACGATCCAATCGCCCATCGCCCGCGCCTGCCGCAACACCAACGATTCAGACATCGATCGAGACATCCAGGTTAAGGGAAGACCAGGCCGGGCGAACCAGTGTCCACACGACCGACCGAGGCCGCAGTATACGAGATTTGTTCGCAGTCGGGAAAAGACCGGCAGGAAAAGCCGCTCCGGAAAATTGGACCGGGGGGAGAATCGGACCGGGGACCCCCGACGGAAATCCCGCGTGGGATTCCCGCCGCGCAGGCCGCCGGAGAAATCGACTGGCGACCTTTCGCAAGGCTTGGAAAGGCACGGCGCGGCAAGTTACCATCCGCGAGTCTGACCGCGGACCTGCCTTGCGGTTCCACCTTTGTCCCGCGACACGTTCTGGCGGCCTGCGGGCCGCGATGAACCGTTGTCTTCGTCCCAGCCTGAATTCCTGCTCCACGATGAAAATCATCCGCTACAGCGACGCCCAGGGCCGCATTCACCTCGGTGTCCAGCACGCCAATGGCACGACCACCCGACTCGAAGGAGACCTGTTCGGCAGCCGCCGCGACACGGGGGAAAAGGCTGAAATTGGCAAATTGCTCGCTCCGCTGGTTCCTGCCGACATCGTCTGCATCGGACTGAACTACCGCCGCCATGCCGAGGAAGGGAACCAGCCCATTCCTGAATACCCGGTGGTCTTCATGAAGACCAGCAGCACCTGCACCAATCCCGGCGACCCGATCGTTCTGCCCCGCAAACTGCGCAGTGACGCGGTCGACTACGAGTGTGAACTGGCCGTGGTGATCGGCAAGCCGTGCCACAACGTCTCGAAGGCCGACGCACTGCAGTACGTGCTGGGGTACATGTGCGCCAACGACGTCAGTGCCCGCGACTGGCAGATCAAGAAGGGGGGCAGCCAATGGTGCCGGGGGAAGACCTTCGCCACCTTCGCCCCGCTGGGCCCCTGCCTGGTGACCGCCGACGAGATTCCCAACCCGAACGCCCTGCAGATCAAGACGGTGCTCAACGGGCAGACGATGCAGGACTGGAACACGAACGACATGATCTTCGACGTGCCCACCCTCATCGAGTTCCTCTCGGGAAGCACGCTGCTCTCGCCGGGAACGGTCATTCTCACCGGTACCCCCCATGGGGTCGGCGCGGCCCGCAAGCCGCCGGTGTTCCTGCAGGGGGGAGATACCGTGACCATCGAAATCGAAAAGATCGGTGCCCTGACCAATCCCGTGGTGGAAGAGAAGGTCTAGCAACGGACGTTCTCCCGGCACCTGCGGAACCGGTTCCTCATCCTTGTTGTCTTCCCGGCTGCTCCCCTGTTCCAGCGAGGTCTGCATGTCTCTGCCGAAAGTTTTCCCCCGCGGTTCGCTGATGCGAGTCGGGCGTTCGCTGATGATCCTCTGGATCGGTTTCGCCGCTTTGGCGGGGATGGCATGGGGTGATGATGACCAGGGGCTCGGTCCGCAGGTGCCTCAGCCGCTGTTCCGGTACCTGGCCCGGCCGGAACCGAAGTTTGAATGGCGGCTGGAGAGGACTGCCGAGACCCCGCTGGGAACGGTGCACGCTCTCAAGCTGGTCTCACAGGAGTGGCAGGGAATTGTCTGGACGCACGACCTGCACGTGTATGTGCCTCCCGGAGCCACCGCGAAATCGACGATGCTGCTTTGGAATCAGGGGGGTTCAGGCAGCGAAAAGAATGCCTTGTTTGGTCTGGATATGGCCCGGCGGGTCGGCTCGCCCATTGCCTTTCTGTACGGCATTCCCAACCAGCCGCTGTTTGGCGAACGGAAGGAAGACAATCTGATTGCCGAGACCTTCGTGCGGTATCTCGACACCGGAGACGAAACCTGGCCGCTGCTGTTCCCGATGGTCAAAAGCCTGGTGAAGGCGATGGACAGTCTGCAGGAGTTTTCGCAGCAGACCCTGAAGACCGAGGTGAAGTCGTTCGTTGTCTCGGGAGCGTCGAAGCGGGGCTGGACGTCGTGGCTGACGGGAGCAGCCGACTCCCGGGTCAAGGCGATCGCCCCCCTGGTGATTGATACGCTGAACATGCAGGCCCAGGGGCCGTATCAGCTCAAGTCGTTCGGCAAGTACAGCGACCAGGTGCATGACTACACCGAGCGCAACCTGCTGCCGATGCCCGACACCCCCGCGGCGAAAGCGCTCTGGCAGATGGTCGACCCCTGGGCGTACCGGGCGCGGCTCAAGCTGCCCAAGATGATTATCAACGGGGCCAATGACCCCTACTGGACCACCGACGCTCTGAATCTCTACTGGAATGATCTGCCGGGGGAGAAATGGGTCCTGTACGTTCCCAACGCGGGTCATGGGCTGGAACAGACTCTCGCCAATGGCAGCAAGAATCGGGAACGGGCCCTGAACACGCTGGCTGGGTTCGTGCGGCACCAGATCAAGGACAACCCCATGCCCAAGGTGCAGTGGAAGCACGATGACGCCGGGACAAAGTGCCGCTTGACCATCACCAGCACTCCCGCCCCCCGCGCTGGCCGGCTCTGGGTCGCACGGGCCAAAACGCGGGATCTGCGGCTGTCGACATGGGAAGAAATTGCGATGACCGGCGAGGAGAACAGTCTCTCGGCCAGCGTCGACAAGCCGGGTGAGGGTGTTCTGGCCCTGTATGGCGAGGCCGACTTCGAAGTTGATGGCCTGCCCCACCCCCTCTCGACACAGATGCGCATTGTTGAAGCGGGGGAATAAAGGGAAGGATTTCCCCCCAGACGCCTTCGCCCGTTCATTGCTGGTCGGATCAAAGTCGTCCGCTGTCGTCCCGGCGAAAGGCCAAACCGGGGCAGTCGATGACCTCCACGGGCTTCACCGCGTTATCGCGATTCTGGAAACGTGCGCAGATACCGTCCCACAACGCCGCAAATCGCTGAACACAACGCCGCCATTCCCACCAGTTCCAACAGACGCTGGTCGACCAACTGAGCACGCCAGTCGGCGTAGACCCTCTCGCGCAGGGTGTCGGTTATGGGGAGCCGCAGGTGGCCGATGTACATCGGCGCCTCCAGCACCTTCTGATCATTCAACGCGATATCCTGGAGGTAGGTTTGGAGCACCAGTTCCAGGTCGGCTTCCTGGCGCAGCACTCCAACCGGATCGGCGATCGCTCGTCCGGTCTCGGACTCGTACTTCTGCCGCAGCCAGGTGACGGCCAGGGAGGTCAGTTCCTGACAGGCTTCCCCGGGGGAGGAGAACCGCCGGCTGCGCAACACCAGCGTGCCGTCGGCAGACGTCACTCCTGCGTCATCGCGGGCCCAGGACGGAGCCACTTTCACCTCGGCCTGAGCCCACAGCGACTCTGGTGATCGCTGTCCGGGAGTACGAAGATCGGTCCCGAGAATCACCCTCTCGCGCGACGGTTGGGGCACAGGGCCGGGGGTTACGGGGGCCAGTGCCGGAGCAGGCTCGGCTGGCGGGAGATCGGGTGGTGCAGGGGGACGCTCGGCCTCGATCGTGTCGGTTCGTTCTGCCTCCAACACCGGGCCGCTGCTGGCTTCGGGAACGATCGCTGCTGGAGCGGAAATGGCAGTGTCAGGGCTGACACCGGATGCGGCGTTGTCTGGGCGGGACTCGGCCGGCGACTGGGCCCACGTCACCTCGACGCCAATGCCCGCCAGCCCCAGTGCGAGCATCAGCCCGCCCCGGACCGCAATCTCGCGCCCGCGGCGCAGGCAGGCAGCGCTCATCCCATGGCTCCGTGAGACGAAAGTGTGGGGGTCGAATGTGCTGCTCATTTGACATCACTCCAATTGGAACCCGAGCCCGTCCGCTCGGGTTTCCTGTGGACCGCGTCTGCCAAGAGACGGGGAACCCGCGGGGACCGGCAGTACGACGGCCAAGCCCGTTTCGAGTCGCGTCAGGCGATCCGGGCCTCACCCGGGACCACCTCGCGGATTCGTGCCGGGGAGACCGGTCGATGCGGGGCCGCCAGTTGCACTACGACCGCGCTCGTGGCCGCAAGCCAGGTCCCCCAGCGCTGATCGAAGGCGAAGACCTTCGACAGTCCCACCGCCACCAGGGCAACTCCCACGACGCCCAGCCAACGGAAGGACCGCTTCCGCCGACTCTGCGCAAGGCCGCCCCACCCGGCAAACCCCAGCAGCCCGGCCAGCCAGACAGCGAATGCGGCAGGGCTGAGTGACTGATGCCCATCGACCAGCGGCAGTTCGCCAAACTCTGTCCAGAGGGGAGGGCCAAGGGGTCCCCCCTCATGCAAATTCACCAGCAACCGTTGAGACATCCACCAGATCAGCAAGCCGCCACCCACCCCGCACGCCACCTCGACCAACCGGCGTGAGAACCAACCGCGCTCGGTCGTCTCCAGCAGCCGCGCGGGGATCAACGCCGCCCAACTGGTCACCAGGGCCGCGAGCCCGAAGAACACCAGACCCGGCAGTGTGCTGGTAATCTGCCGGAGACCGGTGGTCTGCGGCAGGCCCAAACTTCCCCACCCCCAGGCCACCCCCCCCAGCAGGGCCGCATAGAAGCCAGCCGAGCCGACCGCCTCGAGCAATCCCGCGACCCGTTCGCGGGGGGAGAGGGGAAAGACGACCGGTTCCGGAGAAGGAACGGGGCGGTTCGGCTGGCGGGGGTTGGGCTCTCGCACCGCGACCCGGCGCGGGGCTACGGGAACCGCTGCCTGACCGCGGCGGGCATTCGTCCGTCCCAGGTCATCAGACCGGCTTTCCCGGGACTGACGCCAGCCGCCGTGTTGTGAGCGACGGTCGGGACTGAGTGAGCGATACACGAGGTAGCCCAAGCCCGCCCAGATCAGCCAGCCGGGAAAGAACAGAACCCGCACCGAATCCAGGGGAGAGACCCGAACCCGGACGAGGGGGAGCAGGAAGAGCAACCCCATCGCGCAGGCCAAGCCAAGTGCGAATTGCTGCACCGGGGACGCAGGCCACAGATCCCGGAGCGCGGCGATTCCGGACCAGGGGGCAGGGCTGGCTTTGGCGGCCCGCTCGTCACGCCCCCGAGTCTGCACGAACTCGGGACGCGGCCCATTCCGCTCGGGAGACCGCCCTCCTCCGACCTGCTTTTCGAGCCGCTCGACATCCACGAAGTGGGAATCGGGAATGGCTGTGACGGGAGAGGCGGCGGGCCGGTCGAGGGTGACCCCGCCCGGTTGCAGCGCCCGACGGAATCGCTCGGCGAATTCCCGAGCCGAGGTGGGGCGCCGCTCGGGATCTTTTTCGAGAGCCTGCCCAATGACCCCCTGAAGGGCCGTCGGCAACCGCTGCAGATCGGGAGCCGTCGCGAGGTGCTTCATGAGGATCTCGCCGGTTGTCTCTCCATCGAACGGGACCGACCCCGTCACCATTTCAAACGCGATCACTCCGAGGCTGTAGATGTCGAGTGCCTGGGTGTAACGCCCCCGTGAGACTTCGGGGGCCATGTAGTAGACAGTCCCGACGCTTTCCGTGTGCAGGCTGCGGCGGGTCGGGGAAATCGCCTTGCAGAGACCGACGTCCCCCAGCTTCACAATGCCGGCCTCGCGGAAGACATTGGCTGGCTTCAGATCGCGGTGCACCAGGCCCCGGTCATGCAGGTACTGCAGACCCGCCGCCATCCCCTCCAGCCACACCTGCACTTCCGGCAAAGGCAACCCCGAGGGATGCTGCTGCAGCACCTGCTGCAGGCTGGCCCCCGAGACAAACTCCATCAGCACCCAGTGATTGCCGTCGGCATCGGTCCGGATGTCGTAGATGGGCAGCAGGTTGGGATGCTTGAGATTCAGGCAGGCGCGCACCCCGCGCAGCTCGATCTCTTCGTTGTGCTGCAACAACTTGATGGCCAGTTCCTTGCCCGAGTCGGTGACGGCGAAATACACCTCGCCGAAACCACCCCGGTCAATCCCGCGCTTGATGCGCAGGCCGGGAAGCGGGCACGCTTCCGGAGCGTAGGTAAACTTCATCGGCCAACTCCCGTCTGCACGGTGCCACGTCGTATGGCGGTTTGGTTGCGAACTCGCAGGCTCTGCTCAAGAGTATTCGCAGACCACCTCACTATCTTGACCGAAATTCCCTCAAAATTCCGCCGGACGGGCCCACCAGGGAGACAGAAGTCCACATAATCCGCCATTCGAGACTCGCTGTTCCGTCGCCGGGTCCGGGAAATTCCCGGCAAGTTCCCTCCGGTCATACACATGCAATGGCCGCAGGGAATGGTCCTGAGAATGGCGTCTCGGGAAAGATCCGCGCTGACGAAACCAGCAGCCAGCCCCCAAAAGTGCTCACCTGTCCATGCCGCCGTTTACAATTCGGGAAGAAGGGGGGCATCTTCCTCTGGACCGAAATCCGGACGGACAGCAAACTCGCGAATCTCACCTGGGGGCACTTCTGGTCCCCGACATGACCCGCCTCCGATTCTCCTCTCCCGACGGTCATCCTGACCTTTCGAAAGGCTCGCGATGCGCCTCCTGCCACTCCTCGCCTGTTTCGGTCTGCTCGCCTTCACCACGGGCTGTGGAATTGTCCATGAGACGGCCCGCATGTTTCAGCCGAACAGCAAGGACTATTCCGACTTCGACATCGACGACGGAAAAATGACCGACGAATGGAGTATTGCCGGCCAGGAAGGACGGGGCGACACTCCCATCTCCCGGGAGAAAGATGGTCTGACCGACATTCTCTCCAGCGACAAGGCCCGTCGCATCGCCCGCAACCTGGGAACCGACTCCCCTTGAGTCGGCAGTGGGTCCGCCTCCACAGGGGTCTGAGGAAACGCGCCCCTGCGGATCGCGCGGTCGTGATCACCGTCGTCGGCCCAGGCCGGACCGATCATGCGACAGTCGAAACCGAAACTGTCACGGACTAGTGATCGGCGAACACTGGCTGCGCGAACTGGCCGAGTTGCTGCAGGCTGGCGGCATCAACCTCCTTGTGCAGACTGTTGCCGTGCGAGTCCATGGTGCAGATGGTGGCAAAGCCGTTGACCCGCAGATGCCACATCGCCTCGGGAATGCCAAATTCCTCGAGCCAGTGCACTCCATCGACCGACTTGACGCACTCCGAGTAGTACTGGGCCGCGCCGCCAATTGCGTTGAGGTACACCGCCCCGTGCTGCTTGAGACCAGCCAGGGTCTTGGCCCCCATGCCTCCCTTCCCAATCACCGCCCGGATCCCGAACTTGCCGATGATGTCGGCCTGGTAAGGTTCTTCGCGTGAGCTGGTGGTGGGACCCGCCGCGCCGCAGGTCCATTTCCCCGAGGTGTCCTTGGTCATTACGGGGCCGCAGTGATAGAGGACTGAGCCCCGCAGGTCGACCGGCGATTCGTGATGCATCAGATGATGGTGCACCGCGTCGCGTCCGGTATTCACAATTCCGTTGATGACCACCACATCGCCGGCCCGAATGCTGCGTACTTTCTCCTCGGTCACGGGGGCCTCGAGCACCACCTCGCGCCCGGTCAGCTTGAATCCCTGACCCACCGCCAGCTTCTTGATTTCGTCCTGTTCACGGTAGAGCCACTTCTGGATCTTGCCGGTCTGGGAATCGAGGACCACCCCCAGCCGACGGAAGGCCCAGCACTCGTACGCCACCGAAACAAAGAACGACGCGGGGAGCCGATTGAGCACTCCCACTTTGCAACCCAGCAGCGTCACCTTGCCTCCAAACCCCATCGTGCCAATTCCCAGCGTATTGGCGTTGTCGGTGATGTACTTTTCGAGTTCGGCCAGCTCTGCAACAGGATTCACATCATCGGCATTCCGGAACAGCTGTTCTTTGGCGTGTTCGTAGCCGGTCGTCCGGTCGCCGCCAATACACACCCCCAGGTATCCCGCCGAGCATCCCTGCCCCTGTGCCTGGTAGACCGCGTGCATCAGGCATTTCCGAACGCCGTCCAGGTTGCGGTCGGCGCGCCCCAGCCCCGGCAATTCCTGTGGGAGCGAGTATTGAATGTTCTTGTTCTCGCACCCGCCTCCCTTCAAAACCAGCTTGATCTCGACTTCAGGCTTGCGGTGCTGGTGAAAATGGATCACGGGAGTTCCCGGACCCAGATTGTTGCCGCTGTTCTTGCCCGTCAGCGAGTCGACGGAGTTGGGACGCAGCTTGCCCGCCTTGGTGGCCTTCGCCACGGCCTCGCGGATCTGCTCTTCCAGAGTGATCTGGTCGAAGCCCACCGGCGTCTTCACGATGAAGGTCGGCATGCCGGTATCCTGGCAGATCGGCCGCTCGGTCTCGCACGCCATGTCGACATTCAAGGCGATGGTGGCCAGAGCCAACGATGCATTGGTGTCGGGAGTCTCCCTCTTCTGGGCGTCAGCGATCAGGCGCCGAATGTCGGAGGGAAGGTTGGTGGAAGTCTGGACAATCAATTCCAACAGGCTGTCTGCGAACGACATGATTTCGGGCACTTGGTGAATGAGACGCGCAGGGCCAACGGGACAATCCCGGTTCATGCCCCCACGGCAGATGAGACTTGGGACCAATCGGGCCGATGGCCCGCACGACAGACGCACAAGCTCCCGTGGGTGCGGGGACACTCCCCGGAACGATCCCACGGGAAACCGGTTATTTCGAACGCGACTTCCTGGCTTTGGCAGGATCGGTTTCGGGAACCGCCACGGTCCCCGTGGGCATCCCCAGGGCCCGGAGGACGGCATCCAGAAACTGATCCATGGCGAACGGCTTCCGCAGGTAGTCGACGGCCCCCAACATCTCGGCATACGCCTTGTGCCGTCCCCCCTCGTTGGCCGTGATCATGATCACCCGGGGCGGGTGGGGGAGTTGACGGATGAACTCCAGCACGGGAAATCCTCCCATCTGGGGCATCATCATATCGGTGATCACCAGACGGGGGGCGAACTCGGTGATCTGCCGTTGTCCCTCTTTGCCATTGTTCGCCACCGCCACCACGAAGCCGGCCGATTCGAGCACCGCCCGGAGGGTTGAGGAAATCTCCCGATCATCGTCGATGATCAAGACCTTCACTGGTTCAGACATGCTGCATCGCCGCCTTGCGGAACAGAAGTGGTAATGTCGTGATCCGATCGTATCTCGCGCCCCAAGTGAGACACAAGACACCGCGCCGGGCGCCAGTCACGCGACGGCCCCAATCCTTGCGGCCTGGATGGCTGAGATTTCAGTGCAGCAATTCCCGCAACATCTGCAGGAATTCCCGTTGGTCGGGATGCAGCAGATTCCATGCTTCAGGAAGCGGGACAAACTCGGCCCGATCGACTTCCCAGGACGCGCACTGCGGCTGACTGTCGGATGGCGCGGGCCCCGCGAAACAGACGATCCGCTTGCCGCTCTTGCGATACACAATGCTCCCCAGCGACACCAGCGGCCCCGCAGAAACCCCGGTCTCTTCCCAGGTCTCACGCCGGGCGGCATCCTGGTCCGTCTCGCCCGGGTTGGGACTTCCCTTGGGAATGCTCCATGGCTTCCCCCGGTTGTAATTCCCCGAAGGATGCACCAACAACACCTCGAGGTCGCCCGTCGCCCCGGCCCGGTACAGCAAGGTTCCGCTCGAATAATCACGCGCCACCCTGCGCCTCCGGGGGTGCTTTCCACAGCCATGTGGGCCGCACGGTCAGAACCCTGCCAATTGGGTCGCTTTGGCCACGCGGCCGATGCCAATCATGTAGGCGGCCGTCCGCAGAGAGACATGCTTCGCCTGCGCCAGCCCCCACACATCGTCAAAGGCCCGCACCAATACCCGTTCGAGTTCTTCGCGAATCCGGACCAGATCCCACCGGAATTGCTGCAGGTTCTGGACCCATTCGAAATAGCTCACCGTCACCCCGCCGGCGTTCGCCAGAATGTCGGGCAGCACCACCACTCCCCGGCGCTGCAACACCTCGTCGGCCTCGGGCAGCGTGGGGGCATTGGCCGCCTCGATCACAATCTTCGCCTGAACGTGCCGGGCAATTTCCGGTGTCAGCACTCCCCCCAGCGCGGCCGGGATCAGCACATCCACATCGGCAGTCAACAGTTCTTCATTGGTCAACGGTGACGACCCCGGAAAACCCGCCACGCTGCCGTTCTGTTTGGCCCACGACACCAGGGCCGCAATCTCCAGCCCCCCGGCATTCCAGACACCGCCGGTGACATCGCTGACCGCCACAATCCGGGCTCCCAACCCGCTCAGGAACTCCGCGGTATGCAGGCCCACATTCCCGAACCCCTGCAGGGCAATCCGCGATCCAGCGACTGTTTTGCCCAACGCCGCGCAGGTCGCGCGGGTGATGATTCCCACCCCCCGCCCCGTCGCCTCTTCACGCCCCGCCGAGCCATGCAATTCGAGGGGCTTTCCCGTAATCACCGCCGGACTGAAGCCGTGGTACTTCTCGTACTGGTTGACGGCCCACGCCATCACCTGGGCATTGGTCCCCATATCGGGTGCCGGGATGTCGAGATTCGGACCAATCATCTCGTGGATCTGATCGATGAAACAGCGGGTCACCCGTTCCAGCTCAGAGGGACTCAGCTGTTTGGGATCGACACCAATTCCCCCCTTCGCGCCGCCATAGGGAAGGTCCACCACGGCTGTCTTCCAGGTCATCAACTGGGCCAATGTGGTGACCTCGTCCCCATCCACCTCGGAGTGATATCTCAACCCTCCCTTGAACGGCCCTCGCGAACGGTCATGCTGGACGCGATAGCCGACGAAAGTGGTCACCTCGCCATTGTCGCGGGGAATGGCAATCTGGACCTTGACTTCGCGCTGCGGGGTCAAAAGCAGAGTCCGCACAGGAGCCGACAGCCCCAATTGGTCCGCCGCCGTCTCAAAGTAACGCCGGGCCGCCTCGATCGAGCTCATGGTTTCCCTCACTGGACTGTCGGGAACTTACCCAGTCAATCCTTGCACCAGCACCGCGCCGCGGGACCTCAAACTGGGTCAGCGCCGCCGCACACCCGCGCTCTTGGGGTCTTGTTCAGCGTAGTCGTCTGGCCCCTCGTCTGACAACACCCCTCCTCCTGGCATCTTCCGCACCAGCTCCCGGGCGAACAACTCGTGTCCTTCGGGCGAGAACTCGGCCACATACTTCAGAAACAACCTGTGCCCAGCCCCTTCCGACTGAAACTCGGAGGACACATCGACAAACTCCAGCCCTTTTTGTCGGCAGTAATCGGCCAGCAATTCGAAGGGGCGCCGACTGCGGTACAGTCCATCCGGCGGAACGCCCGCGCGATCGCGGGCCCCCCCGCCAGAGGTCGCAGTGGCCGAGACCTGCCACGGAGCGGGAATCGCCGTGACAACAAATCGCATTCCTCCCTGGTCCGCCAGTTCTCCGATCAAATCGAGAGCCGAAAAGGTCTGTTCAATCGCGTCTTCCCAATCGGGAGGCGCATCGGCCAGCCACAGATACTTCGACCGGGGAAAATCAATCGACGACGAGGCGATCCGCGACGTCTGATCGGCCAGGAAGGCATTGAGCCTTTGCCGCCCCCACTGCGGCAACAAGAGCGCGTCGAGCACCGACCGCCGATTCCCCTGCCGCGGCATCTCCAACCCGGGATGCGGACAATTCGTCGGGTGGCCCGCGGCGTCCGAAACCACAAACCAGCGCACGGCATGGTCGTCGGAAATGTCGGACATGTCGAAACAGAGGACGATCAGGTCGGGGGCAAGCCCCAACAGCCGATGGCGTAACTGCAGATACGACAGGAGCGGGCAGTAATCCGGAACACCGGCATTGAACACTTCGACCGGTTGACCGCGCTGTTGCGACAGCAGGTCCTGCAGTCGGGCGACGAAGGTCTCGGACTCAGCCACGTGGGCGGCGAAGGTGCTGTCGTCTCCCAGACAAAGTACGCGCAACGTACCGGGAGGCTTGGGGACGATTGGCTCGGCACCGCGCAACCCGAAGCTGTTCACGGTCACCCGCACTTTGCGGCTCGTCTCGGCGTGGCGCACCAGGTACGCCCGCGAGGGCTTTAATTCGTGATGCGCCAACCAGCTCTTGCAGGTCAGCCCCCGGTCATACAGATCGAGCCGGGTCACCTGCCCGGTGGCCGAGTCATGCACGCGCAGCCCGATCTCCAGCAGGCAGGCCAGCAACAGCAGGAACAGCACCGCATAGCAGAGGTGCTTGATCCAATTGGCGAGCGACTGAATCATCCGGGATTCCTGAAGACGCCCCGGTTCCGACCGGGGACCGCCACGGGTCTGGCGGAGGGGGCGGGATCGTACCGGCCCCTTTCAAACGCCACAAGATGAACCGTCCCCGTACTTTCCCGCCACGCCCCCCCGGTCAGAACACAGTCAGGGACCGACTCCCTGCAGGCCGTCAGGGGGTCCAATCGGCTGTCGGACCCGTCCCACGGGAGACCGCGTCACACCCGACCAGAACTGGTCAGAGACACAGACACGATTCCCGAAAAGCCCGCAACGAAGACTACAGACAGGGAACAAAACCGCCGATAACTTGGGGCACAGGCGTGATGAATCCGGACAACTGATTCATCGCCGACAATCGACAGAAGTTTGAGAGTCGTCGCAGAGTTGACATTCTGCCTGCGGCGCCTTATCCTGCTTCTCGTTGCCCGGGGGGTTAGCTCAGCTGGGAGAGCGACAGGCTGGCAGTCTGTAGGTCAGGGGTTCGATCCCCCTACCCTCCACCTAAGCCAATTTGCGAAATTTTCGCAAATTGGCTTTTTTTTCGTACCAATCGAATCCCCGCATCTTTGGGGCCACCCGGCGATTTCCGCCTCAGCTCCAGACACTTGCTTGCCTCAGGGTTCGACTTCAATCCCCTTCAGCCCCTCGGCAGACTTGCGCGAGTGCGCGGCGAAGCGTTATACTCGATCGACCATGTTTACTGGTCTGGTGGAAGGTCTGGCAACGGTCGTGGAGATTCGCCCGGAAGGGAGCTCCCGCCGACTCTGTGCGCAGCCCGGCGCAGTTCCCGGCTCCCCTCCCCAGATCGGCGACAGCATCGCCCTCAATGGTTGCTGCCTGACTCTCATCGCCGCCGATGACCGCGGCTGGTGGTTTCAGGCCGGTTTTGAGACCCTCGCCAAGACCAATCTCGGCGAACTTCGCCCCGGTGATCCCCTCAATTGGGAACGGGCCCTCCCTGTCGATGGCCGCCTCGGGGGGCATTTTGTTCAGGGGCATGTCGACGGGCGGGGAACCGTCCTTTCAATCTCCACCGATGGCGAGTGGCGAACCGTCTGGTTTCAGGTCCCTCCCCCGCTCGCCCAAGCGATGATTCCCAAGGGGTCCATCGCGGTCGATGGCGTCAGCCTGACCCTGGTGGAGGTCGGGGCCGACCGTTTTAGCGTGATGCTCATCCCTCACACGCTCAACTCCACGACCCTCGGCTCACGCCGGGTTGGCGACACCGTCAACATTGAAACCGATGTTCTGGGGAAATACGTCCAGCGGATGCTGGCCCCCTATCTGCCACAGGGTCTGCCCTCCCCCGCCTCTCCGCCCACCTCGCCGGGAGGCCCTCATGCCTGAACCCGAACGGCAGACCCGCAGCCGGCTGGTGGAACTTTTTTCGCAGCATCAACTGCATCCCCGGCATGATCTCGGCCAGAATTTCCTGATCGATCTGAACCTGCTGGAGTTCGTCGTGGCCGAGGCCCAGCTCGACCAGAACGATGTGGTGCTGGAGGTGGGGACGGGAACCGGCGGCATGACCGCTTTTCTCGCTGAACAGGCCGGGGCGGTGGTCTCGGTCGAGATTGATCCCAAGGTTCACGCTTTTGCCCGGGAAAAGCTGGCCGGCTTCCCCCATGCGACCCTGCTGCTGACCGACATTCTGGCAACCAAGAACGAACTGGCCCCCGAAGTGCTGCAGACCGTGCGCGAGCGGCTGGCCGAGCGCCCCGGACGGCGCCTCAAGCTGATTGCCAATCTCCCTTATTCAGTCGCCACCCCGGTCATCACCAATCTGCTGGCCAGCGATCTGGACGTCGAACGGATGGTGGTGACGGTACAGTACGAGATGGCCGAGCGGATGCGCGGCGCTCCCGATACGAACGACTACGGCTCGCTGGCCGTCTGGATCCAGTCGCAATGCGATTGCCGCATTCTGAAGCGACTTGGCCCCGCCGCCTTCTGGCCCCGGCCCAAGGTCGACTCGGCAATTGTCCGGCTCATTCCCGACCCCGAACGCCGGGCCCGGTTGGGAGACCGTCGGTTTTTCCAGGACTTTCTCCGCGGCCTGTTTCAACAGCGACGCAAGGTGGTCCGCAAGGTTCTGGCCCATCAGTGGGAAAGCCGTCTCTCCCCTGGGACGCTCGCCGAGGCCCTGACCGACGTGGGCCTGACCGGTTCCGAACGGGCCGAGCAACTCCCGGTCGAGACGTTGATCCGCCTGTCGCGGCGGCTCGCGACCGAGTTCGAACCCGGCCGCGGCGCCAACGGCCCCCCGGTGGTTGCTCCCCCCCTCACCACATCCAGCATTCCCGGGGCCTAGCCTGCCCGGGGCTTCACTTCGCCTCATTCCCCCATCGAGAGAACCATGGAAGACCGCATTGCTTACCGGGGCATGACCTTCGACGACGTGCTGCTCGAACCGGCCTTCAGCGAACTGCTCCCCTCATCCGTCGAAGTGAACACACGGCTGACCCGGAACATCGGTCTGAACGTTCCGATCATCTCGAGTCCGATGGACACCGTCACCGAGAGCGAAATGGCGATCGCTCTGGCGCAGGAAGGGGGCCTGGGAATCATCCACAAAAACATGTCGGTCGATCAGCAGGCCCTCGAGGTCGACCGGGTGAAGCGCAGTGAACATGGGGTCATTGTTGACCCGGTCACACTCCCCCCCGATGCCACGGTGGGGGAGGCGTGCGAGATTATGGACAGCCGCAACATTGGCGGCGTCCCGATCACCGAGAATGGCAAGCTGCGGGGAATATTGACCCGGCGGGATCTGCGGTTTCTGGAATCGAAGCAGACCCGCATCTCCGAGGTGATGACCCGCGACAAGCTGGTCACGGCCCCCGAGAACACCAGCCTGGAAACGGCTCAACGGATCCTGCGGGAAAATAAGGTCGAGAAACTTCTGCTGGTTGACGAAGATTATCAGCTGAAAGGTTTGATCACGATCAAGGACATCGACAAGAACCTTCGGTTCCCGAACGCCTGCAAAGACGCCCGGGGACGTCTGCGGGTCGGCGCTGCTGTGGGCGTGCATGACTACAGTCGGGCCGACTTGCTGATCGAGAAGGGTGTCGATGTCATCGTGGTCGACAGCGCTCATGGTCACACCCGCAACGTGATGGACACGGTGCGGGAGATCAAGCGGCGTTCGAACATCGACGTGATTGCCGGAAACGTCGCCACCCGCGAAGGTGCCGAAGCCCTCATGAGGGCGGGTGCCGACGCGATCAAGGTGGGGATCGGTCCGGGATCGATCTGCACCACCCGGATCATTTCGGGTGTGGGTGTACCGCAGCTTACGGCCGTGTGGAACGCGGCCCGGGCGGTGGCGGACACCGATGTGCCGATCATCGCGGACGGCGGCATTCGATTCAGCGGAGACATTACGAAGGCTCTGGCGGCCGGTGCCCACTGCGTGATGCTGGGGGGCCTGCTGGCGGGGCTGGCGGAAAGTCCGGGGGAGATGATCCTGTACCAGGGTCGCAGCTTCAAGCAGTATCGCGGCATGGGTTCGCTCGGCGCGATGGTGCAGGGAAGTGCCGACCGTTACCGGCAGGTCGTGACCTCGGATGATCCCAAGAAGGCCTCGAAACTCGTCCCCGAAGGGGTCGAGGGCCGAGTGCCCTACAAGGGGCACCTGCATCAGTTCCTCTATCAGTTGATCGGGGGACTGCGGGCTGGAATGGGGTACTGCGGCGTGAAGTCGATCGCGGAGCTGCGCACGGAAGCGAGATTCATACAGGTCACACCGGCCTCGGTGAGGGAGAACCATCCGCATGACATCGTCATCACTCAGGAAGCGCCGAATTACACGGCCGAACACGTCGACGTGCGGTAGCCGCACGATCGCCTGGCTCGCCGTGGGCTGCGGGCTCTGGCTGGCACTTCCCGCGCTCCATGCGGCTCCTCCCGGAGGGGCCGCCGGCGCGGCGCCCGGCACCCGTCGCCTGCAGTCGTTCTCGACCCTGCCGACGCTGCAGCGGCCCCCGGTACCCACGACGACGTCAACCGCCACCCGTGGCGGTCAGGTCGCACAACCCGCCCGATCCTCGGCATCGACGGCTTCGGCCGCCGCCCGTTCGCACGTCTCGGTCCCCCAGCACGACAGTGCCGTCCCCGCGGGATACGTCGCCACTGCCGACGACCAGAGCTTTCCCCCCAAGGCACCGCCAGCCGATGCTGCGCCCCGCGCTCGCACCTCGGCGGTCCGCACCGTCAGTGCCGACGAAGATGATCTCGGCCTGACATCCGAACCTGCCCCCGAAGCGGTTCCCGACGGACCCAGCCGCCGGTTCAAGAAGATCGACGAGATTCTGCCCTACTACGACTACACCCGCGACCGGGCCACCCGCCGCTGCGACAATCTCTGCCCCCGTCCGCAGGGGGTCGATTGCCCGGAATGCGTCCGCGACAATGACGAGTACTCGACCGAGAATTGCCCCGAGTGCCCCAATGAAATCCGATTGGTGGATGTCGACCCGAGATCGAGCCAGGTCGCGGCCACCGGCAACCGGCCGTTCCTGCCGGTGCAGTACGAATGGGAGGCCAGCAACCTCTACCACCTGCCGATTTACTTCGAAGATTTCTGTCTGGAACGGTACGGACACACCCGGCACCACCTGATCCAGCCGTTCGTCTCGACCGGGCTGTTCGCCACGCAACTGCTGGGGATCCCCTACCAGATGACGATCGATCCGATCTGCAAGAAGCGGTATGTCCTGGGGTGGCACCGTCCTGGCGACTGTGTCCCCTACCGCTACCACCAGATTCCCTGGAATACCGAAGCCGCCATCGTCGAGGCGGGTTTTGTTACGGGCGGTTACTTCCTGTTCGCCCCCGGTGTCAGTCCGTAAGCGAGCGTGGATTTCGATTGCAACCTCACCACCCCGGCCAGGGCTTCCTGTCCGGGGTGGTTTCATTTGTCACTCGTGGCGATGGTGCGTTCGCAGCGTTTCCGACCACGTTTTCGAGGGGCGAACTCGAATCATCAGCGCTGCAGCCCGGTTGGCATGCCGCTATGAGGCGTGCCGCGAGAGATGAACCGCATCGCCCCGACTGTTGATTGGCCGTCGAGGGACGACTCGCGCTGTCTGTTCGACGGCCCAGCGTGACCGGGACAGAGAGACCAGCCCTCAGACCATCCCTCAGACCAGCCCTCAGACCGACCCCAAAACCCTTCCCGGGCATCTGACCGTAAGGCCGGGTTGGGAGGAAAAATCAGGACGACTTTTGTCGGGCGTACTCGGCATTGGCCGCCGCGACTCCGCTGCCGGGGGAGAACTTGACCCCTTGGTCGGCAAGGCAGCGGTCGAGTGCGGCCAACAGGGTCAGAACATTGCGGGGCGAGCTCGTTTCTCCCATCAGGCCGATACGCCAGGTCTTCCCCTTCATGGGGCCCAGTCCCCCCCCGATTTCGATCCCGAATTCATTGAGCAGTTGCCCCCGCAATTTCACGTCGTCGACACCGGCGGGAATCAGCACGGCGTTCAGCATCGGCAATTGCTTTCCTTCAGCCACCGCGTAGTGCAATCCCAGCGCCTGCAAACCCGCCTTGAGCGCCAGGTGATTCCGCTGGTGTCGGGCCCACCGGTTTTCGAGCCCCTCTTCGAGCACCAGTTGCAGCGCCTCACGCAGCGCATAATTCATATTGATGGGTGCGGTGTGATGGTAGGCTCGATCCTGCCCCCAATAATTGCGCACCATCGTCATGTCGAGATACCAGCTCGCGACCTTGGTCTTCCGCGCGTCGATCTTCGCCAGCGCTCGTGGACCAAACGTGATCGGGGCCAAGCCAGGAGGGCACGACAGGCACTTCTGTGTTCCACTGTAGACCACGTCGAGTTCCCAGGCGTCGGTCTCGACCGGCAGGCCCCCCAGAGAGGTCACCGTATCGGCCACCAGCAGAGCCCCGGCCTCATGCACGATCCGGGCAATCTCCTCGAGGGGCTGGCGGGCCCCGGTCGACGTCTCGGCATGAACAAGGCCCACAACCTTTGGACGGTGCTGCTTCACAGCCTCGGCCACCTGGGCCGGGTCAAACGTCTCGCCGAACGGCACTTCAATCTTGCTGACCTGGGCCCCCGCCCGGGTGGCGACGTCGACCATGCGTCCGCCGAACACCCCGTTGACGCCGACCAGCATCGAGTCCCCCGGCTCGACGAGGTTCACCACGGCGGTTTCCATCCCGGCACTTCCGGTCCCGCTGACCGCGAGGGTCAGTTCGTTCCGCGTCCGGAAGACCTGCCGCAGCATCTGCTGGGTGTCGTTCATCACCTGCAGGAAGTAGGGATCGAGGTGTCCCACGGTCGGAGCCCCCAGGGCGGCCAGGACCCGCGGATGGGTATCGCTGGGACCGGGGCCCATCAGGATGCGGCGGGGGGGATTGAGCGTGGCGGACAACGACGACATGACAACTCACCTGTGCGAAAGAACTCACCTGATGCCGTCGGGCATCCGGACGATGGATGAACGGACAGACCGCCTCAGCGAATCAACTGGCTGATCTGCTTGAACTCGGGGGTTCCCGCCACCTCACACCACTCCAACAACACCGATTCGGTGGTGGTGATCACCGCCCCTCCCAGAGCCATGCGGTCGAGCGCCGTCTGGCGGTTGGCCTCCACCCGGCTGCCGACGGCATCGGCGGGAACATGCACTTCAAACCCGGCCGCCAGCAGATCAAACACGGTCTGCAAGATGCAGACGTGGGTCTCAATTCCCGCCACCACAACCCGAAAGCGTCCCGAGGTGTCTTCGGCGGCCGTCCCCCAGTTCAACACCTCGGCACTGCTGAACCGCAGTTTCTCGAGACGGTCGGGCAACAGCCGGGCGAGCGCCGTGTTGGTCGGTCCCAGGCCCCTGGGATACTGCTCGGTCGCGGAAATGGGGACCTGCAGCACCTGGGCCCCTTCGACCAGACGCAGACAGTTCGACAAGACGGCGTCGGAATTGCTGATCACCGGCAGGATGCGGTCCTGCATGTCGACAATCAGCAACCGACTGTCATGCCGGTTGAGGAGGGAGGGAGATCGCAGGTAGGGCGCGGGTGAGGAACTCATGTCCCGATGCTACCGTCTGCCCCGTGAACAGTTCAACCACCTGCGGAACGCGTCTGGTCCGACCGGGACCAGGGCCCTCCAGCCTCGCCAGACGAACCGGCTCACTCCGGTTTGGGCCGTTCGGGCTCGGGTTTGCGGCCCCGGTCGAGCACGTGTCGTTCACGCAACAGATACCGTCCTCCCGCTCCCACCGACTCGTGATCGGGAGCGTCGGCGGAACGTCTGGGACGGCGATCGTAGAAGTGGGCCTCTCCGCGCCCCAGGATCTCGCCGACGTCACCGGTCACCACCAGCGCGGTCGCCTCATCGAGGCCAATTCCCAACAGTTGCGGATGCCGATCAACCACCCGGGCCAGGTCCGCAAACCGGTTTCGCTGCCGGAAATGCTGGTCGATGGCGGTACCTGGCAGAAACGCGAAGCCGCGCTGATACCCCAGGGCCATCATGTCGGTGTTCCCCAGCGGACTCCCCCGCACCAGATAATCTCCCTGAATGGTGGCCCCCGCCGAGCTGCCGCCAATGACCCCGCCGCGTTGCAGCACCTCGTGAAACAAGGCGACGGCCTGGGTGTGTTCATAGGCGTCGACGAACCGCCATTGTCGTCCCCCGCCGAACCAGAGTCCGCGGGCCTGCCGCAGCACCGCCGCCGTTTCCGGAGATTCCACCTCCGCCCACGTGCGGGCCGTCAGCAGGGTGACGTTCTTCGCCCCCGCTCTCTCGAGGAACTTGCCTTCATTGAGGTCGATCTTCGGATTGGCGGTGGGCAGGACCACGATCGGAGCATCCACTCCCCCGGCCAACTCAATGAACCGTTGGGTGATCTGCTCGGTCAGCCCCCCACCGCCGACAATCACCAGCGACCCCGAGGACACCACCGGCGGGGCAGGCTGCTCGGGAGGAAAGGGAGTCCGCTGCCGGGCCAGCGCCTCGCGCCGGAACATCGTCAGGTCGCCCACCTCTCCGGGCTGCAGGACCCGTTCGCACGGTTCGAGCGAGGCGCACGCTCCCAGGCAGAGATGCACGGTCGATTCCCCCAGGCATTTCAGTTCGCGACCCTTCACCACCAGGGCGGTTCCCTCGTCTATGCCCAGGCCCACGAGGTGCGGATGCTGCTGCAGTGCCTCGAGCAGACGGCCCCGCCGGTCGCGCGCCAGGAAATGCTGGTCGACAATCACTCCGGGAATCGTCCCCAGACCGGGTGTTTCCCAGACCTGTCCGCGGACAATCATCACACGCGACTGGCAAGCGGCCCCGGCCGACGTTCCCCCCACGACCCCGCCGCGCACCAACACCTGCCGTACTTCCTCTTCGAAACGGGTCCCCTGGTAGACCGCGGCAATCTGCGATTGCCGCCCCCCGGTGAACCAGACTGCCGTCGCCTGCCGAAGTGGTTCGCAAAACGCCGGGTCATTGGCCCGTTCGCGGTCGCGCGTGTGCAGCACCTCCACCGAGGAAATCTCCCGCTGCTTCCAGGACTCGGCGACCTCGGCCCCCTCCCGCAGGGCTTCTTCATCGTCGCTCCCCGGAGTGGCGGTGGGAATCACCACCAACCGGCATTGGGCCCCGCCCCCCGCCTCGACGAAGGCTCCGCGGACCTCCTCGGGGATCCGCCCCCCACCCGACAAGATCACGGTCCCCGGTCCGCCCGACGGATCGAACCAGTCCGCCGGAGGAGTGGCCTGTCCCCAGGCGCATGGTGCGGTCAGAAACGCGAACAGTCCAGCCCACGCTCCCCAGGACCGCGCGACGCGCCGATGTCCGGGATGGTTGTGAAACAGCACCTCGGTCAGTCCTCGACTTGAGCGGCAGATTCGCACGGAAGACTCCGGAACACAGGAATGAACCAGGCGATCAGATTCCTTCGGAATTCCCATGGGGGCCAGGTCCCCACGCGAATTGGTGCCCGGCCCCACAGACCGATGCCGTCAGGGTTTGGGGGGCTGCGCCGCCTTGTTCGGATCGGCGGGACGCTGCGGCAGACGACGCGGCTCTTTGCTCATCCGCTCCAGGACCTCGGCAATTCCCCGTTCCAGCTGCGCGTCCTTCCCGATAATCACATCCTTCGGCTCGTTGACCACATCGATGTCGGGCGAGACTCCCTCTCCCTCGATGATGTATTCCCCGGTGGGAGAGTTGGTCGCCTGCAGCGGGACGAAGACCGTCCCTCCATCCAACAGCGGACCGATGTTGCTGATGCCGACCACGCCCCCCCACGTTCGCCGGCCAATCAGGGGCCCCAGCCCCGCCTGACGGAACCGGTGCGGGAAGATGTCGCCATCCGACGCCGAGACCTCGTTCACCAGGCAGACCATGTGCCCATGAAAGACGGTGCCGGGATACGTGCCCGGATCTTCATTCAGGCTGCCGAACCGGGTCCCCAGCAGACGGTTGTCGAGCCGCTCGAGGATCATCTGCGAGACGTTGCCCCCGCCGTTCGAACGGACGTCAATCACCAGCCCTTCCTTGCGGACCTGCGGGTAGTACCACTTGATGAACTCGTAGATCCCGTCGGCCCCCATGTCGGGGATGTGCAGGTAACCAACGCGCCCGTCGGTCGCCTTCGCGACCCGCTCGCGGTTGCCCCGCACCCAGTCGAGATACAGCAGATTCTCTTCGGCGAAGATGGGCCGGTACGCGACCTGGCGGGCATTGGCCCCATCGGCCTGCTTGCTGACCGTCAGCGTCACCAGTTGCGTCTTGTGCCGCAGCAGTCGGTACGGACTGTCGGTCCCCTTCAGTTCCTGGCCATCGATCGCCAGCACGTAGTCTCCCTCGGCGATGTTGACCCCGACCTCAGTCAGAGGCGAGCGGTATTTCTCTTCTTCGTTCTCACCCCGCAAGATCTTCGCGACACGGTAGCGTCCCGAGGCGGGATCGAGGGCGAACCGGGCCCCCGGCAGCCCCACGCGGGCCCGCTCGGGAAGGTCAAAGTCGCCTCCCTCGATGTAGCAGTGACCGGCATTCAACTCGGCAATCATCTCGCCGAGGATGTAGTTGAGGTCCGAGCGGTGGGCCACATGGGGGAGCAATTTGCGATATCGGTCGCCAATCGCCTTCCAGTCGTAGCCGTGCATGTTCCGCACGTAGAAGAAGTCGCGGTAACGGCGCCAGACCTCATCGAAGATTGCGGCGAATTCCTCGGCGGGGACCCGGTCGGCCGCGAGGTCTTTGGTCGAGACCGTTTTCTTCTCGGCTCCCTTGGGGCGGGCGTCAATCAGGGTGAAGCTGCTTCCCGTGCGGGCCAAGACCTTGGCTCCATCGGCCGACACCGCGTAGCCCCCAACATCCTCCAGCAGGGTCGACGCCTCACGTTTGGCGAGATCGAAAATCTGCAGCCGCGTCTTCGAACCGCTCTCGCGTCCGTAGTAGCGGGACCCCGAGACCGAATACAGCAGGTGTCCGCGGGTGGCGGTCAACCCCGAGATGTTGTCGGCCTCCACGGGAATGCGCATCACCCGCTGATCCAATCCCTCAAAATCAATTACCAGCGGCGGGCGATCGGCGGGGGGGACCTCAGCGGGCTTGGCCTCGGGTTTCCCTTCGGCTTTCGTTCCGCCCGCGATCTGCACTTCATCGCTCTCGGGAGGGAACAGCGGCTTGACATCTTTGCGGAGGGCCAGGGCGAAGATGCCCGTCCCCCGATTGCCCGCGTAGTTCCACTCAATGCTGCTCAGTTGCGGAGCAAATTGCCTTCGCGAGAGGAAGAAGAGGTAGTCTCCCCGGGGATCCCAGGTGGGATTGCTGACATCAAAGTATTCACTGGTCACCCGTCGCAGTTGCCGGTCGGCCAGAGAGTAGACGAAGAGCGAATCGAGTTCACTGGGATTCGACAGGCGCAGGGCGATGTGCCCACTGCAGGGTGACCATTCGTAGTCCTGCAGCAGCCCCCGGCGTTCGTCGGCGACCTGCAGCAGGGTCTTGTCGGCCAGGGTCAGCACATGCAGCCGGCCGAACTTGTCCGAGAACGACAGCCGCTTGCCGTCGGGAGACCACTTGAGAGCGAACAGCATGCTCTCGAGACCGGCGGTCACCGCCTCGGCGGGTCCCGAACCATCCTGGGGAACCACATAGATCTGTTCTTCGCCGGACTTGTCGGAAACGAAGGCGATCTTCGCTCCATCCGGACTCCACGCCGCGGCCCGGTCGTGCGCCCGGCTGCTGTTGGTCAGATTGCGGGTCAACCCCTTCTCGATGGGAGCCGAGAACAGATCCCCCCGCGCCACAAACAGCGCCCGTTCCCCCTTGGGACTGAGATCGAACGACTCGATGAACTTGTCGACCGCGATGCGCGAAGGGCGCTTGTCGAGGCCGTCATCGGGGACCTGCACCTGCAGGCGGCGTTCCTGGCCAGTGGTGGTGTCGAACACAGCCAGTTCGCCCAGCAGTTCGTAGACGATCCAACGCCGGTTGTCGGAACTGGCCCACCGCACATCGGCCTCGGTCGAGTGCGTCCATTGTTTCGTGTCATTGGTGCCGAGATCGTGCGAGAACAGATTCAGCGTCCCGGTGCGGTCCGAGACGAACCAGATCTTGTCGCCAATCCACATGGGGTCCCGCTCAGTCTGGCGACTGGGGGAGATCGGCCGCAGGGCCAGGCTCTGCAAATCGGCAACAAACAGATCCTGCGCCCAGCCCCCTTCGTAGCGCTTCCAGGTCCGGAAGTCGCGGAACAGTGGAGAATAAATCACTTTCTGGCCATCGGGCGAAAAGTCACCCGCTCCCGCCGTCGGCAGCGGCAGTACGACCGGCAGACCACCCGTCACGTTGACCGTGTAGAGAGCGGTCTCCACCTTGCCGCCATCCGCATCCTGCAACGAGCGGAACAAGATCTTTTGTCCGTCGGGTGACCAGCCATAGACCTGGTTGTCGTATCCGCCGCGGGGCTTCAGCGGGCCGCGGGCCGGATACCAGGTGAGCTGCCGGGGCTCGCCCCCGGTGGCGGGCATCACATAGACCTGCTCGTCACCGTCGTACTGACCGGTGAAGGCGATCCATTGCCCATCGGGCGAGAACTTGGGGAAGAGTTCCTGCCCGGGATGGGCGGTCAGCCGGGTGGCAACGCCCCCTTCGACCGGACAGGTCCAGAGATTGCCCGAGTGACAGAAGACAATCCGCCCCTCATGGATGTCGGGATACCTCAGCAGCAGGGTCTGGGCCCCGGCCGACGCCGGAGCCAAGGCCCCCAACCAACCCGCCACAACCAGCAGCACCCCCCAGCCCATCCGACCGCGCCGCATGACATTCACCTTGGCAAGAACCCGAAGAAGACGCCTCCTAAGATCGTAGGGAGCAAGGGAGAGAGCGTGCAAACCGCTGGTGGCCCGGGTGCCCGAAACTGCACGATTTCGCGGAATGCTGTGCCAATGCCAGACCCCACCGGGGCCTGTGCGGGGGACTTCGCCCCCCAGAATACCTTAGCTACGAGCCCCTGGACGTCGGACTCTCATCAACTCCGCTCCATCCCCAGGGCCTGCAGTTCGGCCGCCTTCCGATAGTGGCCCGCCTCCCGCAGCAGTTGGGCGTGGGTCCCCTGCTGAACCAGCCGGCCGTGGTCGAAGACCAGCACCAGGTCCGCCCGCCGCAGGGTGCTCAGCCGGTGGGCGACCACAAACGTCGTCCGGCCTTCCATCGCCCGTTCCATGGCGGTGAGTATTTCCTGTTCGGTCTCGGGATCGATCGCCGCGGCGGGATCGTCAAGCAGCAGGATGCGGGGGTCCAGCACCAGCGCACGGGCAATCGCCAGCCGCTGCCTCTGTCCCCCCGAAAGATCCATGCCCCATTCCCCCAGCAGCGTGTCATACCCCTGGGGGAGCTTCTCGATAAATTCGTGCGCGCAAGCAATGCGGGCCGCCTGCTCAATCTCGGACCGCGTGGCATATGGTCGCCCGAACGCGATGTTCATCGCGATGGAATTGCTGAACAGGAAACTTTCCTGGAAGACAATCCCCACCTGCTGGCGCAATTCATCGACCACCAGGTCGCGGACATCAATCCCGTCGATCAGCACCCGGCCCGCCGTGGGATCGTAGAACCTGGGAATGAGCGACAGCAGCGTGCTCTTGCCCGCCCCGGTCTCTCCCAGAATGGCCACCCGCTGCCCCGGCTCGACCCGGAACGAGACCTCCTGCAGCACCGGGAGTTCGGGGTCGTAGCCGAACGTCACCCGCTCGAACTCGACCCGGCCGGTCAGTCGGGGGCGCGAGAGGGCTCCCGGACGGGTTGCAATCTGCACCGGGGCATCGAGCACCTCAAACACCCGCCTCGCACCACTGAGACTCTGCTGGATGCTGTTGGTGATGTTCGTGAGGTTGGCCACCTGGTTGGCGAATTGGGTCAAGAGGCCCGCGAAGACCACCAGCCCGGTCCCCAGGGGGAGCCGGTCCTGTGTCACCAGGTAACCCCCGTAGATCAGCAGCACCACCACGTTGAACTGCGTCAGGAACCCAATCAGCGGGGTGAAGATGCTGACCCGCCAGAAGATGCTTTGCTGCTGCGTTTCGACCGCCTCGACGGCCCGCGCGAACTTGCCGATCTCTTCCGGTTCCCGGCCGAACCCCTTGACCACCTGCACCCCCTGCACATTTTCGGCGAGGGTCAGCACCATCTGGTCGGCCAGATCGCGGACCCGGTCGTACATCGGGCGAACAGTGCGCGAGAAGAGCACAGTCGCCCCCCACAGCAGCGGCGTGGTCCCCAGGCACGCCAGTGTCACCCCCACATCGATCCGCAGCATGTAGGCCAGGTAGCAGATCAGCGAGAGCAGCAGCAGGGCCAGCTGGATGATCACTCCATCCACAAACGCCCGGACCGACTGCACATCGCTGGTCACCCGGTTCATGATGCTGCCGGTGGTGTTGCTGTCGAAGAACTGGAAACTCAGCCGCTGCAGCTTGTCGTACACCCGGGCCCGCAGGTCGACCACGATCTGCTCATGCACCAGCCGTCCCGAGGCGACCGCATAAATGTAGTTCAACCAGCCCCGCAAGAGGGCGAACAGCAGAATCAAGCCGGCGGCCAACCCGACTTCGGCCATGGGAGGCCACCCAGCCGGAGGCTGCCAACCCAGCGGCCACGACGCCGGGTGCTGGGCCGCCCCGGCGTGAAACAACACCGCGTCGATCCCCACGCCGGTCAGTCCCAGCCCCGCCAGCCCCGTGGCCAGCAACAGCCCCTGCAGGGCCAACAGCCCCAGGCAACCCCGGCGGTACTGCCACCCCAGCGCCAGCATCCGCTTGAGCAACTGGGTATTCGAGAGGTCGACCCCGGTCAGGTTTTCTGTCGCCGGCGTGGCGAGCGTCCCGGTCGTACTCACCGGGCACCTCCCGTCGGCGGCCCCGCATACCGTTCGAGGCTGTGCATCAACTCGGCTGCGACGTCGATGCTGGTCACGCGGCGGAGCGCCTGCCAGCCGGGCACCCCGTTGACTTCGATCACGTATCCCGGTCCCCGCTGGTCGTAGAGCAAATCGACCCCGGCAATTCGGGCCCCCACCGCGGCCGTCGCCCGCAGGGCCCAGTCACATTGTTGGGGGGTCAACTCCACCGGTTCGGCCCGGGCGGACCGGGAAACGTTGGTCCGGAAGTCCTCCGGGTTACACCGCCGCATGCCCCCCAACACCCGCCCATCCAGCACCAGCACCCGCACGTCGTAACCCGCGTGGGGAACGAACTGCTGCAAGTACAACAGTGACTGCAGCCGTTCGAGAGTCCGAAAGACCCGCACGGCGAGATCGGGATCCGAAACCCGCACAATGCCGCGTCCCTCGGATCCAAACAGCGGCTTCACCACCACATCGCCCCCCAGTTGCCCGAATGCCGCGAGAGCCGCCTCGGCGGTCTCGCAGACGGCGGTGGGAGGAACCGGCAACCCTGCCTGTTGCAGGCGGGCGGTGGTCAGGAACTTGTCGACTGCACACTCGACCGATTTGGCGGGGTTGACCACCTGGACGCCCCGTTGCTCGAGCCGCGCGAGCAGGTTCATCCGGAACACCACCTGCTCCAACGAACCGGGAGGCATCGTCCGCACCAGCACGGCGTCGACCTCGAGCGAACCGTGTTCGGGATGCGAGACCGCTTCCGTCCCGTTCCCCACCCATGCCGCCAGACCCGCAAAGGGGAGCCCCACCACCGTGTGGCCCCGTTCGTGCGCGGCCCGTTCGAGGTCACGTCGATACCAACTGTCCGGGTTCGACAGAATCGCCAGCCGCATCACTCACCACAAAACGAGTGCTGCAACACCTCGGGCACCACCTTCCCGAACTTCTGGACGCGCCCCGTATCGAGATTCTGGAAGACGATCTCGGCCGGGCTGAACAGGTGCGGGTCAATCTTGTAAAAGTCGTTCCCGGCCGCGGCGAAAATCGCGAGAAAGGGACGGCCATGCGCCAGCGAGGCCATGGCGGGAACCCGGGGGCCCGTTTCGGCAATCGACTGGTCATCTCCCCGCACGTACAGCGTCACGCGGCCGCCGTAGAGAATCGCGTCGTTGGTCCGCCCGATCCCGGTGAGGTCATCCTTCGCCACGGGGGCGAGGGGAGCGGTGCCGGTCGCCGAGCGAATGCGCTTCACATCAAACCCAATCTCATGCAGCTTGTGCAGGGCGGTCTCGACCACCCGGGCCACCACCTGCACCGTCCCGGCCAGGCTGGCGGTCGGGGCCAACAGCAGGGTGATGGCCGACGGCGCGACTTTTGTGCGCTCGGCCAGGTACTGCACCACTCCCTCGTCGGGAACCTTGCGTCCTTCCAGCACCCCCACGGCCACTTCGGCCGATTCCCGAAAGCCCAGTTTCTGGAACAGCTCTTCCCGGGCGGCGACCGCCCGCATGGGTCCCGAACCCATCGCGAAGAACTTGCCGACCGAGATCTGCCAGCCCGCATACTGGCTGTACAGGCACGCCTCGACCGGATGATCGGTGGTGACCTGCAGGTGGGGCCAGGCCGACCCGGCCACCTCCCCGGGAATCACCCGGATGTCGGCCAGACCGGCAGTGCAGATTTTGGACAAGGCCAGACCCGCTCCCAGGCCCCCTTCGGCCTGCAAGCCACAGTCAATCCAGCGCCCCCCGCCCGGAATCTTGTGGGCCGTCACCCGCAACAGTTCCGGAGACTCCAGCAGTTGGTCCACCAGATGGGCGGCCCGCAGATTGAGTTGCTGATTCATTTCGCCGCCGGCTTCGCGGGCCGGGCATCCTTGGGAAGGGGCAGATTGCGATACCGCAGCCGAATTGGCCCCTGGCAGCATTCGCAGTCTTTGATTTCGTACATGGGAATCGAGCAGACGTCGCACCAGTAGTCGACGACCGCCCGTTTGCCCTTTTCATCCTGCAGATAGATCGACAGCACGCTGACCCAGGGGATTCCCGGACGGCGATTGACAACCAGCTCGACCGGCCGGTCACGCAGCCGCTCATCCTGGAAGAACGCCCGCCCGCGCCAGTCGGGAACCAGCGGCACAATCTCGCCATCCGTGGTGTAGAGCACCGCGGTCTGGGCGATCTCCTCGGCATAGCTCTTCACACCACGCCGCCGGAACGCCTCGGGGAGCAACACCACCTCCCCCGTGTAGAGCACTTTTTCAACCCCCTCCGGGCCTGGGGCCTCGGCCGTCCCCTTGGCCGACCTGGCAGGAGTCTGCTCCGGCTTGGTCCCCGATGTGGCGGGGGTGGCGGCCGGAGGAGCCGTGGTCTCCTGCGCCACGAGCCAAGACGTCGGGGCAACGCCTCGGGAGGGACCGAGAGCCCAGACCCCCAGCCCCAGCAAGGTCAGCAGACTGCCAAGCCCCCAGCGACGGCGAGCGGGAAAAAGTGGCACGGGTCAGCCTTCACTCTTCCCCTGGACCACCACCTTCACCGGCACGGCCGAGGTTTCTTCGCCCGATTTCCCGGTGAGGGCCCCTTCGAAGATGGTCAGTTTCTTCTCTTCGTCGGCAGTCACGCCGGGCTTGTCGGCGGCCTTTTCAGGGGGTGGGGTCAACAGGTAGATGGCGGGGTGGGTGGTTCCCGAAGCGCCCGAGCTGAGCTTGAAGAGTTTCTTCAGATCGTCCACGCGGGCCGCCTTCTGATCCTTCTCGGGAGGACAGCCCACGAGGAAGTCGCGGATGTCGCTGGTTCCCAGGTGATTGCCGTCATCGGGCTGCAGGCCGTATCGCAGCGTGTAGAGACCGGGCTTCAGCGGCTGGCCGCGGAAGTCGGAGGGCTTGCTCCCTTCCGGATAGCGAATCGCTCCCACCAGCTGCCCCAGCTGAAACGGGTATTTGACCCGCAGGCTCGGCTTGAACTTGGGTTTGAGGGGAGCTTCTTTCGCGAGCCAGATGTCGCAGATCACTCCCGCGTCGTCACTCACCCGGAAACCTGCCGGCTGCAGCGCCCCCGTCACTTCCTCCGACAGCCCCTGCGGGGCCTCGGCCAACGGTTCGACCTTCTTCTCAGCCCGCACCGGCACAGCAGCCAGCAGGCAGAACAACAGACCCAATCCGAAGGAACGCATGCCTCGAGACCTCGTTGGCGGCGGGGAACAGGGGGAAGAGGCAGACCGAAAGTTCCCCGCAGGAACCCCCGGCCAGCGGCAGGACCAACTCCCGGGCATCCTCGCCCGCAAGCGGTCTCATGATTTTATGGCGGGGGGTTGGGAATGACTACTGTCTGGCAAAACAGGAGGCCCCGGCCGGGAGGATCCTGAGATTCAAAGATTGGGCCTGGTGGGGAGATACTCCCATCTGATGACAGACCTCCGACTTTAAGCGCCGCTCCGCTGCCACAGTCACGGGCCAATCTTCTGGTGCACGTTGTCTTCAGTACGAAACATCGCACTCCCTGGCTCCGATCGCCGAAGATCCGCGCGGGGTTGCACGCCTCTCTCGGGGGTGTCTGTCGGAAAGCCTCTTCGCCCACTCTCCTGGTCAACAGCGTCGAATCCATTGGCAGTTGTCGATCATCACTGTCTTGGATTTGGATGGGATACTGCCACCGAAACTGAATCTTATCCAGCCACCGCGCCGCGTGTTCTCGCGAATGGTGCTCGGCCCACCATGTGGCCTGTTCCCGCATTTCGGCCACCGCTTGATGCAGAATGACCACGCGAGAGATCTTCGCGATGCCACGCGGCGCTGCTCCGCCCTGGGGGATCAACCCTGGGCGATCAACCTCCGCACCCCCGCTCGGGCAGAACAACCCCAGCGCGGCGCTGCTCCCGCAGACCCCCCCCGGCGAAGTTCGCGGACCGAACCTCCGCCGGGGAATTGGGGCGCAGCACAGTGTTGGCCCGGGGTTGAAACGCGGTGCCGACAAATCCTTGGCCTACACTCCCGCCCGCACATCGCGACCTAGCAACTGCGGATTGCTCGGCAGTTCGCTCGAACCCATCAGGAACTTGTCGACGCCGACCGCTGCCTCGCGTCCTTCCCAGATCGCCCACACAATCAGCGACTGGCCCCGGCGGGTATCGCCCGCTGCGAAGACCCCGGGAACGCTGGTCATATAGTCGTCGTCCGCCTTCACATTGCCGCGCGGGTCGAGCTCGACCCCCAGTTGCTCCACCAGTCCCGCCTTCTGCGGGCCCAGAAAGCCCATCGCCAGCAACACCAGGTCGGCCTTGATGGTGAAGTCGCTTCCCGGAATCTCCTTCATCACCGGACGGCCCCCTTCGAAGGCCCATTCCAGCCGCACCGCATGCAGCGTGTCGACCTTCCCGTCCTTGCCGGTGAACTTCTTGGTCCCTACGCTCCAGTCGCGGTCTCCCCCCTCTTCGTGGGCGCTCGAAGTTCGCAGCACGGTCGGCCAGTACGGCCAGGGCATCGACTCGTCGCGGGCACCGGGAGGCTTCGGCAGCAGTTCCAGCTGCACCACGTTCTCGGCCCCCTGACGATGGGCGGTTCCCAGGCAGTCGGCCCCGGTATCGCCACCGCCGATGATCACCACATGCTTCCCCTTCGCCGAGATGAACCCAGTCTCAGGGACCTGGTCCCCCTCGCACTTGCGGTTCTGCAGCGGCAGGTAGTCCATGGCGAAGTGAATTCCGGAGAGCTCCCGGCCGGGCACCGGCAGGTCGCGGGGAATGGTCGCCCCCAGCGTCAACAACACCACGTCGTAGTCGCGACGCAACTGCTCGGCGGAGATGTCCTGACCGACGTCCACTCCCGTCCGGAAGACGATTCCCTCGGCCTCCATGATTTTCAGGCGGCGATCGAGAACCTTCTTCTCCATCTTGAACTCGGGGATGCCGTACCGCAGCAGACCGCCAATCCGGTCGGCCCGTTCGTAGACGGTCACCCAGTGCCCGGCGCGGTTCAGCTGCTGGGCGGCGGCCAGACCGGCGGGGCCCGAGCCAATCACCGCCACCTTCTTGCCCGAGCGCGAGGCGGGAGGCTCGGGAACGACCCAGCCCTCGGCGAACGCCTTCTCGATGATCGACTGCTCGATGTTCTTGATGGTCACCGGCGGGGCGTTGATCCCCAGCACGCAGGCCTCCTCGCAGGGGGCCGGGCAGAGCCGGCCGGTGAACTCGGGGAAGTTGTTCGTGGCGTGCAGCCGGCGAATCGCCTCTTTCCAGTTGTTGCGATACACCAGGTCATTCCAGTCGGGAATGATGTTCCCCAGGGGACAGCCGGTGTGACAGAACGGGACGCCGCAGTCCATGCAGCGGGCTCCCTGTTCGAGCAGCTTCAGCTCGGGGAACGGCTGATAGACTTCGCGGTAGTCTTGCAGGCGGGTGGAAACATCGCGGCGCTGAGGAGTCTCGCGCTGGAATTCCAGAAATCCGGAGGGCTTGCCCATGACAGGTATCCGTGTTCAGAAAGAGAGAGCGTGATGTATGGAATGCCGCGTCACCCCTCCCGGGGGAGAGGGGACGCGGAAGGAGGATCAACTCAGCGGGCCGAGGCGACGGGAATCTGCGGGGCCTGCACCTTGCCGGCCTCCAAGACCCGCCGGTAATCGCGCGGGTAAACCTTCACGAACTTCGATTCCAGCGTGCTCCAGTTGTCGAGCACCCACCGGGCCCGGTCGCTGCCGGTCGCGGCGATGTGGTTCTTCAACAATTGCTGCACCGTCTCGACATCGCCCGGCTCCAGCCGCACGAGGTCAACCATCTCCTGGTTGCACAGCGGCGCGAACGCCTGCTGTTCATCGAGCACGTAGGCGACCCCGCCGCTCATCCCCGCGGCGAAGTTCCGGCCCGTGGGGCCAATCACCACCACCCGGCCGCCGGTCATGTACTCGCAGCCGTGATCGCCGACTCCTTCAATCACCGCCAGGGCCCCCGAGTTGCGAACACAGAATCGTTCGCCCCCCTGCCCGCGGATGTACATCTCACCCGCCGTGGCACCGTAACCCGCCACGTTGCCGATGATGATGTTGGTCGAGGGTTCGAAGGTGGCGGTCTTCGGGGGGAAGACGGCGATCCGGCCCCCCGAGAGTCCCTTGCCAAAGTAGTCGTTCGCATCCCCCTCGACGTAGAAGGTGATCCCGCGGGGCAGGAACGCCGCAAAGCTCTGGCCACACGACCCCTGGAACCGCACCGTGATCGTGTTGTCGGGCAGCCCGGCACCGCCATACTTCTTCGTCAGCCGGCTCCCCAGCATCGTCCCGACCGTGCGGTTGATGTTGTGGATCGGCAGGGCGAATTCGACCTTCTCGCCCCGTGCCAGGGCCGGCTCGGCCCGCCGGATCAGCTCGTTGTCGAGCGCGTCCTTCAGACCGTGATCCTGCGACTCGACGCAGTGCACCTTGGTGCCGGCGGGCACATCGGGCCGATGCAGCAGCATCGTGAAGTCGAGCCCCTTCGCCTTCCAGTGGTCAATCGCCTTGCGCGTGTCGAGCATGTCGACCCGCCCCACCATCTCATTGACGGTGCGGAAGCCCAGGCTGGCCATGATCTCCCGCAGTTCCTCCGCGAGGAACCGGAAGAAATTCACCACGTGCTCGGGCTTGCCGGCGAACCGCTGCCGCAGCACCGGGTCCTGCGTCGCAATCCCCACCGGGCAGGTGTTGAGGTGACAGACCCGCATCATGATGCAGCCCGCCGCAACCAGCGCCGCACTGGCGACACCGAACTCTTCGGCTCCCAGCAGGGCGGCGATCGCAATGTCGCGACCCGATTTCAACTGGCCGTCCGTCTGCACCACAATCCGGCTGCGCAGATTGTGCACCACCAGGGTCTGGTGGGTCTCGGCGAGGCCCAGTTCCCAGGGAATGCCGGCGTGCTTGATCGAGGTCAGCGGGCTGGCCCCGGTTCCCCCCTCGTAACCCGAGATCAGCACGACGTCCGATTTCCCCTTGGCCACCCCCGCGGCGACGGTTCCCACACCCACCTCCGACACCAGCTTCACGCAGACCCGCGCCTCGGGATTCGAGTTCTTGAGGTCGTGGATCAACTGGGCCAGGTCTTCGATCGAGTAGATGTCGTGGTGCGGCGGCGGAGAGATCAGCCCCACCCCCGGAGTCGAGTGCCGGACTTTGGCGATGTACTCATCGACCTTGTGGCCGGGCAACTGGCCCCCCTCACCGGGCTTGGCACCCTGGGCCATCTTGATCTGCAGTTCGTCGGCATTGACCAGATACTCGCTGGTGACGCCGAACCGCCCCGAGGCGACCTGCTTGATCGCACTGCGGCGCAGATCACCGTTGGCGTCGGGCCGGTAGCGGACCGAGTCTTCCCCCCCTTCGCCAGTGTTGCTCTTCCCGCCGATGCGGTTCATGGCAATCGCCAGCGTCTCGTGGGCCTCGCGCGAGATCGACCCCAGCGACATCGCCCCGGTGGCGAACCGCTTGAGGATGCTCTCGACCGGTTCCACCTCACTCAGGGGAATCGGGTTCGCCGGCTTGCGGAACTCGAGCAGGCCCCGCAGTGTCGCGAGATTCTTCTGCTGGTTGTTCACAAAGTCGGCATACTTCCGGTAGGCGTCCCGGTTGTTGGTCCGCACCGCATGCTGCAGCTTGGCCACCATCTCGGGGTTCACCATGTGGAATTCACCACGCCGGCGCCACTGGTACTGCCCACCCACGTCGAGGTCCAGCACCTCGGCCACCTCGACCCGCGGGAACGCCACGTGATGCTGCCGCGCGACCTCGGTCGCAATCTCGGGCAGACCAATTCCCTGGATGCGGGTGGGGGTGCGGCTGAAGAACTCGTCGACAAACACCTTGTTCAACCCGACCGCTTCGAAGATCTGGGCGCCGCGGTAGCTGTGCAGCGTCGAGATGCCCATCTTCGACATCACCTTGAGGATCCCCTTGTTGAGACCCTTGATGTAGTTCTTCTCGGCGGTCTTGTAGTCGACCTCTCCCTTGGGTCCCTTCAGGGGTGCCTGCTGACACATCTGGGCGATCGTCTCGAACGCCAGCCAGGGATTGACCGCGCCGGCCCCGTAGCCGAACAGCAGGGCGTAGTGGTGCACTTCGCGCGGCTCGCCCGACTCGATGATCAGCCCGCAACGGGTCCGGCTCCCCTCGCGGATCAGGTGGTGATGCACCCCCGCGCAGGCCAGCAGGGCCGGGATGGCGGCGTGCTTCGCGTCGACTGCCCGGTCCGACAGAATCAACAGGGCCGCCCCGCGGAGCACCGCCTCGTGCGCCTCACGCCGAATGCGGTCGAGGGCCGACCGCAGCGCCTTCTCGCCCCCCGCCACCTCATACACCGTCGAAATGGTGTGGGCGCGGATCTTGCCGATCGAAGACGACCGGATCGACTCCAGATCGGCATTCGTCAGGATCGGCTGCCGCAGCCGCAGCTGGTGACAGTGCTCCTTGGTCTCCTGGAACAGGTCCTGCTCGGCCCCCAGGGTGGTCACCATCGAGGTGACGATCTCTTCCCGGATCGCGTCCAGCGGCGGGTTGGTCACCTGGGCGAAGAGCTGCTTGAAGTAGTTGTACAGCAGCTGCGGCTTTTGCGAGAGAATGGCCAGCGGGGTGTCATTCCCCATCGAACCAATCGGCTCTTCGCCGTTGATGGCCATGGGGGTCAACAGAATCCGCAGGTCTTCCAGCGTGTAGCCAAACGCCTGCTGACGCGTCAGCAGCGTCTTGAAGTCGAACGGCTGCGCCTCTTTGCGGGGCAGATCCTCCAACCGCACCTGCTGCTCCTTGAGCCACTGGCGGTACGGCTGCCGCTTCACGAAGCTGGCACGGACTTCTTCGTCGGGAATGATCCGCTTCTGGGCGGTGTCGACCAGGAACATCTTCCCGGGCTGCAGACGCCCCTTCTCGAGCACGTTCGCCGGATCGAACGGGAGCACGCCCGACTCCGACGCCAGCACGACGTACCCATCCTTGGTGACGGTGTACCGCGAGGGTCGCAGGCCGTTGCGGTCGAGCACGGCACCAATCACCGTGCCATCGGTGAAGGCAATCGACGCGGGACCATCCCACGGCTCCATCAGCGAGGCGTGGTATTCGTAGAAGGCCTTTTCGTCATCGGGCATCGACTCGTGCCCGTCCCAGGCGGCGGGAATCATCATCCGGATCGCGTGGGGCAGGCTGCGCCCCGTCGCCTGCAGCAGCTCGAGGGCGCAGTCAAAGCAGGCCGAGTCCGACAGTCCCGACGGGATGATCGGGAAGAGCTTGGGAATGTCGGCCCCGAACTTCGGATGCTGGAACATCGTCTGCCGGGCCCGCATCCAGTTGACGTTCCCCTTGACCGTATTGATCTCGCCGTTGTGGGCGATGAACCGGAAGGGATGCGCCAGATCCCAGGTGGGGAAGGTGTTGGTGCTGTACCGCTGGTGAACGAGGGCAATGGCCGATTCAAAGTCGGGGTCGGCCAGGTCCTTGTAATACGTCGGAATCTGCGTCGCCAGCAACAGCCCCTTGTAGATCACCGTCTTGGTCGAGAGGCTGGGGACGTAGAAGAACTTCCGCTGGACCAGGTCGCTGGAGGCGACGGCCTGTTCCATCCGCTTGCGGATCACGTAGAGCTTCCACTCCAGAGCGGCGGCGTCCGGGGTGTCGGGGCCGCGGCCGATGAAGATCTGCCGGATGGCCGGCTCGACCGCCTTCGCGGTGTCGCCGAGCGAGCTGTTGTCACGCGGCACATCGCGCCACCCCAGCAGCACCTGTCCTTCTTCGCGGACAATCGTCTCAAAGAGGCGTTTGCAGTTGTCGCGCTCTTCCCGCAGGCTGGGGAGGAAGACCAGGCCGGTGCCGTATTCCCCCGGGGGACCAGGCAGGGTGATGTTCGCGGCGGCGGCCACCTTGGCATAGAACCGGTGGGGAATCTGGGTGAGGATGCCCGCGCCGTCTCCCGTGTTGTCTTCGCAGCCGCAGGCACCGCGGTGCTGGAGGTTGACCAGAATCTGCAGGGCGTCCTGGACGAGCTTGTGGGTCTGGATCCCCTGGATACTGGCGATGAACCCGACGCCGCAGGCGTCATGCTCGTTGGCGGGATCGTACAGTCCCTGCGCTTCGGGAGGAGCGGTTCGGTAATCGCGGGCGTGAGCCATGATGCAATCGACTTTCAGAACGAAACGAACGCGTGTGATTGAGTCGCGTGGGTTGGATGAACACAAGTGTTGACTGTCGCCGTTCTTGGCGTGCGCGGGACGAGTCGGTCCTGCGCGGCAGGTGGGGGAGTCTCTGGCCCGCCACATTGCTCACCCGCAGGGGGCGAGGGGTCGCTCTGCAGGCGACCTCGGGGTGGCGGGCCTTACCCCGGTTTTCTGGGGGCTTTGGCCAGGGAGACTGCCCCGGCCACCGCAGCCTCGCCGGCCACTGCCGCTGACGGTTCGGGCTCCGTCCCCAATTCCCGCCGCAGGTGCTCGATCAGCTTCAGCGCGGGGGGGGTCAATTGCCGGTTTTTCCGGTGGATAATCCCCAACGGACGGCTGAGAGGTTCCCCTCCCAGCGGGATGGCGACCAGCGAGCCGAGGTTCACTTCCTGATGGACGGTGGCCAAGGGCAACAGCGAGACACCGGTGCCGCACTGCACCGCCTGCTTGATCGTCTCGATGTTGTCGAATTCATGCAGTTGATTCACTTCGACCCGCTGCCGACGCAGCCACTGGTCGATTTCCCGGCGGATGGGAAGTTCGGGAGTGAAGGCGATAAACGGCACGCCATCCAGATCGGCGGGCTCGATCCGCGAGCGGAGTGCCAGTTGGTGTTCGTTGGCGCAGACCAGCACCATCGGCTGATCCTGCCAGGGGAGGCAGACCAGATCGGCCCGGGGACGGGGGTACGAGACCAGCCCCAGATCGGCCTGTTCGGACAGGACCTGTTCGTAGACCCGGTCGGGATGCTGGTATTCGAGCCGGAGGGCGACGTCGGGGTATTGCTCTTCGAACTTGCGGGCGAACCGCTCCATCCGCAGCAGGCCAACCGAGTAAATGGCGGCGACGCGGACCCGTCCAATGACCCGATCGGGAGTACCGCGGACGCGTCCTTCAATCTCGCGGTATTCGGCGAGAATCCGGCGGCAGCCGTCGTAGTAGATTTGCCCGGCGGGGGTCAGCTCGAAGGGGCGTTTCGAGCGGTCGATCAACAGGGTACCGAGTTGGCGCTCGAGATTCGAAACCGCCTGACTGGCGGCCGACTGGGTCACTCCATGCGCGCGAGCCCCCTTCGAGAAGCTACGCTCCTCGACGACCGCACAGAAGATTTCCACAAACCGCAGTTGCATCGGACGGAGAAACGAACCTGTCAGAAACTCACCACACCGCAGGGGGCGACACACGGACCGCATCGATTTGTGCTCGACGGACCGGCCCTGACTCCAACCCTGGGTGGAGACACACGTTCGGAAACTGAACCCGTGAAGCCGACGGCCCAAGTTCGCCTTGGAACCACAGACTTCGACATCCCCCCCGCTCGCACTCCATCCCTGAAGCATCATTAGCCTCTCTAATGATGCTGGCGAGTCAGTATCAATTTCCAAAATGCAAATTACACGTGCCATTCCGGACCGTCAAGTCCCCTCTTCCGGATTGAGCGGTTTGCCCGGATTTTCCGCAGTGATTTCCGAGGTCAGATGGAGGGGGAGGCCGGAGAGTTGCCCCCGGGGTCAGCGGGCCGTACCGGTCAGCGGGCCGTACTGTTCAGCGGGACGCACTGGGGGGATTCGCCCAGCACCCCACCAGCCACGCGGCCAAGTCCACCGCGCGTGAACCTCGCCGAAACCGGCGGTGTCTCCCCATTGACCCCCCGAAAACAGCGGGGTACAGTCATTTCACACGGGGCGTAGCTCAGCTTGGCTAGAGCGTCTGGTTTGGGACCAGAAGGTCGCAGGTTCAAATCCTGTTGCCCCGATTTTTTTCGCAACTTGCTCAGACTGGCGACAAAACGACAGGATTTGAGCGTCGTTTCACATCGCCCCTGTCGCTGCTGCCACGGGCTGGTGGTGCGTCGGCGTTTCGGGCCGACCACAGTTTGCTGGTGTTGTACTCCGGACTTCGGTCGAGTGGATCGAAGTGGTTTTCGGGAGCGCCTTTGGGGAATCCGCGGCGAATGTCGTGGCGCCAAGCGGAGTTCTTCATTGACTCGCCCCGTATGCCCCAGGCGGAACCAGCTGACGATCACGTTTCCGAACATAGACCAGAGAGCCTTCCTGAATGAACAGCGATACGACAAAACCGAATCCGACTCACATCTTGAGCATCGCCAGCGGATATGGGGTCTCGAAGGCGCTGCTGTCCGCCGTCGGAATTGGCCTCTACACCCGACTTGCGGTTGGGCCGATGACATTAGTGGAGATCGTCGCCGAGTTCGGCCTCGAACTGCGGCCGTCGAGGGACTTCCTGGATCTACTCGTCTCCGCCAACCTTCTCAACCGTAGCGGCGATGGGTCGGAGGCGCTCTATTCCAACACTCCGGCTACAGCCCACTTCCTGGATCGCAGCCAACCGGAGTACATCGGTGGACTGATCGAGATTTGGGAGAGGAGGGACTACCGCTACTGGGCCGACCTGACCGAAGCACTCCGTACCGGCAAACCCCAAAACGAGGCAAAGCATGCTGGAACACCGTTCTTCGAAGCCATGAATGCTGATCCGGTGCAACTCGAAGCCTTCATGAACGCCATGAACGGCGCGTCGATCCGCAATTTTCGGGCACTCGCCCAGGCGTTCCCGTTCCACCACTATCGGACGATCGCCGACATCGGCGGGGCCGATGCACTCCTGAGCCGGGAGGTGGCGGCGATGCATTCCCAAGTCCGCTGCATCAGTTTCGACCTGCCGGCGGTATCGGCGATTGCCGAGAGGAAGATCGCTGCTGCCGGTATGTCCAACCGAATCAATGTGGTTTCAGGAGATTTCTTCGCGGATCCATGGCCTGAGGCGCAGGTGATCACCATGGGCATGATCCTCCACGACTGGAACCTCGAACGAAAGAAGACACTGATCCGCAAGGCTTTCGAAGCATTGCCGGAAGGGGGTGCCTTGATCGTGATCGAGGCGTTCATCGACGATGCCCGGCGCAGCAACACGTTTGGTCTCTTTATGTCGTTGATGATGCTGATCGAGTTTGGCGATGCCTTCGACTTCACCGTCGCCGAGTTCAAGGAATGGTGCTGCGAGGCTGGGTTCAGCCGGTTCGAAACGATTCCGCTTGATGGCCCGTCAAGTGCAGCGGTGGCCTTCAAGGATCCAGTCTGAGTCGTCCAGGTTTTTCCGAAAAGCTCGGTTTTTCAAAACGAAAGCACGTTTTTCTTTCAGCACTCGCGGAATGGTCGGGAAAAACCAGGCTGCTGCAATTTGATACAGGCATTTCGCGACTCGCCGGTCTGAATTCAGCCGCCGCCTGGAAATGACTCCGATTGCGGTGTGGAAAGCCGGGCTTTGATCCGTCGCTGTTGGCCTGTAAGGGCGACCCTCCGGAATTGACACCTCCATGCCAAAGCGCGACAACCCGTAGGGATTTCCGTAGTGTCGCGGACAAATAGTTGTTCCGAGGACGAAGCATCTGGCTGAATCGAAAAAGTTCGTTGATCGATTTTAGACATGGGTGATAACGCGTCGGACTTCGTCCCAGCGGAATTCGCACGCTGTGGTTACAGAATGGCCCGAAGTTCGTAAGAATGTTCTTTCCGTGAAGGTCTCCGAAAAATGGACGTCGTAATGGGCGTCATGTCTTACGTTGCCTACGTCGCTTTGACTATCTCATTCGCCTCTTTGGCCCTCACATTTCTGGGCTTCTTCAGGAAACAACGACCGAACTCGTCGACTGCCGTTGGTATTCTCGCCGCGGTAGTGGCTTTCGTGCCTGCCTTTGCCGCGGGGCTTTCCCAAGATGCATGGGTCGAATCAAGGTCAATAGAGTCGGCGATTGGCTACGGACTGTTGCCGTGGAAAGCCTTGTTCCAGCGATCGGTCTGTTGATCGGTTTCGGTTTATGGAAGCGATGAGCGGAGAATCATCAGAGTTGGAGAATCACTGGGCCAACCCTCTCCACATCAAAGACACCGGGTGCTGCTGCAACTTCAAAGGGCGAGTTGGTTCTCCGGCGAATGCCTGCCGGTACGCTCGGATGCCGCCACGGCTGTCTGAGCCGTGCGCTGATGTGGAGGCGACTGCCGGCGCGCGGTGGATCCATGGCCCCGCAATCCTTCGGAGGGCAGACTTACTTCCAAATTCCCGGTTTTTCGGTCAGTTGGGCCGTCTTGGTGCTATGCGGACAGGCCGACGTTGTTTTCCATTTGGTCAGCGTAATACACCACGGCGGAGAGCAGTTCAAGACGTTGTCTCATGCTCAACGCGAAGCCGTTCGCGCATTTTTACTGCTCAGGTTGTCCGACGCCCATCGTGAATTTGAGCATCCCAAGATCGAAGCGGCGCTGCGCGACTATTGGATAACCGACACGGCGTCTCCTGGCACATCACTGCCAAGTGACTCCCAGGAAAGCTGACGTGATTCGCCACGGAATGGGGACTCACGTTTTTTGCAGATGGTTAAAAATGGTTCGACGGATGGACGCTGGTCCTCGTCGTGCTGTTGGCGATGGCCCTGGGACACTTGAATGTTGAACAGGTTGGAAAACCCATTCTACGGGATAGCAGAGTTTGCCTGGCTGTCTTCGCTCCTTGAGAGTCTCCCGGAGATCACTCCGTCGGCGTTGTTTTGTCGGATGACTGGGAAACGGCAGCGGACGATGACCGCAGCCAACTTCGCGAATTGCGGGCGGTGTCAGCGGGTGGCAACTTACCATCCCGATTTCAGCGGGCAGATCTCGAGGTCAGAGAGTTTCGAATCTTCGGGGGCGAAGAACTCAATGGCCGAACCTTCCGGGGCGGGGAAGATAAGAGAGGTCAGGACCTGTTCGCCCTTGTTGACAAACACTTCCACCGAGCTGGTGTCGACGAAGAGCCGCAGGGCGACAGGGCCCCCCTTGCGAGTCAACGGCGCGGACTGCACGCCGGCGAACCGGGGATGGAACGCGATCTGCCCCGATTTCGTGCGATCCACCAGCACACGTCCCGCCTGCCGATCGACGGTGATCGTGGTGGCCTGGCCCTGGCCCGTGTAGAGCTTCACCCCGCTTGGTCCGGACCCCTCCTCCAACACAAAACTGAGTTCCAGAGGTCCGCTGCGAACACCCGTCTTGCGAATCCAGGCGTTGGCTTCCGCGGCGGTTCCGCCGGCCAACGACGACAACTCGCCGCGCAATGACCGCAATTCGGCCACGGGGGTTTGTCGCAGGCGCAGCCCCTCGGCGGTTTTTATGAGGCCGAGCTCTCGCGGGATCGACATCGCGCTCCTCCACGGCGACGTGGGGGTCTCGTTGGCGTAGTTCCAGTTGCTCATCCAGCCGAGCCAGACCCGGCGGCCATCCTCCCGGGGCACGTCGCTCCACGAAACCCCCGCATAGAAATCGGAGCCGTAATCGGCCCACAATGCCGCTTCGGAGGCGGCACGCGCCGGTTCATCGGCCAACAGCGCGTGGTCGAAGTTGATGTGCCCCCAGCCTCCTCTGTGCTGGTCAACGATTTGAAGCTGCGCCTTCTTGCCGCGCAGCTCGCTGACATCCCAGGCATGCCACGCCAGGCGTTCCCGCTCGCGACCTCGGGCCGTGCGAACCGCTGTCCCCTCCACCAGCAAATCGACCCGGGTCTGCTCGTGCGCTCCGCCGCCGATCAGGAAGCTGAGAAACTTCGCGGTGATTTCAAAGACCGGGGAGGTCAATGTTCCCTGCGTCTGATCGCCATTCCGGAAACTGTTGACGAGGCGTTCGCCCCGGAATCCGCCGACCGGCTGCTGGTTCGGCAGCGTCCCTGGGGCGGGCTCAGTGCCGAATGCGTCCCCTTCGGTCTTCCATTCCCCATACCCTTTCTCGAAATCGGCCAACACCTTCCCTTGGGGCACGAACTCGGCGCGCGCGGCCGGAAGCGGGTCGGGGGTGAATTTCGCCCCATCGAACTCACCGACGAAATACTGGCAGCCCGATCCCCCCGCAGGCCCCCCGGGGTTGATGTTCACAATCAACACCCATTTCGTGCCGCCTCCCTGGACGGGGAGCGGAAACAAATCGGGACATTCCCACAGCCCGTCGACCGCTCCCGCCGGGCCGAACTCGCCGACGTACTTCCACATCTTCAGATCGGGGGAGGCATAGAAATGCACTTTCTTCTCGGCGGAGAGCGCGACCGTCATGATCCAGCGCGACGTCCCCTCGTGCCAGAACACTTTGGGGTCGCGGAAATCGGCCATTTTGACGTCGAGAACGGGATTGCCCGCAAATTTCGTCCAGGTTCGTCCACGGTCGTTGCTGTAAGCCAGCCGCTGATCCTGTCGCCCTTCGCGATGTCCCGTGTAAATGGCCACCAGCGGCGGCTTCCCGTTAACACCGAAGCCGCTGGTATTCTTCCAGTCCACCACCGCGCTGCCGGAAAAGATCATGATGCCGTCGGCTTCCGCGAGGGCCAGCGGCAGGTGCTGCCAGCGCACCAGATCGCGGCTTACGGCGTGCCCCCAGCTCATGTGTCCCCAGCGATCGCCCTCGGGGTTGTATTGATAAAACAGGTGCCACTCGCCGTCGTAGTACACCATCCCGTTCGGGTCATTCATCCAATTCCGTTCCGGCGTGAAATGGAACTGCGGGCGAAACGGTTCGCGGTAACGCTCTTGTCCCTGCGCTGCGGTTCCGAGAAAGATCGCCAGTGCAGCGAGGCAGAGACTTCGGATCACGTTCAGGTTCCAGGAAGCGAAGGGGGCGATCACAGCGAAGAGTTTCCAAAGGTGGACCGTGACTGCGCTGGCCACTGGCGGGTGGGCTGGATGCGGGAAACAACGGGTGAGCCGACCGATTGCAGCTTACGCCGGTTGAGGTCGAGTGACAGCCGGTGCAGCGCAGGCACCAACCGTGTCGGCCACTGGAGTCGGAAGGGCCCCCTCTTCCGCACCTCCCAGCAGAGTACGCTGTTCCCAGTGGCGCTTCAACGGGTGAACGGCGGCGGGACGAAGGGAGTGAGGACGCGGTCGACCTTGGCTGGAATGCTTGGACGCTGGGCCCCGTCGTGCTGTGGGGCACGAGTCGGGGGACACTCGGCGATGAACAGGTTGGAAAACCTGTTCGACGGCTGGAGGACCGGTTCGGACTTCAGCGCGGCGGGTCGGGGAGGGTTCGGACGATCCGGAAGCCGAGGTCGACGTTGATGAACTTGGGCTCGCTCCAACTGCGGTACCCCGAGCGGCAGACGGTGGCCGATTCGAGCCAGCTTCCGCTGCGGGTCACGTGTTCGAGACCCTGCAGGGGACCGACGGGATCGACAAGCAGCGACGGTTCGAACTTCGCATGCCAGTCGTACGTCCACTCATACAGGTTGCCGTGAATGTCGAACAGCCCCCGCAAGGTGGGCCGCAGTTCATGCGAGGCGTGCAAAAACTGGGCGTTTTCCTTGAACCAGCCGAAGTGTTCGAGCAATTCGGGATCACTGCCAAAACCGTACAGACTGCGCATGCCCGACCGGGCGGCCACCTCCCACTCGGCCTCGGTGGGCAGTCGAAAGCCAGGCTGTGCCAGATCGACCGGCCACTGGCGGGGTGCCCAAGGGACCTGGGGATCGCGCGGAAACTGCTGCCGGTCGAGCGTTTCGGGATCGGAGTAGGCCGGTGATGAGCCGGGAATCCGCGCCTGCCGCTCGAGCCACTGACAAAACCCGACCGCCTCGTACCAGTTGGCCACGAACCCCGCGGTGGAACGCCTGGTCTGGACCTGCTTCATCGAGCCGAATTTCTCAGGCTGGTAGGCAATGAGCTCGTCCATGGTGATCTCGCGGTCCAGCACGGCAAAGGGGCGCGAAAGCCGTACGTCGTGCTGGACCTCGCCCGCTTCCGCCCCCTTGTCTCCCGGCCGGGCCCCCACCGTGTAGGTGCCGGCGGGAAAGACAATGAACGTGAAAGAGAAGGTCTGCCGGGCCGCGGCCGATTGCGGAGTCACGCTGATGGAGCGCTCGTCCACAGTCGGCTCAACCTCGATGACCAGCCGGAACCACTCGCGGCCGGGCGCATAAGGGACTGGAGTCCGGTCGAGCTGATCCACCGTGGGGCCCAACCCCCAGTACCGCAGCAGCCAGCCCGCCGCGGCATGCACTGCCGAACTGGGATGGTGGTCGTACCAGTCGGTGAGCTGTGACAGCAAGCGCTCGTGCCGGCCCTCTGGGAATTCATCGGTCGAGTATTCACCCAAAGCCAGCAGCAGGGCATACCGCGCCCGGGCCGACAGGAGGTCGGTTGCATTCGCCGGGAGCTGATCGAGAGTGTCGAGCAGCGTTTCCACCGGGACGCCGCGGGGGCGGCAGCGGAAGAGGAACTGTGTGAGGGCCTCGGGATCGTCGGTCAGTTGGCAGACCTGCAGCGCCTCTGGAATTTGCTGAAGCCGCAGCAGGGTGACGGCGGCGTTCGCCCGCTGCCGCCCGAGGGCAATGCGCGGTGTGGACTCCAACAGATCGGCAGGGAGGGCGGCCGCCTGCCGAGCCAATTCCCCCCGCTGCTGGGGCGTGACGTGGGCTTCGACCAAGGGAAACAACAGTTGGAACTGGGCGGGGGTGGCGAGGGGCAGCAGTCTCGCGAGGCGGTCGGTGTCTTCCCCCGCGAAATCGACCAGGGCATTGGCCGCGCCCACCTGAGCCCCAGACTCGGCGTCGGCATCCACAAAGGCTGCTTCCAGCGAGTCCATCAGCAGGGGAGCCAGCGGCCGCAACGCTTCGCGGATTTCTCCCTGGTAAACAGAATTGGATGCCAGCAACTGTTCGACCACCAGCGTGGTGTCGGCTTGAGTCCAGCGTTCGGGGGCAGGCGGGTTGGGATCGGAATTCGCGAGTTCCCCCGCGGGCTGAAATCCCGCCAGAGCCATGGCGGCCCGCAGCCGGCGCGGCGACTCGGCCGATTCATCGCGCAGCACACTCCAGAGTCCAGAGGTCAATTGAGGGGCGTGCGGCTGCAACTGGTCCCGCAGAGGCCGAAACTCGGCGAGGTCTCCCGCGAGCAGCTCCTCGCGCAGCGGTTCCAGTTGGGTGGTATCTCCCCGCAGCCGCAGCAATGCCAGACGGGTGAGTGCGGAACTTGCCTGAAGATCGACCGCCGACTGATCGGGCGCATTCAGAATCTGCCGGACCCGACGACGCATGTCGGGCTCATCCAACTGGTCAAGCAGATCTTTCCATTCAGCGGGCTTGGTGGCGGGAAGCTGGTTCACCAGTCCCATCGCCCGTTCCCGCAAGGTTTGATCGCGGACACGCTGGTTGATCCACAATCCCGCAGCCACCAGACAGACGCAGCCCAGAAAGACCCAGCCCAGCCGTCGGCCATGCACCACCGCCGCCCGCCGCAGCAGTTGGCGTTCGGGCTCCTTGCGCTGGCGCGTGTTGGTCCGACGGAGGATCCACAGATGCTCCGACATGGTCGGCAGGTATCGGTCTTCCGGCTTGGCCTGCCACTGGGCGGTGCGTTCCGCCAGCAGCAATTCGGCCCGGCCGCGCGGGGTCTCGCGTTGCTCGCGGGTCAGCCACGACCGCAAGGCAGGAACGAGATAGTCGTGCGTCAGTTGGTAGAATCGCCCCGGTCTGGCAGCGGAGGTGTCATCCCCAACTGGACTTTCCCCCTCATCGATCGGGGCAGCGTCTACGTCGGAGTCGGCCGTCGCGTTCTCGGGCTCGGTGGGGGTGATCAGCCGAGCCTCCCGGTCGAGGATCCGCAGCAGCGTGTCGAAGTCGGCGGGGCGCTGGCGGTACTCGGCGGCTTCCAGCAATTGCTGATGCGACTGCATCTGCCCCTTGATGTCGGTCCCCACCTCGGGCAGCAGAGCCCGCAAAACCCGCTGGGCCCCCCGCTTATGGAAACGGTGGGCGGGGGGAGCGGTTCTGGCACTGAAGGTCTCGTCGAGAAAGGCGACTCCCACCCCTCCCTGCTGCGCCACTTCATCGAGCTTGGCCGGAGTCCAGGGGCGCCCCTTCATCATCTCCGCAAAGACGGCGAGACGGACGCAGGCGACGGTCTCTCCCTCGGCCAGCTCACGCACAGCCCGGGTGAGAAACTCTTGCTGATCGGTAGTGAGCGGGTCGGGATCATCCGGCAGCCTTCCGTGGGCCCGCCCGAACAGGGTGAGTACCTTGCGGGCATGCTCGAGATCGAACAGATCGACCGCCTCCATGTTGTGGCTGTCGAGGGGAACCTCGAGCACCTCCATGAAGCGGGTGACCATCATCCAGAAGTCCTCCCGAACCAGCAGCAGGGCCTGAACCGCGGCCCCATCGCAGTGCCGCAAGGCGCGGGCCAGTTGGGTGCGGGCCAACTGCGGCCGCTCATGCAGCCACTGTTCGAACTGGTCGATGATGAGCACGACCTTGCGGCCCCGGCTGCCCCCGGCCTCGCGAAGCTGGGCGATCCACCCGGGCAGACTCCCCTCCTCCGCCAACTCGGGGCAGGCCCGGGCGAGGGATTTCAGCAAACGCCCCTCGGTGTCGTGGGGTGTCGCCTCGATATAGAGCGGCAGCACGGAAGTCGCCAGCCGGGGAAGCAGCGCCGCCTTCACGAGACTCGACTTGCCGCAGCCGGAAGGGCCATACATCACCCCCACCGGGAAGGTCTGGTCGGCCTGGCGTTGTTCGAGACGGGTCTTCCAGAACGAGACTTTCCGGGGAAGCCCATCGCGGCCGCGAACTCCAGGCAGCAATTGCAAAAAGAAATCGGCATCATCGGTTTCGTAACTGCGCAGGCCGCGGGGAACGACAGCCGGATGCGAACTGCTGCTCGCGGTCGAGCCTGTCACGGGGCCGACATTGCTGAAGACTGCCGTACCAGTCTGGGTGCCGGTGCTTCCCTGACCGTCCGTGGACACCGTGGGACTTGCGGGGCCGCCCGCAAAGCCAGTCACGGGAGAAGCCGGAGCGGTTTGCGAGAGGGGAGCGGTCGTGGAGGGGGTCGCAGAGCGGGCGGGAGAGCTCTCGGTCGGGTTTGTGTGGGCCAGCCAGTGTCGCAGATCATCGACCAGGGCAGTGGCTGAGTCGTAGCGGTCGGCGGCCCGTTTTTCGAGAAGTTTCAGGCAGATCCGCGACAGTTCACCGGGAACCCGCGGGTTGAGCATGCGCGGGGGGGTCGGTTCGTGTTCCTGGATGTCCTGGTCGAGATCGCTCCCCTCGCCGAAGGGCCGACTGCCGGTCAGCAGTTCATAGAGCATGACCCCCAGGCTCCAGAGGTCACTGCGGCCATCCATTTTGTGGGTTTCGCCCCGCACCTGCTCGGGAGACATGTACGGAGCGGATCCGGCCCGTTGCCCGGCGTGGCGCCAGCGGTTGCTGCGGTGCAGCGAGAGCCCGAAGTCGGCGACGTACAGCCGGCCCTGGCGATCAACCAAAATATTGGCCGGCTTGAGGTCGCGATGGACCAGCTTGTGGGTGTGGGCATAGCCCACCGCCTCGGCGATGGTCACCAGCCATTCGGCCGCCTGGCGGGGACTGGGCGGAGATCGTTCCAACAGACGTTTGAGATCGCCCCCTTCGATGTACTGCAGGGCGATGTAGATCTGTCCCTGGTCGACATGCACGTCATGCACCCGCACGATGGCTGGGTGTTCCAACCGGGCCGCCTGGCGGGCTTCGTTGAGAAAGACGTCGCGGGCGACGGCATCGGTCAGCTTGTCGGGACGGGGGACCTTCAGAGCCACCCGCCGGTCGAGCAGCGTATCGCGGGCAAGATAGACAATCGCGAAGCCTCCGGTTCCCAGTTCACGCTCGATCTCGAACCGGCCAATTCTTCGAAGCGGTGACTCGGCGGGAGCGACGTGGGAAGTCGGGCCCGGCGTGGGAACTGTGGGATGCTCGTTGTCTCCCGGAAGAAGGCTGGTGGCCGGCGCCGCCGGGGGGGCTTCCAGACCCGTGTCCCGCCGGGTCGTCTGCGGGGCCTCCAACACTTCGGTCCCCGAGAGCTCATCGATCACATGCTGATCGCGGGGAAACCGCCGACGATAGTCATTGAGGTCCCAGTCGAGCCCCGCCCGGCGCAGCAGATTGCGTTCGACCAGCAGCAGTTCCTGCAACAGCGCCGTCCGATCAGCGTCAGGATGCGCCTGGAGGAAATCTTCGATCCGGGGAAGCGGCCCCCCTGTGGCGAGGCAATCGAGGAACTGCTGCTCGAACACACGGCCCAACTGGGTGGCCTGTCGGCCCGGTTGAGTCGACTTCGCAGAAGCATTTTCGCCAGGAGACGAATTCACAAACGACTTCCTTCTCCAAGTGCCATGTCCGTTGTCGCGTCCACTGGCCAACAGCCAAGGCGACGGGGTTCTTCCCGACAGTCCGCAGCAGAACCGTTTTCACGAGTCCACCCGGTCGCCCTGCGGCGGAATTCTAGACCAAAGCCGGAGAGTCATGCCACAAAGCAGCCGCCTTGTGGCTCGTCTCAAGGTATAGTGGCGGCAGGGGGTGGCACGGACCGGAATGACCAGAGCCGGAGCAGGCCGAAAGTCACCTGGGAATACCAGACTCCCAGTCTGAAGATGGTGTGACTTGAAGACGTTTTTCGGCGGTGCGGAGAGCCACAGACGGGAAAACCGGTGGCTGGCTCGGAGCGATTATTGCGCTCGCGGAATCCTTGCCGACGGCAGGCAGCGTTCCCCCGCCGCGCGCAGTGTCTCGAGCAGGCCGTCGAGGTGGTCGGGGGTGGTGAGGGGATTCATCAGCGTGCAGCGGAGGGCCGCCTGGCCGTCGAGCGTGGTCCCCACGAGGTAATACTCGCCCGACTCCATCACCGTTCGCCGCAGCGTTCGCTGGAACTCATTGATCACCTCCGGCGGGGCCCCCCGCAGCGTGGCGGGCAGGTGCCGGAAGACGACGATGTTGCACTGCGGCTCGTGCAGGGGCTCGAAATCGTCGTCGGCCTGCAGTTTCTGATGCAGCGTCTGGGCGAGATCAAACGTCACGTCGACCAGGTCTTCAAACAGTCCGGGGCCGAACAGCGACCACAACCCCCACAGCCCCAGGGCCGCCCCCCGCTTGGTGCATTCGACCGTGCGCAGGGCTCCGTCGAACTCGGCCATACCCGGGGCGGCCGGGTCGAACAGGTAGGGGGCGTTCTGCCGGAACGCCTCGTAACTGTGCCGCTGGTCGCGATAGAGCAAAAACGCGCACAGCGCCGGGACATACAGCATCTTGTGCGCGTCCCACGTGACGCTGTCGGCCTGGTCGACCCCCGCCAGCAAGTGCCGGTGCCGCGCACTGAGCAGGGTCGCCCCCCCATGGGCGGCGTCGACGTGCAGCCAGACGTCGTGCCGGCGACAGACCTCGGCGACCTGTTCGAGAGGATCGAACGCTCCGATGGGGGTCGCACAACTGCTGGCGGCGACGGCAATGAGGGGATGCCCGGCACGGCGCAGCCTTCCCAGCAGTTCGTCGAGCTGCTGTGGACACATCCGCCGGCGTGCATCGAGCGGGGCGGCGACAACGTGGTTGGTCCCCAGCCCGGTGATGCCGGCCCCCCGCGCGAGGCAATAGTGGGCGTCGGCCTGCACCACCAGCTTGGGAGCGGGACCCGTGTGACCAGCCAGCCCCTGTTCCCACGCAGACCCCAACCGCACATTGCGGGCCACCAGCACCGCGGTCAGATTGGCCAGGGACGCGCCGTGGGTCACAATGCCGCCGCTGGCCGGGTACTGCCAACCCACCTGGCCCACCAGAGTACGAATCAGCGCCTGCTCGATGGCGGTGACCCACGGCCCCATCTCGTAGACCGCCATCGGATTATTGATGACCCCGCCGAGCGCATCACACAGGCTGGCGAGCGGGATGGGGGGAGGCACTTGATGCCCTACGTACCGCGGATCGTGCAATTTGATGGAATGGGCGAGAGCCTGTTCGACCAACTGCTGGAACCGGGGCACGAGGGCTGCGGGAGACGCCCCATGAGCGTCGGCAGCGGGCGAAGCCAGCGACGCCAGTGCGGCCCGGGTGAGCGTCTGCGGATCGTTCCAGGGGAGCACCGGTCCGGTGGAGGTATGGCAGTGCTCGAGATGCCGGGTGAGACAGTCAATGAGCTGATACCCGGACGACCGGAAGAGTTGCGGATCGTAGAGCGCCCGAACGCGGTCGAGCGCTGTGGCCGGGGAAGAGTGCGTGGGGTTCATCTGGTCGAGTGTAGAGCGGGGTGACGAGCGGTACAATTCGCCGCGCGGTGTGACTTCCAGGTGATTCCCGGCCCGAGGTGAGTGGCATGTCTCAGCAGGTGTGGCGCGACAGTTGGCGGCGATGGCTGGTGCTGGCGAGTCTTGTCTGCCCGGTTGGGTGGGGAGACTCCGGCGTCGGGTTGGGGCAGGCTCTGGCCGAAAGTGCCCCCCGGCTCGTGGTGAGCACGCCAGTCTCGCCCCCCGAGTGGGCGTTGCTCGAACGGGAACTGCTGCGGGCGAACGCGGGGGCGTGTGCCGAGTTTTTTGAGAAGTATTTCGACAGCCGGGGTTGGCTGCTGTGTGTGGAGCGCTGGGGGGGCGATGACGGTCCCGATGATGCGATGGAGAACTGCAACGACTGGCCGCTGGTGCACGCGCTGGGGGGGGCCGACGAGGTGCTGACGATGTACCGGCACGCCTGGGAGGGGCATCTGCGGCAGTACACGCTCGCCCGCACGACCGAGGTCCCCTTCGCGCGGGACGGGATGTACTACAAGGAATTTCCCGTCACGATGGACTGGCTGCACAACGGCGAGGGATTGACGGTCTTCAACCTGCAGGGGCTGTCGGATCCCGCCAACATTCCGTTCCAGCAGCGGGTCCGGAGGTTTGCGGGGTTTTATCTGAATGAGGATCCCGGAGCCCTCAACTACGACGCCCAGCACCGCATCATCCGCAGCCTGTTCAACGGCAGCCGCGGGCCACTGATGCGGAAGGCGACCGCGGTCGACTGGGCGGGAGACCCGATCGAGGTGAAGGGGCGGTTTCGCCTGGGGCATGGAGAAGACAGCTACGAGGCGATGCTGCAGCATTTCGAAGAGTACAACGACATTCTGGGCGATCATCCGCAGAACCTGCTGGCGACGTCACTTCCGTTGAACGCCTACCTGCTGACGGGGGAAGAGAAGTACCGCACCTGGCTGCTCGACTATGTCGATGCGTGGTGCGAGCGGGCGCGGGCCAACGGGGGGATCTTGCCAAGCAACATCGGGCTGGATGGCCAGATTGGCAGTGCGGCCGGCGGGAAGTGGTACGGCGGGGTGTATGGCTGGGGCTTCACGGTGTTTGATCCGGGGTCGGGGAAACCGGCCAATCGGAACACCGTGGGGTTGGGGGTGGTGGGGTTTCTGAATGCCTATCTGCTGACGGGGGACCTGCGTTACCTCGATGTGTGGCGCGGGCAGATCGACGCGGTGAACGCGCAGGCGAAGGTGGTCGATGGGAAGAAACAGTATCCCCGGATGTACGGCGACGAGGGGTGGTACGATTTCCAGCCAGCCCCCTACGACCAGGGTCTGCTGGAGGTGGCGTATCTCTCGCAGCGCCCCGAAGACCTGGCGCGGCTGGGAGCGCATCCGTGGCTGGAGTTTCTGGCGGGACGGAACGAAGGGTATCCGGTGCAGGCACTGCGGGGCGACCTGGCTCAAGTGCGGGCGAAGGTGCAGGGGATGCGGGCCGACACCACCACCCCCGACACGCGGCTGTCGGATGACCCCATGCAGTACAACCCGGCCAGCGTAGGGTCGCTGGTGTCGCTGATGCTGGGGGGGATTCATCCCGGACATCGCGGTTCGGTGCTGCACGCCCGACTGCGGTATTTCGACCCCGCGCTGCAGCGGGCCGGGCTGCCCGAGGATGTCGCGGCCCTGGTCGACGGGCTCACGGCCGACTCGGTGGCGGTGCAGTTGGTCAACACGAGTCCGCTGCACCGGCGACGGGTGCTGGTGCAGGCGGGGGGGTATGGCGAGCACTGGTTTGATGGTGTGCGGATTGGCGAGGCAGACGTACCCCTGGAGGGGCGGTTGGTCGAAGTCGTGCTGGAACCTGGCTGCGGCACCCGGCTGCAGTTCCAGATGCGGCGCTATGTGCAGATCAATCGTCCGACGATGCTGTTGCCCTGGGACCGGGATTGACGGACCCGCATTCAATCCAGAAGTGCAGTCCGCCGCCGGGAAAGTCGAGCCGTTCTGAAGCCTCGGAAAGACCATCGCGGCGGAGACATTGTCAAGCGTGCCGCCGAATGACGAGCGACGCATCCTGCGGCACTGCGTTGACGAGTGGGAGGGGGTTGTTAGGATGGCATTCTGCGATCTCTGAAAAGAGATGGCACGACCTGGGTGTTCCTCTGGCGTGTGGCTGGGGGAAAGAATAGGGAAAACGGTGCAACTCCGTTGCGGTCCCGCCGCTGTAACCGGGGACTGCTTTCGCGACAACCACTGCCGGACAGGAGAGCTGCAAGCCTCCTCGAATTCGGTGGGAAGGTGCGAAAGCAAGGCCGATCCGGAAGCCAGAAGACCTGCCCAGATGTCGGATACCAGAGCGGGTCTTTCGCGGAAAAGACACGGCTGATGGCCATTTTGCGCGGTGGGTTGCGGCCTGGACTTGAATGCAGGTCGCCGCCGGGTGGATGGCCGTGGGCGGTGAATTTGCTGCGCAGACCCGCTGGCGAGGGGAATCTCGGACTGTTCCCCCCAGCGAGGACGTGTGAGATGCGGCATTTGGATGATTCGCTGCGAACCCGCAGCGCGTGCACGATGGCGGCGAGTTCCTGTCAATTTCCGGTGCATGGGCAACCGCCGGACAGCGGGCAAGATCTGTCGAACCAGCGTCACACCTGGACGGCGGCACGGCCCGCAGGAAACGGGCGGCGGGGTTTTACGCTGATCGAGCTGCTGGTGGTAGTGGCGATTATCGGAATTCTGGTGTCGTTGCTGCTGCCGGCCGTGCAGCAGGCCCGCGAGGCGGCCCGCAGTGTGCAGTGCAAGAACAACCTGCGGCAACTGGTGCTGGCCCTGCACAACTACAGCGAGAACTGGAAGGGCTCACTGATGCCCACCGACGTCTACAATTGGACCATTCCATCCGGTCAGCCGGGGGGCGAGCAGCGGTACTGGTTCGGCGAGGTCACTCCCAGCGGACAGCTCGACTTCACCCGCGGGTTCCTGGCCCCCTTCATGGAGAACCAGAAGCAGAGCTACCAATGCCCCAACTTCACCGAGTCCATGGTGACCTCGGTGCGGTTTGGCAGCATGACCAGCGGCTATGGCTACAACTACCGGTATCTGGGACCGGGGCTGCAGTCGGCGATCGACTGGATGACGATGAAAGTCGATCCGTCGCAATCGATCAATTACCGGTTCGCCGATGTGCGGTCGGTAACCCAGACCATCGTGTTCGCCGATTCGGCCGCGGTGTTCTGCAACAACTGGCCCGAGTGCACCAGCAACTCGTTCATCGAGTCGTGGACGCTCGAGGCCCCCAGTGGGGCGTTTCCCAACACGCACTTCCGGCACAATTTCACCGCCAACGTGGCCTACCTCGACGGGCACGTCGAGACGCATTCCCCCAGCTGGATTGCCCTGCCCGGGTGGGTTCCCGCTCCCCAGGTGGAGGAGATGCGGAAACGCAATCTGGGGTTTGTGGGGATGGATGACACCCTCTACGACCGCGAGTGAGGGATCATGAAACCACTGGGACTGCTGGCGTTGGCGATCGCTCTGTCGGGGGCCGGCTGGTGGGGGTGGCAGCGGTGGCACGCCCCCCCTGCTCTGCCGGTCGCGGAATTGCCGGCCGAGATTACCTATCTCTGCCTCGAGACGGGGGAGCTGAGCCGGGGGCCCCGGCAGGCGACGCCGGCGATGAATCCCAAACTGGGGCGGGCGACCCTGGCGCAGGCGCTGTATTGCAGCCGATGCCAAGGCTGGCACCGCATGCCCCCAGATGAAGTCCGGAAAACCATGCCGGGCGGTCCGGTCTGCCCCACCACCCGGGTGCCGCTGGTTGAGACCGCCCCGGCCGGGACCCCGCTGGAGTTGGCACGATGAGCGGCTGGCCGCGGCGGTTGAGCCAGGCATTGTGGCTTGGCGCGGTCTTGCTGGCTGCCTACGGGATGCGGCCGTCGCGGTTTACGGTGCCGCTCCCCCCCGCCGATCCATTCGTCGACCGGGTGGTGCTCTTCGAGCGCGGAGAGGGAGCGGGGTACGGCATGGACCAACTGCCCGACGTGGTGCTGGGAGCTCCGCGCGGCGGAGGTCTGCTGGCACCGTCACAGCATGTGTTGTCGCTGGGAGGAGGTGGGTCAATCACGCTGGAGTTTGTCGACAATGAGGTTTGGGACGGACCCGGCCCCGATTTCCTGGTGTTTGAAAATCCGTTTCTGGTCGCCCCGGGGGATGATCCGACGCAGGGCTTTTTCGAGCTGGGCAAGGTCGAGGTGAGTGAAGACGGCCAGACCTGGCGCGAGTTTCCCTATTCCGTGGAGACGCGGGCGGGATGCGCGGGCTGGCGGCCCGTGCTGGCCAATACCGACGAAAACGATCGCCTTCCGACCGATCCCCTTCAGGCCGGGGGTGATCCGTTCGATCTCGCCGAGGTGGGTCTGCGGGTGATCCGGTTCGTCCGGATCACCGATCTCGACAACACGCTGGGTTCGAAGGGGACGCAGGGGTTCGACCTGGATGCCGTCTCCGCGATCCACTCGGTTCGCCGCCAGGATCCGCGCCCCTGGATTCAGGAGCCTTGACGGGCGAGCGGAGAACCCAAAAGCCCCGTTGCACCGATAACCCCTGAAGCGATGGGGACGTCGGGTGAGGACGCCCCCCTGCCCTGTCGGCCCCGCTTGCAATGCGACGGGACATGGCCGGTCGAATCTCTCAGAGCAGCGCGGTGGTTTCGGGGAAGCCACACAGGAGGTTGAAATTCTGCACGGCGACGCCGGCCGCTCCTTTGATGAGGTTGTCGAGGCACGAGAGGATGATGGCCTGTCCCCGGGCCGAGCGGACGGTGATGTCGCAGAAGTTGGTATGGGCCGAGTCTTTGGTGGTGGGGAGATGGTCGACCACCCGCATGAACGGTTTGCCGGCGTAGTAGCTGCGGGCGGCGGCCAGCAATTCGGCATCGGTGGCGGGCTTGGCCAACGGGGCGTAGATGGTGGCGATAATGCCCCGGTCCATAGGGGCCAGATGGGGAGTGAAGATCGCCTCGACCGGTTGCCCGGTGGCGGTGGTGAGAATCTGTTCAATCTCGGGGAGATGCCGGTGCTTGTTGCCGACCGAGTAGGCGCTCATCGACTCGTTGCACTCCGAATAGAGCGTGTTGAGTTTGGGAGTGCGGCCCGCCCCGGAGACACCGCTCTTGGCGTCGATGATGATCCCCTGCGGGCGGACCCATCCCCCGGCCAGAAAGGGGGCCAGGCCAAGGATGGAGGCGCTGGTGTAGCAGCCGGGGTTGGCAATGAGCGACTGGCCCGGGATCTGCGCGGCGAACAGCTCGGGGAGGCCGTACACGGTGGTGGGGAGGCGGGCCGGGTCGGAATGCTTGTGACCGTACCATTTCTCGTAGACGGCGGGGTCGTTCAGCCGGTAGTCGGCACTGAGGTCGACAACCTTGGCTCCTCCGGCGAGCAGGGTGGGGACCGCCTCCATGCTGGCCACGTGGGGAAGGCAGCAGAAGACCACGTCGGCCCGGCGGGCAACCTCGGCGGGGCCCAGATCTTCGCACTTGAGATCGAGCCGGCCGTAAAGGCTCTGGTGAATGGAGTGGATCGGGGGGGATCCCTCTTGCCGGGTGGTGAGGGCGGTGAACTGCACCTGCGGGTGCCGGAGGAGAATCTTGATGAGTTCGAGCGCGGTGTAACCCGTGGCGCCGAGGATGGCGACCTTGACCATGGTGGCAGTGGGGTTCGAGGAAGGGAGTGAAGAGGTCCCGAGTTTACCGGGAAAGGGACGGGGAATCGACCACGCTGGGGAGGGTCGGGCGGGGAGGTTCCTTGAACAAGTTCTTCCCGCCCGTTATGAAGATGGTTCGCGCCGGGCCCCCCCGCAGTTGCCCATCAAACCTGCCGATTTTCACCGCATTCGTTCCCTCGCTCGGGGAGTGAAGTGTGGTGGTTTGGAGCGGTGGCAGGACGGGGTGGGGAGACGAGAGGGGGGACGGCCACCGCGGACATTTCTTGTTTCTCCCCCGGGTTTGATCACATGGCCAGCGTGGCTTCTTCTGTTTCGCATGCACTCTCTGAGACCAACGGCATTTTGCGGCTTGCGCCGGCCTGGGTTCCCCGTTCGTTCCTGCAGCCGGGACGGCGGCTGAAGCTGCACCCGGCCGACTATTACTTCCTGGGAACGCACCGGGGGGGCATCGATGAACGCTGGTTCGCGTCGACCACCGTCGCGACCAATGAAGGGGCTCCGGAAGACGAGGGGCTGAGCTACGTCGTGGTGAATGGCAAGAAGGCCTTCACCCTGCGGGATGCGGTCTCGGAACTGAAGGACGAGCTGGTCGGCAAGTCGATCTGGAAGAAGTATGAGCGGTGGCCCGTGTATTCGAAGTTCTTCGACAACATGGGGCCCATTCCGCACCACATGCACCAGAACGACAAGCAGGCGAAGCTGACGGGGCAGGAAGGGAAGCCCGAGTCGTACTACTTCCCCCCGCAGATGAACCAGATCGGGAACAACTTCCCGTACACGTTCATGGGGCTCGAGCCGGGCACGACGAAGCAGGAGATCATCGAATGCCTCGACCGCTGGAACGACGGTGACAACGGGATTCTGAACTACTCGAAGGCGTACCGGCTGCAGCCCGGCACCGGCTGGCTGATTCCCCCCTGCGTGCTGCACGCCCCGGGAAGCCTGGTGACCTACGAGCCCCAGTGGGGCAGCGACGTGTTCGCCATGTACCAGTCGATGGTCGAAGGGCGGGCGGTCCCCCGGTCGCTGCTGACGAAGGACTTCCCGAAAGAGAAGCACAATAACAACAAGTATCTGGTCGACGCCCTCGACTGGGACGGAAACGTCGATCCGAACTTCAAGGACAATCACTTCCTGGCCCCGATTCCGGTTGCCAAGACCGAGAAGGAAGGGTGGGTCGACCGCTGGATTGTCTACGGCAAGGTGGGGGGCAAGCAGCTCTTCACCGCCAAGGAGCTGACGGTTCAGCCCGGCAAGAAGTGCGTGATCAAGGATGGGGGCGCGTACGGCTGGATCACCGTGCAGGGACGCGGAAAGATCGGCAACGTTGAATTGCAGACCCCCGTGATGATCCGCCATTGGGAGATCACCGAAGACGAAGTCTTCGTGACCGCCAAGCGGGCCGCCGAAGGGGTGGAGATTGTGAACACCGGCACCGAGCCGCTGGTGGGCCTGCGGTATTTTGGCCCCGATGCGCAGCCCGAGGCTCCCGCGGTTGGCGACTACCGCAAGTAGTCTTTCGGGGAGAAATCGCCCGGACGGGAGCGGTGCCCCAGAGCCCTCTCCCGGTCCGGGTGTGCGACCGCCGGGTGCGCGCCCGGCGACGGTTGGCCCCCCTTTCCTGCATTCCACACAGGGTCTCTCTTCATGAGCGCTCCGCGTAACAACTTTCCGAAGCTGCACAATGCCAGCTGGCCCGGCGTGGTGGGCAAGGGCTCTCCCGGAGCCGAACCGATCATCGAACTCGACCAGATGCTGGCGCTGACTGCGGCGGCCGAGGTCGATGGGGTCAAGTTCGACGGCGTCGACGTCTTTCTGTTCGCCCCGCATGTCGACATCGACTCGACCGATGACGATCTCAAGCGGCTGGCCGACCGGGTGCGGAAGCACAACCTCGTGATTGGCTCGGTGGTGGCTCCGGTCTGGCCGCCGACAGGTGGTGGTTCGGCCATGGGGTCGGAGGCCGAACGCGACCAGTTTGTCGAGCAGGTGCGCAAGGGCTGCCGGATCGCTTCGCGGCTGCGGGAACTGGGCGTGCGTCCGTACGGGATTGTTCGGATCGACTCGGCCTGCAGCCCGTCCGACTGGGTCAAGGACCCGGAAGGAAACCAGAAGAAGATCGCCCACAGCTTCCAGCGCGCGGCTGACATTGCGGCCGACCATGGGGAACGGCTCGCGGCCGAGGGGGAAATCTGCTGGGGGGGTATGCACAGCTGGCGGCGGATGGTGCAGTTGCTGGAAATGACCGACCGCCCCGGTGTGGTCGGGTTCCAGGCCGACATGGCCCACACGCTGCTGTACACGCTGGGCTACAACGCCCCGGAAGACCGGATTCTGCCCGAGAACTGGAACTGGAGCGACGCCGACACGCTCGACCGGGCCCTCGCGACCCTGACCGCCGCCCTGCGTCCCTGGACGATCGACTTCCACGTCGCCCAGAACGACGCCACGGTGAAGGGTTCGGGTTCGCACGACAAGACCGGCAAGCACTGCCTGCCGAACGATCCCAACGGGAAGTTGTCGATCGCCAAGCACGCCCGGCACTGGCTGCGTGATTCGTACGGCAACCCGTTGAACAAGTACCAGCACATCTGCTGGGATGGCTGCATGTTCCCGAACGATGTGATGATGCTCCCCTCGACCTGGAACAGCATCCTCAAGGAAATGATCGCCGTCCGCGACGCGCATGGCTGGCACGCCTGAGCGTGGTTGACTGACTGGGACAGGGGCTGTGGACCCGATGTGGTCCAGCCCCTGTGCCTGTTTCCCAATCCACCCCACTTTTCATCCCCAGGGGAAGACGATGTCGAAACCTTTGAACATTGGCATGATTGGCTACGGCTTTATGGGCCGGGCCCACTCCAACGGCTACCGCAAGGTCAGCAACTTCTTCGATCTGCCGTATCATCCCGTTCTGAAGGCGGTCTGTGCCCGGGATGAGGCGAAAGCGAAGGAGTTCGCGAATCGCTGGGGTTACGAATCGGTCGAGACCGACTGGCGGAAGCTGATCGAGCGGAAGGATATCGACGCAGTCGATATCTGCGTTCCCAACAACCTGCACAAGGAAATCTCCATCGCCGCCGCCAAGGCGGGGAAGATGGTGCTGTGCGAGAAGCCCCTCTCGATGGACACCGCCGAGGGGGAGGAAATGTGCCAGGCGGTCGAGAAGGCCGGCGTGCCGAACATGGTCTGGTACAACTACCGCCGGGTTCCCGCCGTGACGATGGCGAAGAAGCTGATCGACGAAGGCCGGCTGGGACGGATCTTCCACTACCGGGCGGTCTTTCTGCAGGACTGGACGATCTCGACCGACCTGCCCCAGGGGGGGACGGCACTGTGGCGTCTCGACGCCGCAGCGGCGGGCTCGGGGGTGACTGGCGACCTGCTGGCGCACTGTATCGACACGGCGATCTGGCTGAATGGCAAGATCGACACGGTCAGCGCGATGACCGAAACCTTCATCAAGGAGCGGACCCATACCGCCACCGGGAAGAAGGAACAGGTCAAGATTGACGACGCCTGTGCGTTTCTGGCCCGCTTCCAGAACGGCTCGCTGGCGACGTTCGAATCGACCCGGTATGCCCGTGGCCACAAGGCGCTGTACACCTTCGAGATCAACGGCGAGAAGGCGTCGATCAAGTGGGATCTGCACGATCTGCACCGGCTGGAGTACTTCGACCACAAAGACGAAGGGAAGCTGCGGGCGTGGCGTTCGATTCACGTCACCGACGCCGGCGGCGAACACCCCTACATGGACCACTGGTGGGTACCCGGTCTGCAGATTGGCTACGAGCACTCGTTTGTGCACCAGGTGGCCGACTTCATCGACGGTCTGGGCAAGGGAGTTCCCGCCGATCCCACCTTCCGGACCGCGCTGGAAACCCAGCGGGTGTGTGATGCCGTGCTGAAGAGCGCCGCCAGCGGAGCCTGGGTCAACGTCTGACAGCCGGGCCCGGCTGGAAGGGAATGCACTCGCGGGGGTGTGCCGTCTGTTCGGCACACCCCCGCGCTTTTTGGACCATGAGGTCCCGAACAACGCCCGGAACCGACCTCGAGCAATCGCGGACCTTCTTATTCACTCGACTGGGCAGGACCACCCACGGGCCATCAAGAGGCCTGAATCCATGCCCGAATATGCTCAACTTCCGTGACATCGCTCGCACCAAACCATAAACCGCGTCACCAGCGGACAGTGTTCGATGCGCACCGCTTGTGACCCGCACGGTCCCCCCATTCCCGGCCGCAGGACCCGAGCAAGGAGGTGGGGAGAGGTGATACAGGAAATCCAGCCGGGAGGGATTCCTGACGATCGATTTTCTCCAGCTGCCCATCGAAGCTCATGTCTTCCGATCCATACCCAGCGGACCGGACACAGAGGTCCGCCCCCCCCGCCACCCATCGTCTGAACCCGTGACGCGGTGGTCTTTTGAATGAGAGGTCAGTGAGCCCGCTCGGCGGCGGCGAGGGCGGCGGCGTAACGCAGCTTGTTTTGGCGGACCTCTTGCGCCGCCTGCAGGAAATAGTCGGTGACCGCGCGGATTGGCCGGCTGGCGAGCTTGTCGGCCACAAAATGCTTCTTGCCGTCGGCGATGACCGGATCAAGATCGGCCCCGGTGAATCCATCGGTCGCCTCAACCAGACGGGACATGTCAATTCCCTCCAGGTCGGCGGGAATCCCGCGAAGGGCCCGCTGCAGAATCCGACCACGGGCCTCGGCATCGGGAAGCCCGGTTTCGAGCCACAATTCAATTCGTCCCGAGCGCAGCAACGCCGGGGGAAGATCGGCCAGTTGCATTGCGGTGAAGATCACGCACACATCCCGGCATCCTTCACTCTCGAGACCGTCGAGCATGGTCAGCAGGTACCGGTACAGCCCCAGTTCCTGTCCGGCCTGGAACATCGCGTCGCAGTCGTCGATGAAGACCACCGCCGGGGCATTGTGCCGGGCCTGCTCAAAGACACTTTCAATCTTCCAGTAGAAATTGGGGGTCCCGGGAATGAAGGTGCCGTCAATCCGGAAAAACCGGCTTTTGAGCCGGTGTGCGAGGGCCCGGCCGATGGTCGTTTTACCGGTCCCCGGAGGACCGAGCAGCAGGACTCCCCGCTTGGGGCGCAGGCCGTACTGGGTCGCCAGGGTGTCATTTTCGAGCGGCAGAACCACCTGCGTTTCGAGTGCCGCGATCAGATCATCCATCCCCTCCAGGTCCGTCAAGGAAACCTGGCGAACTCCGGGAAGATGAATGTTGCTGGTGAGCCCGTTCCCGGTCAGATGCTCGAGGAAACGCCCGGTGGAGAGGTCCGGGTCGGCAGCGAGCCACCGGCACGCCTGGGCCAGATCGCGGGCCGTGAGATGGGTGGCCTGGCGATGGATGCGCGAGAAGTCGAGCCGGTCGGCGACCTCGGCGGGAAGGATGCCGCGGGCCAGACAGGCGTAATCGGTGTCGTTGAATTCCTCCAGTTCGACTCCGTAGCCGCGGGCCTGAATGGTGTGCGGCGGGTGCTGCAGCCCCAAAATGATCTTGCGGCCATTCTTGATTGCGAAGTCGCAGCAGTTCAGCAGAGTGCCCGCCAACCAGTTGGTGCGGGGATACGAACCGCAATTGTCGACCACCTCCTGCAGCAGATCGACATCATCGACCACCACGGCGGGATACTGGAACAGCGATTCGGAAATCAGCCGTTCAAACACCTCCTCGAGCGCCAGAGGGTTCGAGACCCGCATCTGCTGGGCGAAACTCGAAAACGGAATGAATTCTCCATCCAGATCGCGACACAGTTGCTGCAGCACGGTGGTTCTTCCGGCACCGCGCCCGCTGGCCAACCAGGCGATGGGACTGACCTGGAGGGAGGTGTGCAGTTCCCGCAGCGCCTGCTGCTGGGTGGGGCAGAGTTCCGGAATGCCGTGGTTCAAATGGAGGCCGTGGAGGAGAGGAATTCAGAAACGTCAACGATGGGCGGACACACGACGCGGTCTCGAGGTTCGCTTACCCTGCGGGGGCAAACAGCATCCGCCATTTGTGCCGCAGCAAGGACCGCGCCACCGAGTACAGTTTTCGGGCCTTTCCCAATTCGACCCGGCGGGTGAAGACGTCGTAATGCCGGCGTTCGATCTCGGTCAGCAGGCCGCCGTAGATGGTGACCATGGTCTCCAGAATGGGCCGGCCCGGGGGATCGAGCCAGCCAAACAGCGGCTGCATGCGGTGGTAATACTCGCGGGCTCGCGCTGCTTCGAATTGCAACAGTTCCACGACCCGGGGAGAGGCCAGCGCGGCCTGCAGATCGTGCGGTTCCACACCAAATCGCCGCAGGTCCTCGGCCGGCAGGTAAACCCGGCCATTGAGGGCGTCTTCCCGCACATCCCGCACGATGTTGGTGAGCTGGAAGGCAGTGCCGCAATCAATGGCGACGGGAATGGCCCGCTCGTCGTGAAAGCCCCAGACATGGATGCAGGCCAGCCCCACCGCCCCCGCCACGTGGTAGCAATAGCGCTCCAGATCGGCGAAGGTCTCAATGGCGACCGGGTGCAGATCGAGCTCGACCCCGGTGATGACGTCGGTGAGATACCTGACCGGCACCTGGTACCGCCGCAGCATGTCGGCCACGGCGGGCAGCAGCGGATGGGCCGACTCTCCCGTGGCACAGGCCTCGGCCAGTTGCGCCCGCCAGTCGCGGAGGGCGGCGGCCCGTTGTTCGAGCGGTGCGTCGCTGTCGGCCAGATCGTCGGTGACCCGCATGAACGCGTAGAGCGCGCACATCGCCTGGAAGCGGTCCCGCGGGAGCGTCAGGAACGAATAAAAGAAGTTCTTCCCGGTCTGGCGGGCCAGGGTCTCACAGCGCTGATACGACTCGGCAAGCGACACGTAACGGGCCCGGCGGTGTGATCGGAATGGGCGAAGTCGGCTCGGGAACCGGAGGTCAAACCGGGGAGATCGCTCCCCCGGTTCTGCTGTCCGGCCGGACCACTCTGGCGAGAGGCCCAACGTGTTCGAATCGACCCAGGCTGACGCCTCAACCGCCGACTCGCCAGCGTCGAACCAGGGCATGGCCCAGACACTTCATCAGCAAACCGGCGGCATCCCAGCGGTTGACCGTGGGTCGCTGCTCCCAGACACGATATCCAATTGCAGCAATCCGATCCAGAATCCGCTCGCCTCCCCGGGCGAAGAGTTCCAGATCGACCTGTATCCGGAAGGGAAACTGGGCCAACTCCGGCTGACCCGGACCACTCCAGGGAGCCAGCAGTTGCCGGGCCCGGTCGACCTCGAACCGCAACAGTTCCACGAACTGGGGGTTGGTCTCGCGACGATGGAACTGGTCGCGGGTGTAGCCAAACCGCTCGCGATCTTCCTGGGGCAGATAAATGCGGCCGATGTCGAAGTCGCGGGCCACATCCTGCCAGAAATTGGCCAATTGCAGCCCCGTGCAGATCGAATCGGACCAGGCGAAATTCCCGGGGGTAGCGCGTCGGCAGAGGGCCAGCACCAGCCGCCCCACGGGATCGGCACTGCGGCGGCAATAATCGAGCAACTGGGAGAAGGTCGCGTATTCCCGGACAGTCTGATCCTGCTCGAAAGCGGAGATCAGGTCGACCAGGGGCTGCCGGGGGATGTCAAACTCCCGGATCGTCTCGGTCAGGGCGACCAACACCGGATGTCGCGATTGGCCGGCATAGCAGGCGTCCAACTCGCCCCGCCACCACTGCAGCAAAGCAAGGGCCCGCTGGGGATTCCCCGTTTCATCCCCCAGATCGTCACTCCAGCGGCAGTAGGCATAGACGTTGTAAAAATGCTGGTGCAGGGAGCGGGGAAGCAGCAGCGAAACAACAGGGAAATTCTCGTAATGCCCGGTCGCCAGAAACCGGCAATAGCCCCGGGAATCGGCCAGCGAAGGGATTCCCGCGGTCGAATTCGGTCCCCAGCGGGTCAGTTCGACCTCGAAATCTTTGGCGGGAGGCGGCAGCATGGGGGTTCGGTCAAACGGGGGGGACCACTCAGGGCGGTACTGTAAAGCGGAGACCTGTCGGCGTACAATCAGGATTCCGCCGCATTTTTGACAGGTTGTGAGTTCATGTCTCTCCCGCAGGTTGTGATTGTTGGTCGTCCGAACGTCGGCAAAAGTTCACTGATGAACTGGCTGGCGCGGAAGCGGATCTCGATTGTGGATCCCACGGCAGGGGTAACCCGCGACCGCGTGACCTACCTCATGCAGGCGGGCGAGCGGTACTTTGAGCTGGTCGACACCGGAGGAATCGGCATTGTCGACAGCGACGATCTGAGTGCCGACATCGAACGGCAGATCCAGGCGGGGCTCGAACAGGCCGACCTGATTCTGTTCGTCGTCGATGCCCAGGCGGGGGTGGTGCCCCTGGATCACGAGGTGGCCCGCCGGCTGCGTCCTCTCGGCAAGACCGTGCTGTTGGTCGTCAACAAGGCCGACAGTGAAAAATACGAGTCGATGGCCCCCGAGTTCTTCGCGCTGATGGACGCGCCAATGGTGGCCACCAGCGTCACCGCCGAGCGCAACCGGGACCGGCTGCTGATGAAGATTCTCGATCTCTTGCCCCCACCGGCCGAGGATGAGGATATCGAGGGGGAGAAAATCAGCGCCGACCCCGAACTGAAGATGGCGATCGTCGGGAGGCGGAACGTGGGGAAGAGCACCTTCATCAACGCCCTGGCGCAGACCGAGCGGATGATTGTCAGCGAAGTGGCGGGGACCACCCGTGACAGCGTCGACATCCGCTTCGATCTCGACGGCAAGCGGTTCGTCGCCATCGACACCCCCGGTGTCCGGAAGAAAAAGAGTCTGGCGAACGACATCGAGTTCTACAGCCTGACCCGGTCGCTGCGCAGCGTCCGGCGGGCCGATGTGGTGTTGATGTTCCTCGACGCCTCGCAGACCATTTCGATGGTCGACAAGCAGCTTGTTGGAGAGATTGCCGAGGAATACAAGCCCTGCATCTTCGTGGTCAACAAATGGGATCTGGGCCAGGAAGCCGAGATGACCACCGAGAAATGGACCCAGTACATCCAGCACTGTTTCGGTACCCTGGGGTTCGCGCCAATCGCCTTTATCACGGCGAAAGAGCCGATGAGCGTGAAGCGGCTGATCAACCTCGCGCAGTCGATCGCCAAGCAGGCCCGCATGCGGGTCTCGACCAGCCGGCTGAACCAGTTGGTGCGGCAGGCGGTGGTCCGCAACCATCCGCCGATGCGGGCGAACCGCGAAGCCCGCATCTACTACGCCACCCAGGTGGCGACCGAGCCCCCCACGATCGTGGTGAAGTGCAACGATCCCAAGGTGGTCGACAAGAGCTGGCGGCGTTATCTGCTGGGGGTCTTCCGCGACCAGTTGCCGTTCGCTGAAGTGCCGATCAAGGTGTATTACCGCTCCCGCACGGGCAGCGGCCCAGCGGGCGAGGAACCGACCGATGAATTCGAGAATTCGCCCGAGGTGATTCTCTCGGGGGATGAGCCGGTCGATTTCGCCGCCGACTTCGACGACGACGAAGAATGACCAGCCGTCCGGGATCGACTGTCGGGCTGGCGGACTGACGTTCGGATGAAGGAACGGCCAACGCCTCAGGGGCGCAAGCCCAGCCCGCAACCCGTTGCTCCCAAAGGGTTGCGGGCCATGCGGGGAAAGTTGGCTGGAATCCCTCGCCGAGGTGACTGGAGCGCCCCGGGGTCTCAATCTCCCCCGTGTCTCAATCCCGTTGAAACAGGTCCGCGACGGGGTGGAACGGGACCTGGGCGTCGAGCGGGAACATCGGCCGGGCACAACGTGTATGCCCGAGGCCGCGCACGTTGGCGCTGGTGGAGCCCGGAGCGTCGACGTTGATCTCCAGGGCGCACCACTCGGAGAACATGTGGTGTTCGCAATGGGGCGATTTCACAATCACCAGATCGAACTTCCGCGGATCGAGTCCGTGGGCGAGGAACCACGAGCGGTCGAACAGACTGACCGGACGGCTCCCCACCAGCAGCGTGATCGGTCCGACTTCCAGAACAGCGGTGTCTCCCGAGAACCAGGGCCAGCCAAACGACTCGCTGCGAAACTGTCCATCCGACAGCATCTTCACCCGGGCCGTGACCGGTAGCGGCTGGAACCGCCCCGGGTCTACCGTTCCGCCGATGGTGGTCTGAATGGTGGCCCCCACCCCCGCGGCGAAGGCCGCGCGGACAGCCGGAGCGTCGACAATCGGAACCAGTGACCTCCCCGGGTAGCCCTGACGGACAATCTCGCGGAGGATGGCGTTGCTGTCTCCCGACGCCCCCGAGCTGGTCGCGTCGGCGGCATCTTTCAGAATCACCGTCCCCTGCGTGACCCCCGCCGCCTGTCGGATGCTGTCGGCCACGCTGGTCAGCGGCACCTGCATCGATTCGTGGTGTTCCCAGAAGAATCCGGCCAACTCCAGCGCCAGCCGCTGGGCTTCGTCCGGCTGACTCTCCAGCACGACGAAGCTGTTGGTCCTCAGATCGGGCACGTCGGTGAACGGGTTGCCCCACATCACGGCGGCCGAGAGAGCCTGGGGCAGGGTTTCGATCTCCTTCGCCCGGTTCACACTGTGACGGATTAAACCCGTCTCAGTGATCAGTTCATCACCCCGTACCAGCGCGGGAATCTTGACCCGCGCGGTGACCGGTTTCAGGCCCCCCTTCAGAACACGCAACAGGGATCGGGCACCACGGACCCCCGTCTCGAAGAAATCGACGTGGGGATAGGTGTGATAGGCGATGGTTACATCAGTGTGCCGCAACATGCGATCGGTGAGGATCCCGTGGAGGTCGAGCGTCACCACAAAAGGAATCTGTTCCCCCAGGATCTTCCGCGCCTCCTGCAGCAGATAGCCTTCGGGATCGAGTTCTCCTTCCGCCTCCATCGCCCCATGCAGCGAGAAAAAGGCCCCGTCGACTTTCCCCGCCGAGGCAATGTCTTCCAGGAATTCTCCCGCGAGGCGTTCAAACCCGGCCCGGGTCAGAACTCCTCCTGAGGTGTTGGCGCTGGCCCCGAACGCGGGGACAAGTTCGACCGCCGGGGTCTGGTCAAAGACGCTGAGCGCACCACCGACCTCTTCCCGCACCCGACGGTGATGATCCAGCAGCGCCTGTTTCCGGACAATCCGGAAATCTTCGTAGGCGCTCCGCCCGGGATTGAAGGTGGAGACTTCCTGCTTGCATTCTGCCAGAAGGATGCGGGGCATGCGTTCGCGGAGAGAGAGTGAGGAATGGTCTGGTGAATTGGCACGATCGCGTCGTGCTCAGCGCGCCTGGGGGGCGCGGGGTGTACCCCAGTGTTCGGTCCGATAGCTCCGCCCGAGCAGGGCGTTCGCCTCGTCGTCCCCGGCGATCTGTTCACGCTCGGGATCGAAATTGAAGCTGCGTCCCAGCCGGCAGGCCAGATTGCCGAGGTGCGGCAGGGTCGAAGAGAGATGCCCGGTCAGGGCGTCGGCCGCGAGGGTCGCATTTCCCCGGATCGCCTCGACGAAGTTCAGTTGATGCGGGGTGATGCCGACCGACTTGTCCTCGGGAAGCGACACATTCTGCCGTTCCCCCTTCACGTTGAACACTTCGCATTTGCCCCGCTTGGTCAGCAGCATCCGTCCGTTGGTCCCCAGGAACTCGTTGCCGTTGTCGATGTTGTTGGGATAATACCGGCTCCACAACCGCATCTCGAAAATGAGTTGCCGGGGCTTCCCGGGCTGGCCATCGGCCGGGTACTCGAAGGCGGCGGTCAACGTATCGGGATGCTGCTGGTCATCGTCATGGATGTATTTTCCGCCGACGGCGGCAATTCGGCTGGGATGCGTTTCGACCCCCAGTCCCCAACGGGCGATGTCGATCTCATGCACCCCGTCATTCCCGGCGTCTCCGGTCCCAAAGTCATACCACCAATGCCAGGTGTAGTGGTGCCGGTTGGGCTGGAACGGGACGAACGGAGCCGGTCCAACCCAGGTGTCGTAGTCAAACCCGGTCGGCGGGGTTCCCGGCTGCGATTTGCCAATGGGAGGGCGGAACTGCACATTCCAGGCACGGGCCACCACAACGGGACCAATCACCCCGTCGCGCAGCAGTTGGATGGCCGCCTTGAGGAAGGGCGCCGACCGACTCTGGGTACCATGCTGCACCAGCTTGCCTGTGCTGCGCGCCGCTTCCACCAGCCACCGCCCCTCGCGCACATTGTGCGAGCACGGCTTTTCGACATAGACATGCTTCCCCGCCTGCAGGGCCAGCAGGGCGGCCGGTGTGTGCCAATGATCGGGAGTGGCGATCGAAACAGCATCGACTGATTTGTCGTCGAGAATGGTCCGCAAATCGGCCACCTGCTTCGCAGAGGGGACGATTTCGCCCGCTTCAGCCCGCCGCTTGTCGTCGACGTCACACAGATAGGCGACCTCGACATTGGGCAATCCCGCGTACGATTTCACATGGCCGCGTCCCTGACCTCCCAGCCCGATGATCCCCACCACCACTTTGTCGTTGGCGGCGGCCGATGCGGCGCGGGGGGCCCCCAGCGGCGCCAGTGCGGCCAACGGGGCCAGGCTCGAGGTCTGCAGAAAATCCCGACGGGGGAGCGCGGTCATGACGGATTCTCCAGAAGGAGGGAACGCTGTGGAAGGAGGTTACTTCTTGAGGGAATCGGGAGGAATCCCGATGGACCAGACTTCCGCCGAGAGGGGCGTGGCGTGGCCTCCGGCGATCCAGAGCCGGTCCTGGAAGACATACGCCGAGTGTTCGTGACGTTCCTTCCAGGAGTGTGTGGTTTCGAGCTGGTGCCAGCTCTTGCCGTCGGCCGAATACCAGACGTCGCCCCAGTTCTTGGAAGGATTGTTCGACCAGCCCCCCAACACCCAGATTCGGTCGCGGTAGGTGGCGGTCGAAAACCACAGCCGGGCCGACCAGGGAGCCGCCTCAGTCTCGCGGGTCCAGTTCTTGCCATCAGCCGAACTCCACACGTCGTGGAACGCCTTGTAGCCCGGGACGTAGTTCCCCCCGCCGAAAACGTAGATTCGATCGTTGAGGACAGCAGCCTGGTGATACGCCCGGGGAGCCCAGCCGGCTGCGGGAGTGACACATTCCCAGGTCTTGCCGTCGGCCGAACACCAGACGTCGTTCTTCAGGCTGGAATCATCGCCAAAGTAGTAGTTTTCAGTCCCCCCCAGGATCCACATCTTGTTCTGGAAGACCACAGCTCCCGCCGCAATGCGCGGCGTCCAGCCGGCGGCGGAGGTCGCCTGTTGCCAGTCGGCCCCATTGCGGGAAGACCAGACTTCAGCCGAGGCCGAGTACCCGGGGAGTCGTCCGTTGTACCAGCCCCCCAGAAACCAGATCTGGTCCTGGAACGTGAGGGTCATCGGCAGATCGCTGTGTTTCCAAGGCGCCTGGGCGGTGACCAGCTTCCATTCCCGGCCGTCGGACGAGCTCCACACATCACGCGGCGGGGCCTGGAACGAGTCGAACCAGCCGCCAAAGATCCAGACGCGATCCTGAAACACCACCTCCCCCTGCGAATCACGCGGCTGCCACGGGGCGGCAACAGTCTCCCGGCGCCAGGCGAGTGGTTCGGCTGCGGGGCTGGACGATCCCCAAAGTCCTCCGGCAAGGGCAGCCAGCAAGATCGTGAACAGAGAGGGACGGACAGGAAATGGCGCGACAGACATCGCTGGCTCTCGGAACCGACGGGACGAGGGACAAACCCAAGCCCGGATCATGTCGTGCCCGTGGAGATTTCGCAAATGCGGGACGGTGGTCATCAGCCCGCGCAGGACCGCCAACGCACCAGCCAAAATGCAGACACCCGGCTCCCTGGCCGATCCCGCGGGAAGACGGGACCGACCGAGGAAACCGGGCGAAGCGTGTGCCGACGGAGGAACTCAGCAGGCGATCGCGTTTGGATCACCCGTAGAGGTTGCCGGCGTTGTTGCTACCGAACAGCGATTGCCGGTTCGACTGAAAACCCTGGGAAACGAACATCGAATAGAGGTCACCCCCATGGTTGGTGTTGAACACGGTCCCGGCAGTCACCTTGAGGCGATAGCCGGGGGCGAGCGTCAACACACGTGACCGCAGGATGCCTCCCGCGGTATTGGTGGGATCGAGGCGGATTACTCCCAGTTCTGGGGTGGTGAGCCGGGATGTTTGCAGCGACCAACCGTTCACTGACTGGAGTCCGCGGATCGGACGGGTCTGACCAACCACAGAGACGGCACCATCGCCGTAGACGCTCCAACGCCAGTCATTGCGGGGGGCTGGTTCGACCAGCAGACCGGTGTCCTCATCGATCCCCACACCCATCGTCCGCGAGCGGGCCGCAAAGGCAATCAACCGGCCCATACGGTCGCGATAAGAGAAGTGGGTATCGAAGATCATGCCGTCGAAGGGAGTGCGGCTGCCAATTGACAGGGGGGCGAACGGCAGCCCACCGGTCCCCTGCCGCAATACGTTGATCCGTTCGTCCATCGGACGCTGCGTGGCGAAAGTGCTGCGCACCGAGTCGAATGGCAGGTCGACGTAGGCCGACTGCCCCAGGACCGCCATCCCGGCACTGTCGCCGCCGATCGCCACCGAGCTGGAGGCGGCTCGACTCAGGCTGGAACCAACCAGAGTGCCAACCCAATTCGAGGTGTAGAACGACTGGGCCCCACCCCACATCCACAACGCGTCGGCACCATTGATGAAGCGGGCCAGTCGGGGGTCGTTCGCCTGCTCACGCAGGGTGATGTTCAGGGTAGTCACCGAGCGGGCCGATCCCTGGGCGTATTCATCAAAAACGAGATCCGTGCGGTACTGGAGATCGTAAGGATCGATCCCCTGAGCCAGCATGACGATGTCTCCCCCCGCGCTTCCCTGGGTGAAGAATCGGGTCTTGGCATCGGCAAGCGAGTCGGGATAGGTTCCACCGGTCAGCAGATACATCCGATTGCCAGCCTGGCGATTGTCGGGAGCAGCTCCCCGGTGGTAGAGCCCATGCGTGATGTAAACCCGGTGCCACTCGGTATCGAGCCCGTCCGAGATCTGGTACTGGAATGAGAACGACTCGGGGGCCTCTTCACCCTCCTCGACGGTCCAATAGGAATCGGTCGGATCCGGGACAAATTCGATGCCGCCGTTGGCGTAGACAGTCACCGTTCCATGCAGACTGGGATCGGAAAGAGTCGTTCCCGAAGCATTGGTCACTGGCTCCCAGTCGTAGGAGGAGTCGAGCCGAATGCCACTGACCACCAGCGGCGTGTTGGGGCGGAAGTCCAGATCGTTCGCCAACAGTCCCTGGCCCCGATTCCTGACATCCCCCGGAGCGTCCGCCTTGAAGCCGACGGGAACTCCCTCGAAGTTGTCCCCGCTGCGAAAGACGGCGTACGAGTCTTCTGAAGCCACCGGGATCCGATTGACCGAGAAAATCAAATCATCGAAATCGGAGTCGCCGCCGTTGTCCTCGTTCGAGTCTTCGAGCTTGTACTGCAGCACATTCGACCGATAGCCGGGATCCTGGCTGGTCGTCCGCCGGAAATGGTTGGTGTCATCCGCATTGGCATTCACAAACGAGAACCAGACGTCGGGAGCATTGGCTCCGCCGGAACGCCAGTCGTCGGTCGTACCATCCTCGATCAGATAAAAACCGACGAACAGGTCGTGATCGAACTCGGCAGTCAGCTCGGTGATGTCGGGATCCCCAATCTCGCCCTGGGCGAACACCACCCGGGCATTGGCCTCCGCCAGGGCGGCGGCGGCATACCCGGGTTCGCCGGGACGAACAAACTGGGGCTGTCCCTGCGAGTTCAGCAGGGGGGCTGCAGAGGGATCCCCATCTTCCCGCAGGGTGATCCGGCCGTCCGGGCCATCGACAAAGTAATAGCCGAGCTCGTTTTGGGACGTGGTATCGAAGTGATCGATCCGAAAGGTCGCCAGACTGTAACGCTGTCCCGTCTCCATCGCCGCCGGCTTGGCCAGATCGCCAGCCGTCGCACCAATCATCGAGGACGAGAGCAGTTGCCGCGATTCCAGCACTTGCAGGCTGGAGGTCCCGGTCGATCGGGTACGACGTCGGGGACGGCATCCACCCAAAAACAGCGCTTTGCGCAAGGAATCGCCAAATTGCCGCAGGATGCGATTGTGATTGATCATGATCAGATTCCCAGGCGGTGGAAAGAAGACGCTTCACGGAAAGGAGTCTACAAGGGGGTCGCGACCGTATGGAAGCGATGTTCCATGCAGTTTGGGCCAGCTCTCGAAGAAACCAGCGGACATCTTGATCGCGACGTCCGAACCCGGCACTCGCCAGGGTGACGTGGCCACCAACCTGAAGGTTCCTCGGACACCACAGGCCCTCTCTGATCAACTCGCAAGGGCCCCACACCAGACGACAAAAAATCCGGCGGATTTTTCATCGACCTCCCAATTCTGCCCGGCCGCATACCGATTCCTTCCCGATGGGAAAACTCAGACCACCGTCTGGCCCCCGGGGGATGGGGCATTTCGCAAGAGGCCCGCTCCGGGTTATCAAGCGACGCCGGGGATGCCCAGAGAATCCACAGCACTGCGCCAAGGACCCAATCTGGGGTGGGCCTGCCTCCCACCCGATCATCTCGTCAGCCCTGGCTCGACGACTTGCCAGCCCCGGTGTCCCGTTGCCGCAACAGGTCACGAATGATGACCTCGGCCTGTTGTCGCTCACCGTGCCAGCGATCTTCGGCTTGTCGCCAAGCCAATTCCCGCTCCTGCAGCGCTGCATGATCGCGATCGAGCCCAGCGGCGCGGGTAGCCAACAGTTGCTCTTGAGTGGCGATCCACTCGGCCAATGCCTGCCGCTCGAAAAGCAGATCACTCCGCTCCTTCGCCAGTCGGGCCTGCAGTTGCTCAAGTTCCTGACTGTGAATCGCCAGCGTGTCGCGGGAGTTGCGGTAGTGCTCGGCCAGCAACAGCCGCGCGTGTTCGACGCGCTCTCGGGTCGCCTCTTCCCCCACGGTGCGGGTCAACTGGGCATAGGCCTCCTCGACGGCAAGTCGCAGCTCGAGTGACTCGCCATGGGTCCGCTCCACATCCCGCCGCAACTCCTCGAGTTGCTGGCGACGGGTTTCGAGAGCGGCGGCATGCAGACGAAGCTGTTCCTGCTTCCGTGCGAGATCAGCCTGCTGCTCAGCCCGCGAGACGGTCCAGTCGTGCTGCTCCGAGCGCAGCCGTTCCCGATCTTGCTGCAGGCGGGCTTCAATTCCGCGACGTTCGATCTGCAGCCACTGCCGGTCACGCTCCAGAGAGTCCTCGTGAGCCTCCAGGGAGTGCCGAATTCCGTCCAACTGCTGCCGCCGCAGCAGCAACTGCGACTCGGTCTCGGCCAGCCGCGTCCGACCCTGCTGCTGTTCGACCCGGAATTCCAGTTGGTTCTGTTCGAACTCCCGCATGGTCCGCTGCAGGTGTTCCTCCCGAAACCGCAGACGGCTTTCACTCAACTGCTGATCGCGCTGCAGTTCCTCACGGATGCGGGCCACGTCGGCCGCCGCCTCTTCCCGCTCGTGGTCAAGTCGCACATGGGTGGCCTGGACTTCCTCGGCCAACGCCCCCCGGATCGCCGCCTGGTCCGCGGCGAATTGCTCGCGTTCTTCCTGCAGATCACGGCGTTCGCGCAGCAGCACCACCTGCAGTTCATGCTGGCTGGCTTCGGTGGCAGTCACCTGCTGTTGGCGTTGATCCAATTCGGACCGTTCCCGCTCGACCACCGCTTCGCGTTCGGCCAATTCCAGCTCGCGCTGGCTGGCGAGCAGGCGAAACTGTCGCCGCTCGTTGTCGAATTGCGTCAACTGCGTCTGCAACAACTGCTCGCGTCGGTCGAGCTCGAGATACTGTTCCTGCAGATACCAGACCAGTTGATCGGTGTGTGCCGACGTCGCGACGGGCACAAGTGGATCGTCGCTGGTACCGACCGGAATCGGCCCGTCGACGATGGTGGAGGCCGATTCCTCAACATCCTTCGATGGAGTGATTGTCTCACCGAGAGCGAGACAGGCCCCGTGCAGACCGCTCTCCTCACGCTGTGACTGCTGGGGGGACTGTGCGGCGAGATCGGCCGGGATTTGACCGGGTGGGAAGGCGTCGAGGGGGAAGTGCGGAGGAGGCACCGCATGCGACGCGGACGCCGACCCTTCGGTGAGGCTTGTCGCCAGCGATTCTGCGCACAACGAACCCGGCGTGCCGGTGACGGGCACGGTGGAGGCAACGGCAGGCTGCTGCGAGCTCATTCCGGGAGTCCTTTCCCTGGACAGATCCTCCACGTTGGTCTTCAAACCAACGTGGAGGTGAGCCAACCGCGCAGGCCGCCCGGGACAGGTCGGTGGACCAACCCGAGGGGCGCGGGGGCGATTCAGGCGGGTCTCAGACCTGGGCCTTCAACACGCCGGCGATCTTGTCTTTGGGGTGAGCACCGACCATTTTGTCGACCACTTCCCCCCCCTTGAAAATCAACAGGGCCGGGATGCTGTTGATGCCGTACTTGATGGCGTTTTCCTGGTTCTCGTCGGTGTTCATCTTGCCAATCTTGATCTGGCCATCGAACTCGGTGGCCAGTGCATCAATGGTCGGGCCCAGACGCATGCAGGGGCCGCACCACGGGGCCCAGAAGTCCACCAGGACGGGAATGTCACTCTTGAGCACTTCCTGCTCGAAGTTCGCGTCGGTAAAGGTCTTGGTGCTGCCGCCCGCCATGATTGTTCGGTCCTGGGTAAAACTAGGGTCGCGCGAAACAGGAATTCCGCGGTGGAGTCCTGAAAAGACTGCGGAATTATAAGAATGGGGTGGGGGCTGTCAATCTCGGCTGACGGGGCGGCTTGGCGCAACTCGCTATGAGACAAGGAGATTCGACCAGCGATGCTCGACAGGAACAAGGCCAAACGCCAAAATGACCATCTCCATTGTCCAGTTCACTGGCTTCTGAAAGATTTCCACCGGTGACAAACCCCAGTTTCTGCGAACGGTCTCGGGTGACCGGCGGGGGGAAGCCGGGACCGTCAGCCCCCTGGCCCGCCGCCCGGACGGTTCGAATGCTGACCGTCTGGTGCCTGATCCTCTGGGGACTGACCGGTTGGGGACCGTCCCACCTGGAACTGACTGGGTGGGGACCGTTGTGGACCTCACCCGCCATGGGTCAGACCGCTCCCCGCAAGCCCTCCCGACCGCCGCTCGAACTCCCGCGGCACAAATTGGCCATTCCCGGCGAAATGCTCTCAGGGATCAGCGACCTCACCAGCGGGTTCAGTCCAGACGAACATGGCAGCTATTACCAGATTCTGGCCCGCGCCCGGGAGGACCTGACCGAGCAGAAACGGGCCGCCGCCCAGAACCTGGCGGTGGCCGACCAGGACTTTCACGCCGACCGAGCGAACCGTAAACGCCAGTTTCGCCTGTTTTATGACCTGGTGACCCGCCCCGACAGTTGGCGCGGCCAACCGGTGACCTTGCGAGGCTACATCCGCGATCTCACCCCGATGGAGGCCGAGGAAAACGAACTCGGTCTGACCCAGCTCTACCAAGTCCATCTCTTCACCGAAGATTCAACGCAGTTCCCCTATGTGGTGGTCTGCACCGGGATTCCCCCGAATCTTCCGCGACCGGAACCACGGCGGCCGACCGACTTCATCACGGTGACCGGCTATTTCTACAAGCTCTGGACCTATCGGGCCGAGACCGAGACGGGACGCTGGTCGGCTCCCCTGATCCTGGCGGGCCAACTGGAATGGAATCCCCCGCGCGTCAGCCCCCCGTGGTGGCAGCGGCTGGGACCGGGGGCACTGGTGGGGGCTATCTGCCTGGGGGCGGGAGTGTTGGCTCTAGTTCTTCGCCGCCGGCAGCAAGAGCGGGCGCTGCTGCGGCAACTTCGCGGGCTGTCTTCCGAGCCCCCCCCTTCAGAGGCCGACATCCGCCAGGCCCTCGACGATCTTTCCCAAACCCAGAACGGACCGAATTCATGATGGTGCTGCGACCGTTGGCATCCCCCCTGCCCCGCCCGGTTCGCCTGGGGGTCTTGATCTCCGGCGGCGGAACCACGTTGCTGAATTTCCTGGAGGCGATGCACCACGGAGAGTTGGCGGCCGAGATTCCCGTCGTCATCGCCAGCCGGGCCGACTGCAAAGGGGTCGAACGCTCCCGTTCGCGGGGTCTGCGCTGCGAGGTCATCGAGCGCCGCGCCTTCCCGGATGTGGCGGGATTCTCGCGGGCAATCTTCGACACGCTGCGGACTGCCCAGGTCGACCTGGTGACTCTCGCTGGATTCCTCTCGCTGATCGAAATCCCAGACGATTTCCTGGGACGGGTGATGAATATTCACCCCGCTCTCATCCCGGCGTTTTGCGGACATGGGTTCTATGGTCACCATGTCCATGAGGCGGTGTTGGCACGGGGCTGCAAGCTGAGCGGCTGCACCGTCCACTTCGCCGACAACCATTACGATCAGGGCCCCATCATCCTGCAACAGGCGGTGCCGGTACTCGATGCCGACACCCCTGACACCCTCGCGGCCCGGGTCTTCGAAGCTGAATGCAGCGCCTACCCAGAGGCGATCCGCCTGTTCGCCTCCGGACGGCTCGAAATTCACGATCGCCGCGTGTTCACCCTGCCGGCCCCCGGTTGAGACGGCCAGGGTCGGACAGGAGACCGATTGCCCCCGCTCCGGTTGATGCCGGATGGGGTGAACCAGGTTGGGAGATTGAGTCAATGTCTGGAAATGTATTGGCGTGGGTCTCGGGGTTTGGCCGCCGGCTGATCCCGCTCACTCCCTACCGGTGCGAACAACTGCCGGAAGACCCCCGCAGCCTGCTGGTGCAGCACACCGGGGTCTGGGGCAACCGGACGATTGTGGTGACGTTGCCTGCCGAAGGAACCGCCACGATCCGGCGGGTGCGGGGCACCATCATTGCCCGTGGCGTCGTGGATGTGCTGACTCCCGACCTGCGGCCCGAGCTGGCGTTTCCCCCGGCGGAAGAAGGGTGGCGGATCGCATGTGCATTGTTCTCGGTCCGCTGGCCCCGGCAATTCGCGCTGGAATCGAGTCCGGTCTTTCCGCCGCCGTTTGACCTCGTGGGCCCCGAAGATGCTCGGCTCTGGATCCAGGGCCCGGTACGGGCCGCCGATTGCCCGACCCTCGAAGAACTGGCCACCCCCGACCAAACCCAACTGGGAACCTGCACCCTCGCCGGCCGGACCGCTGTCGAATTGAGCTACGATCTTGACGGGGAGCCGTGGCGCATGGTGCATGTGATTGTCGAGCGGGGGGATGGGTGGACCTTTTTCGCCAGCGGACAGGGCCCCGCGACGCAGCGCGACCTGGTGCTGTCGGCCCTCGATGATTTGATCTCGGACATCCGCTTTATGAATCGGGCCACCCCAGAGGCGTGATCACCACCGGGGGACAGATCATTCCGCCCCGCACCCATGCGGCCGACTGAATCGCAGTCAGCCACCTCCAGAACCCTGGACAGACCTCACAACAGAAAGAACGTGTCAGCGTGCGAATCCGCAGAATCTCGGCATACCGGGTCGAACTTCCTCTGCTTGAGGGGGATTACAAATGGTCGGGGGGCAAGTCGGTCACCGTATTCGACAGCACGGTGGTGAAGGTCGAGACGGACTGCGGCCGGGTCGGCTGGGGAGAGGTCTGTCCCTTGGGACCAGCGTATCTGCCCGCTTATGCGGCAGGGGTTCGGGCCGGGCTGGTCGAGCTGGGCCCCCACCTGCTGGGATGTGACCCGCGGGAACTCGACAAGCTGAACCGCCGGATGGATGCCGTGCTCAAGGGGCACCCGTATGTGAAGTCCGCGGTCGACATGGCCTGCTGGGACCTGCTGGGCCAATGGGCGAATACCCCGCTCTGCCTGCTGCTGGGGGGCCGCTATGGCGACGATATTACCCTCTATCGGGCGATTTCCCAGGAATCTCCCGCAGCGATGGCGGCCAAGGTCGCCGGTTATCGCGCCGAGGGATATCGCCGGTTCCAGTTGAAGGTGGGAGCCGACGCGCTGGAAGACATCGCCCGCATCCGGGCGGTGTCGGCCGAATTGCAGCCGGGGGACCGGCTTGATGCCGACGCCAATACCGGCTGGAGAATGCACGATGCGATGCGGGTGGTCCGTGGAGTGGCCGACATCGATGTCTACATCGAGCAGCCGTGCGCCTCGTATGAAGAATGCCTGTCGATCCGCCGGCAGACCAATCACCCCTTCGTGCTGGACGAGGTGATCGATTCGCTGGATGTGATCCTGCGGGGGCGGGCCGACCTGGCGATGGACATGGTGAACATCAAGATCAGCAAGTTTGGAGGCCTGACCAAGGCCCGCCAGGCGCGTGATCTGTGTGCCTCACTGGGGATCGCGATGATTGTCGAGGACAGTTGGGGGGGCGACATCGTCACGGCGGCCATCGCTCACCTGGCGCACAGCACCCCCTCCGAGATGCTCTTCGCCGCGACCGATTTCAACAGCTACGTCACACGCTCGATTGCCGATGGGGCCCCTCAAAGGCAACACGGGAGACTCGCGGCGGGAACGGCCCCCGGACTGGGGGTTCACCCACGGGAAACCTCATTCGGCCCACCGGCGGTGGTTATCGAGTGAGGGTGGGTGAGCGGCGCGGTTCGTGGCGTTTTGCGACGCCGAACGGCATGATGTTGACGCGGACCGGCTGGACGGTCCACAGTTTTCGTTCCCGGTTCTGGAGTCTGGCATCATGAGGCGATTTTCGGTGGCGTGTCTGTTGGTGTTGGTGCTGGCGGCTTCGGGTCTGGGTCAGGAGCTGATGGACGGGGTCGAGCAAATCCGCGAGGTCCTCAAGGAGAAGTCCCCCTCGGCCGAGAGTGTCGATCAGGCGGAAGCCAGATTCCAGGAGTTGCTGAAGGCCCATCCCGAGGCCGAAGAGCTGCAGGTGCTGCGGCCCCAGTTGTTTCGCCTGCTGGCTGGCAAGGCGAAGTGGGAGGCGGCGGCTGGTCACGCCGTCGCCAATCACGCCGCCGTTCTGCAGAAGTACCGCGACGGGAAAGCTGAAGGAACCGAACTGATGCAGGCCACCATGATGGCCTCGTCGGGACTGCAGCAGGCCCGCAACGCCGCCAAGAACCGCGAACTGCTCGAAGCGAGCGTCGAGGCCATGGGCCAGCGGGTCGCCGCGAACGAAACCCCCGCCGATTCCTTGATGTTGGGCCAACTGCGCAACAATCTGGGGCAGATCCTCTTTTTTGGCGGCGAGCAAGACCGGGGCCGCCAACTGATCGATCAGGAATTGACCGAAGCGAAGGCGCGGCTTGAAGCCCAGCCCGAGGTCGTGGAACGGGTGCTGAGGGCGGTGGGGGCCGAGGAAATGTCGCTCAGCCTGCTCGGAAACACCGACCCCGAAGGGGCCACTCAACGCCGGGCCCGCCAGCGCGAGTTCGTCCAGCAGCAGGTTCAGAAGCACCCCGGGAATGCCCAGTTGATCTCGCTGTTCCTCAGCCAGGAATCGCGGGCGATTCGCGAGAAAGCCCAGTCCGACCCGGACGGAGCCGAGCAGATGATTGCCGCCTTCGGTGAACAACTGGAACAGCTCAAGGGACAGGAGGGGGCCGCGATGGCCGCCCTGAACAACGCCTCCCGCGGGATGAATTCCCTCAAGCAGATGGTGGCGGCCGAAAAGAAGCGGGCCCGCCTGATTGGTCAGCCCGCCATCCCCCTCGAAGCGGCCGCGTGGTCGAATGGCGAGGCAGTCACCGCCGAGAAACTCTCCGGCAAGGTTGTGCTGCTCGACTTCTGGGCGGTCTGGTGTGGTCCCTGCATCGCCACCTTCCCCCACCTCCGCGAATGGCACGAAAAGTTCGGTCCCCAGGGGCTCGAAATCATCGGGGTGACCCGGTACTACCAGTATGGCTGGAACGGCGACACCAACCGCCCCGAACGCGTGGCTGACATCTCGGAAGAAGACGAACGCCGCGCCCAGGAGCAGTTCGCCGGACACCACAAGCTGAAACATCCCTTCGCCATCGTGGCGAAGGAGAGCGATTTCCAGGAGCAATACGGCGTGACCGGAATTCCCCAGGCGGTCTTGATCGACCGCAAAGGGGTGGTCCGGATGATCCGCGTTGGCAGCGGTGAGAAAAACGCCCAGGACCTCGAAGGGATGATCGAATCCCTGTTGAAGGAATAGCGGGTTGTCGTGGCCTCGCCCGGCTGACGCACTGGCGACCACGGCCCCGTTCATGACGATGGGGAGAGAGCGACTTCCGGCCGCGGAAGTCGCTCGCCCTGACGCGATTGCATTGATTGAATCCGCCGCCGGACCGGCCGTCGGCGACACCTGACAACACTTTTTCTGCCACGACGCATGCCACGACCACGCCAGGCGGGGCCGGTCGGCCCCCTGTCTGTTTCTGTCTGAACTGAATCATGAAAAGCAATCTGCTGCACAACTTCGTTCGTCTGCTCCTGGTCGGAGCGGTGGCATTCCTCGGCTGGGCCGCCTGGCAGCGTCAGGAACGGGCCAAGATCAAGCTGCCCCCCGGCATCGTCGGAGGGAATGGACGCATCGAAGCGGTGCAGGTCGACATTGCCACCAAGTACAGCGGCCGCATTGACCAGGTCACGGCGAAAGAGGGGAAACTGGTGACCCCCGACGAGGTGCTGTGCGTGATGGACAGTACTGAGATGCAGGCCGACCTGCAGAAATCGAAGGCCCAGCAACTGAAAGCCGCCGAAGACGTCGCCCGGGCCGCGGCTGAAGTCGTCCAGAAAGAAGCCGCCTACACCCTGCAGGAAAAGAGCTTCGCCCGGGCCGAGTCCCTCAAACGCAGCAAGGCGATCGCCGATCAGGACTACGACGAAGCCCGGGCCCGGCGCGATTCGTCCCAGGCGGCCGTGAATGTCGCCAAGGCGGCACTCCGTTCGGCCGAACAGGCCCACCTTGCTGCCGAAGCCGAAGTCAAACGGCAAACAGCCCAGATCACCGACATGACACTCAAGAGCCCGGTACGGGGACGGGTGCTGTACCGGCTGGCCGAGCCCGGCATGGTTCTTGGCTCAGGGGGCAAAGTGCTGACTGTTCTCGACCTCAGCGACATCTACATGGAGATCTTCCTGCCGTCGCAAGAGGCAGGCAAGCTGCGGCTGGGAAGCGAAGCTCGGTTTGTGCTCGATGTCGCTCCCGACTACGCGGGCCGGGCCAGGGTCAGCTTCATCTCTCCCGAGGCACAGTTCACCCCCAAGCAGGTCGAAACCCGCAGCGAACGGGATAAGCTGATGTTCCGTGTCAAACTGCAGTTGCCCGCCGAGGCGATCATCCCCCACATCGACCGGGTCAAAACCGGCCTGAGAGGTGTGGGGTATGTGCGGCTCGATGAATCGGTCGAGTGGCCCGCGTTTCTCCAGCGGCGCTTCCCGCTCGACGTGCAACCAGCCGCCGGCCAAGCCCCCGCCTCCGAAACCACCAACACTCCGGAGGGCGATCCCGAGGCAGCCACAGAGGCCGCGAAAACGCCCGCCGAGCCCGCGCAGCCCGCCTCTGAGTCGGCTCCCGCCCCGGCCACTCCCGCCCCGACCGGAGCCCAACCGTGATCTCCCTCCCTGTGGCGGGTGGAGGGGGGCGAGGGGGCAGCAGGTCGTTTTCCGGGACGGTTGGGTGGCAGACATGAGCGACACGGGCGATGCGGTGGTCCGCATTCAGGGAGTCTCCCATCGGTACGGGCAGGTGGCCGCCCTCAAGTCGGTCGCCCTCGAAATTCCCGCCGGAAAGATGGTCGGTCTGATCGGCCCCGACGGCGTGGGCAAATCGACCCTCATGGGGCTGATTGCCGGCGCACGCAAGATCCAGTCGGGCCAGGTCTGGGTGCTGGGAGGCGACCTGGGAGACCCCTCTCACCTGCGGGCGGTCTGTCCAAAAATCGCGTACATGCCGCAGGGACTGGGCAAGAATCTCTATTTCGAACTCAGCGTCTTCGAAAACATCGACTTCTTCGCCCGTCTGTTCGACCAGCCCCGGGCCGAGCGCGAGCGGCGAATCAACGGGCTGCTCAAGGCGACCGGCCTGGCCCCCTTCCCCGACCGTCCGGTCGGGAAACTCTCGGGGGGCATGAAGCAGAAAGTCGGCCTCTGCAGCGCTCTCGTGCATGATCCCGACCTGCTCTTGCTCGATGAACCGACCACCGGCGTCGACCCCCTCTCCCGCCGGCAGTTCTGGACCCTCATCGACTCGATCCGGCAGCAACGCCCCCAGATGAGCGTGCTGGTCTCCACCGCCTACATGGACGAGGCCGAGCAGTTCGACTGGATCATCGCCATGAACAACGGCGAGATTCTCGCCAGCGATACTCCCCGAAACCTGCTCGAACGGACTGGCTCGGCCAATCTCGAAGAGGCGTTCGTCAAACTGCTTCCCCCCGAGCAGCGCGGCGATGGTCAGGGGCTCCAGATCCCCCCCCGCCAGCCCTCCTCCGAGGGGCCCGCCATCATCGCCCGCGAGGTGACGATGCAGTTCGGCAGCTTCACAGCGGTCAACAAGGTCAGCTTCGAAATCGAACGGGGGGAAATCTTCGGCTTTCTCGGCTCGAACGGCTGTGGCAAGACCACCACCATGAAGATCCTGACCGGCCTGCTGCCCGCCACCCATGGCGAAGCACTGCTGTTCGGCCAGAAGGTCAACGCCAACGATCTGGCCACCCGCCGGCGCGTGGGCTACATGTCGCAGGCGTTCTCGCTCTATGCCGAGCTGACGGTCTCCCAGAACCTCTGGCTGCACGCCCGTCTGTTCGAGATTCCCGAGGCCGAGGCGGGCCAGCGCATCGACGAACTGGTCCGGCGATTCGGACTGCAGGAAGAGTACCACTCCCTCGCGGCCAGCCTGCCGCTGGGGGTGCGTCAACGGCTGTCGCTGGCGGTGGCGGTCATTCATCGCCCCGAAATGCTCATCCTCGACGAGCCGACCTCGGGGGTCGACCCGGTCGCCCGCGATGAATTCTGGAAGCTGCTGGTCGAACTCTCGCGGAATGAGCAGGTCACCATCTTCGTCTCGACCCACTTCATGAACGAGGCGCTGCGCTGCGACCGCATCTCGCTGATGCACGCGGGAACGGTTCTGGCCTGTGACACGCCGCAGAAACTGGTGGAGCAATCGGGGGAAAAAACCCTCGAGGAAGCGTTCATCCGTCAGATCGAACAGGCCATACCTCCCGGCAATGATCCCACCCCCGAAGACCTCGCCCAGGTGAGCGGTGGGAACACGACCGCCGAACATCGCCCCCCCCGCGGCTTCAGTCTCGCCCGGCTGCGGGCCTACGCCCACCGCGAAGTGCTCGAGATCCAGCGCGATCCCGTGCGGCTCGCCTTTGCCTTCCTCGGCTCGGCCCTGCTGATGCTGGTACTGGGGTTTGGCATCACCATGGATGTCGAGAACATCCGCTTCTCGTACCTCGATCTCGATCAGACTCCCGCCAGTCGCGAGTTGATCGCCGCCTACCAGGGCTCTCGCTACTTCCGCGAAGTGTCGCCGCCGCTGCAGTCGGCCAACGAGGCCCTGGTGCGGCTGCAGTCGAACGACATCTCGGTCGCGCTCGAGATTCCCAAAGACTACGGCCGCGATTTCCAGACCGGACGGCAGCCCGAGGTCTCGGCCTCCATTGACGGGGCCAATCCGTTCCGCTCGGAGACGATGCGCGACTACGTCTCGAGCCTGCTGAATGTCTACCTCGAAGACCAGGGACGGCAACAGTCGGTCGCCGAGAAATCGCGCCGCTACACGATGCCGATCAAGCTGCAGCCGCGGTTTCGTTACAACCCGACGTTCGACAGCGTGTACGCCATGGTCCCCAGTGTGCCGGCGATGCTGCTGATTCTCATCCCCGCCACCCTCATGGCCGTCAGCGTGGTGCGCGAGAAAGAACTCGGCTCGATCTCAAACTTCTACACCACTCCCACCACGCGGTTCGAGTTCCTGGTCGGGAAGCAGTTGCCGTACGTGGTAATCGGGATGCTGAACTTCACCATTCTCACCATCATCGCCCTGCTGGTCTTCAACATTCCCCTCAAGGGGAGCCTGCCGACGCTGGTACTGTCGTCTCTGTTGTATGTCGGGGCGACGACGGGCATCGGGCTGTTGATTTCGACTCTCACCTCCAGCCAAGTGGCGGCGGTCTTTGTGACCACGGTCGTGACCATGCTGCCGACCATCCAGTTCTCCGGGCTGCTGCAGCCGGTGTCGACCCAGGAGGGGAGCGCCCGGGTGATTGGCCTGCTGTGGCCCACCACATACTACATGCACACCAGCGTGGGGGTTTACACGAAGGGGTTGTTTTTCGCCGATCTGGCGACCGACCTGCTGGCCCTGGCCCTGTTCGGGCCCGTGCTGGTGCTGCTGACCTGCGGTCTGCTGAAGAAGCAGGAGGCGTAATGATGAGTCATCTCAAGATGATCTTCTGGCTGGGGACCAAAGAGCTCCGCAGTCTGCAGCACGACAAGGTGCTGGTGGTCTTCGTGATCTATGCGTTCACGCTGGCGATTTACTCACAGGCGACGGGCACCTCGTCGGAAGTGCACAACGCCTCGATCGCGATTGTCGACGAAGACCGCTCGACGCTGTCGGGCCGGATCGAGGATGCGTTCTACCCCCCGCGGTTCCTCCGCCCGGTCAAAATTCGGTCGGAAGAAGTCGACCGGGCGGTCGACCAGGGGAAGTACATCTTCGTGGTCGAGATTCCCCCGAAATTCGAGTCGGATGTGCGGGCGGGACGGAAGCCCGAGGTCCTGGTGGGAATCGACGCCACGGCGATGCTGCAGGCCGGCGTTGGCTCGTCGTACATCCAGAACATCATCCTTCAGGAGACCAACCGGTTCCTGCAGCGCAGTGACCAGCAGGCTCCCCAGCCGGTTTCGGTGGTCCCCCGCCGGCTGTTCAATCCCAACGGCACCACCCCCTGGTTCAACAGCATCGTGGCGATTGTGAACCAGATCACCCTGCTGACCATCGTACTGACCGGGGCGGCCCTGCTGCGCGAGCGGGAACAGGGAACCATCGAGCATCTGCTGGTGATGCCCCTCACCGCCTTCGACATCGCCGCCGCCAAGATCTGGGCCAATGGGCTGGTCATTCTCTGTGCGGCCACCGTCTCGCTGTACGTGATTGTGAAGGGCGCACTGGCGGTTCCCGTCGCCGGTTCGGAATTGCTGTTTCTGCTGGGTGTGCTGCTGTACCTCTTCTTTACCACAGCCCTGGGGATTGTGCTGGGGACCATCGCCCGAACGATGGCCCAGTTCGCAATGCTGGTGGTCATTCTGGTGATCATGCTGCAACTTCTCTCCGGGGGGAACACCCCCATCGAGAGCCAGCCGGAATGGCTGCAGAACATCACCTGGTTCCTCCCCTCGGCCCGGTTCGTCAGCTTCGCCCAGGCAATTATTTACCGCGGAGCCGGCTGGTCGGTGGTCTGGCGCGATTTCGCCCTTGTCGCGGTCATGGGTGCGATTTGCATGGTCTACAGCCTCTCCCGCTTCCGCAAGATGATCGCCCTCAGCAAGTGACGGGGAGGGAGTGACTGGCTCACGCCAATGATCGGCCCGGGCGGTCTTGTCGCCCATCCAGCCGCTTCCCGATGGTGCAGTCTCTCTTGCGGGACGCGAAACGCGCCCCATCTTGGGCCAGACAGTCGCCTCCCAATTCTCGTCTCCTCTGGCCGAAAAACGCTCCGGCCCACCAATGCTCCGCCCAGACCGCCGCCCAGACTGCCCCGTCGCGCCTTGGTGGTCACGGCCTCCCCGCTCCCATTCCGGCGAAATCAATTCCACCGCATCATTCCCAACTCAACACGTCGCAGACCCCAGCGCATGCGCCCGGAGCGCGCCCTGGGGCGAATTTCACTTGGCCCAGTAGTTGCGGTCGAGCGTGCGGTAGTTGATCGCCTCGCTGAGGTGGTGAGCCTGGATTCCCGGGCTGCGGTCGAGGTCGGCAATGGTCCGGGCCACCCGCAGGATCTTGTCGTGCGCCCGGGCCGAGAGCCCCATCTCTTCCATCGCGGTCTTCAACAGCGCATCGGCCCCTTTGTCCAACCGGCAGTGCTTGCGGATCTGCCGTGGCGTCATCCGGCCGTTCAACGTCGTCCGCTCCCCCTGGAATCGCTCGGACTGGATCATCCGCGCATCCACCACCTGCTGCCGCATCTGGGTGCTGTTGGTCCCCGACTGTGCGTCGGCCAACTCGCGGAACGGAACGGGAGTGACTTCCAGATGGATGTCGATGCGATCCAGCAGCGGTCCGCTGATCTTCCCGATATACTTCTCGATCTGCATCGGGTTGCACTGACAGTTGCGGCGGGGATCCCCCCGATAGCCGCACGGGCAAGGATTGAGCGCCGCCACCAGCATCAGGTCGGCCGGAAAGTTCACGCTGCCAATCGCCCGCGAGATCGTCACGTTTCCCGCTTCCAGCGGCTGCCGCAAGACCTCGAGCGTGCGGCGGTTGAACTCGGGCAATTCATCGAGGAAGAGCACGCCGTTGTGGGCCAGCGAAATCTCCCCCGGTTTGGGAGTGCTCCCCCCTCCCACCAGCCCCGCCTCGCTGACGGTGTGGTGCGGGGCCCGGAACGGTCGGCGCAGCAAGAGCGACTGCCCCCCCGGCAACAGGCCGATGGCCGAGTAAACCTGCGTGGTCTGCAGACTCTCGCCCGGGCTCAATTCGGGCAGAATGGTCCCCAACCGTTGGGCTACGAGGGTCTTGCCCGTCCCGGGAGACCCCAGCATCAGCAGGTGATGCCCCCCCGCCGCAGCCACCGTCACCGCCCGCTTGGCGGTCTCCTGCCCTTTCACGTCGGAATAGTCGATGTCGTACCCGCCAAACTGGGTCTGGATGTCGTTCCAACTGAAGGGGGTTGGCTCGATGTCGAGTTGGCCGTTGAACCAGCCGACCGCTTCGGCCAGTGACCCAACGGCGATGATTTCAATCCCCTCCACCACCGCCGCTTCCTGCGCATTGGCGGCCGGCACCACCAGCCCGGTCCGTCCCTGCTCCCGGGCGGCAATCGCCATCGCCAGAGCCCCCCGCACGGGGCGCACCGTTCCGTCGAGCGCCAGCTCTCCCACCGCCGCGTATTGGGCAAACCGGTCCGAGGGCAACTGCCCACTGGCGGTCAACATCCCCAGGGCGATGGGGAGGTCGACAGCCGCCGCCTCTTTGGGGAACTCGGCAGGTGATAGATTGATCACCACCCGCTCGATCGGCCGGTGATATCCAGTGTTCACCAGTGCCCGTTCCGTCCGGTGAATACTCTCCTTGACGGCGGTCTCGGCGAGCCCCACGAGAATGGTCTTGGGGAGGGCGGCGGGAGAAATATCTACCTCTACCTCGACTGGCAGTGCCTGAATCCCGAACAACGAGTAGGACGCGAGTTTGGCCAGCACGGCAGGTTCTCCTCGAGAGCAGGTGGCTATCCGTGACCTTGGGTTCTTTTGTTCCTCACCAGAGACAAAATACATATATGATACAAAAATACAAGTATTCACCCGATTATTTTTTGGGTACGCATCGCGATCACAAACTGTTCTTCAGACAACGTCTTCTGGGATCATCGGGCCGGCAGAGAATTCTGTTCCGGTCATTCCCGGTCCGGTCGAGCGGAAATCAGGGGATCAATCCATCCTGCTCTTGCTTCGAGGAGCTGGACTGAAAGAACCGCATCCTGGCCCGACGGTGCGCCCCACTTCACAGATCCCCCCGACAAAAACCCGTTTTGCTGATTCACTCCCCAGAGGCGCCCCCGGCTGCCCACCTTTCTCGGACAGGTTGAAAACCTGTCGCCGCCGCCCGACGCTTAAAACGTGAGCCGGGGGCTCGTGCCTACAATCAAACGCTTCCTTATTTCGGGCATGTCAGCGATGAGGCGCGACACCTGGCCTTTCGGCTTCACAACACGCACCTCCCGCGACCAGCCCCCCCCTTCGTGATCGGATTCTCGACTTGCCGACCTTCGACTACCGGTTCCGCGTGGATGCCCCGCTGCGGGCGGTGCAGGAGTTTCACCGCGATACCCGGGCGCTGCGCCGACTGACTCCTCCGCCGACTTTGGTGCAACTGCATTCGGTTGAGCCGCTGGCGGAAGGGTCGGTCTCAAGGTTCACCTTGTGGGTTGGTCCCCTGCCATTGGCCTGGACCGCGGTGCACCGCAATGTCTCGGCCCAAGGCTTCACTGATGTGCAGACCGCCGGTCCCGTCCGAAAATGGGAACACACCCACCGCTTCACCCCTCTCGGCGAGAACGCAACAGAAATCCACGAGCACATCGAATTCGAACACAAATCCGGCGTCTGGGGACTCATGACCCGCCTGCTGTTCGCCTATCCCAATTTGTACCTGATGTTCACGTACCGCAAATTGGTCACCCGCTGGCATCTGCGGCATCAGGCACAGCCGCCGGCGACGAAGCAGCCGTGACGCGGAGGCGGATCGAACAGACTCCAACGGGAGGGCGTCTCTATTGGGCTCAAATCGACCGACTCTTGCAGCGGACTGCGAATCGCGGATTTCGTCGCACGTGGGTCTCCCCGTGACGACGGGGTCGCCGCCCTGCTGTGGCCTCCCCCGACGACCGTGTGCGTTGTACTTCCGGCGGGAACCACCACGATTGCCCCACTCTCAAGCAGCGGTGGATTGCCACACATTCTCCGCGGGATCTGCGGTAGATTTCTGGGCAATGACCGCCGTGTGGACGCTCTCGACCCAATCGGTATAGTCTTTGCGGGTCCCTGTCGTGTGCATTCCCCTCGGCGGCCACGCCGCATCGGCAAATTCAGCCATTTCCCCCAGTTCTGAATGTCCCCTGTCCATCAATTGGCACTGTCGACACTCGTCGTCCGTGACTACGACGAGGCGATTCATTTTTTTGTGGGCCAACTGGGATTTCACCTGATCGCAGACAGGCCGCTTGAACCCGGGAAACGCTGGGTCGTGGTGTCCCCGGAACCGGAGGGAACCGGGGGATTACTGCTGGCCAAAGCCGTCAACTCTCTGCAGCAGAATGCAATTGGACGGCAGACAGGAGGACGAGTCGCGTTCTTTCTGACGACGACCGACTTCGAAGCCTCGTACCGGCTCTTCCGTGAACACGGTGTCGACTTTTGTGAACAGCCCCGGTATGAAACGTACGGGAGAGTCGCCGTCTTTCTCGATTTGTACGGCAATCGCTGGGATCTGATCCAGCCCAGTGACAATCCCCCCTGAATGACTCGAGGCAAGGATCCCCGAATATGCCGCGGTCGCTGGTGCTCGCGGGAAGACACCTCGCGCGAGAGCGACTCGATGCTTTATTTTTCGCTCTGCTCCATCAATTCCAGCAGCCTTCCACCGGCATAGTCCAGGTTGACATTCTTCTGGACATGCTGCCACGCTGCAGTCGTGATGGCGACACGTTCAGCCTCGTTCTGGAGGTAGTGCTGTACCACCTCAGGCATGTCTTCGAGAGATGTGCTGACGAAATGCTCTCCCGGAATGTAGGGATCCGGACGATAGATCGGCTCAGACACCACGAGGGCGAGGTTGGAGATGCCCAGAAAGAACCGCATGCCCGACATCTCCCCGGCTGTGCGAGGAAAATTGAGCAGGATCCTGGTGCGATTGAGGAGCTCGGTACGAGCGTCCCCCCAGCAACTCGGGTCGCCCCATTCTCCCTTCACCATCACCCGCAGACCGCGTGCTTCGAAACGCTGGATGATCTTCTGCCGCCGCGGAACATCCATCATTCCCAGAAACAGCACGTCGATGTCGCGTTCAAGGGCCATCGGGTGGCCGCGTTCCGGACCGTAGCACAACGGAATCCAGTCCGAGGCGATGCCCCGTTCGGCCAGAAAATCCTGTCGGCCCCGGGTGCTGACCACCAGCCGGTCGACAAGGTCTTGGCGATGCAGCGATCGCAACATCCAGTAATTGCTGTATACATCGGTCACGCGACGGTCGCGGAGCGCGATCTTCAAAACTTCGCGGAGGGACAGCCAGGGGAGCGGGAGTCCGGCCGCCCGGGGTGGGGGGAGCGGTTCGGAATGCCAGAGGACTACAAAAGGCCTCTGGCTGGGGGAAGTCTGCTTGAGCTTCTGCAACAGCTCCGGGTACCAGATCATGTTTCCCATGACCAGCAGGACGCCATCACGGAGGTTTTCAAGTTGGTGACCCGCCAGAAACTCGGCGCGGTGCCCCCGCGATTCGAAATACTGCAACATGGGGGCTTCCCGCGGCGGAATGCCGTGTTTGGCCCGACTGCGTTGTGCGATCTGAATGTCCAAGTGCCGTGTCCTGCGCAACGCTTACCGGATCGTACATTCCGGGATGGGGATGAAACGGCCGAGACAGTTCAACGGGAGCGGGGAGGCAGGCCGATGATCTGCCGGGCCTCGGCCGGGGAGGCGATCGGCCGCTCGGCGGCTCGGGCCAGGTCCGCCAGTCTCCGGACGAGTTCGACATTGCTCGCGGGACTCTGTTTCGCCTCGTCGAGAAACAGATTGTCTTCGAGTCCGACCCGTACGTGCCCCCCCGTGACGATGGCGAGGGAGTTCATCGCGAACTGGAACCGGCCAATCCCGGCAGCCGCCCAGGTCATGCCCGAAGGGAGGGCGTTGACCAGCAGGGCCAGATTCAGCGGGGTCGCGCTGAGTGTGCCAAGCGAGCCGAGCAGCAGGTTGACGTAATGGGGCCCCGGCAGGACCTTTCGGTCAATGAGGAACTTCCCATAGTCGAGCATGCCCAGATCGAAGACCTCCAGCTCGGGCACGATCCCCCGCTCGCGCATGCGGGTCGCGAGACGGGTGATCATCTCGGGCTCGTTGACCGAGGCCTGCTTGGGGAAGTTGAGCGAACCGAGTGTGAGGGAGGCCATCTCGGGCCGGGCCGGCCCGTCAATGTCGAGCACTTCCGAACGTTCTTCGAACGTCTTGAAATTGCGGCCGCTGGTGGAGACGCACAGGATGCAGTCGGGAACCGCCTCGCGAACCCTGGTCAAAACCCGCGCGTAGACCTCGGCCTTGTAGGTGGGGACGCCACTCTCATCTCGGGCATGGAGGTGAAAGATCGATGCCCCGGCCTCCGCGCAGGCGGCGGCGTCGGCTGCAATTTCGTCAGGAGAGAGCGGCACCCGTGGATTGTCGTGCTTGGTGGGAACCATGCCTGTCAGACAGGCATTGATGATCAGTGGAGCAGTCTTCATTGCGTGGTGCAGCCCGCTTTCTCTCGGCACAGGGAGACAATCGGGCACCGGCTCAGCACAAGCGAGACGCGATGAACAACTGAAATTCATTCCAAAATCTATAACTCACGTCGGGAACAGCGTCCCGGCCCAACCCCCTCCAGTTCGCCGAACCGACGCGGGAGAGTCCGATCGTGCGGACTGTAGGTGTTTTGCGAGGGATTGTGATGGATGCCTGCCAAATCGCTGTACGGTCGAAAAACGCACCGCAATTCGTAAATAGTGAACGCTGAGGCCACCTTTTTTTGCCTCGACATCGCAGACGATCGAGGCGTCGCACCGGATATGAAGCAGTGGCGTTCGATTCCGGCAATCCCAGACGAACGATGCCCACCCTGCATCCCCTCACCTCATACGCCGGCCGGACCCACGCCACATGGTTTGCCATCTGTCCCCTGCCTGCTGACCAAGCAGTGGCGAGTGACGACTCATCGGGAACTCCCTGGCGATGGCAAGCCTGGCGGGATTTCCTCCGGCGGGGACGGCGGATCAAGAATCTTGCCACAGATGTAGCCGGCAATCGCATCGTTCGCCCGGACGTTCGGATGCCCGTCGTAAGGGAGTGCGTAGCCTGGTTCCTGCCGATTCGTCTCGGGAGTGAATTCCTCCAGAAGGTGCAGGACGACGCCGGTCTGCCTCAACCGGTTTACGAGGGGCCGCGAGAGCGGATCCTTGGCCGGGGTCCACAGCAGCACATGGAATTCACAACCGGGGAACCGCCGCTCGACCTCTTCCGCCAATTGCCGCACCATCTGCACCCCCAGGTCCAGATCGGCGGTTGTCGTCAGATGCGGTGCAATCAGTTCACTGAAAATCCGCGACTTGAAGGCGACTTTCCGCAGCAGCGTGCCCACCCGGGAATCGTCCTGAAAACCACTCCGCACCGCCCGTCCCTCCACCAGGCTGTATCGCGGCGTATGCCCGTGCTGGAACGTCCGCCCCGTCGCGCGGCGGACATGGTCGGGGATCATCTGATACACCACGTACCGGGGAGACTCTTCACAGAGCTCCTCGACCCGACCCGACTCGAGATTCGCCAGCATCTGATGCGTGCCATAACCGCCCGCGGCGAAATTGCAAACCTGCAGATCGGGACGGCAGGCCAGCAGCCGGGATTCGAGGGTGTCTTCATCGGCGACGCCGAATCCAAACGTGTAGGAGCAGCCCAGCAACACCAGCGTGGGCCCGACCCCACTCGATCGCGAGACAACCCGGTGGCCTTCCGAATTGATCGTATAAACCACATCGGAAATGGTCTCCCGGCCGTGGGTGATCCGGTGCCGGTATTGCGAGTTGGGTCGCGGAATGGTTCCCAGCAGATCGTGCGGCGCGTAGAACGGGAGCTGGCGTGAACCGAGTTGGATGTACCTCGATTCGACCGGACGGCTTTGAGGCCAAAACCCTTCGGCCAGCCCCAGGGTCGTCAGCCCAACCCCAAGATTGATTCCCAGACGGGCGAATTTCGGCCAGAGAAACGCTCCCCACAAACACCAACCAGCAGCCGCCAGCCCGATCCAGAGAAAGGGGGTCGACAGCCAGGCCAGACATCCTGCCGCGATGCCACCGAGCAGGACCAACGGCCCCAGGGTGTACCTCCAGCGGCGGGCGAACGACCAGGAGGCGACACGCATCGGGCCGGGTTTTATGAACGGGAGATCTGCAAGGAAGCTCCGGCCCCGTAACAAAAGAGCCGAGTCGGGACGCAACGATCGACAAACATGAGGTTGCCGCGATGTGATCGCTCACAACGCTGCGTCACCCCCTACTCCAGCAGACGAACACCCCAGTCGGAGGGGGCGATTTGCCAGGCGGCCTGGCGGCCGCGGGCGTAGCGGGCGGGGTTCTTTTTGAACTGGGCCCGTGACTCGCGGCTGTAAAACAGGTAGAGC